>JFJP01037405.1_pt1 | contig 39289 bp, 46 predicted proteins | sample 431651 | NCBI WGS metagenome assembly JFJP01 (sample SAMN02602958, study PRJNA72255) | Microbial mat metagenome, whole genome shotgun sequencing project. | biome: fresh water; feature: sink hole; material: water; isolation source: purple microbial (photo- and chemosynthetic) mats found in... | reverse complement strand
ACCACATGAATGCCATTGGGGGATAGATGTTGACTCATATTGATAAAAAAAATCAACCGACGATGGTTGATGTGACAGATAAAAGTATTTCCCTGCGCATGGCCCAGGCCCAGACTCAGGTTCAGCTCCCGCCTGAGATGAAACATTATTTTACTGGTGATGAGCTGGTTTTAAAAAAAGGCCCGGTCTTTCAAACCGCTATCATCGCTGGCACCATGGCCGCCAAAAAAACTCATGAAATGATTCCTTTTTGTCACCACATCCCGGTTGAGAGCTGCAAGTTTGAAATCTCGACGGATGAAAATCTCTTGGTGACCATATCGTGTCGGGTGAAGACAACTTTTAAAACAGGTGTAGAGATGGAAGCTTTGCACGGGGCGACGGTTGCCGCTTTGACCATCTATGACATGTGTAAGGCCATCTCCCACAACATCATTTTGAAGGAAACAAAACTCACGTTTAAAACCGGTGGAAAAAATACACTGCTAGATCGACCGACTTATGGACTGGTGCTGACTGGTGGGAAAAGTGAACGAATGGGTGAGGCCAAGGCACTGATTCACTATAAAGGCAAAGCTCACGCAGCAGTCATTCATGATGTCCTCAATTCTTATTGTGAAAAAGTATTTATTTCAGGTCGACCTGCTCAGTGGCAGGGATCCGAGTTAGAGTCATTTCCCATGATCAGCGACACCATTGAAAATTCAGGACCCATTGGGGGCATTCTCTCCGCGTTTGCCACCCATCCTGACGCTAACTGGTTTGTTGTCGCCTGCGACTTAGTTCACTTTAATGATAAAACAGTCGAGAAAATTCTCGCCAACTACAACGATAAAACGGTTGCGACTTGTTATAAGAGTCGTGAAGGTGATTTTCCTGAAGCTCTTTGTGCGCTTTACACTCCTGATGCCCAGAGAGTTTTTGCCGATGCATTCAAAAGTGATGTGCGCTGTCCGGTGAAGGTTTTAAAGCATTCATCGATTGAAATGATTGATCAGGAAGCTGGAATTAATCTTGCCAACATCAACACCAAAGAAGAGAGACATCATGTTTTCCATTAATGTTCATTATTTTGCTTCCTTTCGTGAGCTGTCCGGAGTTGACTCTGAACTATTTGAGGGGGAAGTCAGTACTCTGAATGAGCTCTATGAGAAACTGTCTTTTAAGCACCAATTTTCATTGCCCGCCAATATGATTCAAGTTGCTGTGAATGACGAGTTTGCCTCTATGAATGACTTGGTCGTAAATCATACAAAAGTCGTCTTTATACCACCTGTGGCCGGAGGCTGATTTTGTTCTCAATAAGTGACGTCACCCTAAATCGAGATGAATTGCATGGAACCCTGGCCAATACCACTGCCGGCGCCATTGTCGTGTTTGAAGGCTGGGTTCGAAATCACAATGAAGGCAAAAAAGTTTCGAGTCTCGAGTATCAAGTCTATAAAGAACTTGCCCTGAAAGAGGGAGATAAAATTCTCTCAGAGGCCAAAGAGAAGTTTAATCTTCATCAAGTAATGTGCGCTCACAGAGAAGGACATTTAGCTTTGGGGGATATCGCTATCTGGATCGGCGCCACTGCTTCCCACCGTGATGATGCCTTCAAGGCCACTCGTTATATTATTGATGAAATCAAACATCGACTGCCGGTCTGGAAAAAAGAGCATTACGTTGATCAAAAGGCAGAGTGGGTATTTTGCCGTCATCATCATCACCATGTGCATTTCAATGAAGCTGATTTTTATAAAAAGCAGGAGATTGTCACCAATCAGGCAAAGCTCAGAGAAGCGCGTGTCCTGGTGGTTGGAGCAGGAGGGCTTGGGTGCCCGGCCTTGATAAACCTGGCGGCAGCGGGCGTGGGTCTTGTTCGGGTTGTTGACTATGACACCATCAGTATCTCAAATATTCACCGGCAATTTCTTTATTCACCTAATCTCGTAGGAGAAAAAAAAGCAGTCGTGGCGAGGTCGCGCCTGCTTGAGCTTAATCCCTTTATTGAAGTGGAATCTATCACTGAGCGATTTTCACCTGAACATCTGGCCGGTATTGATCTGGTCCTTGATTGCACGGACAATATGGCGACAAAGTTTTTGATCCATGATGCCTGTTTTAAATTTGCTACTCCGTTCATTAGTGCGGGTGTTTTTAAAAGTGAAGGCCAAGTGAGAACCTTCATCCCTTCTAAAGGCTGCTTGCGTTGTCACGGAGCTGTCACCCCTGACGACAGTCTTCTCGGAAATTGTAATGACTTCGGAGTTCTAGGCGCCACGACTTCAGTCTTAGGATCTATTCAGGCGAGTGAGGCTTTAGAATTCCTTGCCTATGGGGCGAACAGTACTTCTGAGTCGACACTTTATTTAAATCTTAAAACTTTGACCCAACTTCGAATTAAACATTCAGCTCGTCCTGATTGCCCTGTGTGCAAGGGGGACGTTGAACTGGAAACTTGTGATCTGGAAGTCGAGAGTATAGGCGAGGCAAGACTTATTGATATCCGGAATTTAAGTGATGAAGAAGTGAAAAATCTCAATTTTACTGGCAAGGTTGTTCTATCTTGCCACCGAGGTGTGAGATCCAGGAAAATGGCCGAGGTTTGTCGCTCCCAAGGCCATCAACATGTCTTTTCACTTAAAGGTGGCGCTACGAGTTTAGCGTGAAAGAACGACTTCTTTCTTCGATTTAAAAAACTTCACTATCTGATCGACTTCCGAGCGAAACTTTTTTTCTTCGATCATTAGTCCATTTATTACTGTACTCCAGGCCCGAGTGGATCCGGCCAAGGCCGATGTCTCTTGCAGTTCCTCTTTGGTCGCTCCCTGCATGATGGCCGATTGAGTGTGGTAATAAACGCAGTACTGACATGGGATTTGCGCCGCGACTGCTACACCAATGAGATGTTTATATTTTCCAGGGATTTCTGAATTCTCATTCAGTTCAATTCCTTGTATTTCTCTCCAGGCGCCAACGATACTACTTTGTGGGTATTGAGTGATGAAATTAGGAACAAAGCCCATCTGGATTTTTACGTCCTTGTAGACGTCTGCTGGAGTGTTGATGGCGATTTCTGCTGTAAGTGGCTCAACTTGCATCGCTTGAAGATTTGAATGCTTGTTTTGAAACATCAGCATTTTATCAATCTCACTTCGAAATTCGCCCACATCAAGTTGCACTCCCGTTAAAAAAGCACTCCATCTTCTTGTTCCACCGGCCATCGCCAGAGCTTCACTTATTTCTTTGGCCGTCGCCTTATTTAATTTGGCAAATTCAGTATGAAAATACACGCAAGAGCGACATGGTATTTGTGCCGCGACTGCAAAACTAATAAGTTCTTTATATTTTCCGGGGATCGCCGAATTGACGTTAAGCTCGACTCCCTTCATGTCCATCCAGGCGCCACTGATGCCTTCTTTTGGGTAGTCTTTAAACATAGTGGGTATGAACCCAAAAGTTTGTTTGATCTCTTTATAAGTAGCTTCCGATTCATGTGCAAAACTATTTGAGATACTTACAAATACTAAGATCACCATGAATATAAAAAATCGACTCATAAGTTTCTCCTGGTCAGGATTAGCCCTTGAGTATTAGATTGCCTTGGACTCAATTGTCATGACATCTGAAACTTAAATGAATTATAGATAACTGAATGGAGCTGTTATTTATCTCTGACCTGCAGAAGTTCAGCGATGATGCTGACGGCGATTTCATAAGGATCGTTTTTACCAAGAGGAAGTCCCATTGGGACGCGAAGCTTCTCGATGAAACTGCTTTCGACACCTAATTCCGCCAGTTCTCTTTTTATCTTTAAGCCCTTAACTTCCGAGCCTATGACTCCAACGTAAGGGCAGTTTAATGCATGCTTAGCAATTTCAAATAAAATAGGAACATCATGAGCGTGGCCCATGGTCATGCAAAGGAAAAAACTATTTGGATCAAAAGTTGGGACTGTTTCTTTGGGGGTTGGATGATGAAGTGCATGGACTCCTTCAAGTTTGGAGACCCACTCTTCACGTGAATCAATACAAGTTACGTGACAATTTAGTTTACTAAGAATTCGAGTTAGGGCCTGGGCGACATGACCGGCACCATAGATGACAATTGGCCAGTGAGTAGCGTGAAAGTGTTCAAAAAGAAAACTCACTTCTCCGCCGCAGGACATCCCAATATCTTTTTGTAAATTCCAGATGACACTTTCTGGTGGATTTTGACTCTGACCTTCAAGGATTGCTCGTCCTTTTTTAATCGCTGCCATTTCAACTTTTCCGCCACCAACTGTGCCAGCGTAAAGTCCTTCCTTGGTGACAATAATTTTTGCGCCAGGATCTTGAGGGGAAGAACCTCGGGCCGCGGTCATGGTGACTACTACAAAAGAGACTCCCTTCTCATTAAGCTCAAAACATTCTTTCCAAAGATTCATTGATCCCACACTTGAAATTTTTCAGGGCTGATCGCCCTTAAAACGCGCTCATTAGTCGCAGGTATCTTGATTTCTGGATAACTCGTTTTATACCGCGGCAAATAAGTAAGGGCATTGTTAATCGCTGTCCATGCACTGATGGCAAGCAAGAGGGGAGGCTCACCCACTGCCTTGGTTCCACGAACGTTCATGAAATTTTCATCATTTTCTAATAGTTCTACATTAAAGGTGCGTGGAACGTCCTGAACACTAGGGATTTTATAGGTACTTGGGGCGTGAGAAAGTAAATAGCCCTGATCATTATAAACAAGATTCTCAGTTGTAACCCAGCCCAACCCTTGAATGAATGCTCCAGTAACCTGGCCAATGTCCAGATCATGGTTTACCGGGCGACCAAGGTCCATCAGTATATCACAGCGAAGAACTTTTACTTCGCCCGTATCTTTATTTAATGAAACCTCTGTACAGGCCGTTCCTTGTGTAAAATACAAGAAGGCGTCTCCATGACCGGTGAGTTTATTGAACTCAATTCCCGGAATACGGTAGAAGGAATAATCACTGAGAGAAATTCGATTGAGGTAGGCTTCTAATACCAAATATTTAAATTCAATTTTTTTATCCAAATGATCTGGATGAAAGACCCAACCATCTTCAAATTGCATCTCAAAATAGGTTGCCTTTCCCGAATTCCAATCAGCACCTTCATTGGGGTCGTTCACATCGAGATTAGGTGTTGAGAGCACGATTTCTTCTTGGGTACCAATTCCAGCGGTTTTAGAGGCCCACTTTTCTTTGGGAACATCTAACAAGCGAAACGCCAGCTCACTCAGACGTTTTTTTATTTTTCTCACTGCCAGTAGTGCCGCCGCTCCGTTGAGATCCGTGCCAGATGAGGCAGCCGTCGGTGAGGTATTGGCATTTTTATCAGTTCGAGTCGGCATCACTCGGGCCGCGTCCCGCGAGAGACCCAGCTCAGAGGTTACCATTTGTGAAATTCGTGCGTTCACGCCCTGACCCATTTCAGTTGCGCCCGTTGCAATTTGCAGACTTCCATCGTTATGAACGATAACTAGTGCATTGGCCTGGTTTAAAAACCGCGTAGTAAAAGAGATTCCAAATTTTACAGAAGTTAGTGACATCCCGCGGATGAAGTGATGATCTTCCTGGTTGTATTTTTTAATTTCAAGGCGACGATTTTTGTAGTCACATTTTTTTTCAAGATCTGTATGAAGACGCTCAAGGCAGTTGTTTTTAAACAGCTGGCCATAGTGAGTGACGTTTCGATTATCTTTATCTGAATAAAGATTAATTTTTCTAACCTCGAGTGGATCAAGATTCAATTTGTGAGCAATCTCTTCAATGACTTTTTCAATGGTTGCCACACCCTTTGGTCCACCGAAGCCTCTGAAGGCGGTGTGAGGGTGGTGGTTCGTTTTACAGACTTGGCCTGTGACTCTCATGTTCGGGAGGTAGTAGGCGTTATCTGAGTGAAGCATCGCCCTTTCCATAATAGATGTCGAAAGATCTGCGTAGGCTCCACCATCTGAGTAGAGTTCAAAATCCAGAGCAAGGATGCGGCCCTGGTTATCAAAACCCACATGATAAAGATTTTCAAAAGGGTTTCGTTTACCCGTCATGATCATATCATCATCTTTAGTCAGGCAAAGGCGAACGGGGCGTTTCAATTTTTGTGCGGCCAAGGCTGCCATCGCCGCAAAAGGGGCTGACTGGGATTCTTTACCGCCAAATCCTCCACCCATGCGTTTTACCTGACAGACTACGTCTTTGTCAGGCAGGCCGAGAGCGTGGGCGACAACGTGTTGAGTTTCGGTAGGATGCTGAGAAGAGGAGTGAATTTCAATTTGCCCATCTTCAAGTGGATAAGCAATCGTGACTTGGCTTTCAAGATAAAAGTGATCATGGCCTTGGATGAGAATTTTTCCGTTCAACTGATGAGGTGCTTTTTTCATCTCTTCGTCAACGTGACCTCGCTCAATCTTTCTGCGGTCTCCAATAAAGGATTTAACTTTTTTAGCCTCATCGATAGTAAGAACAGAATCAAGGTCCACATATTCGATAATTACTTTTTGTTTTGCACGTTGAGCGGCTTCCATGGTTTCTGCAACGATCAAGGCAATTGGTTCGCCGGCAAATTGAACTTTATCCACCGCCAGGACGGGCTGATCCTTAAAAATGGTTCCCCATAAATTATGATGAACGTCCCGACCAGTGAACACTGCTACGACTTTGGGACAATTAAGAACCTCGGTAAAATCAATGTTTTTGATGGTGGCATGAGCGCGAGTCGAATAAAAAACATCTACAAAAAGTTCATTATGTAACTTTGGGCGGTCATCTACGAACTCGCTTTCACCAGTAACATGGGTATGGGCACTGTCATGGGGAAGACTCATTTTACACCTCCACATTCTACAAAAAAGCGGCGAAAGAAGTTCTCGATGAGAATGTGTCTATAAGCTGCTGAGGCGCGAACATCAGACAATGGTTTAAATTCTGAGTGCAGAATCTTGACGGCTGCCTCAATGTCGAAATTCTTTTTAAGGAAATCTTCTGTTCGGATAAAGCGCAGTGGAGTAGCCGCCACACCGCCGGAAGCGATAGTGATTTCCTTAATTGTTTCTTTGTTATCATTGTTCCATTCTACGTGGATGGCCAAATTGATTGCAGAAATATCCAGGTCTTTCCGGTTCGCATTTTTATAAAGTCTAAAGTCAGAATGCTCTTTAGGCAGATTGAATTTGATTCCGGTGATGATTTCTCCAGCGGCAAGAGCGGTTTTTCGGTAGCCGAGGAAAAATTTAGATAGAGGAACTTCGCTTGATCCATTTATTAATACCGTTGCATCCAGCGCCAGCAGCGCCGGTGGCGTGTCTCCAATAGGGGAGGCGTTGGCAATATTTCCAACCACTGTTGCGATATTTTTAATTTGGGGAGAAGCAAAAACGTCCAGGTAGTTGGCCAGTTCCGGGCATTTATCTTTGATCAAATGACGAAACTCAGTCAAGGTCACCCGAGCGCCAATGGTCACGGTGCTATCTTTGATTTTCATTTCATACAATTCAGGAATCAAGTGCAGACTCAATAATTTAGTCAGGGTGATTTTGCGTTTGTTATGAACAACGCCCAGATCTGTAGTCGCTCCTACGATGCGGGCATCCGGATTGGCAGCGAGGTAATCCAAGGCTGCCTTAATTGTTTTAGGAGCTGAGTAAGAAAAGTCGTCTGATTCAAGTGCCACACCTGTTTTGAAAGCTTCATTCAGAACCTCGCTCTGATGTTCAGAAAAAAATCTTGCCTTAACAGATTCGGCTTCTTTGAGATCCATGGTAAGGGCAGCATCGAGAATCGGTTTGTAGCCTGTACACCGACAAAGGTTACCAGTCATGCAGTTCTTGGCTTCCTGAGGATTGATACTTGTCTCTTGTTTGGCGAGTTTTTCTTCCACCAGACCAGTGAGTGCAATTACAAAACCTGGTGTACAAAATCCACATTGGCTTCCGTGACACTGAACCATTGCTTTTTGGGCCACATGAAGTTCTGTTTTTTCTTTTAGAGCGTCCACTGTGACGAGGCTTGACCCATCAAGATTGGCGACAACAGTGATACAAGAATTGATGGGCTGGTAGTTTTGAATATCGGTACCTTGAGCGTTTGGAAAAAAGCGAAGAACGCTGCAAGCTCCGCAGTCCCCTTCAGAACAAACGATCTTTGTACCCGTGAGATTTTTTTCATAGCGCAGATAATCTGCCAGCATCATCCCGGCGTGGTCTGATCCCACTTCTTGGCGTTTTCCATTCAGATAGAAGATAATTTTATTTCTCATTATACCCTGCGTAATGTTTGGCAATTATTTACAACATTGTCTCTGAATATTAGTATCTTGTGAAAAGAAAAAAGGCCTTTAAAAATGAATCACCTAGAGTTAATCAAAAATCTGCCCAAAGCTGAGTTACATCTCCATATTGAGGGGACTTTTGAACCTGAATTAATGTTTGAAATAGCTCGTCGCAATCAAATTAGCACACGTTTTAAAAGCGTCGAGGAGATTAGGGAGGCGTATAATTTTCACAACCTTCAATCCTTTCTGGATATCTATTATGAGGGGGCCAATGTCCTCCTTCATGAAAGAGATTTTTATGATCTGACTATGGCGTACTTAGTCCGCTGTCGTGAAGATAATGTGGTCCACACTGAAATATTTTTTGATCCTCAGACCCACACCGAACGTGGTGTTGCCTTTGCCACAATGTTCAGAGGAATCCATCAGGCCCTTCAAGATGCCAAAAAAGAATGGGGCATTACTTCACACATGATCATGTGCTTTCTAAGACACCTTTCTGAAGAGGATGCTTTTAAGACTCTCAATGAATCGCTGCCTTTTAAAAAAGATATCCTGGCAGTTGGTTTAGATTCCTCAGAGGTGGGACACCCGCCTTCTAAATTTCAAAAAGTTTTTGAAGCGGCCATGAGTGAGGGGTATCTGACCGTTGCCCATGCCGGAGAAGAAGGTCCAGCGGCCTATATTTGGGAAGCTCTGGATTTGTTAAAGGTAAAACGTATTGATCACGGAGTCCGCTGCCTTGAAGATGAAAAACTGATGAAGCGGATTATTGAGGAGAAGATTCCTCTTACGGTTTGTCCTCTTTCAAATTTGAAGTTGTGTGTGTTTAAGACACTTAAGGAGCACAACCTTAAAAAACTTCTTGATCGGGGCGTGAAAGTTACTATTAATTCGGATGATCCTGCTTATTTTGGTGGTTATGCGAACCAAAACTACATTGAAACAGCAGCAGCGCTTGGCTTATCTTCTGCTGAGCTTAAAACCCTTGCAGCGAACTCTTTTGAAGCCTCCTTTCTAAGTCATTCTGATAAAGAAAAGTGGATATCTAAAGTCACCTCCCAAAACTGAGTCACTGCCATCTTTTTGGGTTTTTCTTGGTTTATTTAGTACCATATAGGCAACTCATCTTACTTAAGGAGCTGATTTATCTGGTCTAGATAATATCTCAAAACCAATTATTAAAATTATCTTATTATTTCTTGAGAGGTAATTTATATGAAATCGATCACTAAATTTCTCACATTTATAATTTCTTTTCAGTTGCTCTGGGGATGTAATTCTCAAAGTGGACAACAAGTTGTTAATACTAAAGTTAATACTCCTCGATCTAATCTAGAAGAGACTGTGCAAATTAACGGTACGATAGCAACAGTCATTCAAAATATTTCAAGTCTCTTTTTCTCTAGTGCTTATGCTTCTGAAGGAACACTTTATGTTTATGATATTTCAATACCTGTAGACAGCCCAGTGGTGCTTTACACGGCCGAAATAATTGGAGAATCAAATTATTCTGAGGGAGCAGAACATTCCAGGGATTTTCTCATTGAACCCGGTGATGGTGAAACCATAATTAATGCGAACATGGACCAGGATTCGACAATCAAGGCTAAGGTTTTGGATGCTCAACTGCGAGTTGAATATGAAAGCGGGAATATTTCTAACAGTCTAGAAGTAAAAGAGCGCTTTAGAAAATTTAAGAATAGTAATGTTGATTCAGAACTTGAACTTTTAGGGGATAAAGCTGAACTAGTTAAGCTTATGTTCGATCCTGCTTATTCTGATACTCTTACAAAAATGTTAGCCACCCATCGAATTTCTTCTGACATTGATAAGGATGAAGTTAAGAAAAAATTATTAGCTTTTGTTAAGTCAGGAGAACCGCTTGGACCAGCACCCGAGCTTAACTGTTCCGGCAGTGAGGGGAGTTTTACCATGGAAAGCGAGCAGGCTTTTCAAGTTTTCGCAGAAGGTGTGGAGGATGAAGTTATCAATGAATTTGGAAAAAGCCTAGACCTAGGTTCAATCTCTAATTCAGCTGAAGCAGATGAGCGGATACTCAAATTGGTTCAAATATTGACCAACGTCGGTGGTAAGTTCGGAGGCAAAGTTTCAGCTAACATCTACTTTGTAAATTCAGACAAAGAAAGTGAGATGAAATATAGTTGCCTCCTCTATGGGCAAGATGGAAGTGATCCGGCCGCCTTGTTTTTTGATTCAACCATTCTTCATTCCGTATCTTTCAAAGAATTAAAATCTGTCGAAGAAGGTTTTGACAATCTTAAGCTGGCTTATGATAAAACACTTGAGGACTTAAAAAATCAGGCCTCAAACTCAAAACTGCCTCCAGATGAATTGGCCAAGGCTTTTGAAGAACAATTAGCATTGGTCAAAGGCCTCTACGAAGAGCGTACAGCACTTTTAGTTCAATACATGAACGGGTCCTACGCTATTGATACGGTCTATCTGGAATCGGTTACCTTTGAAAAAGTGGAAACTGAGGAGGAAGGGCTAAATAGGCTTTATCAGGCTTACGAGAAAACCCTATCAGTTTTAAAGGAGCAAATAAGCTCTAGAGGGGTATCCGGGCCAGAGCTGGATAAGATTATGGATTCGCAGGTGCCTTTTGCTAAAAAACTTCTGGAGGCCCGTATTGAAGAGTTGAGGTTCTTCCTAGGGAAGTAGATTTGACAGAATATGTCGGGTTCTAATCTTTTTCCCCCTTTCCGCCGATAAGTGGATCAACACTATTGGGGGATCTCATGAAAAATATAATCGTTCTTGCAGCTTTATCGCTTTCATTTAATGCGTTTGCCGTTGATGTGGATAAGTACTGCTTACCATTTCTTAATGGTCAACTTGAATCTCAAGGCTCTAAGCCTGAAATCATGGATGGCTTCACGGCCTCTAAAGCCAAAATGGAAATTGCCGGAAGTATGGTTGAAACCATCAATATTCTTCCTGAAGATAATGAGTCCAAAGGTGATATTAAAGTGAATAAATATCCTTGGGGTGAAGAGCAGATCACCAACATTATGAAATATAAGAAAAACGGAAAACAAGTTAAGGATTACAAACTGATTGTTAGTCGTGATAAGTCTGGTAATTTGATTTCAGTTTCTAAGAAGCCTATTCTTTTGCAAGATTTTAAATTTAAGGCCGACACTTTATATTTCAAGCCACAAAAAGACACCTGTATTCCTGAAAAGTACATTGGGAACAATAAACTCAAATTCAGTCTTGATCTGTGTCGTGAAATCGACCGATTTTTTGCTGAAAACCCTAGCGCTAAGGAATGCCTTGTTGCTCGTCACGACCAGAAGCTTGCTTCTTTAGTAAAAGAGCATGCTAAGTCACTTGGTGAGAAGGTTGTGCTTGGTTTTGAAAAGCGATCTGAGGACATGTCAGCACTCTATGCGGCAAAACACCGTGTGGACTGCTCAGAGGCCGGCGTGGATGGCATTCTGGGTGATAAAGAAATCTGGGATAGCTACATGGGTAAACGTGGGGAAGAAAAATTGAAACCAGCTTTTGGTGAAGAAGAATAGAAGTTAAAAAAGGCTGCAGAAATGCAGCCTTTTATTTTTAAGCAGTTTTTTTCTTGGCTTTATTTAATCGTTTCGTAAAATCCTCATCTAAGTCCATATAGAAATCCTCTTCAAGATATTTCTTATCTAAAATAAATGTCTCAAATTGATTTTTCTTGATAAAACGGCGAAGGCGTCCGCCAACTGGTCCACCACGGCCGTTAATGTAAGTCTCCTGTTTTTCATCTTGCATGCGACCCATGATCTGACTGCCGGCAGTCTCAATATTTCCTACGATTTTGGCCTTTAAACCGCCCTCAGCGTAGCCAAAGAGCATTATGCCAAAGAGGTGGTACCATGAACCAAATTTATCTGTGTGGTAGTTAAAATTCGTGATGTCTTTTAATTTAGTGGTAATGAGTCGCTTAGACCTTTGGGGAGTCAGCCAGAAGCGGGAGAGGAGATTTTCAATAGTCAGAAGAGTTAAATAAACATCCCCTTTATTGATTCTGTAAGAGGCTCTGAACATTTCTTCAAGTGTGATAGAGTTTTCGGGGCGGGATATAATATAATCTTTTAGGTTCTCTTCTGTGCCCGTTTTCATGTAATAAGAAGTTCCCCCACGGCTTAAGGCCACAAGCAACTTAGACATTCTGCTAAAGAGGGGAAACTTTTTATGGAGGTCCCGCTTGATTTCTGGACTCCATTCGTGAACCGTTCCCAGTATTGGCCTGAGACCGTTTGAGCGGTACTCTTCCGTCACAACTTGTTTCATCATAAAGGCCATGTTTTTAACTTTGAAAGGGGCCTTGTGGCCTTCAAGCTCGATAGCCAGGTGATCAGGATTAAAGGGGAGATAGTCATCGACGATGATATTTTTGGTTTCCTCTACAGGGGAATATTGAGGATATTTAAGCAGCAATTCGTCAATTTTTTCTTTGCGCTCTTTTAGAATTTCCGGCTGTTTGCCTTTTAGGTTGGCCAATATAAATTTGGGTATCTGGCTTGCTGCCCAAAGAAGCAGTATGTCTCCTTGAGGGTCATTAAGTTGGTATTCCTGTTGCTGATAAATGTAGCCCAAGTATTTATTTTCTTCCAGATTCAAGTCTTGCGCTCGAGAACTTAGACTGAGGGTACATAAAAAAATGAGAAGTAATGTTTTCATTGGATCATCTGCTCTAGTTCAGGGTCAAAGTCTTCACCATCCAATTCTGTTGAATCGGAAATTTTAGGAGTATTTTTACGGCAGAATTTAAGTCCATGGCTTCCGCCATATTTTCCCGCGTCTACGCCAGGCCCAAATGCCTGTCGCTTGGCCGTCTCACGAATCTGTTTTAATCCCTTTTTCCCTTCTTTGCCTGCAAGTTCCCCGATAAGTTTGTGAACTTTATAACCAATCTTATTTCCCAAGGCCATGAGTCGTGCCATGACACCTGAGTAGCCATTGAGTCTGACTTCGCACGCCATGAGGGCCGAGGTGGCATAATGGTAGAGCCCAGGATTTCTTTTCATTACGGCATTTGGAAAAATGTCTTTTTCAAATTCTTTTGTTACGTAATCACGGTGGGCATGAAGTTTCCAGAAGTAGGTTTCCAGTAAAAGTGCTTTATCAGTGTCATAGCCATATTGAACATCTAAAGATGGCATATTTCGAGTAGAGTAAGCGAGAACGAGTAAAATATCACGAGGAAGATAGCCTGCTTCAACTGCCTTGTTCTCAAAGGCAGTAAAATACCTCTCCACCGGAAGATTTTTTTCTCTTCTACTTATCCATTCGACTTGGGCCTCGTAAGTCACTTTCAAAATTCCAGCGAGTTTATCGTAAGGAAGCTTCATCAGCTCACCAAATACGAATTGAGTAAATCCATTAACACTAAATTGGATTCGAGGGAACGCCGCTTCGGGTGAGCTTATTTTATGGTGAAGATCAACTAAGCGGTCTAATCTTTTTGGAAGATACCTTTTTATTTTCGATTCCATCTTATTGAGCTGAGTAACCACATCACATTTATAGCGCTCATCCTGATAGGCGATGGCAGCACTTCTGGCAGCACTTTCAATTGATGAAATAGATTCTTCAACGTAATTAGTTCTCAAAAGAGAAAGTTGCTCTATGTAGTGTCCATGTAGAGGACTTAACACTTCAACTGGAATGGCAGCAGTTTCCACCACATCAATGGCCTTGTCGTTGGCCTCTTCTTTTTTCACTGTCGTACAATAAGTTTTTAGAGGTCCAGTTAAGGTATTAAAATAGGCAATAGAGGAGAGTTGAATATCCCGGTTCAATGTTGGAAAGCTTTGTTTGATGTCCTGAAGAATAAGCTCGGGATGTCTTTTATCCGCTTTAATAAACGCCACTAGATTTTTACCTAAAATGGGTGAAGTCGGTTCAATGAGGCGGTCATCCACAGGGTGGTTTAGATCGGCCTGGAGGGGACTCATGAATTCCAGGCCCTGGGCGAAGAGACTCTGGTGGGTCAGTAGGGCCAATACGGCAAAAGTTACGAAAGGTCTCATAGCGCCTAGTCCTGTTTGAAGGTCATTTTGCTGTATAAGTGCAAATTACTTACCAAAGGCATCTCTGTTTAAAGTGCTGATAGTTGGTAATTGGAGGGGAGGTTCATTGTCAGCCAAGGATCAGGCCGCCTAACTTTTATACACCTTGGGAATTATCTATCATCCCTGTTCCGCGGCCGCCAAAATTGAATAAAATGCCTCATCATCTAATCGGAGATCCAAGCATGTTGAAAATACTTTCGAGTTTTTTATTCCTAGGAATTCTTATCCTCTCTACTGAAGGATACGCAGGGGATAATCTGACTTTATCGAAATACACTCAACCGGCCAAAGTTCCTGATCTTTTTCTGGCCCTCGGTGGAGGTCAGTTGATGACTGCGCGAACCTATAAAGATGATGATAATAATGTGAGAACTGATAAAGTTTATTACACCACGACTCATAGTTATAAATCCACTTACAAAGCTTCCGATATTGCCAAATTGGTCAATCCATCTTTGGGTAAAACAGAATCTCTTTTTGAAGAAACACAAATTACAAAGTCCGCCAAAACTGGAATTTTCGACGTTGTAATGGATATCTCCACTCCTTTTAAGAATTTCTCTTGCGGCAGCAATTTGAATTTCAGAAACTTCAAGGAGGGGAGTAAAAACGTTTTTATATTTTCATTTTCAAATTTCAACATGATTTTCACCGACATGGTGATTAAAGTGGAAGTCGAAGAGCAAAACTCGGAAACTAAAGTAATGGTTTACCAAATTGCTGCGATGAAAGGGTCGGCCTATAAAAAACTAGATTCGTATTTTGCTGTTGGGAGATTTGAGAAAGCGATGAAACAAAACATCAGAAGGTTTCAGAGCGGTATTGGAGGTATCTAAATTAAAACCAGAATGGTTTGTCCTTTCTTGGCACTATCATTGCAATTTATCTAAGTAAGCATTTCTCTCATCCAAAGGGATTTTAATGTTTATACTAAAAAAACTCTCCAGAATATTCATTTCCACCAAGTTGAATAAAACTTTAAATCTTGTCTCTTGGCTGGCGCAAACAGAGTTGCGCTTGATTATTGTCGCCGTGCTGACTCTGTTGACCCAGGAATTTGTCCAGAGAATGTTTGCTCGTCGCAAGAGTCTGACTCATCCCCTCCATGAGGTTGGATAAGCAAAAAAGGGAGGAGATTATGAAGCAAAATTCTTACTATTACGACCGCTCAGTGAAAAGTCTAAGTGATTCTGACCAATATGAGTTTTCGGGCGAGTCCGAATATTCCAGAGAGCGCTCTGATCCTTATCAGATGGTTGATTACATGATCGACAGTGGACTCAATCTTCGCGGGCGAGGACCCAAAGGATTTGAGTTAATGGACGAACAAATCTATGAAAATGTGTGCGAAAAACTGACTAGGGACTCCTTCGTTGATGCCTTTGGTATCGAGGTTCATGTTTATAATGGTTGTGTTTTTCTTAAAGGACGAGTGGATTCACGGCGCAGCAAACGTTTAGCTGAATTAATCGTCGAGGACTTGCCTGGAGTCATTGATGTTATCAATCAACTCGAGTTCACTTAGTGCCCCAAGTTGATTGATAAAATTTTTATTCAATATCCACATCACCTTCATCCACCGGTACTGTTCGCTCGAAACTGTCATCCTCCCGCATGTCTTCTTCCCGGTATTCTTCCTCGCGCTGAATCGCCTCATCTGCTGGCGTTTTCTTATCACAACTCATTGTGAGCAATGAAATTGTGATAAGGGCCAGTACCCCTAGAAATGTTCTCATTGGACCTCCTTTCGTTATTCAAGTAATTCTGGGTCTAAATCAACAACCTCTTCATCCTCCGGTATGTATTCATCTACATCTTGTGTCTCTTCGAAAGTCTGTAGGGCGGCATAATCCTCATCATCACTTTCCTGAGTGCTGATTTCACTTTCTAGCTCCGGAATTAAATCCATTGATGAAACCTGGGCGTTGGCGTGGCCGATGAATGTCAGGTAGATCAGTATAAAAATCATTTTCATGTGATTGCCCTCTGAAAAGTTTTGCTTTCTGATTTTATGAATTCGCTTTAAGTCATGGGAAGATTCAATGCAGAATTCAATTTGTTGGCGCACTTCTTGCTACACACTATAGGTGTGAAACAATGCCTAAATCTCTCCCTACGATTGCTCTGTCTGTTAACGCTCTATGCTTGCGGTAAGGGTTATGAAGATATTAAATTGATTGAAGAAGAAGTAGCACCCGGCCATTACAAGGCACTTTTTAAATCTCTTAATCCCAAACTTGGACGTTTTAACGGCTGGCTCAGTCTCTCCATTCATGATAATCAATTTTGGGCGCGGGTAAAACTCAGCGGTCCTAATACCAAGAGTATGCATGCTCAATACATCCATTCAATTGGGAAATGTCCCGATATGGATGATGATCTTAATCACGATGGCTATTTAGATTTTATGGAAGTCTATAATGTGGCGGGACCCATTCTTCTTCCCCTGGATTCAAATCTTAATTCTCAGCTTAAAGGCCTCGATGAATTTCCCAAGATGAGAGAAAATACTTCTTTCTATTATTATTCAGAAGCTAGCCAAGGTACACGGCTTCTCGCTGATCTCAAGGAAGTGGATGTCTTTTCGTCCGACATGATGACAAAACTTTCCAAAGGGGAGAGTCTCAGTCTCGCGACCCGAGTCATCATGATTTATGGCTTCAGTGAAGGGCGCCCTTTACCCGATAGTGTCCGCTCTTTTGAAGGATATCCTCCTCAGACATCGATTCCTATTGCCTGCGGTGAAATCACCGAAGGAGTCGCGGAAGAATTTGACCATTGAGGCATATTACCTCACCAATTTAGACCATGAAATTTAGTTTCATAGACTTATCGCTGGCAGCGCGTTTGCTGTTAAGACTCGCGTCTTTTTTGCAATGCGATTGTCTATTTTTAAGGAGAATAAGAATGAATGAGAAAATTTTTAAGCAATTTGCCTCTTTGGTGTTTGGCACTTGCGTTATGACTGCGTTCACTTCTTGCGGAAAGAGTAACTCTGTGACGAATAATGTAAAAACCACTGAACCCGTTGAGGAATATCGTATTGAAGGAAAATATGAGATTAAATTTTCTGCTCTCAACACCTCAGTCAGCGGTAACCCAATTGCTGCAGGTAAAATGCATATTATTGCAGACCAGATTTCAGTTCAAATCGATGTGAAAGATTCACCTGCTATGGCGAACCACTCTCAGTTTATTTACACCGGTCAAGAATGCCCATCAATGATTCATGATACTAATAATGATGGATTCATTGATCCACAAGAAGCTGCCAAAGTCTTGGGCTCCAAACTCATTGCGCTGGATGATGGGGACAAACAATTTCCTTGGGCCGACCACATGGGGGCGTATTCATACTATAAAGAGAGAATTCTAAGCGTGCTAATTGCAGACCTAAAGGAAGTGGATGAAAATCCGAATGATGAGTTTGTAAAACTTCTTCCCCAGGAAGATTTAATTTTAGATGGAAAGGTTGTGGTTATTCACGGCGTCTCCGAAGACATTTATCTCCCTGGCTCCATTCGTTCTGTTGGAATGAACAGTGACCGCGCTTCACTACCTATAGCTTGTGGAAAAATTTCTCGAGTTAAACTGGAAGAGGTAGAGACTGGTGAGGCCGAAGTTTTCTATATAAAATAAATCTATCGAGTTGATCAGAAAAACGTGAGTTTCTTTATTGAGGCTCCTGTTGGATAATAGCTTCCAAAGGAGCTTTTATGCTAGTTCACCCAGCAAATTCCAGAGGTATGGCCAACCACGGTTGGCTGCAAAGTGCCCACACTTTTAGTTTTGCCAATTATCATAATCCTGAGCGAATGCATTTTGGGGCACTTCGGGTTATCAACGATGATATTATTGAGGCCGGGATGGGATTTGGTCGCCATCCTCACCGCGATATGGAAATCATTACTGTTCCGCTTGAAGGCTCACTCAAGCATGAAGACTCTGAAGGAAATAAGGGCGTTATTGCTCGAGGTGAGATCCAGGTCATGTCTGCTGGTACCGGCATTTCTCACTCTGAATTTAGCGATTCAGAGGTCACGACTAAATTACTACAAATTTGGGTTTTCCCCAAAAAACTTAGTGTTAAACCTCGCTATGATCAAAAACTATTTCCACTAGAACAAAGAAAAAATAAGTTCCAGCTGATTGTCTCTCCCGATGGTAGGGAGGATTCACTGATGATTAATCAGGATGCTTTTTTCTCCATTGCCGAGCTTGGTCAGGGTGAGAAGTTGGAGTATCGACGTAAATTAGAAACCAATGGAGCCTATCTCTTTATTATCAGTGGCTCACTGGAAATTGATGGGCAAACTTTTAATGCTCGTGATGGAATTGGTATTGAGTCCTTCCAAAACATAACAATCGGTGCCTCAAAGGGACCTGGAGAAATTCTAGTGATGGAAATCCCGATGCTGAAATCTTAGTGATGCATTCTTGAAACTTCTTCAAATGGTGTGGGCCGCTCAAAATGGCCTTCACCAATCAGACCTTTGAAGGCCGTCCACAGTTTCTCCATCTGTTTGCGCGATTTCTCATCAGTTAATTTGCCGTTTTCATCAAAGGCCTTAGAGCCATTCATATAAAATTCTGGTTGATTCAACAGGTGCACATCGAGATAGATCAGAATCTGCCTCAGGTGGTTCTGTGCCCCGAAGGTCCCGATATTTCCTGCCGAGGCCCCCATCGTTGCCACTGGAAGGTATTTCCAGACGTTTTGAGGGTATGGGCGTGTTCCCCAATCAATGGCGTTCTTTAAAACACCCGGGATGGAATGATTGTATTCTGGAGTGATGAACAAGATGGCGTCTGCTTGGCGGATTTGATCTTTGAAAGCGGTGACTGAATCGGGTGGATCATTTTCTATGTCTTGTGAGAAAAAGGGAAGCTTTGCGATATCTGCCATAATTAACTCGGCCTCACCGTCGACAACTTCTTTAAAGGCATGAAATAATTTTTTGTTGAGTGACCCCTGACTGATGCCGCCGACCAAGGTAAGTATTTTAGTATTCTTCATAGTTCCTCTCCCCGTAATACAAAGATGCTACTCCCGCGTATTTGAGATGGGGCCAAAGATTAGATAATTTTTTTTAAACACACCGCCAAACCTGTTTCATTGACTCAGTCCTATAGGATACCCTTAAACGGGGGTATTATGCTTGGATCAAACCCTGTATTTACAATCGCCGTCATTATTTTCTACGTCCTTGGTTTTCTGTGTGCAGCCTCGGCGATTCTTCGCTCACGCACACCCCAAGGGGCCACAGCGTGGGTCATGGCGCTGGTGACAATTCCTTTTTTCACTGTTCCACTTTTTCTTATTTTTGGAAGAAGCAAGTTTCTGGGTTATACCATTCGAAGAAAAATTGTTGATAAGAAAATCAGTAAAAAATTAAGAGTGATGCAGGAATCCATCATACAAGATGAGATTGCTCCGAAGGAATTGCATCCCCTGATGAATTCACTTCAAATGCTCTGCCGACCGGGGTTTACCACCCATAATAAAATTCAACTTTTAGTGGATGGACAACAAACCTACGAGGCGATGCTGAATGATTTGGAAAATGCTCAGAAATATATTATTTTTCAATTTTATATTTTTCGCGCTGATAAAATTGGTAGGAAATTCGCTGAAGTTCTGATGAGAAAGGCGCGTCTGGGGATTAAAGTTAATTTTCTGTATGATGAAATTGGCACCAAAATGCCAGACTGGTTTATTGAAGAATTAAAAAGTGCGGGTGTAAATGTTTGTCACTTTAATTCACTCAGGGGGCACGGCAGATTTCAGGCTAACTTCAGGAATCATCGTAAGATTTTAATTGTTGATGGTAAAACGGCTTTTCTCGGAGGACTTAACATCGGGGATGATTATCTTGGTTTGTGGGCTACTGTTGGTTATTGGCGGGACACCCATTTAAGAATAGAAGGCCCCTCAGTTGTGGCGACACAGATTGTTCACGCCAAGGATTGGTACTGGTCACAGCAAGTTGACCTTGAAGCCGATTGGACTATCAGGCCCACCGAGGGTGACGCCAATATCCTGGTATTGCCCACAGGCCCTGCTGATGACAAAAAAACCTGTCTGCTCGCCCATATTGCCATGGTGAACTCTGCTCAAAAACGTTTGTGGATAGCTAACCCTTACCTCGTGCCACCAGAGAGTTTGTTGGATGCCATATTGTTGGCAGCCCTTAGGGGAGTAGATGTTCGTTTTATTGTACCTTCGTTTTCTGATGAATGGTTTGTGATGAACGCCAGCCAAGTCTACATTGCACGTCTGCTTCGGCACGGAGTAAAAATTTATCGTTATGAAAAAGGCTTTTTGCACCAGAAAGTCATGCTGGTTGATGAACTTTTTGCCGTTGTTGGGTCGGCCAATTTTGATGCCAGATCCATGTTCATCAATTTTGAAATCACGGTCATCGCTCAGGAGGCCCAATTCATTGCTGACGTCCAGAAGATGCTTTTGGAGGATTTTAATTCTTCCAGAGAAGTTTCGCTGGAAGAGTATACCGACCTGGGTCTGTGGAAAAAAATATCTTCCCGCGCTGCTAATCTTTTGGCCCCGGTGCTTTAATTGTTATAATATATCCCCAGTACTTTAGTTATTTATCAAAGGGTCAACTATGAAGAAGATGTTCTTTCTCGTTTGTTTATTAACGCTGAATATTGGTTTTGCCGCTAATCCAGTTGTCCTCATGGAAACTTCTCACGGCGAAATTGAGATCGAGCTTTTTGAAGATAAGGCTCCTAATACGGTTGCGAACTTTTTAAAGTATGTGGACGCCAAATTTTATAGTGGCACAATTTTTCACCGTGTGATTAATGGTTTCATGATTCAGGGCGGGGGCTTTACTGAGAAGATGGAAGAAAAGAAAACCCGTGAACCGATTAAGAACGAAGCCACTAACGGTTTAAGAAACGACGTAGGTACTTTGGCCATGGCCCGTACTAATGATGCCCATTCTGCCACCGCTCAGTTCTTTATCAACGTGGCCGAAAATAGCTCCCTTAATCATACCGGGCAAAATGCAAACGGCTGGGGATATGCCGTTTTTGGCAAAGTCACTCAGGGCATGCATGTAGTGAACAGAATCAAGATGGTAAAGACCGGAAATATCAGTGGTTACTCGGATGTTCCTATGGACGCTGTGGTTATCAAGAGTGTTAAACGTAAGGGCAAAAAGTAGTCTTTCGGCCTGTAAATAATACATTTTTTTACCTGTGAACCCAATTTAGTCATATGTTCGCGCATATGACTAAATCACTGGTTAGCTTTTTAGTACTCTGCTGGTCCCTTTCGATTCTGGCGCTGCCACCAGAGACCCAATTAAACTATAAGGGCAGCCTCTTTTCTCACTTTGTCAGCCACGATCTGTCTAAGCCTAATTCTCAAATTGAAAAAGTCATCATCACGATTCACGGCTCCGAGAGAAACTCCCATACCTATTACAATTCTGTTGAGGCGATGGCCAAACGAGTAGGGGTAGCGGATAAGACGATTATTATTTCTCCCCATTTTAAAGAGGCCCAGGACACGCTTGTGCCTGGTGAGCTCTACTTTAGTCCTGAAGGGTGGTTGAGTGGAGACCAGGCCCTGAACCAGCATGCCATTAGCTCCTTTGAAGTGCTGGATCACCTGATCAGTATTTTGGGTGACGTTAAAGTGTTTCCCAATTTAAAAGACATCGTGATCACAGGTCACTCTGCCGGAGGACAACTGACGCAAAGATATGCGGCGGGGTCTGCTATTGAAAAAAAATTCCCTGGCATTCATTTTCGCTACATTGTCGCCAACCCCGGATCTTACCTGTACCTGACGGCCAACCGGCCAGTTAAAGCATCGGGACGTTGTAATTTTAATGACTACAAATACGGGCTAGATCGGTTAAATCCCTATATGCAAAAAAATGCTGCGAATATTCGAACTCAATATGCATCCAAGGAAGTGGTTTATTTTTTAGGTGAGCAGGATATTATCTCAGAAAATATTGATCAGTCTTGCCCGGCCCAGTATCAGGGAAAAAATCGACTTGAAAGAGGCCAGCTCTATAAGGCTCAGTTAGAAAAAGAGTTCCCTGCTTCCAAACACTACCTCTATTCCGTCCCAGGAGTAGGTCACACCCAGTACGGCATGTACACATCACCGGTTGGGCAGAAAGTATTATTTCAAAAATTCTAGAACGTCTTTGGGATTGAGAATTCTCAGACCACTAAATGAATCAAAAGCCGATTCAATGCAGGCATGGGCGACTAGTTTTCCGCTGACTGGTTTGATTGATTCCAGTCCTGGAATTGTTGGCAAGATATCTAAAATTATTCCTGAATAATGTTCCACCAAACGTTTTTGCGAGCGTGACCCCTTAAGGAGACTTGGGCGGACAAAAGTAGTTTTGGGAAAAGAGAGTTTCATCACGTCTCTTTCCAGATCACCTTTCATTTTAGTGTAAGCGATGTGTGAATTCGTATTAGCACCAGGGGCAGAGACCAAAACGTAATTGGTAATGCCGTTTAGTTTGGCGGCCTGGGCCACGCGTAGCTGGTAGTCATAATCCACAACCCGCTGCGCCTCTCTAGTGCCCGACTGCTTTAACGTGGTTCCCAAGGCGGAGAACAGAACATCGCCCTTTATTTCATGGCGCCATTCACCCAGATTTTCAAAATCCACTACATATTCAGTAAGCTTTGGGTGAGAAATACCCGAGGAGCGACGGACAAATATTTTAACGGCGGCAAACCGATCATCGTTGAGGACATAATTAAGAATCTCTGAGCCTACCAGACCGGTGGCACCAAAGATGAGTGCTGTTTGCCGCATTTGATTATTAGAGCCGTTAATCATTATGTTGTCCATTCATAATGAATTATTCATTATAAATAATGTGGTCACCTCTCACCTCTGTGTCTAAGCTTTGCAAGAGAGTAGAGGAGGACCCGATGCCGATAAAAAAAAGGTTCAAAAGAAGCATTCGCCGTTTTACCGATGATATTCTACCGAAAGAACTGAGCCTTTCAATTCGCGAGACGGCTAAAAAAACCAACAAGGAAATATCAAGGAAAGTATTTGCCTCGGGCAGAAGATTTGGGAGATGGATCCCCACTACTGAATAAGATGCTGTTTGATTTCAGCAAATTCGTCTCCGAAATCAATTAATTCCTCTCTTGAGAAATCACCTTTCGCTTCAGCGAACAGCGAAACTTCTTCTTCCTCGATATGCTTGTGAAAACATCTTGTGAACTTTCTGAAGGTTGCGTCCCATTCATCGCTCTCTATGCCAATGTTGTCTATTTTGGATAACAGATCCCGCATCTCGTTATGCTGAAGTTTTGCACTTTGGGCGACTTCTTCGGCTTCTTCATCATGCACATCTTCAAGAAGGTGAGTATAGATGGTTTTCTCTTCACCCTCCATGTGTAGCAGTAGCTCACTTCGCATTTGAAGATAGAGGTCTTTCTTTTGGACAATATCGCTGCTGTTTTCAATTTGAACAATTAAACCTTCAACGCGTCTGTGTTCATCACGTAAGGTTTTTAGAATTGACTCACTCATTGTTTCTCCTTGGCGCGCTTGGGGGCCTGCTTTTTTTCTTTGGTCTCTGGCGGGATTTCTTCACGTTGCAGGCGTTCATCGTTTGTTTTTTCTGGGACTCTTAAGTCGTCAATATCTGGCAGTTCTTTGGCATCAACAGGATTTCCTGGTAGGAAGTTTGAATCTCCCATAGCAAGTCCATGGGGGATAAAGAAAATGAGAAAAAGGATGGCGAATTTCATAATCCCTCTTTTACATACTTCCTATTTTTTCATCTCTATTTTGAAGATTGAACAAGAGTTATTCTTAAGATTTGCGTCTTTGTTTCTTGTCAAAACTAGCCTTGTAAGGCATTTTATTTGTATGAAGATTTCATGCCTATTTCTTTTGTTTATTTCGGTATCCGCTTTAGGCAAAGGACAGTTTCTTTTATTTAGACAAGGTATTGCAGACGGTTATTCTTCTTATAGAAGAGACATTTATGTTTACATCCCAGACGGTTATGAAAAATCAAATGCGCGATTTCCTGTTCTTTACATGCATGATGGACAAAACCTTTTTGATCCAGGGCGGGCCTACTCAGGGCAAACTTGGAATGCTACTGAATCTTTAAATTACTTAATACAAAAAAAAATAATATCCCCTCTCGTTGTTGTCGCAATAGATAACACTCCCGGAAGAATGGATGATTACATTCCGGAGAAGAAAGGAGAGGAGTATCTGAATTTTCTTGTTAATCGTATTAAGCCACTAATTGATGAGTCGTTTAGAACAAAAAGAGGGCCCAAAGACACGGGTCTCTTGGGATCTTCTTTGGGGGGACTTATTTCCCTTTATGGTGGAATTAGGCATCCGGAAACCTTCTCGATTGTTGGCGCAATGTCTCCTTCTATATGGTGGAATGATCGATCAATTCTTAAGATGTATAAACAGTCCTCAGTTTTGCCTCTTAAGATTTATTTGGATAGTGGGACTATTGGAGGTGAGGAGCCACAAAACGTATTGGACCTTGAGGTGATCCTACTAGGGCGCGGTTCTAGGCAGAATTATAATCTTTTTACTTTTATTCAAGATGGCGCCGATCATCAAGAGTATTATTGGTCTTTGCGCTTTCCGCTTGCTTTAAAATCTCTTTTTCCTTTCATGCCTTAAAATTTATTTATTTTATTAACCATTGAATCACCTGCTTTTTTTAAAGCAGATGATTCAATGAGAGAAATCTATAAGTAATCTTCTTCTTCATCGATGTCTTGTAAGGAACTGGATGGCACAAATTCGTCTTCTTCGCTCTCTTCTTCTCCTTCCTCAGGTCCCTCAGTTTGTGGCTTTTCCATTTTTTGCTGCTCTATTGGTTCAACTGGTTCAACCGTTTTTTCGGGAGACGGGACAATGGCAGGAGCAGGGCTAGGAATTTGCGGAGGCGGAGTTTCTTCCATCTTTTGTACCGCCTCTTCCTTGGGTAGCGCTGTGGTGGTCGTGGTAGTGGTGGTTGATTGAAATTCAGTGCCCTCCGGAATCGTGGTGGTAGTCGTTGTCGATGGCTGGATGTCCGCGGCCAGAATCGGAAGGGCAAATACCGCTGCCACTGTCGCTAGAATTATTTTTTTCATCTTCTGCTCCTTAGTTTCACCTGAGAGAATTTAGATTCCTCTCAACATTCTTTACGATTGTATGGTGGCGCAACAACTCATTCCTATATAATTTCTCTAAAGATTTTCCAAAGAGAAATTAAGTTTTCATTTATTTATCATTTAAAGTCATTAGGCCTTTAATAGGTATGTCATTCACAGGAGGGCGATAATGGAATTACCTGCCTCTATTCATCCCAATGAAAGTTGGAAAATTAACAAAGTATGTGAAGTATTTAATTTGAGAGCAGAGGAGTTAAAAGAGATAATCAAAAGAGTTGGTTATAACATTAAAGACATTGAAAGTTATCTGGCAAAAAAAAGGCTCCCGAAGGAGCCATTTAAAAACTAAGCAGCTTTTTTATTGTGCCAGTTATTCCAAACTTCTTTAGTCCAAGTTGACTTCGTATCCGCTACCCATTTTTTTGCCCATAATTTTTCATGAACAAATTTTTCAAGCTCTTCTGGAGAGTTACAATCAACCCACAGGATCATATCCCATTCACCCATTGTTGATGCTGCCCACTTCACTTCTTTCCACTTTTTAAGCCAGTTCCAGTTTTCCCAGACAGGCGCATCTTTCGTCCATTTTACTTGTACCTGAGCAGTCCATTTTGACATACGATCTCCTTTGATCATTATCGTTCTATGCTAGTGCGGTCCAAATGAAAGTAAAGCGGCACGGCACTCAGGAAAAAAGTGACATAATAGCTACCCAAGGCGTTTAGTGGACGTATATGATTGGATATAACAATCATCATTTTTGAGGTCATCATGAAGCACAAAGAGTTCAAGCCCTTCATTTCCGCGGCTGCAAATATTAAAGAATTTACTCTTGGTCCAATTTTGATGGGTGTTTTCCTCGGGATTGTTTTTGGGGCTTCCTCATTGTATCTGGCCCTCAAGGTGGGCATGACTGTATCGGCGTCCATTCCTGTAGCCGTTCTCTCAATTACTTTATTTAAAGGCCTGTCCAAAGTTTTTGGACAGAGAAAGGCCACCATTCTTGAGAACAATATAGTGCAGACCACGGGCTCGGCCGGTGAGTCCATTGCCTTTGGTGTGGCGGTCACCATGCCAGCACTTTTGATTCTCGGCTACGACCTTGATCTCAACCGCATCATGACCGTTTCAGTGCTAGGTGGTCTGCTGGGTGTGTTGATGATGATCCCTTTGCGTAAGGCACTCATTGTTAAAGAGCACGGAAAATTAATCTATCCAGAAGGAACCGCCTGCGCGGAAGTTTTGATTGTTGGAGAGAAAGGTGGATCATCGGGGAAAATTGTTTTCGGTGGATTCTTTCTAGGACTTTTTTATAAATTTTTTAACGTCGGTATGCATTTATGGAAAGACGTTCCGGAAAAAGTTTTTGGATTTTTCAAAGGATCGGCAGTTTCGGCTGAAGTGTCTCCAGAGCTTTTGGGGGTTGGTTATATTATTGGGCTTAGAACATCTGCTATCATGATGGCCGGTGGCGTGCTCTCTAGTTTTGTTCTCATTCCTATGATCGTTTTATTTGGGGGGAACCTCACAGAAGCCTTGTATCCGGCAAAAGTTTTGATCAAAGACATGGCGATTCATGATATCTGGAGAAATTATGTTCTCTATATCGGCGCCGGTGCAGTTGCCGCAGGTGGAATCATTTCACTATTTCAAAGTTTACCGACGATTATCAGTGGCGCCAAAGGTGGCTTTAACAGTCTCTTTGGGGATAAACAAGCTGAAGGTCAGAAGAGTCGCACCGACGATGATCTACCTTTTTCGTTTGTGGTCACTGGCACACTCTTGATGGTCGCTGCCCTGTGGTTTGCTCCTGCACTTCATATCAATCTTTTTTCTGCTGTACTGATTATTCTTTTTGGATTCTTGTTCGTGACTGTGAGTTCGCGTCTGACAGGTGAAATCGGCTCTTCTTCCAACCCGATTTCCGGAATGACGGTGGCGACACTTCTTTTGACTTGTTTAGTATTTTTGGCGGTGGGCTGGATTGGCCCTGAGTACCGTGTGGGTGCTTTAAGTATTGCCGCGGTTGTTTGTATTGCTGCCTCTAACGCTGGCACGACTTCTCAGGATTTAAAAACAGGTTATATCCTTGGAGCAACTCCGAAGTATCAGCAGATCGGTCTTTTAATTGGTGCTCTGACTTCAGCACTCGTTATTGGGTACTCGCTTAAGCTTTTAAATGATGCTTCGACTGTTTACTCTAAAAAAGTGCCTGAAGTCATCATTCAGGACATGAGTGTACTTAAAGAAAAGCAAACCGTGCAAGGGCCTGAGAAGGCGCAGGACAGCGCTGAATATTTTGTCTATCACGTGACTGAGCAATCAGATGCTAGGGACCTGAGTGTCCTTTCTCCTGGAAAATATCTGGTTAATGACAGCGGAAAAGTTGTTTACCTAGTTGATCCAGGCATCAACGGTGTGTTGAACAAACGAGATGATGGATCGAGTGTGACAAAATATGAAGCTCCTAAAGCTCGACTGATGTCGCTTATTATTGATGGTATTTTAACTCAAAAACTTCCATGGGGACTGGTTCTTCTGGGAGTTGCTTTAGCGCTGGTATTAGAGTTGTGTGGGATTTCGGCGCTACCATTTGCCGTAGGTGTGTACCTGCCGATTTCGGCTTCGGCGCCCATCTTTGTGGGTGGAGTGGTGCGATACCTTGTGGACAGAAAAAGGAAGGGAGCTGAAACAGAAGCTGAAGCCGAAACTGGTCCAGGCGTTTTATTTTCTTCCGGACTCATCGCAGGTGGTGCCATTGCTGGAATCTTGCTGGCCTTGACCCAAATCATGGAAGGAGCTTCAGATAAGCTTGATTTCTCTGGGGCCATGGGCACACTTGCCCAGTCTGATCTTTTCAGCTTAGGGATTTTCCTGCTTGCAGCCGCTGTTCTGTTCTTCGTTGGCAGAAAAAAAACTAACTAATGAGTTTTCACACTCTCCTCAGAAGTATCATCTGGGGAGTAGGGTCGGGGATCTTTTTCAAACGCCCCATAATTGTCCTCATTCATTTCTGAAGCCTCAGCGCCTTCCATCTTTTGTTTTTCCCAGCCGATCTGGTGGGCTTGATCTTTTTCTTGCTTGTTCTCGGGAATGGGCTTTTTTTTCGCCGTTGGTTTGGCGTGCACACTAAGATTAAGCATCATGGTACTAAGAACCAAACTGATCAATGCCTTCATACCTTCTCCTAACTTCGTTTTATTTCATTCAGGATCTCGGCTTTTAAATGGTCATCATCTGATCTGAGGGCAAGATCTCTCAGAGTCAACATCCCAACCGGTCGGTCGCCCTTATCCAGAACGAGTAGACGTGAGATTTGTTTCTGTTCCATGATTTTGATGGCTTCGTTGACGTCTTGATTTTGGTAAACTGAGACAATGTCCCGGGACATGGCAAGAGAGATAGGATCATCTGGCGAGTGTCCGCTAGCGACACAGGCAACGACAATATCTCTATCTGTGACAAAACCAACGGGCCGCTCATTTTTGTAAATGGGCAATCCACCGATGTCTTGTTTCTTCATTAAAGTCGCGACTCTGCGAAGCGAGTCATTAATTTGAGCAGTTACAACACCTTCATGCATAATTTCTGAAACTTGCATAAGAACCTCCAGTTCCGTTCCAAAAATTCTGTCATTCAAAGATGGCTTTTAGTATTTAAATTTTCTCCAGATTGGATGAGTGGTGGGTCATAACTGACTATGGTTCGTAATACTTGTGGGCCAGCTCCTCTACCAAATATCCAATAGCGTAGGGGACTGAAGAGTTGCGACTTTTGGAATATTTCAATGCGTGGTCAAATCCAAGTTTATGCAGCCACTCATGAAATAAATTATCCGCAATTTGAACGGGCGTGTATTTATTGAAGTACTTTTTATTGATCCAGATTCTGGTGGTATTGGGGTAGGTGTACCCAATGGTGGTAGAAGGGTCGTGGTAGAGCTCTAGCTCAACATCCATTCTTCCATTCTTGCCCGGTATCAAAGTCTCTGACCCATCAAGGATGTGCTGGTAAATTTGCTCATTGCTCATGCCGTTATTACCAAGATAGGTTTTTTGTCCTTCATAAGTATGATTGATAACTCTTGTTTTAAATTCCGGGGAAGCGATCACTTTTTTGATCAAGTGAACTGCTTTGTGAATTTTATCCTCTTGCTCCTGGGGGAAATTGACCATATGAATTTTGGCATCAAAGGGCGCAGCGAACAGAGGTAGTGCCACAGAAAGAAAAACCATACTTAAAAATTTATTCATCATGACTGACCCATCCATAGGTTTATTTTGTCATGCTGGTGATTTGTCACAATGTGGGAAAAAATTGCTTTTGTGGTGGGCCAAGATCTGAACATGAATGCATCCCGCTTGTTTTTCAAATCAGCTTCCGTGCTGATCCTTTAGAAAAACTTAAACCGTTTGAATTCATGTTGTCACATGGTTTTTACGTTTCAGATTTTTTCAACTAATTCAATATAGTGTACCGAACTTGTACCTTCGCAATCATTTCACCTTCTTCCATCGGTTCAGGATAAGGAATGGGATCTTCAAGATTTATTTCAGACACTTTGATGTGGTGTTTATGAATTTGAAGACCGAAATTTTTTGGTCCGGCATATGAATCGATAAAATTAAACAAACTGGTAATTAATAATATCTTCATTAACCACATAGCTCCCTCCTTGGCACAAGACTATGGGAGCAATTCTCAGGCCATAAATGCATTTCCACCTTAATTACTTTTTTAGATGTGCAGGCATTTTTGTTATGCCAAGCTGATCCCAAACCAAGGAGGACTCTATGTCAGAAGCTAGAAAGAACTTAATTGTGAAAGAAATCACACTCTGGAAAAAACGTTATACTGACTCTAAGAAGGTCTTTTCAGAGGCCTACAAGGAATTGTCTAAGGATGCCAAAAAAGCCTATAAAGAAGCCGTTAAATAGTATTGGAAATCAACGCGGGCCATGATATTCGAGGGTTACTAAAAAGAGGTAACCCTTATGGCTTTCGAAACGACTTACAATAAAGATCTTGCACGCAATATGGCCCGCTCTAATGAGCCCGAGAAATTCCTTGATGCTGAGTTGGCGAAATTGCGCTCACGTGCGCTGGAACTCAATACAGCACGCGAAACCATGGCCGAGGGATACCAGAAAGTTCTGGATGGTTTGAAGTTGGCCTATCCTCAGCTTGATATGGAAGATAAGAATTTATTGGGAACCCCTAACCGAATGGCCCGCGCCCTTTTGGAGATTTGTTCTGGTCTTGGGACTGATGAAAAAGAGATATTTTCCACAACATTTCCCGCTGAAAATTATAACGACGTCATTATCCTAAAAGATATCGATTACACTTCTTTATGCAGTCATCACTTTATTCCTTTTACTGGAAAAGCTCATGTTGGCTATTTGCCTGATACGACTAAAGGTGACCAGTCACGCGTTGTTGGACTATCTAAATTGGCCCACATTGTGGATTGCCATGCTCAGAGGCCTCAGCTTCAGGAGAGAATGTGCCATAACATTATGTCTTCAATTAAATCGGAATTGAAGCCAGCAGGCGTGATGGTCGTGATTGAAGGAAGCCACGGGTGCCTGACTTGCCGGAGTGCTAAGAAGGCCAATGCCTCGATGATAACTTCTGCTTTGGATGGGAAATTTCGCGAAGACAAAAAACTTCGTGCGGAGTTTCTAAGTCTAATTGCGATGAATAAATAATTATTTCTGTGAATCTCTAAGCTCTACCAAGGCCGCTGCATTGGCCTTGTAGAGAAACCAGTTGTAGTCGCGCATTTCATAACTTTTTCCGTTCGAGTCCCGCACATAGAAGGCACCCTTGTTGCTACACTCGTCAGCTTCTATTTGGTAGCATTCACCTTTTTTCTGGTCATCATACCCTACGATTAAAACTACGTGCCAATATCCGTCATCATTATAGTTTACGATGACCGGGGCCCGATGTGTGACTAAGGCCTCTTTAAGGTCAGTAAGATCTTTTTCACGTAAAACATAAGTGGCATACTTTTTACCTCGAGCAAAAAGTAAACTTGTTTTAACTTTTGGAACCTGCATCCTTGGAAGGACTGCAAAATCTGGATGTTTGTTCCAGACTTCCAGACTATCTGTTCCGTCTGTATTGTAGGCCTTAAAAGGCCAGGCACTATTATGAACCGCTTCACCATGATTGAAGCGAATGACGACTTCTTCAAGAAAATGTTCTGTACGCGTTTGATTATCCCAAAAGTCTTTCTGCCAGATAAGAAAAGATTCAGAGAGATCGTTTTTCCCACCAAGCTTTGGATTGCTGATGTGATCCCTGCGATTCATCAGGAGTTCCATCGCTCCGGTTGAAGCCACAAACCAACAAGTATTGGTCTCACCTTGATCTGGTGCCGGCTGTACGTAGCTCAGGAGTTCCGTGTAACTCTTTGGTAGCGTTCGGGCGGATAATTGGCCGGAAACGATCATAAGTAGTGTCATGGAGAGTTTTTTCATGGGCCGGAGTATGCCGCACGCGAGACAAGTTGGGGAGTCGATTGAAAAAACAACATAGCGTATATCTTACTAATTTTACTAGTCTTTTTAAGGATTGAGGTTGCCTTCACTTGACAAGTACGGAAAAGGTACGTATGATGACGTATGGAATACAAGATCACCGGTTTTCAATCTGCCTGTGCTGAATATCACGAAGATATTTTGTCCCTTGATGAGCGCTACCGGATCGGAGCACCCAGTGTCTTTATTATAGAGGCCAGTGGTAGTTCGCACACTCTGGGATTAAAGACCAAAGATAAACTGATTATTGACCGCTCTCTTAAGCCTATCAAGGGAGAGTTAGTTCTACTCGTACTGGGTGGTGAATTTAAGCTCACGCACTTTTTGCCTGAACTTTTAAAAAATCAAGATCCGGATTCTGGAGATTTTATCTGGGGAGTTGTGACGACCATTTTAAGAGAGCTTCGATGAGATACTTTGGGCTGGTTGATTGCAATTCTTTTTACTGCTCATGTGAAAGAGTCTTTAGACCAGAAATTCGTGGTCGGCCTGTTATCGTTTTATCTAATAATGATGGATGCGCGATCGCTTTTACTAAAGAAGCAAAGGCCCTGGGATTTGGTGAGATGTGCGCACCACTTTACCAAATACAGGATAGCCTAAGAAAGCATAATGTTGCGGTTTTCTCTTCCAATTATAGTTTGTATGACAATATTTCCAGACGAGTCATGAGTATTCTCACCAATTTTACTCCTCACCTTGAAATCTATTCCGTTGATGAGGCGTTCCTGGAGTTGGACGGTTTTGATAAATTTGATCTGTTCGATTATGGAAAAAAAATCCGCAGCGACATTTTGCAATTTACCGGCATCCCCGTTGGCGTAGGAATTTCCAAGACAAAAGTTCTCTCCAAAATGGCCAACAAAATTTCTAAGAAACAGGGTGGTGTCTTGGTATTGAAAGACGATGATGAGATCGATCATGTTTTAAAAAAGTTTCCTGTTGAGGATATATGGGGAATCGGTCGGGCCAGTAGTACAAAGCTTAATATGTTGGGGATAAAAACTGCTTACGAATTTAAGACCTATCAAAATGAACGAATGATTCAAAACTTATTAACTAAGACGGGAAGGCAAATACAAGATGAGTTGCGCGGGATTAGTTGTTTATCCATGGATAAAGCAGAGGATAAAAAGAATACCGGAAATTCCCGCAGCTTCGGTGCTTCCGTTTATACCAAACGTGAATTACAGGAAGCGCTGGCCGAATTCTGCACTAACTCTGCGGCCAAACTTCGGGCGCAAAAGAGTGTCTGTTATAGTCTCACGGCCTTTATTCACACCAATCCTTTCAAGGATGGCAGCGCCCAATACTATGGAATAGACAGTCATAATTTTGTATCTGGAACATCTGATACCTTAAGAATAATTAAAGGTTCGCATCAGATTTTGGATAAAATTTTCAGATCAGGGTACGAATATAAAAAGGCCGGGGTCCTGCTAAATCATATCGTTCCACGTGATCAGAACCAAATGGATCTGTTTGATAAGAACCCCGATGATAATGAAAAATTGGGACAGGTGGTTGATCTTATTAATAAACGATATGGGGCCAAAACCATTCAAAGTGCTGCCTGTGGCTCTAACCAAGCGTGGAGGACGGTTGCAAATTTTCGCTCGGCTAAATACACAACGTCTTGGAAAGATATCTTGCGAATAAAGTTAGGTTGACACCTCTTGTCGAAAGACTGGAATTTTGTCATTCTCCCTCAATGGAAAATACGTCAGTGTTAGATTTAAATCGCAAGGACTATGAGGAGATTCTCTCAATCCCTACCCATCTCGTGGTTGTTCTTTCCTATGATGGGAAAATTATTAAATCGAATATTACAGAGGGCAGAATCTTAGGCTGGGATCCGGACGAACTGGTTGATATGTCCTTCCAGAATTTTATTCATGTAGATGACCGCGAAAATATCAACAGTGTGCTGGGCCTGCTTATTTCAGGGCAAGAAGTTTCAGTTTCGATCTCTGTACGGTGCATACATAAAAATGGCCATTATCTTTGGATTGCATGGACAGGTATCCCTAAGGATGGCCACATCTACGCAGTCGGTACAGATAGCAGCAAGAGCCTGGAAACTCAAAAAGAACTTCAAACACGTTTTATCACATTCTTTGAGCAGTCAACTTTGGCGATGGCAATATATTCATTGGATGGATTTCCAGTGGCGGTCAACAAAGCTTGGGAAAAACTTTTTGATACGGATCGAGCTGACTTATGTCGATATAAAGTTGAACAAGATCCGCTTTTGATCAATACGCCACTTAAGGATTACTTACAGCGCGCTTATTACGGAGAATCTGTTGAGGTGCCCGCCTTTTTGTATGAACCTGCAAAAAGCGGCAAAACAGGCCGGGTAAGATGGCTTGAGGCCAGTATCTCTCCTGTAAAAGATGAGTTGAATGTCATTAGAGAAGTGACCGTCATCTTTAAAGATGTCACGGATAAAATTGAAACCGAGCAGGCACTGGTAAAAAGTGTTCTGGCGAGGAAGGCCACAGAGGAAAAGTTCAAGATCATCTCAGAACGATTAAGCATGGCGGTTAAAGCAGGCAATGTCGGGATATGGGAGTGGATACCAGATACAAATCACGTGAATTGGGATGAAACGACTGAGAGTATTTATGGATACGAGAAGGGAACTTTTCCACGTACTACCGAAGCATTTAATTTAAGGCTGCATCCGGAAGACCGCGAGAACTTGTGGGTAACGATATCTCGTGCTCTCAGGGACAAAACATCTTACCGCATTGATCACCGGATTATCAGAGAGGATGGGACCCAAAGGTGGGTGCAGGAGTCGGGAATGGCCTTGTACGATCACCACGATAAACCATTCCACATGATGGGAACTGTGATGGATATCACTGATCGTATCGAAGCTGAAGCCGATCAGAAATTTCTTTCCCAGGCTTCAGAGTTATTAAACGGTTCTCTGGATTACAGAGAGATTTTAAAGACCCTCAGTGATTATGCTATTGATTATTTTTGTGATGGAGTGATCATTGATGAGCTTGAGTCCGATGGAACTATCACTCAATTAATGGTGGTACATCCAGACGAAAATGTGGTGAGAAACTTTGAAGCCTTTGATGATGAATATCCTCAAAGGCATTTGAGTCACCCTGTTATCAACACTTTGATTACAGGGAAAGCTTTGTTGGTAGAAGATACTGACACTTTTATCAGTCAAAATAGCGAAACTCAGCCAAAAAGTTATGTTAAAAAAGTAAAATCACTCAATGTCAAATCCACCATAAGTGTTCGTCTCAAAGGAAGGGAAAGTATTCTGGGGATGATTACATTCTTTGTCATGAAAAAATCAAACAAGGAGCTGAAGAAAAAGCATGTTTGGTTGTCAGAGGAGCTTGCGTATCGAGTTTCTATGGCCTACGAGAATTCGCTGATTCACCAGAGCTCTCAAGAGGCGATCCGGTCACGGGATGAGTTTCTGTCTATTGCGTCTCATGAATTGAAAACGCCATTGCAAAGTTTGACTCTGCAAAATCAAATGAGAAAGAGAAACCTGGAGAAAAAATTAGTTGATGCTTTCACCTCTGATAAATTGTCAACGATGATTGAAGCAGATCTTAGGCATCTGATGCGAATCAACCGATTGATTGATGACATGTTGGACATCTCGCGTATTCGCGCGGGGAAACTCACATTCATGAAAGAGAAAATTGAATTTAGCTCTTTTGTAAAAGATGTTTTTGAAAGATTTAGACCACAGGTTGAAGCTATAGGTTGCTATATAACCCTCTCTTGCAGCACAGAGGTCATTACTCATATTGATATTTATAGAATAGAGCAGGTGATAGTAAATCTATTAACGAATGCTATGAAATACGGCGCCGGAAGCCCTATAAAAGTTGAGATCTATAAGAAGGATGATAAAATTCAACTTCATGTTCATGATCAGGGGCCAGGAATAAAATTTGAAGATACTGAAAGAATCTTTGAAAGATTTGAAAGGGCCATTTCAAGTAATGAGGTGAGTGGGCTGGGGCTTGGTCTCTATATCTCACGCCAAATTATGGAGCAAAACGACGGCAGACTTTATGTTCTTAGTGTTCTGGGAAAGGGCTCAACTTTTGTTATGGAGCTTCCAATAGATGATGTTGCCCTGCATTAGCAATTTCGTTTCAATGAGTTACTGCGCTAACCTTTAGTCGCTCATAATGTCGCAAAAGTCCCAGGTATGGCCGGCATGGTTTTCTAGACTATTGATTTCCCACAGGGTAAATGTGAACTAATGCCAAAGAAAATTTTAATAGTAGAAGACGACAATTCGATCCGAGAGCTCTTGGTGGAATTACTTCAGGGTGAAGGCTATTTAGTCGTGTCTGCTGTTAATGGCCTGGAAGGTCTTAAGTGCCTAGAGGTTCAGCCCGCCTTTGATCTCATTCTTATCGATTTAATGATGCCTGTCATGGATGGATACTCCTTCCGCACAGAACAAATGAAGCACCCGAAATGGTCACGTATTCCTGTGGTAGTGATGTCGGCCGAGGCCAATGCCAGAGAAAAAATGAAAAATTATGGTGTCACTGCATTTCTTAGCAAACCAGTTGAACTAGACACCATTCTCAAGACTGTTGAACAATATTCCTAGCAGCACTATCATATAGAGATGATTTATCTATTTGGTATTCCTAATTGTGACACTGTCAAAAAGGCCCGGACTTATCTTGAGTCGAGGTCAATCCCCTTTGAATTTGTCGATTTCAAAAAAACGCCACCCACAACCGAGAATATTCTCCTGTGGAAGGCAGCCTTTGGTGGTCTCCCGGTTAATACCAAAGGGCAAACCTACAAAAAACATTCCCAAGAGTACGAAGCCTTGAGTGATGACTTGAAGATCGCCTTTATCTGTAAAAATTCTTCGATGATCAAAAGGCCTATCTTACAAAAAGACAAAAAGGTTTTGAGTTTTGGTTTCAATGCTGATGAATTTAAAACGAGTTTAGGAAAGTAATGAATAAAATTAAGCAGTACCTACAAGAATATTCTTACCTCAAAAGTATCCAGAGCCTTCTTCACTGGGACATGGAAACCATGATGCCCACCGGGGCGATTGAAGACCGGGCCAAGAGATTAGGTTACGTTCAGGGAAAGATTCACGCTCACATTACCAGCCCTGAGTATAAGAAACTTTTGAAAGATTTCGCTCAAAAGAAAAATTTATCTGTGGCAGATAAAATTTTACTCAAGGAGCTCAAGTGGGACTATGACCTCAATTTTGCCCTGCCTTCTCAGCATGTGGAAGAATTGACTCTGGCCTCGGCCCATGCTTCTCACGTTTGGGCAAAAGCAAAGACAAACAACGACCTTAAATCCTATCTCCCGCACCTCCAGAAATTGATTGATCTCAAGCGCAGAGAGGCCGGGTATTTTAAGGCGAAGAAACCTTATGATGCTTTACTTAAACTTCATGACAAAGAATTTACTTCAACTCAGATCACCAGGCTTTTTAACGACTTGAAAAAGGGATTGATTAAATTAACCCATGATGTGGAGAGTGACGGACGTTTTGTGCAAGTGAAAGATCTCAAGGGACCATTTCCTATTGAGGATCAGCGTAAACTCAGTCTTCACGTGGCCAAGATTTTTGGTCTTCCTACTGATCACTCCCGGCTGGATATTTCATCTCATCCATTTAGTATAAATATCTCTCCTCTGGATCAGAGGATAACGACCAGATATGATGTCAACCATCTGGACTCTCTCTCTTCCACTATGCATGAAGTGGGGCACGCTCTTTATGAGTTTCATTTGCCAAGTGAGTGGGAAGGTACTCCTTTTCAAGAAGCGGTTTCCCTCTCAGTTCATGAGTCTCAGTCGCGTTTTTGGGAAAACATAGTGGGGAGATCTCGTTCATTTGCCTCATTTATTCATCCAGAGATGAAAAAGACATTCCCCAAAGCAATGAAAGGAATTGATGCCGAAAAACTTTTTTTAATTTTCAATAAATCAGTTCCGGGACTTATTAGAGTCGAGAGCTGTGAGCTTTATTATAATTTGCACATCATTATCAGATATGAAATTGAGGAGATGATTTTTAATCAGGGTCTCAATGCCAAGGATATCCCTAAAGTCTGGAAGGAAAAGTATAAAGAGTATCTGGGAATTGTTCCAAAAAACGATTCGGAAGGTATTCTGCAGGACTCACATTGGGCGGGAGGAGCGTTTGGTTATTTCCCAACCTACACCTTGGGGAACCTCATCTCCGGATCTCTCTACATGAAACTAAAAAAATCAAGACCAGGCTTCGAGAAGGAAATTGCCAAAGGGGAGTTTTCAAATACTCTTAAGTTTCTGGTTAAAAATATCCACTCCAAAGGTAGAAGCATCACGGCCGCTGATCTTGTTGGAGAGTTAGGTGTTAAAGATTATCTGAACTATCTTGAAGAAAAATTTAAGGGCTAAAACATGGAAGAGATCTTTCTTGGTGTTATGGATTTACAGGAAGCCAAAAATCACCAATTAAAATTAAAGGCCCAAGGCATTGAAGTTAATCTTAAGGTGAATGGCAAAACCTGCACCACTGGCTGTAAAGTAACAGTGGAAGTATGGGGGAGTCAGCTCGATAGTGATAGACTGGGCGTTCACTTCAGAGCGGACTTTTTGAAAAACGTCAAAGGTCATGAGCCTAATCTGGAAAATCTAGCACAGGTCTTTGACCCATCGGCGAGTGAAGTGACTTGTCAGGCCTGCGGAGCCAAATTCGCACCTACCGTTAATGAGTGTCCCGACTGCGGACTCATGTATTAATAATCTGACTTTCGATTTCTCTTTTTTTCAGAATCTTTCTTCTTAGTGTTAAGTCTTTTTAAAACAGAGCTGTATTTAGGTTTGGTCGCTTTGCGTGGCTTAGGAGGAACCAGGACCTCATTAATCATTTCGTGTAGTTTTTGAATACAATCGTCGATGTTGTCTTTTTGGCTTCGATTGCGCTGGCTTGTGATCTGAACAATTCCTTCGTCGTTGAGAAAGCCTCTAAACTTGGTGCGGAAACGTTCTTTAACCGAGAAGGACACTACTTCACTTCGTTCAATGTTCCATTCCAGGACCACTTTTGAGTTCACTTTATTAACGTTCTGCCCACCAGCGCCGCCGCTGCGTGAGAATGAGAAGGAGAATTCTGAAAATGGTATGGTAATTCGATTCATACGAGTTAGTATATTAGCATGAAACAAGCGAAATGGTTCGTTTATATCAT
>JFJP01001236.1_pt1 | contig 39303 bp, 37 predicted proteins | sample 431651 | NCBI WGS metagenome assembly JFJP01 (sample SAMN02602958, study PRJNA72255) | Microbial mat metagenome, whole genome shotgun sequencing project. | biome: fresh water; feature: sink hole; material: water; isolation source: purple microbial (photo- and chemosynthetic) mats found in... | reverse complement strand
ATATTATATGAAAAATAAATTTGATTAATAGCGAAACTCTTGTTAAGCAAGAGTTTTTTTTATTTCAAAAATAAAACAAACAAATGAAAAACATTATCTTATTGACCCTATTCTTTGTCAACTCTTTTTCGTTTTCACAAGAAAAAGACGAGGTAGCAAGTCAAGAAATTGAAGTGAATGCAATTATTAAAGGAACACTTTTCTTGCCAAAAAAAGAAACTAAAAAAACCAAACTTGTAATTTTAATTGCAGGTTCAGGACCAACAAATAGGAATGGAAATAGCATACTAACTGGAGTAAATAATTCCCTAAAATATTTAGCTGAAGGATTAACTAAAAATGGAATCGCTGTTTTTAGTTATGACAAAAGAGGTTTAAATAAAAATAATATCAAATCTGAAGATGAAAAATCAGTAGTTATTGATGATTTTATAAATGATGCTAAAGATGTTGTTAACTATTTTAAAACAATAAAAATATATAAAAAAATAATTATTGCCGGTCATAGTGAAGGTTCATTAATAGGAATGGTTGCTGCCAATGGAAATGCTGATGGATATATCTCAATTGCTGGTGCTGGAAGACCTATTGATGAAATAATTTCTGAACAAGTTGAAAAAAATTCACCATTTCTTAAAGAAAAAGTAGATAAAAGTTTAGCTATTTTAAAAGAAGGAAAAACATTTGAAAATAAAAATCCAATGTTAGAATCTTTATTTAGAGAAAGTATTCAACCATACATGATTTCTTGGATAAAATACAATCCGAGAGATGAAATTAAAAAATTAAAAATTCCAATATTAATCATTAATGGGACAAAAGATTTGCAAGTGCTTCAATCAGATGCTGAATCATTACATAAAGCAAATCCAAAATCTAAAATAAAGATTATTCAAAATATGAATCACGTTTTTAAGGAAATAAAAATTGATGCAGAAAATTTAAAATCCTATTCCAATCCAAAATTGCCTGTTGTGCCCGAATTAATTGATAGCATTTCTAAATTTTCAAATTCAATTTAAATTTGTAACAAAATTAATTTTTGAACTACTCATATCATAAAATATATTTTTAATGAAAAAAATAATCCTATCCATAGCAGTTGTTACTTTACTTTTTGGTTGTAAACCAACTTCGACAGCCGTTTCTTCTACAAAATCTGAAGTTGTAGTAAACATCAACTTAAACGATGTAAAAGATGATAAACTTTTAGTCTCTATTAATGCACCAACTATTACAACCGATGAAGTTGTATATCACCTACCAAAAATAATTCCAGGAACTTATTCTGAGGACGATTATGGTAAATTTATTGATGAGGTTAAAGCTTTTGATGCCAAAGGAAATGCCTTGCCAGTTGAAAAACTAAGCACTAATTCTTGGACTATCAAAGAAGCTAAAAAACTAGATAAAATTACCTATTTAGTTAATGATACTTATGATGTTGAAGGCGGAGGTGGATTTGGTAGTGGTATCTTCTCACCAGCTGGAACAAATATCTTAGAAGGTAAAAATTTCATGCTAAACAATCATGGGTTTGTTGGCTATTTTGAAGATAAAAAAGATTTGACCTACAAATTAAACATTACCCATTCTGAAAATCTTTTTGGAGCTACTTCATTGGTCGATTCTGACAGCAGTAATTTATCAGATACTTTTGTGGTTTCGAGATATAATGATTTGGTTGACAACCCTATAATGTATTCTAAACCAGATTATGTTACTTTTAACGTTGATGGAATGGACATACTTTTAAGTGTTTATTCACCAAATGATAAACATACAGCTAAAGCACTTTCTGCAGATTTAGAAAAATGTATGCGCGCTCAAAAGAAATTTTTAGGAGCAGTGAACAGCAATAAAAAATATTCTGTTCTTCTGTATTTATCAGAAATGAAAAAGACCGATGCAAAAGGTTTTGGAGCTTTAGAACACAACAGTTCTACAACAGTAGTTTTTCCAGAAATGATGCCTACTGGCACCTTAGGGAAACAAATCATTGATGTAGTTTCACACGAGTTCTTTCATATTGTAACACCACTTGGAGTACATTCTAATGAAATTCATTATTTCGATTTTAATTCCCCAAAAATGTCGCAACATTTATGGATGTATGAAGGCGTAACCGAATATTTTGCAAATTTATTTCAGGTAAACCAAGGTTTAATCAACGAAGAAGCATTTTACAAAAGAATGGATGATAAAATTAAAGATGCCAAACGTATGAATGATACGATGCCTTTTACAACCATGAGCCAAAATGTGCTTGTTGAACCCTACAAAAGTCAGTATTTGAACGTTTACGGAAAAGGGGCATTAATCGGAATGTGTATTGATATCATCATTCGTGAAAAAAGTAATGGACAAAGAGGCATTTTAGATATGATGCAAAAACTTACCAATGAATTTGGTCCTACAAAACCATTTAATGACAACGAACTTTTTGCAAAAATAACCGAAATGACTTATCCAGAAGTAGGCGAATTTTTAAATACCTATGTAGCTGGTCCTACTCCAATTCCGTATGAAGTATATTTTGCAAAAGTTGGAATTGCAAAAGGAAAAGTTAAGAAAGCGGTTAATCCCTTTTTAAACGCTTCAAAATCGGCTGGGATTTCTGGAAACCCTTCAACCAAAGAAATTATCGTTAGAAACAATACCGAATTAAGTAGTTTTATGACCAACATCGGATTGAAAGCAGATGATGTTATTCTTTCTTTAAATGCTACAAACTATAATCTTGATACTTTGTCTGAAATGATGACTGAATCTCAAAACTGGAAAGAAGGCGACAATGTTACAATAAAGGTAAAACGAAATGGTAAAGAGCAAATATTGACGGGTAAAGCCATCTTGTCTTACCAAGAATCTGAAGGTTATCAAGTAGTGGAACCATCAAAACAAACTTTGAAAGAGGCTTGGTTAAAAGGATAAACTTGAATATATCCATTTTTGTAACTATTTAGCCTGACAAAAAAATTTGATGATGTAGTTCGTAAGTTCGAGTGTTTTCTTAAAAAAATGCGATAGCTTTTTTTAAGAAAATGTATCAAGAACACTATAAATTCTGGCTTATCAATACAATTCAGAACAGTAAAGCTGTCGCATTAATGTTCTAAATCACTCTAAGTGACGTTTAAAACGACATTGATTTGCGTAGCTGAATAGTAACCCATTTTTTAAATCCTCAATTTATGCCATAGATTGAGGATTTTTTTATTATTTTGCCAAAAATAAAATAAACCATGCAAAAAATAGTTATTGCTTTACTATCACTGGTAGTAATCACCTCTTGTTCTGAAAAAAAATCAGACAAAAACCTTCAAATAACAGGTAATATAAAAGGTTTAAAAAAAGGAACCTTATACATTCAAAGAATCAAAGACACGACATTGGTAGCCATTGATACCATTCAAATCAATGGCGATTCTCATTTTACAAGTGAAATGACTATTGATTCACCAGAAATGTTCTATCTTTTCTTAGACAGAGGAGTTTCTAATTCTGTTGATAACAATTTACCTTTCTTTGCTGAACCTGGAAAAATTACTATTGAATCTTCTTTAGAATTTTTTACTGCTGACGCCAAAATAACGGGTTCTAAAAACCAAGAATTATATGACGAATATAAAAAAGTAGTATCACGTTATGTAGATGAAAATTTAGAATTAATTACAAAAAGATTTACTGCACTTAAAAATAAAAATAACACAGAATTGGATAAAATTCAAGTAGAACAAGATAATATCTTAAAAAGGAAATATCTTTATACAACCAATTTTGCTGTTAACCATGTACCATTCAAAAATCGCTTACTCCAGAAATCTCAAAATCGCTCTACGGAAAACAATTAAAACAATTAATTGAAGAAAGAAAGAAGTTAGAAACAAAATAAAAAAAAAACGGTCACTTCTTAATTAATGTGACCGTTTTTTTTAGTGGCAATTTTTATCCAAATGCTTTCTGACTCTTGTTGAGAGAGTAAAATTTCCAGAACAATCTGGAATTCCATGTGTTTCATTAACATCTGGTGTTGAAGCATTATCAACTGCAGCACCATTAAATGGATAATAATACGTTGTAGTTCCCACTACATACTTTCTTTCTATCTTTGTTAAAAATCCATCTCCGTCATCATCAATATCTAACATATTTGGTGTGCCATCGCCATCGGTATCATAATATTCAGTTGAATCTAATGTACCATTTCCGTCAGAATCATATAGTTTACCTGAGGTATCAATAGTTCCATCTCCATTAATATCATATCCTAAAAAAGGATTTTCTCTCCATCTCAAAGCTGCAGGAATTGCTGGATTTAATCTTCTTTCATCTTTAGATAAAATCCCATCTCTATCATGGTCACGATAGCGTAATTCATACAATTTAAAATTAAATATAATGGGAGCGTAAGCAGGAATAGAACCTGCACCATTATTATAATAGGCTAAACCTGAGGGCAAAAACATAACACCCGCACCAAAATTGTTAAATGTAATTGGGTTTGAACCAGAAGCTGTGGTATAAGTTCCTGTTTTAAAATTGGGCATAATATGCGTCCAACCAGTTATAACATCTTGCAAACCAAACCAAACAGGGTTTGTTGCTTCATCAAATTGATCATCGGTTAATCTAAGTCCTTTGTAAGAAACGTAAACAGAGTCAACTTGTGTTGGTCTTCTACCATTTACTGCATCACCTTCTCTAAATTTAATATAATAAATTTTATATTCAATACCATCTTCTTTTACAAGAGTATCCTTAATAGGATATTGTGTTTGCGTTCTAATAGATTGTTGCGTTCCACCAGTTGGAATTTCGGTAAAAGTTACATCAAAATTTGTTGCATCAACCGTCATGTAATGCGTATCGATGTATTCATCAATCGAGTCAATATCAGCGGCATATTGCTCCGCATAATCTCTTAACGGTGTAACCGCAGGGTCGTCATCACCACCACAAGAAGTGATTAAACTACAAAATACTACAACAGAAAGTATTTTAAAAATATTTTTCATTATTAATCAATTTTAAGTGCGCAAGATACAATATTGATTTATTTTTGTAAACTATTTAACGTTGATTTTAGATAATTTTATGAGAGTAGATAAATACTTATGGTGTGTTCGATATTACAAAACCCGAAATATGGTTACAGAAGCTTGTAAAAAAAACCATATTACTGTAAATGGTCAAGTGGCTAAAGCATCTAAAGAGGTTTTTCCGAGTGATAAAATTACCTTTAGAAAAGACCAAATTACTCATATCATTTCGGTTTTAGATGTTCCTGCCAATCGAGTGGGAGCCAAGCTTGTTGATGTTTACCGAAAAGACGAAACGCCAGCCGAATCTTTTGCCCATTTAGAATTGCTTAAACTATCTAAAGAGCATTACCGAAAAACGGGTACAGGTAGACCAACCAAAAAAGACCGACGCGACTTAGACGATATAGAATTTAACACTGATATTGATGAAGCTGAATAGTAATTATTGGGAAGAACGTTACCAAAAAAACGAAATTGGTTGGGATATTGGTGCCATTTCAACTCCTTTAAAAGAATACATCGACCAAATTGAAGATAAAACCATCAAGATTTTAATTCCTGGAGCCGGAAATAGTCATGAATTTGAGTATCTGATGGCACTAGGTTTTCAAAATGTTTTTGTATTAGATTTTGCTCAATCGCCTTTAGAAAACATCATAAAAAGAGTTCCAAATTGTAATCCAAATCAATTGATACAATCCGATTTTTTTGAACATGAGAACAAGTATGATTTAATTATTGAGCAAACGTTCTTTTGCGCCTTAGAACCCTCTTTAAGAAAAGAGTATGTTCAAAAAATGAACGAATTATTATTACCCAATGGAAAATTAGCAGGATTATTGTTTCAATTTCCCTTAACCAAAGTTGGTCCGCCTTTTGGTGGCTCTAAGGAAGAATATAGTTCTTTATTTGAAAATGATTTTAATTTAAAAACATTAGAAACTGCACATAATTCTATAAAACCTAGAGAAGGAAACGAACTCTTTTTTATATTTACAAAAAAATAAAGTCATGAGCCAAAATATCATTCTTACACATCAAGAAATTGAACATAAAATTAAGAGAATTGCTTATCAAATTTATGAAACTTTCGTAGAGGAAGAAAGCATTGTTTTGGCAGGAATAACCTCTAATGGTTATTTTTTGGCTGAAAAATTGGCGGTTTCTTTACAATCAATTTCGCCTATAAAAGTAGTTTTATGTGAAGTAAAAATCGATAAAACAAATTTGAATTCAGAAATAACTACTTCTATCTCAAAAGAAGAATATCAAAATAAGGGTATTGTTTTAGTTGACGACGTTTTGAATTCTGGTTCAACGTTGATGTATGGCGTGAAGCATTTCTTGGATGTTCCGTTAAAGAAATTTAAAACGGCGGTTTTAGTGGATAGAAATCACAAAAAATATCCCATTAAAGTTGATTTTAAAGGAATTTCACTTTCAACCTCTTCACACGAACACGTTTCTGTTGTATTTGAAAACAATAATAGTTTTGCCGAATTAAGCTAATAAACTTACAATTTCGGCAACGATTTCATCACTATTTTTATCATCTACAGTTACTTTAAAAGTTGCTTGATTGTAGTAAAAACTTCTATCAAAAAGATGTTTTGCTATGAAATCTTTAATTTCATCATTGGGCAAATTTGCAAGTAAAGGACGTTTTTGTTTTTCTTTCAATAGACGATTGTATAAAGTATCAATAGAGGCTTTTAAGTAAATAGAAACCACGTTTTTATTATTAAGCAACTCATGATTATTGAAATAACAAGGTGTTCCGCCACCAGTGCTTATCACCAATTGCTCTTTATTATTTAATAGTTCTTCAAAAAGTTGGTGTTCTTGCTTTCTAAAAAAAAGTTCGCCTTTAGAAGCAAAAATTTTTTCTATAGTCATTTTGCATTTTTCTTCAATTCTTTCATCCAATTCTACTAAAGGAATTTCAATCTGTTGTGCTAATTTGTTAGACACAACCGACTTTCCACTTCCCATATAACCTATTAAAACAACTTTTACCATAAAATAAAACCTTATATATTAAGGCGTTAACAGATATTATTAAAAAAAGGTAAATTTAAAACAAAATTGCTTTGAAAAATAAATAATATCGTCTTATATTTGCACCCGCGTTGAAGAAATGTAATGACTTGGTAGCTCAGTTGGTAGAGCACATCACTTTTAATGATGGGGTCCTGGGTTCGAGCCCCAGCCAGGTCACTTTTTTTTTTAAATTTTCTTCAAGCAATGACTTGGTAGCTCAGTTGGTAGAGCACATCACTTTTAATGATGGGGTCCTGGGTTCGAGCCCCAGCCAGGTCACAAAATAAAGTCGTTCGCTACAGTGAATGGCTTTTTTTATTTAAGGCTTCGTGGAGAAATTGGTAGACTTGCTACTTTGAGGTGGTAGTGCTGAAAGGCGTGTGGGTTCGAATCCCATCGAAGTCACGGATGAATGAAATTCCAAGTTAAAAAGATGAAAGCTCGCTTTCAAGTTTTTGATTTGGAATTTTATTTTTAATAGTCAAGAACTATTTTATATTTAACTAATTTTGTTACTTGTGAAATTAATCACTTTTTGATTGTATTAATACCATAGTAATTTATATATTTTATTCTAAAATGCGGAAAACCGTAAAATTGTTTTAACAACTCGCATTACCTTTGAAAAATCACGTAAAAACTACCTAGTAAATTCTTGTTAAAATGATTTATTTTTGGTAGGTTTGAAATCGACTTACATAAACAAAATAAATGACCAACCAAAACCCTGAACAAATAGCCAGAGATCATATCGACAAGCAACTTATTGCTTGTGGCTGGATTATTCAAGATAAGAAGAAATTCAATCTTGCGGCTGGTTTGGGAATTGCCATACGTGAATACCAAACGGATATTGGTCCAGCGGATTACGTTTTGTTTGTAGATAAAAAAGCAGTGGGTATTATCGAAGCCAAACGCGAAGAAGAAGGTGTTCGGCTGACTACAGTAGAAGAACAATCTTCTCAATATGCCAATGCTAAATTGCGTTTGTTAAACAACGACCCTTTACCGTTTGTTTATGAAAGTACAGGTGAAGTGACTCGTTTCACCGATTACAGAGACCCAAAACCGCGTTCTCGAAACGTGTTTACTTTTCATAGACCCGAAACTTTTGTGCAATGGTTATCACAATCTAAAACTTTACGAGGTCGTTTGCATGATATTCCAACGCTACCTGAAGATGGTTTGCGCGATTGTCAAATTACGGCAATTAACAATCTTGAAAAATCGTTTAAAGACCAAAAGCCAAAAGCGTTAATCCAAATGGCTACTGGTTCGGGAAAGACTTTTACTGCTATTACGTTTGTCTATCGTTTGTTGAAATATGCAAAAGCCAAACGCATTTTGTTTTTGGTAGATACTAAAAACTTAGGCGAACAAGCCGAAGGCGAATTTAGAGCGTTTACCGCACAAGAAGACAACCGTTTGTTTACCGAATTGTATGGTGTTACACGTTTGAGTAGTTCCTTTATTCCTGACGATTCACAAGTATATATTAGCACTATTCAACGGATGTATTCGATTTTGAAAGAAACCGAATTGGATGAAAGTGCCGAAGAAGAAAACCCAAATGAAACGCGTTTTGAACCTAAGGAAGCGATTCCTGTGGGCTATAACGAAAAAGTGCCGATTGAGTTTTTTGATTTTGTGGTGATTGACGAATGCCACAGAAGTATATACAATCTGTGGAAACAAGTATTGGATTATTTTGATGTGTTTCAAATTGGCTTGACTGCTACTCCTGACAATAGAACTTTTGGATATTTCAATCAGAATTTGGTTTCTGATTATGGTTATGAAAAAGCGGTTATTGATGGGGTTTTAGTGCCTTATAATGTCTTTACCATTGAAACCGAAATCACCAAAAACGGTAGTGTTTTAAAAAGTTTTGGCGAACCTGTTGATAGACGTGAACGCTTGACTCGTAAACGCTTTTGGGAACATTTAGACGAAGATGTTGAATATAGCGGTAAGCAATTGGACAAAGACATTGTAAACCCAAGTACAATACGCACTATTATAAGAGCCACCAAAGACAACTTGCCAGCCATGTTTCCTGACCGAATGGATGCTAATGGTAATTTTGAAGTACCAAAGCTTTTGATATTTGCAAAAACCGACAGCCATGCCGAAGATATTATTGAAATTGTTCGTGAAGAATTTGGCGAAGAAAACAAGTTTTGCAAAAAGATAACCTACCGCAGTGAGGAAGACCCAAAAAGTGTCTTGCAACAATTTAGAAACGATTATTACCCACGAATTGCCGTTACGGTAGATATGATTGCCACAGGAACCGACATTCGACCACTGGAAGTATTGTTGTTTATGCGTGATGTAAAAAGCCGTTCTTATTACGAACAAATGAAAGGTCGTGGAACACGTACTTGCTCAATAGAAGAATTGAAAGCCAAAGGTACACCCACAGCAAAATTCAGTAAAGACCATTTTGTAATTATTGATGCTATTGGTGTGGAGCAATCGCAAAAAACGGACAGCCGACCTTTGGAAAAAGCGCCAGGTGTTTCGTTAAAAGATGTGTTGCAAAGCGTGGCTATGGGTAACACTAGCGAAGATATGCTGACTACTTTAGCCAACCGATTGATTCGTTTAGATAGACAATTAACGGATAAAGACAAAGCAACTTTTGCCGAACAAGCCAATGGATTTACCATTAACCATGTAGTAAAACAATTGTTGAATGCTTACGACCCTGATACTAATCAACAAATTGAAACCAGTGTAAAAGGAAACCTGCGTGGTTTTGCTCCTATGGAGATTGAAAAAGCCATTGATGCCGAAAAGAAAAAACTAATTGAAGAAGCAGTTGCCGTATTTCATAACCCTGATTTACGTGATTTTATTGTAGATATTCGCAAAAAGTTAGACCAAATTATTGATACTAGCAACATTGACGCTATTACCAATATAGGTTGGGTAAAAGACCATGCTGCGGCAAGCTCAGCAACCATTGCTGATTTTACTGCATGGATAGAAAGCCATAAAGACGAAATTACGGCTTTGCAGATTTTTTATGCCCAAGATTATAGACACCGCACGTTTACTTACAAAATGATTAAAGACTTGTGCGAAAAACTAAAAACCGAAAAACCACTATTAGCTCCTTTAACCGTTTGGAGAGCCTATGAGCAACTAGAGACTTCGACAAGCTCAGCCCGAGGATCGGTAAAAAACGAATTGATTGCTTTGGTGAGTTTGATACGCAAAGTGGCAGGCATTGACAACAACTTAACTTCTTACGATAAAACGGTAGATGCGAATTTTAAAAAATGGATTTTTGAAAAAAATGCTGGGCAACACAATGCCTTTACCGAAGCCCAAATGCAATGGCTACGCATGATGAAAGACTATGTAGCCAACAGTTTTAGCATAGACAAAGACGACTTTGACCTTAGCCCTTTTAATGCCGAAGGTGGTTTGAGTAAAATGTGGCAATTGTTTGGAGATGAAACGGATGCAATTATTAATGAATTAAATGAGGTTTTAGCGGCTTAAAAATGAAAGAAATAGAAATACATAAGCTAATAGACAGGTTATTAAAACTTCCCAAGGAATGTGAATGGGTTGAATTTAAGATGAATTTTAAATCGGAAGAGGAAATAGGTAAATACATTTCAGCTTTGAGTAATGGTGCCTGTTTGCAAAATGAACCTTTCGGTTATTTAGTTTTTGGTATTTCTGACAAAACTTTGAAAGTTGAAGGAACATCTTTCAGACCTACTCTAAAAAAAGTCGGAAATGATGAATTGGAACATTGGTTGTTACAGCGTATTTCACCCAGAGTTGAAGTATCTATTTATGAAATTATCTATCAGGATAAATTAATTTCCATTTTCAAAATAGAAGCCACTATTGGGCAACCCGTAAGTTTTAATCATGTTGATTATATTAGAGTGGGAAGCATTACTCGAACCTTAAAAGATTTTCCTGCGAAAGAGAAAAAGATATGGACAAAGTCAAGCAGACAAAAGTTTGAAAGAATTGTTTCCTTAGAAGTTGAAACAACCGATGAAATAGTTAAATTACTTGATACTCAAGCTTATTTCGATTTATTAGAATTGCCATATCCTACTAATAGAGATACTGTAATTGATAAATTTATTTCTGAAAAGTTTATTTCATTCAAAAGTGGGAACTATCAAATAACTAATTTGGGAGCGCTGTTATTTGCCAAAAACTTAAATGAATTTGACAATCTGAAACGCAAAGCAGTTAGAGTTGTACAATATCAAGGAAAAAATAAAATCACTACAATAAAAGACCAATTTGGCGCTTTGGGTTACGCTATAGGTTTTCAAGGGCTTATAAAATACATCAATGATATTTTACCCAGTAATGAAGTAATTGGGCAAGCTCTCAGAGAAACCGTTTTGATGTATCCCGAAATTGCAATAAGAGAACTTGTGGCTAATGCGTTAATACATCAGGATTTAACCGAAACGGGTACCGGACCTTTGATTGAAATATATTCCGATAGGATTGAAATTTCAAATCCCGGACTACCCTTAATCACACCCGAACGATTTATAGATGAATACCAATCTCGCAATGAAGATTTAGCATCCATCATGAGACGGTTTAGAATGTGTGAAGAAAAAGGCAGTGGCATTGACAAAGTAATCTTAAACATTGAAATCTTTCAGTTGCCGCCGTTAGAAGTTCAAATTCAGGAAAAGCATACCAAAGTAGTTTTATATGCCTACCAAAAATTTTCGGATATGGATAAAAAAGACAGAGTACGTGCGTGCTATCAGCACTGTGTTTTGAAATATGTTACCAATGATAAAATGACTAATCAAAGTCTAAGAGATCGTTTTAATATTGCACAAGAGAATGCGGCCATGGTATCACGAATTATTAAAGATACCTTTGAAGGAGGTTTTATTAAAGAAGAAGATCCAGAAAATAAGTCAAAGAAGTTCGCCAAATATATTCCCCATTGGGCATAAGTTTTATTTGACGGTTATTTGACTGAAAACCAAAGTTATTAACAATTATGATTTTAAATACTAAAACCGTTGCTTGGCAATAGCTTATATATCAACACAAAAGGTGTTTTAACCCCAATTATCCCAACAGTTTTTTATTTGACTGTTATTTGACTAAACCGCCCAAACTTATTAACATTTTGATTTTGAATACACAAAATAAATTACCAAAAGATTGGCAAATAAAACCTCTTGGAGAAGTTTGTAAAATTGTAAGTGGAAATACTCCGAAAGGCATAGAAAATATTTCTAACACCGGAAACTACCAATTCTACAAGGTAAGCGACATGAACTCTTTAGGGAATGAAGTTAAAATGACTCACTCCAATTATAATTTATCAAATGAGGAAGTTGTAAAGTTAAAACTAAAGCTTTACCCTAAAGGAACAATAATTTTTCCTAAAAGAGGTGGAGCAATTTTAACAAACAAAAAAAGAGTTCTATCAAAAGATTCAACTTTCGACTTAAATTTAATGGGAGTTTTACCTAATGAAAATGTTAATAGTAGCTTTCTCTTTTATTGGTTTATTAATCTAGATTTGGGAAAAATATGTGATGGTTCAAATATTCCTCAAATAAACAATAAAAACATTGCTCCATTAGATTTTCCTATACCTCCTATAGAAACCCAACAAGTTATAGTCTCCAAAATAGAGGAACTATTTAGCGAGTTAGATAAAGGCATAGAAGATTTAAAAACCGCACAACAGCAACTCAAAACTTATAGACAAAGTGTATTGAAATGGGCTTTTGAAGGAAAGTTAAGCCCCCTAACCCCCAAAAGGGGAATTAAAGAGGGTGAGTTGCCAAAGGGTTGGGAATGGACAACTTTTCAAAAAGTTTGTGTAAAGATTGGAGATATAGACCATAAGATGCCTAAACAATTAGAAAAAGGGTATCCTTATGTTTCAACAAAAGATTTTACAAATGATTTAAAAATTTCATTTGATAATGCTAAATATATTTCTAAGGAAGATTATATAAACTTATCAAGAAAAATAAAACCTGAAAAAGGGGATATTATTTTTCCTCGTTATGGCACAATAGGAAAAAATATTTTAGTGGATTTTGATAAAGAATTTCTTGTTTCATATTCATGCGCAGTAGTAAAACCTAACCATGATATAGTTCTTTCAAAATACATTTATTTATATTCATTATCACCAAAAGTAACTGATGAAATTAGAAAATATGTTGTTGAAACTACACAAGCAAATATTGGAATTGCATCTATAAAAAGTTTTGTTTTTCCACTTTCTCCTATTGAAGAACAACACCAAATCGTTCAAGAAATAGAAAGCCGTTTAAGTGTGGCGGATAAAATGGAGGAAAGTATTGCGCAAAGCTTGCAACAAGCCGAGGCATTGCGGCAGAGTATACTGAAAAAAGCGTTTAGTGGGGAGCTTGTTGAACCATAGTAGCGAATTAATTTGATAGTATTATGGAAGATTTGGATTTTATCATAAAATATTCGTTTACAACCTTTTTAAAAGATTGTCCTGTTGGTGAAGACCCTACGGAGTTTGTTAATGAGATAGACTTTGAAGTATATCTTACAGACGAAACAGGACATTTACAGGAGCAAGTAGGAAAAGGGAAAATTAGTCAAATCCTTTTTTCTTTGGCAATGGATTATGGGTTTCCACTAAGTGATGTTATGGATGCTACACATTCTATTTGCCAAATGTCAGGAGTCTTATTTGAATGGGACGAGGACAAAGACTTTTGGGATAAAATTGAAACCTATTTTGAATATGAACCTCTTGAAAATTATGATGTCTTTTTTCTAGAAACATTAGAAGTAATCGCAAAATACAGAGGTATAGGTTTGGGTGAAAAAATAATCAATAATTTGATTGAGCGATTTTATTCTTCATGCGGATTATGGGTGTTAAAAGCATTTCCAATGCAACATGATATTACAATTAAAAGTGAAAAGGAACAAAACAGGAGTGATTGGAATATAAAAATGGAATACTCAAAAATGGAATTAGATTTTGAAAAAGCACAATACCAATTATTTAACTATTATCAAAAAAGAGGATTTCAAAACCCTTTTGATATGGAATATTTTATAACTAGACCCTATGATATTATTAGTAAAAGTAAATAGTTTACATATTCAAAATTTCGCTTTGTGGAAAGTTTCTTAGAAATTAGTAATTCAACTTTTAAATAATTATATTGTTATAAAAATTATAAATAATCAACTTTAAAGTTGTTTTTAAAAAATAAATATATACTTTAGCACCGTCAAACGTATGAGTACCGAAAAAGAAGTAAGTGACTTTTTGAAAGAGTTCAAACAGAAAATGACCATTTGGGAAGTGCTTTTTAGAGATGAACGAGGCAAAAACGCCCAAGCATTAGTAGATTTAGAACTACGACCAAATGACAGAAAGAGTATTTTAGAAAACTTACAAACTATTGATTACAGCGAAGGACCAATTGAAGAAAAGCTATATGGAGGTTCGGCTATGTGGGTTTTTGGTAAAACGATAAAGAAAAAAGAAGTCTATATTAAAATAACTCTAGGAGCTATGGGTAGTTCTGTAATTTGCATTTCTTTTCACTTGGCAGAACACAAAATGCTTTATCCTTTAAAATAGAAAATTATGAAAAGTCCCATTACAGGTAAAGAAATGACCTTGGTTAAAGAAAAAAGAACCATGGATTTTAGAAAAGAAATATTTCAGGTAGTGTTTCATTTTTATAAATGCGAGGATAGTGGTGAACAGTTTACCACCACAGCATTGGATGAGGTAAATATGAATCAGATTTATAATCAATATAGAGATAAATTCAATATCCCGTTCCCAGATGAAATCACAGCTATACGCGAACAATATAATGTATCAGCTACAAAAATGGCTGCTATATTAGCGTTTGGCACCAATAGTTATCGACAATATGAAGCAGGTGAAATGCCTAGTGTTTCCAATGCACGATTGATACAAATGATTGCTGATCCCACTAAATTTGTAGAAATGGTTGCGTTGTGTGGTTCATTAGATGATAAAACAAAGGAAAAATATATACATAAAGGTCAACAGCTAGAAGAACAAAGAAAGCGAAATAGTTTTTCTTTTAATTTAAAAGACTACTTGTTAGGTAATCATTTGGCAGATATTTATTCGGGGTATCGAAATCCTAATTTTGAAAAGTTTACTGAAATGGTAGTTTATTTTTCTGAGCATATAAAGCCGTATAAAACCAAAATGAATAAGCTATTGTTTTATGCTGATTTCTTAATGTTTAAAGAAACTTGTTTCTCTATAAGTGGTATGCGCTATAATGCCATCAATATGGGACCAGTTCCTCATAATTTTCAAAGCATATTTGAGTATTTAGCCAATAGGGACGAAATAGATATTAATTATTCTGAATTTTCTAATGGTGGTTTTGGAGAACAATTTATAGCAAGAGCTGACCGACCATTTAACAGTAGTCTTTTTACTGAAATGGAATTAGATGTTCTAAAAAAAATAGTTGCTACTTTCAAAACAACAACTACAAATGATATTATTGAAATAAGTCATTTAGAAAAAGCTTGGAAAGAAAATGAACAGACCAAGAATGTAATTAGTTACGAATATGCCTTTGAACTAAAACAACTATAATGAGTAAAGAAAACACAAACACCTCTAGTATAGTATCCAAAGTATGGGCATTTTGCCAAACCTTGAGAGACGATGGCGTGGGTTATGGCGACTACTTGGAGCAACTAACGTATTTGTTATTCCTAAAAATGGCAGACGAATATACCAAACCGCCACACAATAGAACGATGCCTATACCGAGCGAATTTGCTTGGGAGACTCTAACGAGTAAAAGTGGTACGGAGTTAGAAACGCATTACAACATTATGTTGCGAGAGTTAGCCAAAGAAAAAGGCATCTTGGGGCAAATCTTTGTCAAGAGTCAAAACAAAATACAAGACCCAGCCAAGTTGTACAAACTCATCGCGCTTATCAATGCCGAGAACTGGATATTGATGGGCGTAAAAGATAAAGGCGACATCTATGAAGGAATTTTAGAAAAAAACGCCGAGGATACTAAAAGCGGAGCTGGTCAGTACTTCACGCCTCGACCATTAATCAAAGCGATGGTAGAGTGTTTGCGCCCAGAACCCAACAAAACTATAGCCGATCCAGCTTGTGGAACAGGTGGTTTCTTTTTAGCAGCTTATGATTGGATAGTTGACAACAGAGAATTAGATAAAGAAGCTAGACAGTTCTTGAAATATGAAACATTTTTCGGTAACGAAATTGTTGCTAGTACAAGACGTTTGGCTTTAATGAATTTGTTTTTGCACAACATAGGCGATATTGATTCAGATAATTTTATTTCGCCTAATGATTCACTAATTACAACTTCAAGTACAACCTATGATTATATTTTAGCTAATCCGCCATTTGGTAAAAAAAGTAGCATGACCTTTACCAATGAAGCAGGCGAACAAGAAAAAGAAGATTTGACCTATAATCGTCAAGACTTTTGGGTAACCACAAGTAATAAGCAATTGAACTTTGTGCAACACATTCGCACCATGCTTAAAACCACAGGACAAGCAGCAGTCGTATTGCCTGATAATGTTTTGTTTGAAGGTGGTGTGGGAGAAACGGTACGTAAAAAGTTATTAGATACTACCAATTTGCATACCATTTTACGTTTACCAACAGGTATTTTCTATGCTAATGGTGTAAAAGCAAACGTACTATTCTTTGATGGTAAACCTTCAAGCAAAGACCCTTGGACAAAAGAAGTTTGGGTGTATGATTATAGAACTAACATTCATCATACGTTGAAAAAGAATCCGTTGAAGTTGGAAGACTTGCGTGATTTTATTACTTTATACAACGCTGAAAATATCAACAAAAGAGCCGAAACTTACAACGCCGACCCTTCGACAGGCTCAGGACCAGAAGGACGATGGAGAAAGTTTACGTATGATGAAATTATGGCAAGGGATAAAACCAGTTTGGATATTACATGGCTAAAAGATAAATCATTAGCCGATTTAGATAATTTGCCCGACCCTGATGTTTTAGCATTGGATATTGTAGAAAACATTGAAGCTGGATTGGCTAGTTTTAGAGCAATTATTGAGGGATTGAAGTAACTATTTTAGTTATATTATCTTTTTTAATATTTAATTATTCGACTTGTATTTTTTGATCAACTTACACCAATTTGGTTTATAAAATAGCCTGATAATATTCAAGTTATTTTTTCTAACAATTGACTAATATATAAATCTAATAGGTATTATTTATAATAAATATTTATTTCAGTTCAATTTCCTCTAATCTAAAAATTTCCTAAATTTTAGCATTTGTTTATTTTTTTTAGTACTTTTGTTTAACAAAAATAGTAAAACAATGAACAGTGTTAAAAATACTTTCAGCATAAAAGACTTAGAAAACCTTTCAGGAATCAAGGCACACACCATTAGAATATGGGAAAAACGATACAATGTTTTGGAACCAATGCGCACGGATACCAACATTCGTTTTTATGATTTGAATGCGTTGCAAAAACTTTTAAATATTACATTGTTGCATGATTATGGCTATAAAATTTCGAAAATTTCGAAAATGCCTCATGAAAAAATTCCCGAATTAGTTCGCGATATTGTTTCTGCTAAAAGTGCAAAAAGTCATGCCATAAGTTCTTTTAAATTGGCAATGATGAATTTTGACCAAACGCTATTTTTTAACACTTATGACGCTTTACTTTCTGAAAAATCATTTAGAGAAGTTTTCTTTGAAGTCTTTATTCCATTGATGGAAGAAATTGGGTTTCTTTGGCAATCTGATACGATTACGCCTGCTCACGAACATTTTATTAGTTATCTCATAAAATTGAAATTACTAACAAATACTGAGAAAATCCAGACCCAACAACCAACCAAAAACAACAGATTATTCGTACTTTATTTGCCCATGAATGAAATTCATGAATTGGGATTGATGTATTTGAATTATGACATTCTTTTAAACGGTTACAAAACCATTTATCTGGGTGAAAGCGTTCCTATGGAAAGTCTAAAAGATTTAAAAAAATATTTCGATAATATCACTTACATTTGTTACATGACCGTTGAGCCAGAAAAAGCTAATGTAAATAACTATATAAAAGAACTAAAAGATCAAATTCTAGACGATACATCGGAGCTATGGCTCATTGGAAGAATGACAGAATACGTTGACCAAAAGATCTTAAATGATAAGATAAGACCTTTTAAAACAATAAACGAACTAATTGAAAACTTATAAAATTTTCATAAAACTTTTTTATTGTTTAGCTTTTTGCTACTTTTGTTAAACAATATGAGAAAAAATATAAAAATAATAGGTTCAGGATTTTCAGCTTTGGCTGCTGCTTGCTATTTGGCAAAAGAGGGTAACAAAGTAACTATTTACGAAAAAAACAGCACCATTGGTGGAAGAGCCAGACAATTAAAAAAAGACGGTTTTACTTTTGACATTGGACCATCATGGTACTGGATGCCCGATGTGTTTGAAAAATTCTTTAATGATTTTGACAAGAAACCTTCAGATTATTACACTCTTACAAAGTTATCACCTGCCTACAAAGTTTTTTTTGGAATAAATGACTTTGTAACGATTGCCGATAATCTGAAAGAAATTACAGCAACGTTTGAAAAAATTGAAAGTGGTAGCGGTGCAAAGTTAGAATCGTTTATGAAGGAAGCCCAAAGCAATTATAATATTGCTATAAAAGACCTAGTATATCGTCCGGGTGAATCACCTTTAGAACTTATTACTTTAGAAACTGCAACCAGAGTAAATCAGTTTTTTTCTAATATAAGCAAAGATGTAAGAAAAAAATTTAAGAACAAAAAGCTTATACAAATTCTTGAATTTCCTGTTTTGTTTTTAGGAGCAAAACCATCGGATACCCCCTCATTTTACAGTTTTATGAATTATGCTGATTTCGGACTAGGTACTTGGCAACCAACTGGCGGCATGTATAGTGTAATACTAGGAATAGAAAAACTGGCTAAAGAACTAGGTGTAACTATTTATACCAATGCAAACATAGATAAAATAATAGTTAATGATAAAAAAGCTACAGCAATAGTAGTAAATGGTGAAGAGGTTTCTGCCGATATTATTTTATCAGGTGCAGATTATCATCATACTGAAACTCTGCTAGATAGAGAATACAGACAATATTCTGAAAAATATTGGGATAAAAAGATATTTGCGCCTTCTTCTCTACTATTTTATGTTGGTTTCGATAAAAAGTTAAAAAATGTTGAACATCACAATCTGTTTTTTGATGTAGATTTTGATGTACATGCTTCAGAAATATATGACACTCCTAAATGGCCCAAAGAACCTTTATTTTACGCTAATTTCACCTCAGTAACTAACACTGATTTAGCACCTACAAATTGTGAAAACGGGTTTTTCCTTATTCCAATTGCGCCAGGAATTGAGGATACAGAGGAGCTAAGAGAAAAATATTTTAAAAAAATAATTTCTAGATTTGAAAAAATTACGCAACAAGATGTAGAAAATAATATTATCTTTAGAGAATCTTTCTGCGTAAAGGATTTTATAAAAGAATACAATTCATACAAAGGTAATGCTTACGGAATGGCAAACACGTTATTGCAAACAGCCTTTTTAAGACCTAAATTGAAGAGTAAAAAAGTTAAAAGTTTGTATTTTACAGGACAATTAACAGTTCCAGGACCAGGAGTTCCACCTGCATTAATTTCAGGGAAGCTTGTTGCCGATTTAATAAAAAAACACCGCTAAAATTTAAATAGATGAAATCACTTTTTGACACCGTATCTTTTGAATGTAGCAAGAATGTAACCAAGTCATACAGCACTTCGTTCTCCTCTGCTGTAAGAATGTTGGCTCCTAGCATCCGACAAGATGTTTATAATATTTATGGATTTGTGCGTTTTGCTGACGAAATTGTTGATTCCTTTCACGATTACAACAAAGAAGAGTTGTTCAATTTATTTGAAAAAGATTTGGAAGCCGCTCTACAAAGCAAAATTAGTTTAAATCCAATATTAAATTCGTTTCAACACACGGTTCATAAATATCAAATTCCTAGTGAATTGATTGATGCTTTTATGAAAAGTATGAAACTTGATTTGGTAAAATCAGAATACAAAACTAAAGAAGAATATAACGAATATATTTACGGTTCGGCAGATGTAGTTGGATTGATGTGCCTTAAAGTTTTTGTAAACGGAAACGAAGCAAAATATGAAGAGCTGAAACATGCTGCCATGCGATTGGGCTCGGCATTTCAAAAAGTGAATTTTCTTAGAGATTTGAAAGCCGATTTTGAAGATTTAAGTCGCACTTATTTCCCAAATACCGATTTAACAAAATTAGATGAAGCTTCAAAAAATGAAATCATTAGAGAAATAGAAGCCGATTTTGAAGCTGGTTATCAAGGAATAGTTGGTTTACCACTAGAAGCTAAGTTTGGTGTTTATACCTCTTACATTTATTACAAAAAATTGCTTTCTAAATTAAAGAAAACACCATCAACTGAAATAAAAAATACTAGAATTAGAGTTTCTGATTATCAAAAATATGGGCTTTTTGCCAAATGTTATTTTTCTTATAAATTAAATATTATATAAATTATGTGTCTACATGTATTGGTCTTTGTTTTAACGTTTGTTATAATGGAATTTATGGCTTGGTTTACTCATAAGTATATCATGCACGGATTTCTTTGGAGTCTTCATGCCGACCATCACAAAAAAGATCACGATTCTTGGTTTGAAAGAAATGATGCGTTTTTTATTTTTTATGCAGTGGTAAGTATTGGCTGTTTTTTATTATGGCAAAAAGGAATTTTAGAAATAGGAATTTCTATTGGATTAGGAATTTTTGCCTATGGTTTAGCGTATTTTATTGTACATGATATTTTTATTCACCAACGTTTTAAGTTATTTAGAAATGCCAACAATATCTATGCAAAAGGTGTAAGAAGAGCGCACAAAATGCACCACAAACATATTGGTAAAGGTGATGGTGAATGTTTTGGAATGTTGTTTGTTCCGTTAAAATATTTCAAACAAAAATAAAAAATTCCGATTCGTAATGAATCGGAATTTTTGTTTTACAACTAACCCAAATTTTATAATTATTAAACTAATACTAAATGGCTATTTCATTAATCCTTTTAATGATTCTAACTGTTTGTTTTACAACTAACCCAAATTTTATAATTATTAAACTAATACTAAATGGCTATTTCATTAATCCTTTTAATGATTCTAACTGTTTCATATCAATGTTAGATTCTTTCAATACCGAAAGAAAAGTCATTGCATCTGCTGGATTCATATCTTTTCCTATAATTCTTACTACCGCAAATCCGTTATCGCTTTTACTTCCATAAAGAATGAATTCATCTATATGATCTTCATCACCAATAAAACTAATTGACGCTCCATCTTTTCCTGAACCAAACTTCATTAATTGCTGATAATTGGTAGTGTCTTTCAAAATTTCATTGATTTTCTTTCTTTCTACATCAAACTCCGATTTGTTTTTATCGTTAATTCGATAAGCCAAAATATTCATTTTTTCAAAAGATGACAATGCTTTACTTTGATCTGCTGTTAACTTAGTTTTATCTAAATTCAATATACTTGGAGAAACATCTACAACCACAAAACCTGGTTTTTCTTGATTGTCAACAAAATATTTTTGTAAACTAGGCTCCGAATTGCAACTGAATAACAGTAAACTCAATGCAATTGCTAAAAAAGTGATAACTCTCATGATCTTATTTTTTACCAGCTTTTTTCAACTCATCTCCACCGGGTAAATTCATTTTGTCTGTAAGTGCAGAAAGCTCATCTAAATCAAAGTTTCCTGTTAAAGACATCAATACAGATTCTTCTTTTCCCGAACCTTCAATAAACATTAAAAGTTCTTTTACTTGAGAATCAGTAGCACCCGATTTTACATAAATTTTTACGGTTTTACCTTTTTCATTAATTCTCATTAACTCTTCTAATCCAGCCGTTTTTATATATTTGTCCGCTACAGCTTTCATATCATCACTCTTTTTGTCATTGGCTGTTGCAAACACTTTTAGGTTGTCTAACTTCTTTATTAAGTTAATGTATTGTTGCGATTGTTTGTCTTTTGCATCAACTTTACTCAACATTGAAAACATTTTTTTATTTACAACAACAGCAGTGATATCGTCTTGATTATCAAATTTATCAAAGACTGATTGTGCAAATAAGGTATTAGATACTAATACTAATCCGAGAATTAAAATTATTTTTTTACTCATGGTTTTAAAATTACTTTTTTGGTATTCGTGAATCGTTGATTTCATGATTTCTATTCGTTTTTTGATTGATTATTTTTTAAAAATTCTATTTTTTGATTGTTCATATTCATTAATATAACTTACACTTTCTATGCCAGTATTCAAATGTGCTGAAACTAATGCTAAAGCTTTCTCTGTTTGTTGAAGTGCCAACTCTGGGTTGTCTTCTGGAGAACAGGCTACAAATTGTGCTGCTTTATCATTATTTAAGTACATCATCGAACCAACACCTAGCATTATAACAACTGTGGCTGCAATGGATAACCACCCTACGATATTTCGCTTCTTAGTTTGTAGTGGAATTTCTTGCGTAAACTGTTGTTCTTTTGCTTTAGAGAAATAACCAAAAATGGTTTGGTATTGTTTTAAATGCTGCGCAACATCTGTAGAAGAAAAATAAACTTTTAATTCATTTTCTTCGGCAATACTTGTTTCTCCTTCAAAGTATTTGTCTATTAAATTTTCTATTCTATCCAATGCCATAATTATGTGTTTTGGTCATTATTTCTCTAATCGTTTTTCTAGCTCGTGAAAGTGCTACTCTAATAGTTGCCTCACTCATATCAAGAATTTTTGCAATATCTTCAAATTCGTATTGTTCAATATCTCTCATTTGAATAATTAACTTTTGCTGTTCTGGCAAATCATTAATTATTTTTTCAACCCAACTCAAACTATCTTCATCTTCCAACTTTTGTTGCAAACTCGCCTGACTGTCAGTGTAATTATTGTGAACAATCGTCATGTTGCTTGCTCGTTTTGACTTTAATTGATCTAGACAATAATTCTTTGTCATAGTCATTGCCATAGCTTCAACACTTTTCAGTTGGGAAAGAGTTTCGTTTTTTATCCACAATTTTACAAGAACTTCTTGAGTTGCATCTTCTGCTTCTTCTGTGCTAACGAGTAGTCGTTTTGCCAATCTAAAGAGTTTGTCTTTAAATGGTGAAACTATCTTTATAAACTCGTTTTGTTGCATTTGTTTGGTTGGTTATATAGTGAAGACGAGTCATTATTTATTTTGTTACAAGATACTTTAATTTTTTTAAAAAAAATAACGCTCTCAAAGAAAAAACCTCTGAAAGCGCTACAAACAAAACCATAAAAAAATCTTATAAATTAATATTCAATCCTAATCTAAAGTTTCTTCCACGAGTTGCATATCCAATATTTTCTGTAAAGTCTTCATTTAAAATATTAGTTGCTGCTCCAAAAATGGACAATCTGTTTTTTACCAATTCATACTTTACAAGAGCATTAACCAATTGATAAGAACCTAATTTTACAGATGCTGTTCCAAATGTAGTTCCGTCAAAATAAACATCTTTTCTGCCATCTAAGAATTGATAATTTATATTGAAAAATAATCTATTTGAAGCAAAATAATCTAAAGAAGCATTAGCTTTATGTTTTGGAATTAATCGATCTAAATTTTTATCTACTTGCGTAAAGGTATAGTTGGCGTTTAGTTTAAACTTATTGTTTAAAACATAACTCAACTCAGTTTCAATACCTTTTGCTTTATTAATTCCTTCTATATTAATATAATACGAATCAAATGTTACATTGTCAAAATAAAATCCGAAACTATTATCTTGTTCTCTGTGAAAAGCAACTGCGTTAAAAATCAATTTTTTATCCAACAACCCAACTTCAAATCCAGCTTCAACGGTTGCATTTTTTTCTGGTGTTAATTTTGCGTTTCCATATTCAGAATACAATTGATACAAACTTGGAGTTACATAAGCTGTACTATAAGAAACTAATAATTTTAACGGAATTTCTTTTCCAAAATTAAATGATGGATTGATGTTATAAACTACTTGATTTCCATATTCACTATGAACGTTTAATCGTGTACCAACATTAATGTTTAATCCAAAATTAGAAGTATAAACTCCTGTTAAATAAGGATCAATCATGTTGAATTTTGTTGCCTCTTTTGTAATAGTAGCATAAGGAGTTTGACTCAACATATCATAAAATTGATAATTTACTCCGGTTACTAAAAAGAAATCGGTGGATACTTTATATTTATTGAAAGCATCTAAATTAACACTTCTTGATTCGTAAAGTGAATTTTCAATAACACTTGTCCACGAATTAAACTCTGTGTAATCACGTTGCAGCTTTGTAAAACTTGAATTAACTATAAACTCACCTCGATTGTATTTGTACTTTGGTGAAAATCCGAAACGAAATTGTTCTGTTTTACTTTTATTCAAATTAGTATCGTTGAAACCTGTATTATCAAACGAAAAATCATAATCGTTTTTTAGCACATCATAATTTCCAAAAAAATCTAACGTCAATTTTTCTGAAGCTTTAAAACCAATTTTGGACCTGTAATTAACTCTTGAAAATCGGTCATTTTCATAGGTTTGATTTTCTGGAGCTGCAATTTGAGACATTCCATCAGATTCAGAGCTGTTGATGGAAGCTAAATAATTCACTTTTTTTATTGTTCCGTTTACAGAAAAACCTTGATTAAAATCTTGACCATTATATTTACTATTAGCCGCAGTATTATTGGAACCAATAGTTACATAAGCATTGGCTTGAAGTGGTTTTTTACTCGATTTTTTTAGAACAATATTGATAACAGCAGTAGCAGCGCCTGTTCCATAAAGTGTGCTAGCGGCTCCTTTCATAATTTCGATACTTTCTACTTGATCTACAGGAAGCAAACGCAAGTCATATTCAAAACTAATTCCTGAAGCGTCTGTTACAGGATTTCCGTCAATTAAAACTAAAACTTGTTGATTTTTTCCACCCCGGATGTAATAACCTAAGTTCTTTCCGTTGGCTGATTGATTTCCGTTAATTTCAACACCTGCAACCGAACTTAAAACAGTTGCGAGTGATTGTCCCGATTTTTTTTGAAGCTCTTCGGCAGTAATTTTTGTGATTACTTTTCCAGATTTTTCTTTGCTTTGTGCAAACTTGGTATCCGAAATTACTACTTCTTGAAGTTGATTCACTTTAATAGAATCTTTTTCTTGGGCATAGCCACAAGTTGTAACCAATGCAATAATTGCACTGATACGAAAGAAATTTTTGTTCATTTTTTTGTTATAAAAATAACTTAATAATAATGGGAGAAAAGCACAGAATTACCCATACCCAAACCTTTTTTCCCGAAAGTTTGATACTCAATGTATAGGGCAGGTCTCCTGGCTTGCGTCTTGTTGTTTGCCTTCTCATTTTAGATTAAGGATTTAGGATTTTTTAGATTTAGGATTTTAAAGTCTTAATCAAAAATTCTTCGTTCCAAAATATTCAAACAATGGCTTTGTAGATAACAACAAGCTTTATAGCATACAGTTGCGGGTACAGCTTTGGATTTTAGATATTAGATTTAGCTATTAGATTTTTAATCGGCTAACTGAAAATCTGAAATCTGTTACCAAATTCCCTTTTAATGTTTCTCTGAAAAAAATCAAAGTCACAACCGAAATACGAGTGCAAAGGTAATTTTTTAAAAACCATTTGACAAACTAATTAATTACAAATAAATTATTGTAACTTCGTAATTGATTTAAACCTCTGATTATGAAATCGCAACCAACAAAACGTTTGTGTAAACAAACACAAATAAATAAATGCGATACCATATATGACCGCTAACAAATCTAATTTTACCTATATGAAAAAACTATTACTTTTATTATTATTTCTCTACAATTTCAGTTTTGCTCAACCTCAAACCATACAAATTAAATTAGTTGATGCAAATATTGGCAGTGTTAATTATTATACTACGCCATTGGGTAGTTCTGGCATAAATTCAAATGATGCAGGTTTAAACCAAATTTTATCAAATTATAATGTAATTGAATATTATGATGGACTTGGAAGACCGATTATAAATGGACAACAAAATTATTATAAATATAAGATGATAGATTGTTTAAACTGCAATATTTCACAATTAGTTTCTGATTTATCAAACTATTCAAGTGTAATTGAAAAAGTAAATATTAGTCCTGAGCAGCAGAAATTTTCAGATATTGTAAGTTTTAAATTAACCGATCCAACAATTGGAATTCCGACAGGAATATCTAATAATGTTATTACGACAAACAGCGCTATTTTAAATCAGTTATTTCAAACCTATAATGTATATCATTACGAAAATTTCGTAAACAATACTTCTCAAGCATGGTATTATGATTTATTTTGTGATTGTAATATTGGAGAATTGACTAATGCTTTGTTAATTAACAATTTTATACAACCTAATGCTACAATGAATTCCAATTATTTTTACACTGGAGTTGCACACTTGTTGCATAATCCTAGTTTTAGTTCTGAAAAAATGGTTGTTTCTCCAAATCCATTTTCAAGTAATTTTGATATTCCTACTGAAGAAACAATTTTGAACTATTCTCTTGTTGATATTTCTGGAAAACTTGTAATTGCAACAACTTCCAAAAATGAACTTGATACTATTGCATCACAATTAAATTCAGGAATTTATTTTTTAAACCTTCAATTAGAAAATGGTCAAAGTGGAACTATTAAATTAATTAAAAAGTAAGTTTATACCGATTATGTATTCAATATAGTCCAATAAAATTGGACTATTTTCATACTATATCGGCATTATACCTCATGCTATTGGACTATTTTATAAATATTAATGGTATTATTTATCGTCTTTCTTTTTAGAAAATTTGAATATCAACCAAACAAATCCAACTACAAAGTGAAGTAGAATAATTCCACCAACTAGGTACATAAAAGTATTTGAATTATCTCTCATGATTTTAATTTTTGTCAAAGTTACTATGCTTTACAATCTGATTTTGCATCAAATGTTACACAAAAGTCAATTTGTAAAAACATTGTTTTACTTTTGTAAAAAAAATTCATGTTACGTTATTTAAAATCTTTCTTTTCATTACTATTTGTTTTAGGCTTTGTGCAATGCAAAAAAGAAGTTAACAATTCTGAAATAATAATTCCAGTAAACGAAGTTAAATATGCCAAAGGGTTTTCGATTATAAACTATGACGGTTTTTCAATTGTAAAGGTTTCTAATCCTTGGCCAGAAGCAAATAAAACTTATACTTACATTCTTAAAGAGAGAAACGGAATTGTTCCAGATTCTCTAAAAAACAACCTCACAATAAATGTTCCTATAAAAAATATTGTGGTTACTTCTACCACTCACATTCCTTCCTTGGAAATGCTTGGAGAAGAAAAATCATTACTTGGATTTCCAAATTTGAATTATATTTCATCTGAAAAAGTTCGTGCCTTAATCGATGCTAAAAAGATAAAAGAATTAGGAACCAATCAATCCTTGAACACCGAAGTTCTTATTGATTTACAACCTGAGGTTATCATAGGGTATGGATTAGACAATAGCAATCCGACCTTAGATAATTTTGAAAAAAATGGTTTAAAAGTCTTGCTAAATGGCGATTGGAACGAGCAAACTCCTCTGGGAAAAGCAGAATGGATTAAGTTTTTTGGAGCATTATATGGCAAACAAGAATTGGCTAATAAAATATTCACTAAAATAGAAAAAGACTATTTAAAAACATTAGAAATTGCAAAAAGAGCAACCACAAATCCAACAATATTAGCTGGTGATATGTTTGAAGATAAATGGTATTTACCACAAGGTACGAGTTGGGGTTGTCAATTATTAAAAGAGGCTAAAGGCAACTATTTGTGGGCAGAGACAACTGGCACAGGAAGTTTATCGTTATCATTTGAAACTGTTTTAGAAAAAGCAAAAGAAGCCGATTTATGGATAACATCAGGACAATTTGCTTCTTTGAAGGAAATGACAGATGCTAATCCACATTATGCACAATTTAGTGCATTTAAAAATAAAAAGGTATATTCGTTTAGTGGAAGAAAAGGGAAAACAGGCGGTGTTTTATACTATGAATTGGCGCCAAATCGTCCCGATATTGTCCTAAAAGATATCGTTAAAATAGTACATCCCGAATTATTGACTGGTTACAAACCGTTCTTTTTTGAAAAATTAAGGTAAATTTGAAAACACAAAAACGAAATTCTTTACTCTTTTTATCTCTCACATTGCTATTGGTTTTAGCACTGTTATTGAACATCAGTTTAGGACAAGTTGCCATTCCTTTTAAAGAAGTAATCAAAAGTCTTTTTGGCTCACCTGCTAGCAAAGAAACTTGGGAATACATCATCATAAACTTTAGACTTCCTAAAGCAATAACTGCCATTTTAGTTGGAATTGGATTATCCATTTCGGGTTTATTGATGCAAACCTTATTTAGAAATCCATTAGCTGGACCTTATGTTTTGGGATTGAGTTCGGGTTCGAGTTTGGGTGTAGCTTTTGTAATTCTTGGTGCTGGAATATTGCCACTATCATTAGCCGATTTTTTATTGTCTTCCTACGGAATTATTTTGGCTTCGTGTTTGGGCAGTTTTATGGTATTACTCTTGGTGTTATCTATCTCAAAATTCTTGCGCGACACCATGACCATTTTGATTGCAGGTTTGATGTTTAGTAGTTTTGCAAGCGCCATAGTTTCTGTTTTAACCTATTTTAGTTCAGCAGAAAAATTGCAAAAATTTACTTTTTGGAGCATGGGAAGCATTGGCAATATTTCATGGCAAAACATACTTATATTATTTATTGCTGTTACAATTGGACTGTTAATAAGTTTATTTTCAATAAAATCTTTAGATGGTTTACTATTGGGTGAAAATTACGCCAAGAGTTTGGGTTTAAATATTAAAAAATCAAGAAGAATGATTATTCTTGCCACAAGTATTTTAGCCGGAAGCATCACAGCTTTTGCAGGACCAATTGCTTTTATAGGACTAGCAGTGCCACACTTATCAAAATTAATTTTTCAAACAAGTAATCATTTAGTTTTATTTTGGAGTACTATACTAATTGGAGCCATTATTATGCTTTTTTGTGATATGGTTTCACAAATGCCCGGATTTGATTTCACATTGCCTATAAATGCAATAACTTCAATCGTTGGCGCTCCAATTGTAATTTGGTTGTTGGTTAGAAAGAATCGACTGGTTTAAAATGATAGAAAAAATGAGCAATAACAAAAACATAATTACTACCAAAAATCTTTCGATTGGATATCACTCTAAATCGACAGAACATGTTATTGCTATAAATCTCAACTTGAAACTACAAGAAGGAAAACTAATTGCTTTAATTGGCGAAAATGGAATTGGTAAATCAACCCTTTTAAGAACGCTTTCTGGACTTAAAAAACCATTAGAGGGTACAATTTATTTAAATGATATAGACCTTAAAAACACTAATCAAGCAGATTTAGCAAAAAGTTTGAGTTTAGTTTTAACAGAAAAATTACCTCCAAGCAACTTGACTGTTTTTGAACTAATTGCTCTAGGAAGACAACCTTACACCAACTGGATAGGAAAATTAACTTCTGAAGACTTTGAGAAAGTAAATGAGGCTATTCATTTAACTCAAATTGAACATTTAGCTACTAAAAAATATTACGAAATAAGTGACGGACAATTTCAAAATGTACTTGTAGCAAGAGCTTTAGCCCAAGATACACCTTTAATTATTCTTGATGAACCTTCAACACACTTAGATTTGTTTCATAAAGTATCGTTGTTCAAATTATTAAAAAAACTTGCTTTTGAATCGAATAAATGTATTTTATTTTCAACTCATGATATCGATTTAGCGATTCAATTATCTGATGAAATGATAGTTATGACAGAGGATTTTGTAGTTCAAGATGAACCTTGTAATTTAATTTCAAAAGGAGTTTTTAATACCCTTTTTAAGGATGAAAACATACAATTTGATAGTGAACGAGGTAAATTTATTATTAAATAATTATGATTTGTTTTAATTCATAAACTAATTCAAAAAATTACTTTTGTATAAAAATAATCAACCATGAAAAATCTATCTCTATTTCTTTTTGCTCTTACAATGATTAGTTCACAAGCCCAACAAACTGTTTCTTACAACGATGAAAATCAAAAATTAGAAGGCATAGTTTCAGTTCCTGAAAAGAAAATTGCTAATGGTAATGCCGTTTTACTTCTGCCAGCTTGGATGGGAATTGATAATAATGCAAAAGAGAATGCTGCTGAATTAGCAAAACTAGGATATCTAACATTCGTTGCAGACCTATACGGAGTTGATAAAAGACCAACAAATCCAAGTGAGGCCGGAAAATTGGCTGGTTTTTACAAATCAAATATCAAAGAATACCAAAAAAGAATTCAATTAGCTTTGAGCGAACTAATAAAACAAGGTGCAAACCCTGATAAAATTGCAGTTATTGGTTATTGCTTTGGAGGAACAGGAGCTATTGAAGCTGCAAGAACAAACATGAATGTTAGAGGTGTTGTATCTTTTCATGGAGGATTAGGCAGAGATGCGTCAAGAACAATTGAACCCATCAAAACCAAAGTTTTAGTTCTTCATGGTGCCGATGATTTTTATGTTCCTGAAACTGAAATCAAAGCTTTTCAAGACGAAATGAGAACTGCAAAAGCCGATTGGCAAATGGTTTATTATGCTAATTCTGTTCACGCATTCACTCACAAAGATGCCGGAAATGACAATAGCAAAGGCGCTGCTTACAACGAAAAAGCAGCAATGCGTTCTTGGGAAGCAATGAAAGTATTTTTTGAAGAAATATTCAGATAATTAGAAGTTGCTTTTTTCAAATCTAACACGATACACTTGTATAAGTTGCTCTAATTTTTCTGGAGTAATAGCCAATTCATCAATGAGATATTCTTGATGTTTATTGCGGTATTTGAAAACCAAATAATAGTTTATGTGTTTACCACTTCGTCTCCTATCAACATAGTCACTGTCAATAAATTCCCATTCCATTAAACTTGATTTATAGAATTGAATTCCTCTAGAGTTGATAGTAATTTGAGGTTGATTGTTAATCAATTTAGGAATTGAAGTGTAGAAAAAGTAGATACCTAATCCTAGAAAAAACAAGTAATAATAATCTTTTATATTCTCCATTAAAACATAAACACCAACAGTTAAAAATAGAACTCCAAAACCAATTCCGAAAGCAATCGAAGCTTTAGAATAATGAATGAGCGTTTCTTTCGGAACAGTTATATCATCATGATATACATCTTTTTCAAGAAATTTTCTTTCAAGAAGTTTTAATTTTTGCTTTTGTTCATAATTGATAATTTCGGTTTTATTAAACCAACTATCATCTTTCCAAATCAAATTATTTTGAATGGCTTTTCGTTTTAACTCGTGAACATTTCTAACATTCTCAAAAGCCCAAATTTTCCATTCAACAACAAAATAACTCCAAGCTAGCCAAGCTAATACAAATCCTCCAACAACAAAAACTGCCATCAACCAGTCTTCAATTAATTCGATAGTTTTTAGATAAACTCCTACGCCAATAAAAATTAAAATAAGAAATAAAGGAAGGTAAACCAACTTGATTTTTCCTTTACTTATCGCTTCATTAACAGTTACATTTTCTCTCATATTATTTCAAATTAATTTGTCTTTTCGCTTCACCAACTACAAATGCTACCGAATTAGCAATGTTATAACTTCTAATTAAATTAGACATAGGAATCGTTAAATGATTTTCAAATTTAGCTAAAATTTCTTGAGATAAACCAACACTTTCCTTTCCAAATACTAACCAATCTTCATCCTGAAATTCGGCTTCATAAATAGATTTTGAAGCGTGTGAACTCATTAAAAAAACTCTCGATTTATCTTTTATTTGAGTTATCCATTCCTCCACGTTTTGGTATTCTGTAACATCCAAATGTACCCAATAATCTAATCCGGAACGCTTCAAATTTTTGTCGTTAATAACAAATCCAAAAGGATGAATTAAATGCAATCGACTTTCGGTTCCAACGCTCAATCGTCCGATATTTCCTGTATTATTCGGAATTTCTGGTGCTACTAAAACTATGTTTAACATTTTTTAAATTGTATAATGTATATTGTAAACTGTATAATGTATATTGTAAACTGTATAATGTATATTGTAAACTGTATAATGTATATTGTAAACTGTATAATTTATATTGTAAACGGTATATTGTATTTAAACTTCAAAATTATTTACTTCTAAAACTTCTCCTGGTTGTAAATCGTTCAAGAAGATGTTTCCCACACGAACTCTAACTAATCTTAAAGTAGGAAACCCAACGGCAGAAGTCATTTTTCTAACTTGTCTAAATTTACCTTCGTTAATGGTTATTGAAAGCCAAGAAGTTGGTCCGTGACGCTCATCACGAATTTTTTTAGCACGCTCAGGAAAAATAGGAACTTCGTTCAAAATATGAGCTGTACATTTTTTGGTTACATATTTTTTTCCGTTAAAACCAATCAAAACTCCATTTTTTAATTCTTCAATCGCCAGTTGAGTAATAATTCCATCTACTTGAACATAATATTCTTTTTCTACTTTTTTACTGCGAACAATTTCGCTCATCATTCCATCAGTAGTCAACAAAAGTAGTCCTTCTGAATCTTCGTCTAATCTGCCAATAGCCATGGTGTTATTTGGAAAATGAAACAACTCTCCAAGTAACTTTTTTGGTCTTTTGAGTTCGTAAACAAACTGACTCAAATAGCCATAAGGTTTGTAAATTAAGAAATGTTGATGATTGGACATGAATTTATTTTGTGGCAAAAATACTATTTAATCTGATAAACAACTATTACATTTTTTAGTACATTTACATTCTTATAATATTCAATACCATGAACGCAGTTTTACCTTTTTTATTAGTATTTATTATCGCCTTAGCCATTGGACTTTTCCTTGGTAAACAATTATTTTCAGCCAATTCTAAATCAGAAAAAGCTTCGTTAGATGAAAAAATTAATGGATTAATTTCACAAATCAATCAACAAAAAGAGCAAACTATCTTAGAACGAAATCAATTTGAAAAACAATTAATTACTTCCAATCAAGAAAAAGAAACCATCCGTTCAGAAAAAGACGCTTTAGCTATTCAATTGTCTAAAAAAGAAACCGATTTTGAAAATCTTTGGGAACGCAACAAAGAGCAAAAACAAGAAGTAGAACAACTTCAAGAGAAATTTACTAAAGAATTTGAAAATTTAGCCAATAAAATATTAGAAGAAAAAACAACCAAATTTACAGAACAAAACAAAGAAAACCTAAAAAATATTCTTTCGCCGTTGCAAGATAAAATTCAACTCTTTGAAAAGAAAGTGGAAGATACTCATAAAGAAAGTATAGATTATCATGCCGCTTTACGTCAGCAAATATTGGGTTTACGCGAAATGAATGAGCAAATGAGTAAAGAAACTCTAAATTTAACTAAAGCTTTAAAAGGGGATAGTAAAATGCAAGGTAATTGGGGTGAATTGGTATTAGAGCGTGTTTTAGAAAAATCTGGTTTAGAAAAGGATAGAGAATATTTTGTGCAACAAAGTTTTGTCACTGAAGAAGGTAATCGAGTTTTCCCTGATGTTATCATCAATCTTCCTGACGGAAAGAAAATGATTGTTGACTCCAAAGTAACACTAACGGCTTATGAGCGCTACATTAATGAAGAAGACGATAATTTGAAAACTCAATTTCTAAAAGAACATGTTATTTCTATAAATCGCCATGTAGAACAATTGGGCAACAAAAATTACCACGATTTGTATCAAATGGAAAGTCCTGATTTTGTATTGTTATTCATACCTATCGAATCAGCTTTTGCTTTAGCCTTAAATGAAGATACTAGTTTATATAATAAAGCATTTGAAAAAAATATTGTGATTGTTACACCTTCAACGCTATTAGCAACTTTACGAACTATTGATAGTATGTGGGCCAACCAAAAGCAACAAGAAAATGCTTTAGAAATTGCCCGTCAAGCAGGAGCATTGTATGACAAATTTGAAGGTTTTGTAACTGATTTGGTAAAAATTGGTAAAAAAATGGACGAAGCTAAAGTGGAATATCAAGGAGCCATGAATAAACTTGTTGATGGCAAAGGAAACTTGATAACAAGCGTTGAAAAGTTGAAAAAAATGGGAGCAAAAGCAAAAAAATCACTTCCAGAGAATATTATTAACAGAGCAAGTAGCTCCGACAATTCATTAACAGAATCAGAAATAAATTAAATCAAAAAAATTATGTTACGTAAAATTATTATTTACCTAGTAGTTTCTATAGCAATTTTTACAACTGCTTATTTTTCATTTATCTATTATGCTACCTATAGCGAAGGTGTTCGTTCTGGAGAATTAATTAAAATAAGTAATAAAGGAATGTTATTCAAAACTTGGGAAGGCGAGATTAGTCAAGGAATTTCTGGTGCTCAAATTTTCAAATTTTCTATTTTAGATAAAGATGAAAAAGTTATTGAACAATTAAAGGAATATCAGGGAAAATATGTAAAAGTTACTTATGTTGAACGTTACAGAACTTTTCCGTGGTGGGGTGATACTAATTATTTTGTAACCGAAGTGCAGCAAGATCAATCGCCTTTTAAAATGAAATGATACTATGAGTGAATTCAAATCTGTTAGGTCTTCTAGAGTAACTATTTCACAATTAATGCTGCCTTCACACACCAATTTTAGTGGTAAAATTCATGGTGGATATTTGTTGTCATTATTAGATCAAATTGCATTTGCTTGTGCCTCTAAATACTCTGGAAACTATTGCGTTACTGCTTCTGTTGATACCGTAGACTTCTTAAACCCAATAGAAGTTGGCGAATTAGTTACACTAAAAGCAAGTGTGAATTATGTTGGAAACAGCTCTATGATAGTTGGTATTCGAGTAGAAGCAGAAAACATTCAAACAGGCAAAGTAAAACATTGTAATTCTTCTTATTTTACTATGGTTGCTAAAGATGAAGAAGGCAAAAATACCAAAGTTCCAGGATTACTATTATCAAACTATGAAGAGATTAGACGCTTTTATAATTGTATAAAACAAATTGCATTAAAAAAGGAAAGAAACCTTCACGAAGAGATTTTTGATTATAAATCAGAAGAAGCATTATTAACATTGAAAAACTTCAATGTGAAACTTGAACTAAATTAAGATTATTATTTCATATTTCTTTTATTTATCCACAATAATTTAAGTTTATATAATAATTATTAGAAAGTTGTGATTTTTTTTATATTTTTGGAATGAACAAACCTCAAATATGAAAAAATATTACGCTTTCGCAATATCCCTTATCACATTTACTACAATTACGATCTCATGTTCTAAATCTGACGATGAAAAATACATAGAAGTTTCACCTGTTAGAGTAGATTTGACTCAAGTTCCTTATGCAAAATTATCAGATTATCATTTTTTTGATGGTCCAATGAAAGATCAAAAACCTGCATTGGATGTTTTGATTTATGAACCTGCTTCCTCACTTTTTACGGATTATGCTCACAAAAAAAGATTTGTTTGGATGCCAAAAGGAACAAAAGCCGTCTATGAAGGTGATGGTAAAGTTCTAAATCTACCTGTTGGTTCTGCACTTATCAAAAATTTTTATTACGACAATGTTCAAAATATAACTCCAGTTGGTTCAACAAGAATCATCGAAACCAGAATTATGATTCGTAAAGCATCTGGTTGGATATTCGCTGAATATGTTTGGAATGCCGCCCAAACCGAAGCCTATCTTGATATGGCAGGAAGCAACACAACAGTTGAATGGAAAGATGAAAACAACATAACTCGTGTGGTTGATAGTTACAGAATACCTTCTGATCAACAATGCATGACTTGTCATAAATATAACGAACAACCCATTCCAATTGGAATTAAACCTCAAAATCTTAATACTATTTTTACATTTACTACAGGATTAAAAAATCAATTATCAAAATGGATAGAAGTAGGATATCTTGAAAATAATTTACCACAATCAATCAGTTCTACCGTAAACTACAATGATACCACTCAACCTTTAGAACTCAGAGTAAGATCATACTTAGATATAAATTGTGCACATTGCCATCAAACCAATAGTCATTGTGATTATAGACCAATGCGTTTTGCTTATAGTGAAACATCTAATTTAGCTAATATGGGTGTTTGCGTAAACACTCAAGATATGGCAGATTTTCCTCCTGCGTTAAGCAAGATAGTAAACCCAGCAAACATCAATAGATCGATGTTGCATTTCAGATTAAATACTGATAATGAAAGTTATAGAATGCCTTTAATTGGTAGAACAGAAATCCATTCCGAAGGTGTAGCATTAATCGAGCAGTGGATTAACTCCCTCTCACCATGTCCATAATTTTTTTTAAACTACCTAAACTATAAATAAATGAAAAAAATTACTTTATATTTTACTTTGTTTTTGGCAACCTTATTTTCCAATGCCCAAGACACGTGTTCCTCTGCAATACCTATTACATCAGGATTACATGTTGTTGCAGCTGTAAATGGAACAGATATTCCTTCACCTATTTGTGCAGACAATGGAGTTATAGCAGGAACAAATGGTAAAGGAGAATGGTACACATACACACCAACGCAAAATTATACGGTAACAATTACAACGGATATCACACAAAATACACCAAGAGTAGATACAAGATTTCATGTGTATACTGGAATTTGTGGAAATCTAACATGTTATGCAGGAGATGATGACTTAGGCACAAACTACTCTTCTGTTGATGAATTTAACGTTACTGCTGGTACAACTTATATAATTGCATTTGACAATAGGTGGTCGTCTAATGGATTTACATTCCAACTTATAGAGGGACCATTTATACCGACAACACCTCAAAGAATTACTTACACTACCCAAAATATAGCCACTGTTAATAGCACTTACAATTTGTGTGTAGTAGACATGAATGGAGACAGAAAAGATGACATTGCAGGAGTAAGCGCTAGCAACCTTAGAATACATTATCAAGGAGCAGGCGGAACATTTACAAATAGTGATTTCCCAATTACTGGAACAAGCAATATGCCTTCTTGGAGCCTAGCAGCAGGTGACTACAACAAAGACGGTTATAACGATTTAATATTGGGTGGGCAACAGGCTGTTACTTTTTGGAAATCAAACAGCACAGGCACTGCTTATACCAACGAATCATTCTCACAATATGTCTTTTGTCAAAGAACAAACTTTGTTGATTTAAATAATGACGGAAATCTAGACGCTTTTTCTTGTCATGATGTTGATCCTAATGTCTATTTCATCAATAATGGATCTGGTGTATTAACATTTTATCAATCTGGTATAACACCTGGAGCTACAACAATGGGAATTCATTCAGAAGGCGGAAATTATGGTTCTATTTTTGTTGATTATGACAATGATGGAGACCAAGATTTATTTATTGCTAAATGTCGTGGTGGTGCTGGAACTGCAAAATTTAATGAAATGCACAGAAATAACGGAAATGGAACATTTAGTGATGTATCTGTAGCAGCAAATCTTTATGATCCAGTTCAAACATGGTCTTCTGCTTGGGCAGATTATGATAATGATGGGGACTTAGATATAATTGTAGGAGCAAGTTCAACTACAGATGGAAGTCATAAATATATGAGAAACAATGGCAACTCAACATTTACAGATATAACATCTGGATCTGGATGGGACACCAATACAAGTACAAGTATAGAACACGTAGCTCACGATTTTGATAATGATGGTTTTGTTGACGTTTTGGGTGGAGGAAACAAAATCATGTTTAATATGGGTAACGAAACTTTTGCTCCAGCCAACTACACTGGTATTGCTGTTGGCGGAATTGGAGACTTAAACGATGACGGATTTCTAGATTTCTTAAACGGAAGCACAATTCGGTATGCCGTACCAAATTCAAACAATTGGATAAAAGTATCACTTCAAGGCATTGCTAGTAACAGCTATGGTATTGGAGCAAGAGTAGAAATATACGGTGCTTGGGGTAAACAAATTAGAGAAATTCATAGTGGTGACGGATTCAAATACATGAGTTCATTAAATGCTCATTTTGGTATTGGTGCTGCAACCGCAATTACACAAATCATCATCAAATGGCCTTCAGGTACAGTTGATACTATAAACAATCCAGCTATTAATTCAAGAATTAATGTAGTTGAAGGGTCAACTTTAGCCGTTGGTACATTTGCTAACTCAGAGTTTAGCATTTACCCTAATCCTGCTAAAAATGTATTAAACATTAAATCAAATGATTCTATCATAATGAAGAATGCTTTTGTATACGACTTAAATGGTAAACTAATTTTATCAAGTTCCTTAGTAAATGATAGCATCAATGTAGATTCACTCTCAACTGGTTCCTATATTTTAATTTTGAAAGATAGTAACGAAAAAGAGTACACTCAAAAATTCTTAAAAGAATAGAACTTCTAAATATTTAACCTAGAAACTTCTGTTATAAATAAGAATATAACAGAAGTTTTTTTTTGTATATTTCGAAAAAATTTTATATTCGATGAAAATCATTACTCGATTTGCTCTTCTATCTTTTATTATCCCATCAATAATAGTTGCTCAAAAAAATATTGACCCTACTCCGGAAGATGTTGTTTTAGCAAAAAAAATTAGAACCACCTACGATAAAGACGATGTAGCCATCATAGAAAGCACTGAAAACGTAACTTTCGATTTAAACAAAAACGAATCAAAAGTTATTGTAAATCATTCTATAAATGAACGTTTGATGAACATCAATCACAGAGCCGCAATTCAGAAATATGAATTTTATGATAGCGAATCTAAAATAGAAACGTTCAATCTAAAATACCGAAATGACAAAAGTGTAGGAAGTTATGTAGTAGATGAATTTTATAAAGACAATGATCTTTTCTATAATGATGCTCGTGTAAAACACATGGTTGTAAATTTTCCTGTACAAG
>JFJP01000001.1_pt1 | contig 39306 bp, 34 predicted proteins | sample 431651 | NCBI WGS metagenome assembly JFJP01 (sample SAMN02602958, study PRJNA72255) | Microbial mat metagenome, whole genome shotgun sequencing project. | biome: fresh water; feature: sink hole; material: water; isolation source: purple microbial (photo- and chemosynthetic) mats found in... | reverse complement strand
GCTTTTTGGGCAATGAGCTTTTTTAATTGATAGGGTGTCGAACAAATGATCCATCGTGCGCCGCTATGCCGCACGATCCAGGCCGTTTGTTCGGCGTTAAGGGCCTGGTAAATAGGAACGGAGATGAGTCCAGAAAGGGCACAGGCAAAATCGGCGATGGCCCATTCCGGTCGATTTTCGGACAGGAAGGCCACGCGATCGCCCGCCCGCAGGCCACGAGCATGGAGGGCCAGGGCTAGGCGATCCACGCGTTCGTGGAGTTCCTGATGGGAAATGGGGCGGAAAGCGCCATTCACTTTTGATGCGAAGGCCTCCGCAAGATCAATGCGCAAGGCTTCGTAAAACAGTTCAGCAATGGTCTGGGCCAAGTGGATAGCTCCATCAAATGGGAATGTGGCATGGTAGCAGGATGCCAACCGCGCAAAGCCTAAGTGAATCCATCCAGGCTTTTCACCTCGAGCAGCGAGCTCGGGGAGTATCGCCCCACACCGCCCGGGCCCAGAAGGGCGACCTGGAAAAACTTCTGCATCACGCGATTTCCAGCCGGTGGGATTCCTGGGAAATAAAACCCAGAACCTTGAGACGCTTCGCCCTTGAATTGGGTGAACGAGGTTTGGAACCTGCCAGTCAGGCCCGAATTCTTAGTACGGCTAGAGCCTACTTTCATTGGCTGTTCGAGACCCAGCGCATACCCAGCGATCCGGCCACGGGGTTAAGAAATCCGAAGCAGCCGCAAAAATTGCCAGCCTTTCTGACCGAAGGTGAAAGCAAATCCCTTTTGGATTTGGGGCCGGTCGTTGATTTTCTTAGCGCGCGACTGAACTGCCTGTTGGAAATTCTCTATGCTTCAGGGCTTCGAGTGTCCGAACTCACTGGCTTAGATCTCCAGGACATTTTGCGAGAGGAACGCACCCTGCGAGTCGTGGGCAAAGGGAATAAAGAACGCTTGGTCCCCTTCCATGAGGCCGCCTCTGAGGTTCTGGATAGCTATTTGAGCTTCCGGCAGGCCTTCCTTGCCGAAAAAGGGCTACCCCCCAGCGCAGCCCTGTTTCTGAATCAACGGGGAGGGCGATTGACACCCACGAGTGTCCGAAGCTTTTTAGGGAGCGCCCTCGAATCCGTTGCTCTGCGTGCCCATATCAGTCCGCATGCCTTGAGGCATAGCTTTGCCACGCATTTACTGAACCATGGCATGGACTTGCGTGCGATTCAGGAATTGCTCGGCCACGCAAGCCTGAGCACGACTCAGCGCTACACGCACCTGGATATGGAACAACTGGCGAAGACCTATGAATCCGCCCATCCAAGAGCCCATAAGAGCTAGTGCTACTTCAGCTTCTCCAGCACCATATCGATCTGCTCGGAGACCTGAATGATATTGGCGTTCACGCCATCGATTTCCTGGGTGAGTTTACGGACGGCTTCCACGGATTTGCCCATGTGATCGGCCACCACCGCAAAGCCCCGGCCGTGAACGCCCGCCTTGGCGGCCTCGATGCTGGCATTGAGGGCCAGCATCTGCATGCTGGACATGATGGAATTGATTCGGCTCACAAGATTCCGGCTACCTTCCAGGCTATCGGAGAGTTCGTGCTTGATGGTGCCCACCACCTGGGAGACATCTTCGCGAACCCGCGTGCTATTTTCCTCCAGCACCCGCACCATCATGCGACTCGTGACCGGGCTGATTAGCCGGGTATCGGTATTGCGGATAATTTGCCGAATCTTGGCGTCCAATACTTCGTCGCCGGTTGCATCGAAAATAAAATCGGGTAATCCGCTGCGAAGGGCTTCCTCGGCGTCTGTATAGGTGCGGATTCCAGCCTCCCGGGCGGCCAGGATGCCAATCGCTTCGTGATCGGGGTCAGCCAGGAAGGCGATTCGGGCGACTTTGCTGCGCCCAAAAAAAGCAAGAAGGCCATGGCCTCCGCGCCCGCCACCAATGATGCCAATGCTAAAGACATGCGTGCCGACCCAATTGCTCACCGTGGACTCCCTGAATTTGCCGATTGTAATCCAGAAAAGGGTTCTTCGGACTTTCCTCGGGTGGGAAGCGCCAAAACAGGGGCGCTGTGCGATGTTTCGAAGTCACTCTGAGGTAAGATGGCCCTTCACCTTCTGGGTGGTTCGAAAGGAATGGTTGTGGAGCTTTTTGTCGATCGTATCTGCCAGGAACTCTCGTTGCCCGGGCATCGGGTGGCGGCCGTTGTGGCCTTGTTAAACGAGGGGAACACCGTCCCCTTTATCGCGCGGTACCGAAAGGAAGCCACAGGGTCCTTGGACGAAGTCGCCATCCGAGCCATCGAAGATCGCGTGGCTTACTACAAAGAACTACTCGAACGTCGCGAAACGGTTCTCAAAAACATCGACAAGCAAGCCAAGCTTTCCCCCGAACTGAAGGCGCGCATCGAAAATGCCTGGACCAAGACCGAGCTGGAAGACCTCTACCTCCCCTACAAACTCAAGAAACGAACCAAGGCCACCGACGCCAAGGAACGCGGCTTGGAGCCCTTGCTGGACGCTCTGCTGACCGATGAAAGTGGTGCCGATCCCTTGATGCTGGCCGCTCCTTTCTGCAAGGAAGACCAGGAAGGCCTGCAAACGCCCAGCCTTTGTGTGGTTGGAGCCGGTCACATTCTCGCCGAGCGCCTGGCGGAGAGTGCCGATATTCGCGCTTGGCTGCGCGTGGAATTCCATGAATTCGGCACCCTTCATTCCACTCTTCGGGACGAAAAGAAAGATTCTCAGGAAGCCCTGCGTTTCAAGCCCTACTGGGATTTCCGCGAACCCATCAAGAAAATGCCCGGTCATCGCGTGTTGGCCCTGCGCCGCGGCGAAAAGGAAGAAATTCTCACCGTTAAGCTCTTGGTGGATCGAGAAAAACTGGTGACCCTGCTTGTCTCCAAGGTGCAGGTGCACCCGGCTAGCGGCTACCGGCCAACGTTGCACGAGGTTTGCGAGGATGCCTTCGATCGGCTGCTCTCGCCCAGTCTCGAAACCGATGTGCGCATGGATGCCAAGAAGAAGGCCGATATCGAAGCCATCCATGTCTTTCAGACCAACATGGATCATCTGCTGCTGGCACCGCCCGCTGGGCAGATGGCCACCCTGGGCGTGGACCCTGGCATTCGCACGGGTTGCAAGCTGGCGGTCATCAATCGCCTTGGCCAGTTCATGGAAACGGCGACGATCTACCCCTTGGAGCCCAAGCGGGATATCGAAGGCAGCCGCGCCATTCTGGAAGCGATTGCCACGAAGTTCCCCCTGGAAGCCATCGCCATCGGCAATGGCACTGGCGGGCGCGAGGCCGAAGCCTTCATTCGGCAATGGCTCAATGACACCGATCGCCAGGGTGTTGCCTGCATTTCGGTGAGCGAGGCCGGTGCCTCGGTCTACAGTGCCTCGGATATTGCCCGAGAAGAATTCCCCGACCACGACTTGACCGTGCGAGGCGCCATCAGCATCGCGCGGCGCTTTCAAGATCCCTTGGCGGAATTGGTGAAGGTGGAACCCAAATCCATTGGCGTGGGGCAGTATCAGCACGATGTCAACCAGACGGCTCTAAAAAAGGGCTTGGATGATGCTGTGGAATCCTGCGTGAACCGTGTGGGCGTAGACCTCAACACCGCTTCCTATCGGTTGCTTAGCTACGTGGCCGGCATTGGCGAGAGTCTGGCAAAGAACATTCTCCAGTTCCGCTATGAACACGGTGCCTTCAAGCAGCGGGAACAGTTGATGGAAGTGCCTCGATTTGGGGAAAAGGCGTTCCTTCAGTCGGCGGGCTTCCTGCGCATCCGTGAGGGTGAAAACCCCTTGGATGCAAGTGCCGTGCATCCCGAGGCCTATCCGGTGGTGCAGCGGATCTGCCAACTCACCGGCAAGACCGTTCCCGAACTCATTGGCAACGATGCCGTGCTGGATGGCCTCGATCCCAAGCTCTTTGTGGACGATCGCTTCGGCATCGAAACCGTGGGCGATATTCTGGCGGAGCTCAAGAAGCCGGGTCGCGATCCTCGCAAGAAATTCGAAGCAGTGCACTTCAAGGAAGGTGTGCACAAGCCAAGCGATCTCGAAATTGGTATGGAGCTTCAGGGCATCGTTACCAACGTCACGGATTTTGGTGCCTTCGTCGATATCGGAGTCCATCAGGATGGCTTGGTTCATTTGTCCGAAATCAGCCACACCTTTGTGAAGAATCCTTCCCAGGCGCTGAGCGTTGGTCAGGCCGTGCGCGTGAAGGTGCTCGCCGTGGATTTGGCCTCCAAGCGCATCGGTCTTTCCATGAAGGCGCTGCAGGCTGCGCCCGTGGCTCGTCCGCAAGCACCACGACCCGAACGGGCTCCCCGGCCGGAACGGCCTGCGGCAGCCAACCGTCCCCCAGCGGCCAATCGTCCCGAGGGCTCCCGACCTCCCCGTTCTACCAGACCCCAACAACGGCCCGAAACGAGCCGTCCGGTAGAGCGGAAACCCGAACCGAAACCAGAGGTCAAGGGTTCCAGCCTCGACGATCTGATGGCCCGTTTCAACAAGGGCATTCGCTAATGAGAACAGTCCACCTTGTGAGTCTGGGAATACTGCTGCTTGGTACGGCCTGTCGCTGGGTTGAGCCATTGAAGCGCGAAAAGGTATACACCGCTCACGAGGCTGGTCTCACCTTGATTTACGAGAACCCCCAGCTGGTGGCGGAAGCCAGAGTGAATGCCCGGCTTCAGGTGCGCGTGGCCGCCGCCAAGGATGGGGAAGCCGGAACCGCTGTGAGGATGACCTATACGACCCTGCAGGGGGAGATGTCGGCTCTTTTCTTTCAAAAGAATGGCGGCGTATCACTCAGCCAGGATGGTCGCACGCCTGGCATCGTGATTCTTCCTGAAGGTTTTCCCGACCGTGTCAGCCAGTGGGAATCCAACGGCACAACCACCCGGGTCTTGGGTCGAGCCGCAGCGGATTTGCATGACTTGAAACTGCCTGAAAGTGCCGACCGAGTGGGCGTGTGGATGGAATCCGTATCGCCCCAGGGTAAGCGTCAGCGCAGCTTTCTCCTGCCCGATATCGGCGAAGTTGAAACCCTGATTTGGCGGGACGGCGCATGGGTGTCTGTGAATCGGCTCGTTTCCCATGGGTTCACCGATCTTCCGGTGTCCAACAAAGGTAATTCCTGAATCCGTACCCTTCGGAGTTTTGCAATGAGTGATGAAACCACAGAAGCCGTTTTGCCCCCTGGCGTCGCCAAGGGCGCCATTCGGGACAATCTGGAAGTGATCTGTTTTGCCGTATTGTTGATTCTTTTCTTCAAGACCTTCGTGGGACAACAGTTCACGATTCCTTCGGCTTCCATGCGCAATACGCTGATGATCGGGGATCACCTGCTGGTGAATAAGTTCCTGTTCGCGGTGCCGCAGTGGTCCTGGGAGGAAAAGCTCTTTCCTATGCGACGGGCTGAGCGTGGTGACATCATCGTATTTCGCTATCCCTTGAGTCGCGATATGGACTATGTGAAGCGCTGCGTGGCTGTGGCGGGCGATCAGGTGGAGATCAAGAACAAGCGCCTGTATGTGAATGGCAAACAAGCCACGGGAGAATTCGAACATCATTGCCTGAAGGATGGCGATCAGCCCGAACCCGGCCCCTGGGGTTTGAACCGCGATGCGGGTCTTTCCAATCATGATCAGGCGATGGCTGCGGCCAAGGAAAATGGCCACCTTCCTGCCTATGCGGGCATCTGGCCCTTTGTGGATCCCGAACGCCTCAAGATCAATCGCCAGGGCGGATCCGCCGAGGGCGGGCCGTATTACCCATTTAGAGATGACATTGGCTCCTTTGTCGTGCCCGAAGGTCACGTTTTGGCCATGGGCGATAACCGAGAAAACAGCGAAGACAGCCGCTATTGGGGCTTTGTTCCGACCGACCATCTTCGAGGTCGGCCCTTCCTGGTTTGGTGGAGCTTCCGCGAAGGTGGCAACGACGATACGCGTGCCACCGTGCCCGATGGACCGGGGGATGTGGCTAAGAATTTCTTCGATGGTGCCCGGTACTTCTTCACCCGCACCCGCTGGGAGCGCACGGGCACCATACCGAGGTAACGTGCGAAGACCATGCAGCGTGCGTTGGCTCTTTCCGTTGTTTTGCTAGCCTCGGCCGGGCCTCTCTTGGCCTGGGGGCGCCTGGGTCACGTTTTGGTTTCTGAGCTGGCCTTGAAGGATCTTCCACCCGAGGTCGCGGCGTGGTTCAAAGGGCAGGAAGACTATTTCAAGGAACATGCCTCGGATCCCGATCATTGGCGCCAGGACCGCAAGGAAGGTCCTCGCCATTACCTGGATACCGAGGGCTACGGGGGCCCCCAAGGGGTGCCCTTTGAGGTCTCGGAGGCCTTGGGAAAGATCGGCCCCGAGCGTTTCCAGAAGAGTGGTCAGGTACCCTGGGTCATCCAAGACCGACTTCGAGATTTAGTCGATGCCTTCAAAAAAGGGGATCGCGCCCAAATCACCTTGGCTGCAACGGTCCTGGGTCACTATGTGGCGGATCTCCATGTGCCCTTGCACACCACGAACAATCATAACGGCCAAGACACCGGCCAGAAGGGCGTTCACACCAGGTGGGAAACGGGCTTGGTGGAACGCTATGCCAGCTTGAACGCTCTGCAGGTGATGCCTGCCACCCAGGAACCGGGGCTGTTTCGGGCGCCCTGGAAATGGATGCAAGAGGCCAATGCCTTGGTCCCCAAACTGCTGGAAGATGACCGTGGTGCCGATCGGACCAGCCCTGAAGGCCCCCGAGGCAAGCGGCGCGGCGAAGCCTACTGGGCGGTGTTTGGCAATCTTCAAACCCCGGTGGTCCGCCAGCAACTGTCCCTGGCGGCGAAACACTTGGCTCAGATGATTCAGTACGCGTTGCTGCTAGCGGGGAAGCCAGCAGCCTAGTTCCCCTTATCGAACACGATGCGCCAAACGCCAGGCTTTTCTTGGCGCCAGATCGAGGTGAAGCTTCCGGTCACCTTGCCGCTGGGGTCGCGCACGGGACCTGTGCTCAGGGCTAGGTTGCCGGACTCAAGCACTTCGATGCGCTCCGGTTCCTAGGCGAAGGGGGTCTCGGGTTTTTCATAAAAACGCTTCCACCAGGCCGCAACGGCTGCCTTTCCGCGGAGGGGCACAGGCCCGGAAAAGAAGATGGCCTCTTCGGAGAGAAAGCTGACAAAGGCGGCGTGATCGCGGTCGGCCATTGTTTTCGCAAATGCGCGTTCTGTCTGAATTACCTGCTGCTGAAGGGCCTGCAGGCTGGGTTTGGGTGGCGTCTCTGCGCAGAGCTGCGTCCCCTCCAACATTGCGGTGATGGCAAGTTGGATGAGGCGAGCCTTCATTTGGATCAGCTCAGCTTGAACCGAGTGATGAGTTGGCGAAGCTGCACGGCCAATTCGGCAAGGTCATTCACGGTTCGAGTGGTTTCCGATAAGGAGGCCGCCAGTTCTGTGGTGGCCGAGGCATTCCGTTCGGTGAAGTGCAGGGTGGTGCCCATGGCATCCACCACTTCTTCGCTGACTTTGGCCTGTTCTTGCAAGGCGGCGGTGGAGCGTCCGGCAATCTCGGCTTGGGCTCGGATATCCGTTTCGATGGAAGCAAGGCTGTCGCTGACGGTGCCAACCGCTTTATTGCCGGTTAGGACGCGCTGGCCGCTTTCCTCGATGAGCGTGGCAATTTCCTTGGCGGCGGCGCCGCTGCGCTCGGCGAGTTTTCGGATTTCTTCGGCAACCACGGCAAAACCCTTGCCTTGAGCGCCCGCCTTGGCGGCTTCGATGGCGGCGTTCAGGGATAACAGGTTGGTCTGGCGGGCAATATCCGAAATGACTCCTGTGATCCGGCCGACCTTTTCAGAACTGTCTTGAATGGCTGCCATGGCCTGGGTGCTGGCATGAACGTTCTTCGTACCCTCGGCGCTGGTCTTCAGCGACTTGTCGGCGAGCTGGGCGGCCCGAGATGAGCCCTGATGGATTTCTGCGATGGCCGAGGAGAGCATATTGAGCGAGCCGGTGGATTGCTCCACGGCGAGTCGCTGCTGCTCGGCGCCGCTGCTGATATCGGAAGTGGCTGACATAAGCTGATCGGTGGTGGCGGAAAGCTCCGTGGCGCCGGAGGCTGTGCGTTCTGAAATGAGGGCCATGGCCTGGATGTCTTCGGCCAATTTCTGCACCATCTGCTGAAGACTGGCGGCAATATGGCCCAATTCATCACGGGTATCGAGTTTGCATGCAACGGTCAAATCACCATGGTTAACGGCGCTCATGGTGACTTCGATGGCCCGCACGGAACCTGAAATTTGCTTGGAAATCATGCGCGTGAGAAGGGCGCCTAGCAGCACTGCGGTGAGGGCAGCGCCGATGATCCAATTCTGTTTCTGATTTCCCGTAACGAGGTCACGCTCAATGTTGGTGACAGTAGCTTTTTGTAGAGTGTCGAGTAGTTTTTCGAAGGCTTCACGCCCCTCCCGGGCAAGGCCCACATTGGCCTCCATGAGCTCCCCGGAAGCCTCCATGCCTTTCAGCGCCTTGGCTTGTTCGAAGGCGGAGGCAAAGCCGACGACATAGGCCTTGAATGCAGCGGAGCCTTTTTCCACCAATGGTTTTTCTTCGAGGGTCCAGGCAAGGGTTCCGATCTTCGAAAAAGCCTCCTTCACCCGTTCCTCATAGGTCGTCAAACGTTCCCGCCGTTTAGCAATGTAGGCGTCGTTCTTGGCCGCCGCGATCATGGAAATATGAACCGAGCGCAGGGTATTCGTATCGTTGAGTATTTTTGAGACCGCTTGGGTTTTAGCTAAATCCCCGCCGACACTATGCGTGCCTGCTTGGGAACTCTCGATGCCGTACCACCCAAAAAAGCCCACAAGGCAAAGGAATAGAGCCTGGAGCAGCAGGAGCACAAGGAATTTTCGGCCAATGGGAAGGTTGGCGATGATGTTGGCTGGGTTCATGGGGGGCTCCCTATCCTGGACGCAAGAATGTTTATATTTCTTCGGTAAAGTCGCCCTGCTCTTTAATCTCGGTCAAACCGCTGCTTGGGTAGAATTCACCCATGCCAAATCTTTGCAATGTCTCCCCCGAAGACGCCCCCAGGCTACTCGGCTTCCTCCAGGAGGCCCTCGAACCCGAGGCTGGGCTGGTGCTTGTTGGGGGTGCCGTCCGGGACCGGCTACTGGGGCGTGAGGGAGGCGACTGGGATCTGGCGACGGCCCTATTGCCAGAGATTGTCATTGGTCGTGCGAAACAGGCCGGCCTGCGGGTCATTCCCACCGGACTTCAGCACGGCACCGTTACGGTCATGTTGGAAGGCCGCCCAGTAGAAATCACCACGTACCGGGGGGACGGCAATTACCTGGATGGTCGGCGGCCCGAATCCGTGCATCTCGGCGTGGCGTTGGAGGAAGATCTAGCGCGCCGCGACTTCACCGTGAATGCCATGGCCCTGCCCATTGAGGCCATGAATCAGGTCGACTGGCGAAAACACTTAGTAGACCCCTTTGGCGGGCAGGCCGATCTAGAGGCCGGTCTCCTTCGGGCGGTGGGCGATCCCTTGGTGCGCTTCCAGGAGGATGGTCTGCGCCCGCTGCGGGCCTGCCGCTTTGCGGCTCAGCTTGGCTTTGGGATCGAGCCCAGCACGTTGGCGGCCATTCCCGAACGGTTGGAGGTGGCCCAGAAAGTCTCCGTGGAGCGGGTCTTCCAGGAAATGAACAAGCTACTCTGCGGGAAAGACGCACCTACGGGACTGCGTCTTTTGGAACGTTCCGGTCTGGTGGATCTCTGGATGCCTGAATTCAGGCCCCTGGTAGGCTGTGCCCAGAACCGCTATCACGACCTGGATGCCTGGGAGCACACGCTGGCGGTGGTGGCCGCGATTCCTGCGGAGCCGACTCTTCGCTGGGCGGCCCTGTTGCATGACCTAGGTAAGCCCGGATCCCGCAGTCTGGGGTCCGACGGGGCTACCCATTTCTTCAATCACGAGGCCCTTTCCGTTCGTTTGGCAGGCAACCTCCTTGGACGCCTGAAGATTAGTCGTGCCCTTTTGGAGGCTGTGCTGGGGTTAGTGCGCCACCACGGTCAGCGCCCATCGGCCCAGTGGGGCGATGCCGCCTGCCGCCGCCTGCTGGCGCGCCTCAAAGCCGACAAGGTGCCCCTGGATGCCTGGGCGGCGTTGCGCCGGGCGGATATTCGGGGACGGATGGAGTCTTTGGAGGCCATGCAACAAGAGTTTGAAACCGAGCTCGGGCGAATACAGCGGCTCGCAGAGGCAAGGCCTCCTCTTCTTGCCCGGGATCTTGCGCTCAATGGGACCGAACTGATGGATTGCCTTGCCCGCCCCGGCGGCCCTTGGTTGGGGCAGTTACAGGCGTATCTCTTGGACCGAGTGCTTGAAAACCCTGGTTTGAACACGCCGGAAGCCCTAGCTCCTTTGGCAAGGGCTTGGCGCTCTTCCAACCCGTGAAGTTTTTAGAAAAATTTCAAAAATTAATGACCTCCTTTCTGCATCCGATAAAAAGCTTTTTTGGGCGTTGGAGATCCTCATGGCCCTTTCCTTTCTTGATCGAATTTCCGTCCGGGCGAAACTCTGGTTGCTGACCGGAAGCCTCATGTTGGTGGCTACGCTTCTCTGGGTTGGGGGCTACTGGCTGGAATCACGCATTACGGATCAATCCCGTGAACTCGTGAACACCATGCAGAGGGTTGCGCGGTCCGGGGACACGGCGAGGGAAGCCCAGAATGCCTTCAAGGTCCAGGTGCAGGAGTGGAAGAACATTCTGCTCCGCGGTCATGATCCAGCCCAAATGGCCAAGTTTAAAGCGGGTTTTGATGACAGCGAAAAGGCCGTTGGGGGCCATTTAGCCAAGTTGAAGGTGGCCTTGAAGGAGTTGGAGGTTTCGACGGAGCTCGTCGACCGGACCAGTCGGGAACATCAGGCCCTTGGGGCGAAATACCGGGAGGCTCTTGCCACTTGGAAGGACAAGGATCCCTTGGCCTATCGGACGGTGGATGCTCAGCTCAAGGGCATTGATCGGCCCATGAACGAGGCCATTGGCGCTCTCGCTGAAACGACCTTCAAGGAGGCCGAGCGCATCGAAGCGCGAGAAAATGCCAAAATGGCGGCCCTGTTCCGCTTTGGAGGCATTTTCAAGGCTGTTCTCCTTGGGGTGGGCTTGGCCTTCGCGCTTCTGATTGCCCGCGCGGTAGTGCGCCGCATCAATAATTCCCTGAAGGAAGTAAGTGAGGCCATGGAGCGCATGGTTGCGGGCGATTTTAGCTGCGGAGTCGAAGTCCATTCCGCAGATGAACTGGGGCGGATGGCCAGGGACTTCAATGCCATGCTAGGCCGGTTCCAGGAACTGTTCGGCCAACTTCGAGATGCCAGTAGCCGCGTGGCCTCAGGCTCCACGGAGCTTAATGCCACCGCAGGCGAGGTCGCCAGGGCCACCGCAGAGATCGCCCAATCCGCTGAGGGGCAGCGGATGGCTGCCGAGCGGACGGCCACCGCCATGACCCAATTCGCCGCATCGATTCAAGAGGTCGCCCAGAACGTTCGCAGCAGCAACGTTCGCACGGAGACCATGCAGCGGGCCGCAGATGAAGGCGCCAAGCAGGGCACGGCCACGGTATCGGCCATGCAGGCCATCCGCGAAACCACCCAGCAAATGGTGAAAGCGGTTCAGGTCATCCAGGACATCGCTCGTCAGACCAACCTCCTTTCGCTGAACGCTGCGATCGAGGCTGCAAAGGCCGGGGTTCACGGCAAGGGATTTGCTGTGGTCGCCGAAGAGGTTCGTAAATTGGCCGAACGCAGCGCCATGGCCGCCAAGGAAATCGGCGAACTCATCAGTCAAACCGAAGCCGCAATGCAGGAAGGTGTCCGCACGGTCCAGGCAACGGATACGACCATTCGCACAATCCAGGAGAACATTGCGGTGGTCGTGAGTGCGTCCAGAGAGATCGGATCGGCCACAGAGGAGCAAGAACGTACGGCTAACGAGGTGGCCATGCAAGTGGAGCACACCGCCAAGTCCAGCGAACAAAGCGCTGCTGCATCCACCGAACTCTCCGCCACGGTGGAGGAGGTCAATCACACGGCAGACTACCTCGCCAACATTGCCGAAGAACTCAGCGCTTCGCTTGCCCGCTTTAAGACGAGTTAAACCTCAGGGCCCAGAAATGATCTCCGTGCGATAGCGCTGCACACGAAGGGTGCTGGACCAGTGCTCTCCCAGAAGGCCAGCTTTTCGTTTCAGATGATGCAGAAAATCCCTGGGATCTGGCAAGCTCTGCCAGACCGAGGGCAGGAAGGTTCCCCGATTCCAGCCCTCTTCGAGGATCAGGCCATCCCGCCCTGGCACCAGTTGGGAGATGAGATCGGCCTCGGAGGTGAACCGGAGGGGCTCCGGCGGCGTGAGCAGAGAAAGGTGAATCTCGAGGCTATCGATTTCCTCGGCCCGTACGGGAGGAAAGCGGGTGTCGCGGAAGGCCGCCGCAAAGGCATTGGCGGCAATATCCACGGCCAGGGGGCGATGAGCCTCCAAGCAGCCGATGCAACCCCGCAAATCACCGTTCTGTTCCAGGGTTACGAAGGTCGCGCGAAGGGTGGCCAATTCCGGCGGAAGCTTCGCGAGTTCCACCGGGATCGGTTTGCCCTTGGCTACGCCGTGGCGAATGGAGGATTGGGCCAGTTCCAGCAGGGTTCTTTGGTGTTCCTGGATCAATGAACATTGGTTTTCAGGTGAATGCATAGGCGCCATACCCCACCACATGATCCTTGAGGCCAGCGGTATCGCCGGAGTTTCGCACATCGAGAGTTTCGCCTCTCAGGCGGTGGTTTCGCGCAGCCATCAAAAGCCCCCGAATCGGGAGGCAGCCGCAGGCGGAATCGTCACCGATACCCTCGGGATCCAGCGCTTCGATGGCGTTGGAGGTAGCCCGGTCTGCTTTGTTGGCTGCGGTGTAGTCAAGGTAGTGGCTCAGATCGGAGCTGATCACGATGGCGGTTTCCGGCCCGCCCCAGAGCCGTTCGATGGCGGCACTGACCTGCACAGGATTGGCTTCCCCAACCACAACGGGCACCAGGGAAAAGTCCTCCAGGGTTTCCTGGAGAAAGGGCACTTGCACTTCCAGGCTGTGTTCCTGGGCGTGGGCTAGGTCGAGAGTTTGAACGAAAGGCAGTTCCAACAGAGCTTCAACGCCTTGTTGATCGATAGGGACCAAACCCAGGGGCGTCTCGAAGCCTTCCCAGCTGCCGACGGCCAAGCCCGCAAAGGCCACGCGATGGGAGGGTCCCAGCAGGATCACGCGGCGGATCTGGGAGCGCCCAAGAGCCAACCGAGCATAGGCATAGGCTGCCGTGGGACCGGAATAGATGAAGCCAGCGTGGGGCGCAAGGATGGCCTTGGGTGGTGTGCCACCGCGCGGCACCGTTGCGAGAAAGCCCTGGATCATGGCGCGCAGGCGTTCGGGATCGGAGGGATAGAATGTTCCTGCCACGGCGGGCTGGCGCAAGCGTTGCATGGCTATCTCCGAGGTCGAGCGAACAAGCACTTCCACACAAAAAGTCGGGTGGCCAACTTCGATGTCAATAGCCAGAGAGCCTTCAGTGGAAGATCCCAAGATGGATGCACCGAGCACCCTGGAAGGTCACCCTACTCGCTTTTGGCATCGGGTGGGTGGCGATCGGGTGGCCTGCGACATCTGTCCACGCTCCTGCCGGCTGCGGGAAGGGCAGCGGGGCTTTTGTTTTGTTCGGGCCAACCGCGGCGGGGAAATCGTTCTGCTTTCCTATGGTCGATCCACGGGTTTCGGTATCGATCCCATTGAGAAAAAGCCTCTTCATCATTTTCTGCCGGGGACAAAGGTGTTGTCCTTCGGTACCGCAGGCTGCAATTTGGCGTGTAAGTTTTGCCAAAATTGGGAGATCAGCCGCTCCAGAGCGGTGGATTCCCTCACGGATACCGTCAATCCTGACGCCATCGCCCTCCTTGCCCAACGGACCAACTGTCGCAGCGTGGCCTTTACCTACAACGATCCGGTGGTCTTCCACGAGTACGCCGTGGATACCGCCAAGGCCTGTCGAGCCTTCGGATTGCATACCGTGGCCGTGTCGGCTGGTTACCAATGCGCCGAGCCTCGTGCCGAGTTCTACAAGAACATGGATGCCGCCAACATCGATCTGAAAAGCTTTTCGGAATCCTTTTATCAACGTCTTTGTGGGGGCCATTTGCAACCCGTGTTGGAGACACTGAACTACATTCACCACGAGACCAAAACCTGGCTGGAAATCACGACCTTATTGCTTCCGGGTGAAAACGACTCTGCTCACGAATTGGAATGCCTTACTCAATGGATCATGGAAAACCTGGGGCCGGATGTGCCCCTCCATTTCTCGGCGTTTCACCCTGATTGGAAGATGCTGGAGACCCCGGCGACTTCCTTGACTACCCTTTTGTCTGCTCGGCGCATCGCGAAGAAGAATGGTCTTCGTCATGTCTACCTGGGCAATGTTCGCTGCCCCGAAGGCAGCAATACCTACTGCCACCAATGCGGGCAGTTGCTGATCGGCCGGGATCGCTACACGTTATCCGAATGGAACTGGAACAACCCTGGTACGTGCGATGGATGCGGCGCTCTGTGTGCCGGTGTCTTTGAAGCAAATGGGCCGCAAGACCTTAGGCCTTCAAGCCCGTTCGAGTAGTACCACTGCCTGGGCGGCCAGACCTTCGCCCCGCCCAGTGAAGCCCAGTTTTTCGGTGGTGGTGGCCTTTACGTTTAGGGCCTCGACTTCCACCCCGAGCAAGGGTGCGATGCGCTTCCGCATGGCTTCGCGGTGAGGACCGATCTTGGGGCGTTCACCGATCAGAAGCACATCGGCATTGCCCACTCGCCAGCCACGTTCCTGGAGGCTGACCATAACGCGCTCCAAAAGAACGGTGGAATCGGCACCTTTGTAACTCGGGTCCGTATCTGGAAAATGCTGGCCAATATCTCCCAATCCAGCGGCGCCGAGTAGGGCATCCATCAGGGCGTGAACCATGACATCGGCATCGCTATGACCGAGAAGGCTGCGGTCGTGGGGAATGGGTAGGCCCATCAAGATCAGCGGCCGCCCGTCCTCGGGTTGGGCAAAGCGATGAACATCGAAACCCTGCCCAACGCGGATCATTGATTGCCCTGATTCAGAATACGAATACGACCTGTGGTGTCTTCTTTCTTTGTCTGATTATCCCCATCGGGTATCCAGATGATCACCGAGGTGCCTTGATCCTCCTCGCTCTGGACCTCCAGGGAGCCGCCGTGCTCCTCGATGATTTTTTTGACGGTGGGCATGCCCAGACCCGTTCCCTTGATTTTTCCGTGGCTATAAAAGGGTTCGAAGATTCGTTTCAGGACTTTGCGAGGAATCCCCTTGCCATTGTCTTGCACGGTGATTCGCAGATCGCTCGAACCTGGAGCCCAGTGGACAATCACTTCACCATCCTCTCGTCCATTTAGAGCATCCAGGCTATTGGCCAGCAGATTCTCGATGACCCGGGCGAAACGAAAGCGATCGATGCTGGCTTTGCACACGGGACCCTCGCAGCGGAGCGATGCGCCCAGCTCGCTGGCCCGGGTGAGATGAGGCTCCAGCAGATCCTTGATGTACTCGTGCAAATCCACGGGTTCTCGATTCGGTTCGCGCACCTTCGAATAGTCGAGCACATCGCCACTAAGCTGAGAAAGGCGGTCAACGGCCCCGAGTATTTGGGTAAGGTGGCGCTGGGATTTCTCGTCCTGGACAATACTTTGCATCAACTGGGCATGCCCAGCGATCACGAACAGGGCGTTTTTGAAGTCGTGGACGATGGAACTGGCCACCTGACCCACGGTGGCCAGCACTTGGTTGCGCAGGTTATCTTCGGAAAGGCGCGTGCGTTCGATGGCAATGGCGCAAAGCGACACGATGGCCTCGAAGGTGGCGCGATCCACGGGCTCAGTCACAATGCGGCGGCTATCAAGATAGGCCACGCCGATGCAGTCACCCTGAACCATGAGGGGCAGACACAGAATGGTCTTGAGTTGGAGATCCATGATGGATTGCTGGGCCATCAGCTTTTCGTCGGAGGCGACGTTGTGGATCCAGATGGGATCGCCCTTTTCGAACACCCGGCGAACGCTGGACATGGATAGGTGAATGTCCTTTTCCAATTGAGGGCTGAGGTTGCGGGCCACCTTGACGACTAGATCTCCGGACTCAGGCAGCATGATGAAACCGCGATCCGTGTTGGAAAGGCTCAGTAGGCGTTCCAGGGTTTGCTCTAGCAGATCATCCAGTTCCACCTGCCCTGTGAGTAGGTGAGCGGTCTGGAGAATGGCCTGAAGATTGACTTCGGGCGCCAGGGCGGCTTCGGAGCGCAGCGTCAGGTAATAGGCGCCATCCGCCAAACGCACCGTGGTACCGGGCTCCCACTTAAGGCGGGTCAAGCGGGCATCACGGAAATAACTGCCATGGGAGCTGCCCAGGTCTTCGGCCCACCACTCGCCATCGACTTCCTCGATGCGCAGGTGATTGCGGCTAACCATGCTATCGGAAAGCACAATCTCGCACTGGTTTTGCCGCCCCAGAGTTACGGTGCGGTTGATGGGAATGGAGCGCTCGAAGCCATGGCGATCCCGAATGGAAATTGAATATCGCTCAGCCACGGTGAGTCCCTTGGTTATGCGTGGATATCCAGATTTGAAGCTGCGGAATGGTCATGGGATTCCTGATGCTTACCAAGGTAGCGCCTCTAGGGCTGGACACAAGCCCGCCCTCGTGCGGGAATGAATTCCATGGACTTCCAACGCAATCCCGATTTGGACCCCGCCGAGCGGGAAGAACCCTTTGATTACTCGCTGCGCCCTCAACGTCTGACGGAATACATCGGGCAGGAAAAGGTCAAGGCTCGGTTGGAAATTGCGCTTAAGGCCGCCTTGAAGCGCAGTGAGGTGCTGGATCACGTGCTGTTGTTTGGACCGCCTGGCCTGGGCAAGACCACCCTGGCCCATGTGCTGGCCAACGAAATGGGGGCTCCCTGCAAGGTGATTCAGGCGCCTGCGCTGGAGAAAAAGGGCGATTTGGCCGCGATCCTGACGAATCTCGATGAGGGCGAATTTCTATTCATCGATGAGATCCACCGGTTGCCTCCGGCCATCGAAGAGATGCTTTATTCGGCCATGGAAGATCGCAAGCTCGACATCCTGATCGGCCAAGGCCCCAGCGCCCAGACCCTGAAGGTGGATCTGCGAGCCTTTACCTTGGTGGGTGCTACTACCCGCGCAGGGCTCATCACCAAGCCGCTCCACGATCGCTTCGGCATGGTGCACCGGTTGGAATACTACACTCGCGCTGAACTCGGGATCATCGCCAATCGCAGTGCTCACGTGCTGGGTGTCGAAATGGCACAGGAGGGTGCCGAAGCCATTGCGCGGCGCAGCCGTGGCACCCCGCGCATCGTGAATCGCCTGCTGCGTCGTTGCCGCGATTATGCGGAAGTGAAAGGGCAGGGGATCATCACCCCCGAAATCGCCGAGGCCTGCCTGCACCTGCATGAGGTGGACGATTTGGGCCTGGATGGGCTCGATCGTGCCTACCTGGAAGCCCTTTGCGGCAAGTTCAAGGGTGGCCCCGTAGGCGTTCGCACTCTGGCCGCTGCGCTGGGCGAAGTGGAAGGCGATGCTTTGGAAGACCTAGTGGAACCCTACCTTATGCAGATCGGTTTTCTGGATCGCACGCCCCAGGGCCGCCGTGCCACTGATGCGGCCTACGACTACCTAGGTGTGAAACCCAGCGCTGGCCCGCTCTTCTCCTGACCTTCGACAAACACCGACTAACGGTTAGTGTTTATTGACCGTGCGATAGGGCTGCCAACCACAGCGTTCCCGCCTATCCACTTCAGATTCAGTGGCTGCTCTGTCCCGCTTTGGCCTTCCAGATGCGGGTCATGATGTAGGCGCCGATGAAGCTGAAGGGGATGATGCAGCCCACCCAGACCCAGGCATGGGCGGGAGCGTGACCGTGGGTGGCCACGCCATCCCAGCCGTAGGTTTTCAGTACCCATCCCAAGCCAAAGCCGGTGAGGCCACTACCCACGTACTGGATGCCATCGAGGGCGCCGGTCACGGTGGCCGCAGCTTTGCGCCCGCCAAAATCCATGCTCGCGGTGCCGCTCAGCATGCCATGAACGCCAAAGATGAACATCGCGGTCAGACCCAGCAGGATAATGGCCCAGACCTGACCAGCAAAGGTGCCTTTGCCGAAGGAGAAGCCCAGCAGCACCAGCATCACCACTTGCACAAGGTAGAACAGAAAGGCCACGGGGGGGCGACGGCTCTCGAAGAGCTTATCGCTCATCCAGCCACACAAAACGCCACCCAGGATTCCTCCCAGCATGAAGGCAATTCCTGTGGCCCAGAAAAGTGCGGGCTCCCAACCCAGGATATTGATTTTGGGAAATATCTTGGTGACCCCGTACACCTCACTCAGGTATTCCGTGAAATACAGCATCACCCCCTGGCGGACGAAGCCGGTGCAGAATTCCGCGAAGATGAGGGCCACCACTACCGGATTGTGGAAGACCTTTCGCATGAGGTCACCCCAGGGCAGGGGTGCGTCTTCCGCGTGGTGCGCGTTGCTGCCATCGCCCGTGTCGAAATCTTGAAGGCCCGCATGACTGGGGCGGTTGCGCACCAGCAGGTAGTCCACCAGGAACATGATCGACATGGCCACGGCGGGAACGATCCAGATCATCGTCCAGTGGTAGCGCGAGAGGATCCACGCGCCAATGGTGGTGGCCAAAAAATACCCCGATGAAATCATGATCCCGAAAATTCCGCCGAATACGCCCCGTTCGCGCACATGGAACCAGGTGCTGTTTACCTTGACGACGCTGAGGGCACCGAAACTCTGGAAGTACATGTTGGCGCTCCAGAGCACGCTCATGGAGACCAACAGGTTGGTGGTGTGGCCATTGAGAAACATCAAACCGATCAACAGGTTGATGAGGGCCCCGCCGGCAGCACCAATAAGAATGGCCTTTCTGCCCCCAAAACGATCTGCCAAGGGGCCGTTCAGTGCCACAGAAAGGCCGTAAGTCCAGAAGCCCGCGGTGGCGATGAGCCCCATATCAGCCTTGTCCAAGTGGTACCACGCGCCAATATCGTTCTTCACAACATTGAAGTTGTAGCGGCCCATGTAAAGGGTCGCGTAGGTCAGCCCCAGGGGGAACCAATTGAGAAATCGGCGAAAACGAAAAGCTGGACTATGTTCCACAAGGGCTCCAAGGGGCGCTGTTCCTGCTCTCTTAGGGTAGGCGTAATGCTTCTCTGAAATTCAAACGAATCGCAGCGCAGGCCTTTTCCTTACGGCACGATGGAGATTTTGACGGGGCGATCCAGGAGATGAAAGAGGAGCTTTCCCTTCTCCTGCAAGGCTTCAAGCTCGGAGCGAAGATCACCCGAGCCGTGAATGATCAGGTGAGCCTCTTCCGCTTCGATTTCCAGCCGAACCTCGCGCACGGACTGTCGTCGGCGGCGATCCAGGGCATCGGCCACTCTTAGAATGGCGGCCAATTTCTCCACCACATGGCGATGCCAAGGCGCCAAAAGGCCAAAGGCCTCATGCTTGCGCACGTCCGGAGCCTTGCCGCGATGGAATCGCACAATTTGGCTGATGAGTTCACATTCCTTGGGCCAGAATCCCCCCAGACTGGCGTTCTGAATCAGGTAGGCGCCATGTTTCTGGTGGCCCTTCTCGCTGATGCTGAGGCCAATATCGTGAAGCCTCGCGCCGTAGCCCAACAATTCCCGCTCGGTTTCGCCCAGCTCGAAGGCGGGGCGAAGATCCAGAAAGAGCTGGTCGGCCAAGGACTGAACATGGCGACTATGGCCAGGGTCGGGATCGAGGCGTTCCGCTAGGGCTTCCACGGACTGCCGCCGCCGGTCTGGTAAGGCGGGCAGGGCCACGCCGCCATGGCGCAGGGCTTCCCAGATCATGCCTTCGCGCAGGCCAACGGGGAGGCAGCGAACCTGGCTAGCTTCCAGCCACCGCAGGATTCCCATGGCCCACGAGGCGCCCACATGCAGCACCTCGGCGCGTTTGGGATCCACCTGCAGGTTGGTGATCCGATCCTGGGCCGTGGCACGCCAGAGCTTGCGTTCGAAGCGAAGCAGTTGTTCCCGGGAAAAGGCGGAGGCTTCCCCGGTGCCCTTGGCTAGGTCGAGCAGGGTGCCCGAGGTGCCCAGCACGATGGTTGTTGAAGGCAGTTCCCTGGGCAGGGTTTTGCCTGCCTTTTTGAGGATTTTGTTGATGAACTTTCCCAAACGGGCCATGTCATCCGGCGTGGGTGGGTTGGAAGTGGGAATGGCGTCAGCCAACCGCTGCAGACCCCAAGGAAGACTGGTGCTGGCGAGCACCCGCTCTCCATGCACCCAGGTCAATTCCGTGCTGCCGCCGCCGATATCTACGAGTACCGCCGGTTCGTCGGGAAAAGGTATGGCGTGACTCACGGCCAGATGAATGAGGCGAGCCTCTTCCTCACCCGAAATGACTCGGATCTGGATGCCGAGATGGGCGGCTTCTTCGATGAACCTCCCGGCATTGCTAGCTTCCCGCAGAGCTGCCGTGCCGCAGGCGATGAGGGTGTCGCACTTGAAGCCGCGGGTGATTTCCGCCATGAGTGCCAGGGTTTCAAGGCCAGCCTGAAAGGCATCGGGGGCAATCTCGCCGGTTTTGGCGATGCCCTTAGCCAGCCGGACCATGGTTTTTTCCCGGGCCAGAATCCGCTGATTCCCTACGGAATCGGCTTCGACCACTACCAAGTGGATGGAGTTGGAACCAACATCAATGGCGGCAATTTTCATGGCAGGCTTCCCAAGCATCATCCTGGCAGAAGTTGGGGAGGCGTCCCAGAAACTCAGCACGATTCAAGCCGTGAGTGGGATACTTATTCCAGAGACCCCAACCATGGAAAGCACCTGCGCAAATTGCGAATCGGCGTTGGCTGGCCCGTACTGCTCTCAGTGCGGTGAAAAGCGCTTCGAGGCTCACCACCTGAGCTTCAAGCACTTCCTCCACGAAGCGGCCCACGAATTAACGCACCTCGATGGCCATTTGGGGAAGACCCTCAGGCTCCTGTTTACTCGGCCCGGAGCCCTGGCGGAGGCCTACTTGACGGGGAAACGTTCGGGGCTCATTCGCCCCTTGCGCTTGTACCTGATTTTCTCCCTGCCGTCGCTTTTCCTCGCCAAGAACTCTGTGGTTTCCCTGCAATACCTGGTCGCTGGCACAGGCCCCTTCGCGATGCCCTTTGCGCCTGCGGTTGCTTGGGGCGCTAAGCAGGCGGGGCTCACGGAAGCGGCGTATCTAGCCAGCCGCAATAGCGCATTCCAAGGGTTCCAATGCCTTCAGATCACCTACCTTTCCACGGCCCTCGCCATCGGGCTTTGCTTTCTCCTTTGGCACAAGCGCCGATCCCACTTTGGCGAGCACGCCGTTTTTGCTTTATATGCCTTTTGCGCCACGGATCTCGTGCAGGGGGTGATGGGCTGGCTGGTCTCCAAGACGCACAATCCAGTCTTGATGAGCATTGGGTCCCTGCTGGGCTTTGGCTATATGTTCATTTACATCTTTCTGGCCGCTCGGAGGGTTTATGGGGACGGGAGGTGGATGACCCTTCTCAAGGTGGGCGCATTGCTGGGTGTCGCCATGGCCTATGGGCTCTTTTCCGTAGTCCTTTCTCTGCTGGTTGCCCTTCCCCTTTGGCGCGCCCTGTAAAGGCATCACCCTTCCGTTTGCCGCAGGCACGACCTAGGGAAGTCAGGCCTTCGGGATCGCGACGCAGATCTTATTTTGCATCCAGGCCTAGGCCTCGATAGCCTGGAACACTGCCCTACAGGAGGCTCCCATGCCGGTCGTGAATCCAAGCCAATATCGCAAGATGCTCGAAGTTGCCAAGCAGGAGCACTACGCCTATCCAGCTTTTAATGTTACCTCTACCGAAACCGCCAATGCCGTGCTGCTGGGCCTCAAGACGGCGAATGCCGATGGCATCATCCAGGTTTCCACGGGTGGCGCAGAATTCCTGTCGGGGTTGGGTGTTAAGAGCATGGCGGCTGGCGGCATCGCCCTGGCTGACTACGTTCGCTATATGGCCGCTCAGTATGGTGTGAATGTCGCGTTGCACACGGATCATTGCCATCCCAAATACCTTGAAACCTTCGTATTGCCTTTGATTCAGGAAACCGAGCGGCGCCGGGCGGCTGGGCTGCCGAATCTCTACAACGCTCATATGTTCGATGGCAGCGAATTGGCCTTGACCGAGAACATTGCCAAGTCCAGTGAATTGCTGAAGCGCTGCGCGGCCAGCGAAATTATTCTCGAAGTCGAAATTGGTGTGGTGGGTGGCGAAGAAGATGGCCACGACACCAGCCACCTGGGCAAAGAAAAGCTCTACACCACGCCCGAAGACATGGTCGCCGTGCACAAGGCTTTGGCGCCCCTGGGACGCTATATGTTGGCCGCGACCTTCGGCAACGTGCATGGGGTCTACAAGCCCGGCAACGTGGTGCTGAAGCCCGCCATCCTGCGCGATGGTCAGGCCGCCATTGCCGCTGCCTGCGGCGGCGAGCATTCTCTCTTGGTCTTCCACGGGGGTTCCGGATCCACCCTCGAAGAAATCCACGAAACCCTGGATTACGGCGTCATCAAGATGAACATCGATACCGACACCCAATACGCCTTCACCCGCGCCATCGCCGACCACATGTTCAAGAACTACGACGGAGTCTTGAAGGTCGATGCCGAAGTCGGAAACAAAAAGGTCTACGATCCGCGCACCTACATGAAGAAGTCCGAACAGAGCATGGCGGATCGAGTCGTCCGCGCCTGCAACGATCTCCGCTGCGCAGGCAAGAGCCTCGGGACAATCTGATTTTTTTGAACCCTAAAAAAGGGCCTCCACGCGTGGAGGCCCTTTTTGCAATTAAGAAAACCACTAGAGACGTTCGATGCGGACTTCGATGCGGCCGGGTTTGGCAGGCTTGGGAGCTTCGCTTTCCCGAGCATCACGGTGCTCGCGCACCTCCTTGCGAGGGGCTTCCGGTCGGCGGGCTTCATGCTTGGCTTCCGGTTTGGGCTCAGGCCTCGCCTCCTGCTTGGCTTCGTGTCGGGGCTCCTGCCTAGGTTCATGCTTGCTTTCGTGTTTTGGCTCATGCCTGGGTTGGGGCTTGGCCTGGGGCGCAGCGAGAGGGGCGGCCATCTTGCCGGCCCACGCGATACCAACCTGTTTGATGCGGTCCACCAGACGCTGGGGTTCCTGCACCAGGATGCCATCGCCAAACTGCATGCACCAACGAGCGATCGCGCGCAGATCGGTGGCGGTGAAGCTGACCTGGGCCTTGCCGTCCTCGATGTCCTCGATCAGAAATTCTGGAAAAGGTGCAGGGGACTGCTTCACGGCAAAGATCCACTGTTTTTGGAGCACAGCCTTGACCGGGATGGGCTCACCTCCGCGCCAGCCGCCGATCTGATTGGCGGGTGTGCCATCGGCAAAGGGACCCTGGGCCGACCGACCTGGGCCTTCCACGATATTGATTTCGGCCAGGAGTTCCAGACGATGATGGCGCTCGGCGTTGTAGCGACGATCCCAGCCCCAGGCAAACCAAGCACCCGTGAAGATATCGAAGACCAACTGCCGAGCTTCGAAGGTGCGCGGAGGATTGCTGTCGCCATCCTTGAAAATGAATTCGACGGCCTTGCCCGTGGAAATCGCTTCCAGGATGGTGCGGGCGTGATCGGTGAAGCCTTCTGCAACCACAGGCGCTGGCGCAGCTACTGGCGTTGGCACAGCCACAGGCGTTGGGGCTGCCTCAGCGATTTTTTCGGCTGGTGCGGGTGCCGCGAGGGGTGCCTTTTTTCGGCCTGCGGCAGCCTTCGGAGCTGGCTTAGCTGCGGGGATCACTGCCGCTTCAGGAATGGCTTCGGGCTCAGGTGCTGCGGCTTTTTTGGGAGCCGTCTTGGCGGTCTTGGGGGCGGCCTTCGGTGTTTTCTTGCGGGCAGGAGTTGGAATGGCGGCTGGCTCTGGCTTCGGAAGGGTGCCATCCAATAGCTTTTGGGTCGTCGTTTGTTTGCGAGGGGCCATGCGTGGTTTCTCCAAGCCCGCATTATGGCACGGCGCGGATGGGCGCCGTGACACTCCTGAAAGACAGCCTGCCAAGCTAATTCAATGTCGACTCGGGGACGCTTCTACCTGGCCATGGGAATGCACACGCTGCTGGCGGCGGGCACCTATCTGTTGGGCAAGGCCGCTACCACTCACTTTCCCGTGTTAGTCCTGGGGCTTTTTCGCTTCTCCGTTGCGGCAGTGGTTTTCCTTTTGCTGGCTCGATTTAGGCACTACGACCTGCGGGAAGCCCTGCGGACCGACCGGCGGAGTTTCTTGTTGGCGGGATTCCTGGGCGTGCTCTTGAATCAAATCGGATTTCTTTGGGGGTTGAAGCTCACGCTGCCATCCCATGCGGCCTTGCTCTATGCCTTAACGCCCACGGTGGTGTTGCTCTTGGCCTGGATGCGGGGCTTGGAGCGCCCCAGCGTGCTGAAGGTGGGTGGCATCCTGCTGGCTTTTTCGGGTGTGGTGGTGCTCTTCAATGGGCGTCACGGGAATGAGTTGCCGCCGCATTGGGTGGCTGGGGATCTGTTGGTGATGGTGGCGGTGGTGGCTTGGGCGGGATACACGGTGGTGAGCCGACCCTTGGTGATGCGGTATGGGGCCGAGCGAACCACGGCGCTTTCGATTCTGGTGGGAAGTGCCATGTTTCTGCCGCTGGGGCTCGTGGGGCTACCTGGATTTCATCCAGCTCAGATACCTGCCATTGGATGGATTGGTGGGCTCTACTTGGGATTGGTGGCAAGTGTGGTGATGTATTTGCTTTGGTTTCATGCACTGCGGTTGCGTGAGCCGAGTCGGGTGGCCATTGCGGCGAATGGTCAGCCAATTTTGACAGCGGTGTTGGCGTGGGTGTTTTTGGCGCAGCCGATCACGCCGCAGTTTGGGGTGGGAACGGTGTTGGTGATTGTGGGCGTGGTGTTGACGCAGTTGGGGTGAGGGGGAACTCGCATTCGACCGGCAGGGGCTGGGCCTCCTGCGGTCTTCCGAGGCGTAGGAAGTTTGTTTGCGTCTGTTCGTGAATCTGGAACCAAGATTCGAACGCAGTCGGCTTCGCCGCCTGCCGGTCTCGCTTCGGCGTGCCGCATGGCACGCCTCGGGCGATCCCACTCGGAGGTTCGAATCCTGCTCCGAGCATAAAAAGCAAAGGGCACCCAAATGGGTGCCCTTTGCTTTTTATGGTCGGGGCGAGAGGATTCGAACCTCCGACCTCTCGGTCCCGAACCGAGCGCTCTACCAGGCTGAGCCACGCCCCGAATGAATATCGATGCTACCTCAGGACCTGCGGGGCGTCCATCCTTGATTGCGGAGCGCGCGCAGCTTGGTGAGGACGGCATCGAGCGGATCGGCAGGGCGTGGGGGTGGAGGTGGTGCGGGAGGTGGGGGCGGATCGCAGGGCAGCACTTCGATCTTTTGGAGTTTGATGTGGGTGAGGCGCTGCAAGCGGGTTTGGATTTCCGGCCACACGGCTTCGGCGGATTTGCGGAGATTAGGAATGATTTCGGGTTTCCAGCAGCCCATGAACAGGGTGCGGTTGCGAATTCGCAGCAGGCGCGTGTGATTCACCAGGGCGGGGCCCACGACGAGGGACCAGGCCTTGATCAGGCGCATCTCAGCGCGGCGCTCGGCGGCACGGATGGGATCTTCGGTGGCGAAATCAATGGAATGAAGCATTACAAGGTTCGCAGCACACGTTCAACGTGGGTGGCCTTCTTGCCTTCGGTGACGACCAGCAGGCCGTGCAGTTGGAGATCGCCTTCGGCAACTTCGAAACGATCGGCCTTGGCTCGGAGAAATCGACTGAGGCTAGCGGCTTTCTTCATTCCGATCACACCGTCGTAGGGGCCCACCATGCCGAGGTCGGTCACATAGGCTGTGCCACCGGGCAAGACTTTAGCGTCCATGGTGGGCACGTGGGTGTGGGTGCCTACCACGGCGGCGACGCGGCCTTCCAGGTGGTAGCCCATGGCAAGAGCTTCACTGGTGGCTTCCGCGTGCATATCCACGAAGACGATATCGGCGCGTTCTTTGGCGAGAATGGCATCGACACAGCGAAAGGGATCATCGCAGGGCGGCATGTGGACTCGGCCCATCAGATTGATTACCAACACTTCTTGGCCCGAGGTTGTGTGCAGCTTTACGTAGCCACCACCGGGGGTTCCCGGAGGATAGTTGGCGGGGCGCAACAGGCGCGCTTCTTTCTGGAAAAAGGTGGCGATTTCTTTGACATCGAAGGCGTGATTGCCGGTGGTGATCACATCCACGCAGAGTTCGTCCAGCCATTGGCGGGCGATGCGCTCGGTGATGCCGTGTCCGTGGGCGGCGTTTTCGCCATTGACCACCACGAAATCGAGTTGTAATTCTCGCCTCAATTCGGGCAGGAAAGTCTCCACCAGCCGCCGTCCGGGCTCGCCCACCACATCGCCTAGGATCAATGTCCGCATCTCTTTAGCCTAGCAGGCGCATCAGCAGGTCGCGGAACCAATGAACCCATGGGAACATCTGAGCTGAAAGGGGTCTGCCGAGAGGTCGGTGCGCCTCATCCTTCCCGAATCACCACCTGGTTTCGAGTTTCGAATGCGCCCTTTGACAAAAATCTACTCAATGATGGCTTTCTGTGCGGTTATGCACGCCCAATCGGGGCCACCGATCATGTCGCTTTCGGAACTCCGGCCCGGCATGAAAGGCCAGGGACGTACGGTCTTCAAGGGTGGCAAGATCGAACGCTTCGATTTCGAAGTGCTTGGTGTGCAGCGCAATGTTTCGCCGGGATCTTCGCTGATTTGGGTTCGGGCCAGCGGCGGTCCCCTGGCGGATACGGGCATCATCTCGGGCATGAGCGGCTCGCCCTGCTACATCGACGGGAAACTTGTGGGCGCCTTATCCAGGGGCATTGCCCAGGAAAAGGAACCCATCGGTGCCATTACCCCCATCGAAGAAATGCTGGAGCAACTGCGCGATATTCCGGATGCATTCTCCTTCAAGACCCCGCTTATTCTTCCCAAGATCGAAGCACCTAAGGTCCTGAAATCGGCCATGCGCGGTGAAATGATTCCCTTGGCCGAATTGCTCGGTGGCGGCGCCATTGGGGCCGAGGCTGTGGCGGGCATGAACTTCCCCGTGTTCGGCACGGAATTGGGGCCCGAAGCCAAGGCGCTGTGGCAAGGGGTGCCCTTGCGTTTCATAGGGTCGGGAGCCCTGTCGGGGAATGGCATGGGGGAAGCCAGCCCCATGGAACCCGGTGGCATGGTGGTGATCAATCTGCTCCAGGGCGATATGGAAATGTCAGCGTCGGGGACCATCAGCTATGTCTCGGGCAAGAAGATGTTGTTGTTTGGGCATCCCTTGTTCAACCTGGGGCCCGTGGATCTTCCGATGTGGTCGGGCACGGTGGCAGTTACTGTGCCGAGCTACAACAATTCTTTCAAACTCACGCAGGCGGTAGCGCCGGTGGGTGCGCTTCGGTTGGATCGCAATTCCGGCGTGGCCGGATTGCTGGGCGCCGAAGCCAAGATGGTGTCCCTTCGGGTGGGCCTAAATCTAGGTGGGAAGCGCAATCTCAATTTCAAATTCGAGGTCATGGATAGCCCCTTTGTAACGCCCAATCTCGTGGCGACGGTGCTGCTACAGACCCTCAATACGCATATCCGAGGACAGGGGTTCCAGAGCCTATCCCTCCAAGGCAACATCAAGTTGGCCGGGCAGAGTCCCATTCAGTTGGAATGCATGGTGGCTGATCTAAACGCCGGGCGCTTGGCGCAATATGTCGGCGGCATCACCCAGGCCATTACGCTGAATCCCTTTGAGAAGGCCACGATCGAGGGCATTTCGCTGAACGTGAAGGCCGAAGAACGCTTGGATATGACCCTCATTGCTGGGGTGCGAACGCTCAAGGCTCGCGCCAAGCGGGGCGAGACACTGCCCGTTCTCGTCACCCTGCAGAACATTCAGGGCGTGCGCGAGACCGCCACCTTCAATGTGAATATTCCCCCTTCGGCCAAGCCGGGCAAAGCCACGCTGCTGGTGGGCGATGGCTTCAGTCTGTTGGCCACGGATCCCGACGAGCGCGCCATCGATTTGGCCAGCCTGGGTGACATGGTGCGGGCGCTGAATGGGTCGCTGCGGAACAACCATGCCTACAGTCTGCTTGTGCAATCTCAGCCAGGGGCAGGGCTGCGCGGCAGCCGCATCGAAGGCATTCCACCCACGGTGTCCAACCTGCTGGGTAGTGACGGCGATAGCACCACCAACCGCTTGCAGCGGCGGATCGTCAGTCGGGCCGTGTTGCCCTTGGAACGAGAAGTGCGCGGGCTCGTGAGCCTGGATCTTGAAATCGAATAACGAAGACTTCGGAGTGACCATGCGTGTGAAGGCAATGCTTTCGTTGATGATCCCGGCCCTGGTGGCCCCCCTTGGCCAGGCCGAACCGCCCGTGGCGAATTTCGCTTCCTTCAACGACTGGTTGGGCGCGGATGCGCATGGGGTTCGCATCGGAGCCGATGGCCGCTTGCGACTAGCTCCGGCCTTGCGCCGCGTGGCTCAGCTTTCCGAAGGGGCCGTGTGGTGTGCCGTCTCCGATGGTGCGGGTGGCGCGTATCTGAGTGCCGGCAACGAGGGCAAGTTGTTCCATTTCTCCGGGGGTCAGATGAAACCCTTGGCCCAGGTCAAGGGCGGCATTGTATTCGCCATGGTGAAGCTGGGCGCTGATCTGATCGTGGCACCTTCCGGTGAAGGGAAATTGCTTCGCGTAACGCCGACCGGCGATGTGAAGCCCTTTGCCGATATTGATGCCCGGTTGGTTTGGGGCATGAGCCTAATGGGTAGCGAAATCCTGGTAGCGGGTGGCGGTGAGAAAGGTGCTTTGCTTTTGCTGGCGCGAGAAAATTTCAGCAGGAAACTCGCTGAATTGCCCGAAGAAACAGCCTTCACTTGCCTGACCTCCGACGGGCAGGGGGGCTGGTATTTGGGCACCCACGGTCGAGGCTTGGTACTTCGTTATTCCGGCGTGCAGACCGGTGATCGCTTGGAGACGCTGCTGGCCACGGGTTTCGAGGAAGTGAAGAGCCTGGTGTTCCGCGAGGGGCAGGTCTTTATCGCCGCCAGCAACGGATTGGCCAATCGTTTCGCCTCGGGCAACCTTGAGCGTCGCGAGGGCTACCTGGCCGAAATGGGCACCTCCACCAAGGGCGCTGTGATTCGCATGGATAAGGACCGTGTCCCTGAAACCCTTTGGCAGAGCAACCAGGCCCAGGTCTTCGCGCTTAGCCTATGGGGCGGGCAGATCGTTGTTGGCACCGGCAATCGTTCCCGCATCTTCGGCATTCCCCTTGCCGGCGCGGGCCGAGAGCAGGATCCCTTCGGCGTCATTCAGGATTTGGGCACGGCCCAGGCCAGCGCATTCTTGAATGCGGGTTCCGATCTCATGGTGATCGGTTCCAACCCCGCCGAGATTCACTTGCTCTCCGATTCCCAAGCCACGGAGGGGCTGATCGAAAGCCGCGTGCTCAAGGGCGCGCCGCTGGCGGATTGGGGCCGGGCCTACCTGGATGCCGAAACGCCCAGTGGCACTTCCGTTGAACTCCAATACCGCGTGGGCTCGACAGAAACGCCAGACGGTACCTGGACCCCGTGGACGCCTCCCCTTCGCAGTGGCGAGCGTCCCAGTCTGAAGCCCGCTCGCTTCGCGCAGTTCCGTCTGAAGCTTTCCAGCCCCCGTGGGGGCGTTAGCCCTGTGGTGGAAGGCGTTCGACTCCATTGGGCCAACCGGAATTTGGCGCCCCTTTGGGAAAATGTGGAGACTATGCCGCCGGGAGTCGTCATCACGCGCACGGCGCCCCCCGATGACATTGGCATCGAACGGGTGCCGGTCGAAACGCAGAAGCTTATTCCCGCGCTGGGCTACATGGGCGCCGAGAAACGCAGCTTCCGGCGCGGAGCCCAGGCCTTTGTTTTCCGCGTGAATGATCCCAACGGTGATCAGCTGCAGTTCCGGCTTCGTCTTTTGCCCGATAAGGGCGCGCCCATCGAGTTGGAAAAGGCCTGGAAGGAGCGCTTCTTCACCTTCGATACCTTGCCGGTTCCTGATGGGAAATACCGGTTGGAAGTTGTGGCCTCGGATCTGCCCAGCCAGCCCTTCAATCTCATGCAGTCGAGTACCTGGCGCACCGCGCCCTTCATGGTGGATCACACGCCGCCAGCGATTTCCGAACTTTCCGTACTGCCTGAGGGCGATGCTCTTCGCATCCGATTCTTGGTGAAGGACGAAATCTCGACTCTGAAGGAAGCCATGGTGAGCGCTGATGGCGATCAGTGGCTACAGATCGCGCCCGAGGATCGGGTTTTCGATATGAAGGAGGAACGATTCGATGTGCTGATTCCCAAGGAACGAATGCGCGGGGACCGCGTGGTGGTTCGGGTCATTGATACGAATCACAACGAACAATCGGCTTCGGTCGTGATGGGCGAAGCGGCCAAGAAACGCTAAGGGGCTAACTCTCCGGAGCAATGGCGATGGCGATGAGCACCGTGTCCGGTGCTTCGGAGCCTATTTCCAAAACCCCCGCATCATCGAGTCGTAACAGATCGTGATGGCCCAACACCTTACCGGCGGGGGTGACACTGGCCTTGCCGTGGACGCAAAACAGCAGCAGGGTGGGGGAAGCGGGCACCACGGCTCGGGGCTCGGGGCGGAGGATCGATACCTGCTGGGTGAAACCTTTGCGGGTAATGACGTTGAAATCCCGGCAAGGGCCATCCAGTAATTCCGCCGTGGCATGCCACTCGCCGGGGAAATGGAAGGGTTCAAGGGGCGTGGCAAGGCGCTTTCGGCCATTGCCGTTGAAATCCAAGTCAACGCCTTTTCCCTTGAGTAGGAGAATCGTCCGCTGGTAATCCGGAAAGGCCGAAAAGGGGCCATCCATGCGCATATCGGCCATGCTAAGGCGCCAATGGAAGCCGCTATCGAGCGTGGCTTCTTCGGGTTCAATGGCCAGTTGGGTGGTTAAGCCAGCCCCGTTTTTCCAGGGCATGGCGCGGTAATCAGAAGACTTGAAGAGATGGGCGCGCATAGGGCGACTCCTGCGGAGGGGATGCTAGCGCCGCCTAGTACCGTCAAGGGCAGATAGGTTCCGAAAGAATTTACTCTCCGAGGTTTGAACGGAAATAATGGAAGAATCTTAAGTTGAGTGCCGGAGCTTCCATGTTTAACCCGCCCCACCCGCTTTCCTACATCGATTCGGTCCAAGCCTTCCTGCGCGAGGATTGGGGCACTCAGGATTGGACCACGGCCTCGGTGCCGGATCGCCCCATGGCTGCCCGGGTGGTGGCGAAGCAAGACTTGGTAATCGCTGGGCTCACCGTGGCCGAACAAGTCTTCCGGGCGGTGGATCCTGCCGTCGCGGTGAATTTCTTGGTGGCCGATGGCGATCGGTTGGTGCGGGGCACCGAAGTCATGCGCATCCAGGGTTCGAGCCACGGAATTCTCATGGCTGAACGGGTGATGTTAAACCTGCTGCAGCGGCTTTCCGGCACGGCCACCCTGACCCGCGCCTTCGTGGATGGTATCGAAGGCACCGGGGCGCGAATCCTGGATACCCGTAAGACCACACCTGGACTCAAACTATTGGAAAAATGGGCGGTGCGGTGCGGAGGTGGCTTCAACCATCGGCTGACCTTGGGGGATGGCGTGTTGCTCAAGGAAAACCATATCGCCGCGGCCGGTGGCATCGCTGCCGCGGTCGAAGCCGCGCGGCGCGTGTCGCCGAACCTCCTCAAGATTGAGGTGGAGGCCGAGACCCTGGCCCAGGTCGCAGAATGCCTAGCCTTGCCGGAGGTGGACGGCATCTTGCTGGATAACATGACCCTCGAGGCGCTGCGCGAAGCCGTGCAGCTGCGTCAAGGCTCCGGCCGCCGTGTGTTTTTGGAGGCGAGCGGCAACCTCGATCTGACCCGGGCTCGGTCCGTGGCGGAAACGGGCGTGGATTTTCTTAGCGTTGGCGCGCTGACCCATAGCGCCCCATCGGCGGATCTCAGCCTGCGAATGGATTAACTATTCCCACCGCGTGCGATTCAACCAAACCATGACTTCGTGGCCTTGCTCATCCGTACCCGCATATCGAAGCTTTACGGGGCCCTTGGCATCCTTCTTGGTCACCTTGACGCCCTTGGCCTCGCCCAGGGTGAGGAGCTGGTAGAGGCCTTCCACGGAGCCCACCTGGGGCAGGAATGGCACCGGTAAACCGCCCAGAGTGGGCGAGGCTTCATCGATTTTTCGCCGGGGAATCTGTACCCGGTAACCTGTGGCACGGTCGCCTGACAAAAAGACAATGCGCTCCCCGACTCCATGCACTTCGAGAATCAGTTTCCCCGTGGCGGGTTCCAGCAAGATGCTGAAGTCGCCCTTACCTTCGCCATCGTCGCCTGCATAGCCCCAACCGTACTGGGCCCGCAGGGGAGGAAGAACCTTTGCGGGTTCGGCCTGAATGGCCTGAGAAAGTGCCAACAGAAAAATCATTCCGGATCCTCATCGAAATCGGGTTCTGGGGGCTCGATGGGTTCGTCTGGATCCGCCAGGGCAGCCTCGTGACGCTTTTTGGCGATGCGAGTGCGCAATTCCCGGGCCCGGACCTCCAGGGCTTTGCGATCAGGAAAGGCATAGGCCAACGCCCGTTCCCACTGCTCCAGGGCCTCCTCCAGGCGGCCAAGGGAAAGCAGGGTTTCCCCCAGGTGCTTGCGAATCTCGGGGCTGAAGGGCGAAAGCTCCGAGGCCTTGCGGAGGACTTCTTCCGATTCCTTGAATTTCCCTTGTTTGAATAGCGCCCAACCCCAGCTATCCATGGTGTTGCCGTTATCGGGCTCTTGTTTGATGGAAGCCTCGATGAGGGCGGCGGCCTCCGGCAATTGGCTTTCATCCATCTCCAGCAACACATAGCCCAAATTGTTTTGTAGGGTCGGATGACCCGGATTCATGCGTTGCCCCTCGCGAAGTACCTGAACGGCTTCGCTCATGCGCCCCAATTCCTGGAGGGCACTGCCTTGGAGCAGCAGCAGTTCGATATCACGCACCGGGGCCGTTTTTCGGGCCAGAAGTACGAATTCCAGGCACCGATCCCAGCGGCGGAACTCACCCATTTGGCCAGCAATTGTCTCGAGATCCAATTGTTGCAAGGCATTCCGGGATTGTTTGCCGGAAAAGACGCCGCCGTTGAACTGCTTTTCGGGAATCGCCTTTGCCAGCAGAAAAATGCCATGCAGCGGAAAGCGTGCCATGCCATCCCGGAGGACGAGCCGGGCTTGTTTCAAGGCTTGGGTTTGAATGAGCCCCTGGGCCTCAAGGGCCAACAAATCGGGCTGAGTTTTACCTTCGGGCCAGCCCTTCAGTAATTCGAGCATTTCCTTGGGCTTGCCCCGCAGGAGCATCGAAGTGGCCAGGAGCGAGCGGGCATTGGCCGCGAGTTTTTCGTCTTCTTTGGTGAATTTGGAGGCCTTCAGGACCGAGCGCCAACGGGGCTCCGATTCTTCAAACTGGCCCAGATTCATTAGGCAAAGGCCCGTGTTGAAATCCCCTCGAGGTGTAGATCGAATCGCTTCGGCCCGACGCAGAGTCTCGATGGCTTCTTGAAATCGGGCCGTGCGAATTTGGATGAGGGCGATGTTGTCCCAAACCGCAGGCTCCTTGGGAAGGCTTCGACCCAGCAGGGCAAAGCTTTCTTCGGCGTGTCCCAGAAACCCCTTTTCCACCTGCTCTCGGGCCAGCTCCTCCAAGAGTCGCAGGCTCGGTGCATCTGGATATTTTCCGTTGCAGAGGGCCAGCACGGCTTCCCGGCGGAGCTCATAGTAATTGGGGCCCGCCGCAAGGGTGGCCACCCGTTCCCAGGCGATATCACCCAGGTTTCGGCCCTGAATGGAGAAGGGCGGACGCAGTCGGCCCACCCGGGTCCAGGCCTTGATGGCAGCAGGCTGGTCTTTGCAGGTCTCGGCGACTTCGGCGAGGCGAGTCCACAATTCCGCATCCGATGGCATTAACGTGGCCGCCCGTTGGAGAGCCTTTTGGGCCTGTGCCTGGGCTTCGGGCAGCTTTCTCCCCCGTAGGTAATGCAACATGCCCAGGTGAGCCCAGGACTCCGCGCGGGAAGGATCCAGATCCGTGGCTCGGGTGCCAGGTTCCACGGCGGCTTCCAGGGAACCGGATTCCATCAGGGCCTCGGAAAGGCGCAGATTGGCCTCTGCGCTTTTCGGCGAGAGTGCCACGGCCTTCCGGAATAGCAAGGCGGCCCCGGCGGGATTATCACCGCCTCCGCGCCGCTGCATGGCCCGACCTTGCAAGATCAGGGAGCGGGGGTCCTCGGTGCTCTGGGCTGAAAGGCTGAAACCACTGCTGCCAACAAGAACGGGAACGACCAGGTATTTCAATGGGTGCACGGAGGTGTCTCAGGAAAAAGAGTTCAGTAGCTTGGCGTGGGCAGTGCTCCAGGCTTCGGGAGGTAGGAACCTCAACGTGGCACGATTCCCAGGCTGAGGCAGAACACAGTGTACTGCCGGGGCGGTTCCATTCGCGCCTGTATCGATCTTTTTGTCCCGGGCCAACCACGGCAGGCAGGCTTCCCAGGGGGCGATCTCCGGGGCCAGGTGCCGCAAGTGATTAGCCAGTCGCTGCAGGAGTTCCGGCGGGAATGGGGGAAGGCCTGCCTCCTCGGCCAGAAAACACGCGGCGAGGAGACCCAAGCCAACGGCCTCGCCGTGGAGCAGGCGGAAACCCGAGGCGGCTTCCAGGGCGTGTCCCAGGGTGTGGCCCAGATTCAGGAGTTTGCGGTCCCCGGCTTCCCGCAGATCGTGGTGAACAAGTTCGGCCTTAATTTCCAAAGCCCTGGCCAGATCGCTGGAGTCCGGTTTGGGTGCTGCCATCAGGCGTTCGGCCCAAGCCGTATCGCCTTCCAGAAAGGCCATCTTGATCAGTTCCCATCGGCCCGATTGCAGTTGCCGCACAGGCAGCGTATCCAGAAAGGCCGAGCACACCACCATGCGTTCCGGAGGATGAAATGCACCGGCGAGATTCTTTCCTGCCGTCAGGTTTACGGCGGTTTTTCCACCGAGGCCCGCATCCACTTGAGAAAGCAGTGTGGTGGGCCAAGCCTGCCAGGTAACACCCCGCAGAAAGAGGGCCGCCGCGAGGCCAACCATATCCGTGAGAACGCCGCCGCCCACCGCCACGATGCAGACATCCCGGTGGAGGGGCAGCGCAGCCCAGGCCTCCAACCACGGGATCAGGGTGTCCAGACGCTTCGTGGTTTCATTCAAATTCACCCAACGGGAACCAAGGGGCACGGGCATCCCGGCACGCTCCCAGAGTGGGCGGATGGCTTCGTCGCCCACCAGCACCCAGGGGCCTTCGGGCAAACAGCCACCTTCCAGTTTTTCTAGGATGTGCACCGCGGTCGGAAAGGACTCGGGAAGGTTAAGCAGCATGCTGGGTTCACCGGCCTTTGAGGATGGCGTCTTGTTCCATGGTGGTTTCGCCTCGCAGCCACACTACGCGAACTTTGTCCCCGGGCTTGAAGGAGGAAAGCACTTCCTGGAAATCGTAGAGATTACGGATGCGTTTGCCACCGAAGGTGGTCATCACATCCCCGGCCTTCAGCCCAATGGCTTCCGCGGCGGAACCGGGCGAGGTTCCATTGATTCGGAAACCCTTAGGGTTTTCGGTAAAATCCGGAATGCTGCCAAAGGCCACCCGTACCGGGCCGCCCCGCACCGTTGGGAGCTTGGCCGTTTCGGGATCGAAGGCTGGCACCTGGTCCGCATCGGCTAGATCGCGAACGATTTTTTCCGCCATGGTGGTGATAGTGGCCATGCCCTGCACGTTGATTTTGTCGACGGTATCCGAGGGGCGGTGATAGTCCCCGTGGACGCCGGTGAAAAAAAAGAAGGTCGGAATCTTGGCCGCGGAAAAGCTCATGTGATCGGAGCCACCCACGGCCACGCCGAGATCGTCGCCGATGGCCAGCCCTTCGGGCGCGAAGGTCTTGGCCTTGGCCAAGGCGGTTTTGGGAGCACCGAGGCCACCGATTTGCAGGGTGGGCTTGGCGGAATCCAGGCGGCCAACCATATCGAAGTTGAGCATGAACTTGACGCTGGGCAGCGGGATGGTGGGGTTCTGCACCCAGTGGGCGCTGCCCAACAGGCCCTCTTCTTCGCCCGAAACATGCAAAAGCACAACCGATCGACGGGTGGGGCGGTTTTTTAGCTGTTTGGCCAGTTCAAAGACCATGACGGTGCCGCTGGCATTATCATCGGCGCCGGGATGCACCTGCCCACGCCCAGCTTCTCCCGAAAGGCTATGCCGTTCGCCGAGGCCCAGGTGATCCAGATGCGCCCCCAGTACGATGAACTCGTCTTTTAGCTTGGGGTCCGAACCAGGGATGACCGTGGCGACATTGGGGAGCATGGCCTGATGGCGGTCCAGGCTGAGTTCCAGGCTGAAGGTGGTGGGGTATTCCTGGCTGGCCGGCTTGCCCGTGTCCGCACTTTGCCGAGCAATCGCTGCGAGATCTCCGCAGGTACCTTTTAATGTTTGAATCGGCAGGCTAATCACCGGGATATCGAGTTTTAGGGGGCCTTCTTCCCGGGCCAGGGGTCGGGGTCGATCCTCATTCTCCAGAACGATCACCGCCAGAGCTCCGGCCTTTTGGAGGCGAATGGTGCGCGCCAAGACGCCCCGGTCGGATCTGCCCACCATGGCAAAGGCCTTGGCGTCGGGCACCGTGCGCAGGATTAGGGCGACCTTGCCGTGCATGTCCTGGCCTTCGAGATCGTCGTAGCCCATGGTTTTTAGGCCGTACCCGAGAAAGAGCATTGGCTTGCCCGAAAAGGCACCATCGGCGCTGAACCCGATGGCGTCAAGGTCTTGGCCCCAGACCAAGGGAGCGCCTTGGCCCAAGGAGGCCTTGGCCTTGATTCGAGTAATTCGATCCACAAAGGCATAGCGCTGGTTCTGGGGTTTAAGCCCCATGGACTCGTAGCCCTTGGTCAAGAAGGCCGCCGCTTGATCCAGGCCCTGGGAACCATTGCCACGCCCTTGGCGGTCGGCCCCGGCCAGAAATGCTAGATCTTCCTTGATTCGCGTTTCCAGAGGCGGCTGAGCCACCAGAGTGGCTGCAAGAAAAAACATGACTTGGCTGCGCATGGGGCTCCTCGTGTCATGCCCATGATGCCAGGGGTCTGCAGTCACGGCGAAAGGCGTTCCGTTAAGCGCAAAAAAGAAATTAACGTTTCCCGGTGAGCACCTCAAACTCCGCGGCGCTGGCATAGTCCTGCCGGCGCTGTTCACTGAGGGCGGTGAAGCGGAGGAAGCGGGCCTTCACTGGTTTGGGCAGGCGCACCACCTGGCGATCGGCGCTGTCGGGGAAGACGCCTCGAGCCACTTCGGCCCAGGCTTTGCCCTCGAGGCTCACCGAGAATGCATAGCCCTTCACGCGGCCGTTGTCGCCCTCTTGGCGCGGCAGCAGGGCAAAGCCTTCCACGGCGCGGGAGGTTCCCATGTCGAAGTCCACGCTGTGGGGGTGCTTGGTGACGGTAACGCCGTAGGCCGTGTGCCAGATCGTGTCGGGGTTGCCGTCCACCAGGTTTGTCGCATCACCTTCGCCGAATTCCTGAGAGCTGGCGTAGACCACCCTTAGGGGCACTCGCACTGCTTCTTTTGAGAAGGCTTGGCTGCGCGGCGGCTGGGCAAGCAGGCCCTCGGCCGAGGCCCGAACGCCTATAACAAAGGCACCCTTTGGGGCTACCCATTTGCCATGGACTGGCTGCCAGACGTTCTTTCCGATCCGTGCCTCGATCCGGGCGCCGGGCGTGGCGCAGGCGAAATGCAGACGTCCGCCTTCGCGGCGGACCTCCACGGGAGCCACCACGGGCGGGGCCATTCGGGCCTTTGCGGCGGCGTCCTCGCCCTCCATCAAGGGGCGCAGCGTGAAGGCAAGGCTCCAGGGGCGGTTGGTGCGAGGGATGTCGCGCTCCATGGGAGCGGGGCCGCAACTGGCGCCTCCCAATCCCAGGGTCGCGGCCGCAAGGCTCACCCGTGTATCTCCCGCCGGCGGCAGTTCGTGGGGGTGTTTGGCTGCAAAAAACTGCAGGGGCGTCCAGGGCGCCACCGTGGCGGCCATGGGCTGTTCGGGGACCAACAGTAGGCCCGGTCCTTCGCTTCCCCGCAAGGCGATCCAGCGAGCGTCCTCACGGTTGGCCATGTCCTGGGGCTTGGCGTAGGGCACCAACTGCTCCTTCACCATGCCCGACCAGCGGCCCAGGAAGGCGCCGCTCTTGCGGTCTGGGTAGTTCTCGAAGGGGCCCCGGGCGAAGGTCTCGAAGCGGTCGAAGGTCGCGGGCAGCGTCATGGCAACGCCCACTTTGGGCAGGGGCAGTGCAGGGCCCTCCGAACGCAGTTGCACTTGGCAGGCGATGGTGCCCTCGCCGAAGACGGTCCAGGTCCACGTGGACTGAAAGGCCAAGTCTGGCGCGCCTTCCTTCGGTGTGAGAACCCAGCCTTCCGCGCGGCCTAGATCACCCAGGGCGGCGCGCGTCCCACGGCTCTCCACCTCTGCTACGGCACGCACCACGGCGCCTTCCTGACGCACCTTCAAATCCGTCACGCGGTGGGCGAGGTCGTGGAGCCCCTGGTCGAACCAGCGGGAAGCCACCCAGATATCGTTGTTTACAGGGCATCGAAAGAGATCCAGGACCGGCCCCTGGCCCATCGCGAAGACGCTTCGCCCGCCGATGCTTAGGCTGGCGAGGCCGCCGTTGACGGTGCCAAAGGTGGCAGTGACGGGGCCGGCCTGGACCGTGTGCCCTGTAAGGCGTGGCGAGCCTTCCACCCTTAGAGCCGGGCGCATCGAAGCCACAAGAGTTAGTTGTTCCCGGGCAATCTCATAGCCCGCCTTCGCCCAGGCCGTAGCCTCTTTCAGCGTGAATCCCACCCGCAGGTGGAGCTCCGTGCCGGGTCGTGTGGGGAGTGGTTTCAAGGGCAGGTCGAGGGTTAATGCCGTTCAGTTAACGCTGAGCGGCATTTTTCTATGTACAAGCAATCATTGATGATGTACAAGCCAGAGATGGCTGATGATGAAATTC
>JFJP01037266.1_pt1 | contig 39334 bp, 31 predicted proteins | sample 431651 | NCBI WGS metagenome assembly JFJP01 (sample SAMN02602958, study PRJNA72255) | Microbial mat metagenome, whole genome shotgun sequencing project. | biome: fresh water; feature: sink hole; material: water; isolation source: purple microbial (photo- and chemosynthetic) mats found in... | reverse complement strand
CCTCGCAATATTGGGCAAAGACCTATTTGATGGATGGGCGTCCCAATCGATTCCCGCGATATGTGGTAGGCAATACTATTACGAAACCTAACAGTACAAAACCTAAGCAATTCAAAGGGTTTGTAACTTCCGACGACAGGGGGACAGGCAAATTTATCGATCCGCTTCCGCTCGAAACCGGCCGTACCTTTCTTCTTGCACCCGATGAACCCGAACGTCTTGGAAAAATCACCTCGCAAGATGCCGATCTTATGCTTTTCGACGGCCGTATACTTGCACAAAACGGCTGGTTTGTAGTTCGCAGTTTACTTCCGGCAGGAAAAACAGGCAAGGTTTTGACCTGGAGAGTTGAACCGAATGCCATTAAAGGTTGGTTAAGAGAACCAAATATCGGTTTCTCTCAGGTTGGATACCTCCCTTCACAACAAAAAGTCTCTGTCATTGAACTCGACAAGAAAGACAAACCTCTTGCAAAAGCATCGATAATGAAATTAGGCAACGACGGCATAACTACCGAAGTATTCAGTGGCAAAATCGTTCCCTGGGGTGACTATTATAAATATCACTATGTGAAATTCGATTTTTCTTCTGTTAACACTCCCGGGATCTACTATATTCAGTATGGTAACATTAAAACAAATAACTTTTTAATAGAAAATAGTGTTTATGATAATATCACTGACGCCACCAGTGATATCTGGATCCCGATACATATGAATCATATGTTCGTAAACGAGGGTTACCGTGTGTGGCACGGCGAGCCTTTTAAAGACGGATATCTCCAGGCTCCGGCACCCACCGATCATTTTGACATTCACAGGCAGGGACCCACAACAGATACCAAATATAAAGCTCTGGAATTGATCCCCGGTTTGAACACAGGCGGTTTTTTCGACGCCGGAGATTTTGATATCGAGACAGGAGCGAACATTGGAGTGGTGCAGAACTTTGTCCAGACATGGGAATCTTTCAAACCATTGCGTGATCAGACTCTTGTTGATCAAAAGCAACGATATGTTGATCTTCATCGGCCGGACGGGACTCCAGACGTGTTACAGTTTATCGAGCATGGCACAATGAACCTCGTAGCTCAGGCAGAGATTATCGGCCACATGGCACAAACTCTTTCTAATTCTGTTCTTGATAATTACCATCACCTTGGTGACGCCGCTGCCATAACTGACGGCCTTCCCTATAATCCGAACCTTGGTCCTTACGAAGTAGCTGCTGACGGCCGATCGAGCGGAGCTAAGGATGGCATGTGGGCATTTACGAGCCGCAATCCCGGGCTTGATCTCAGGGCAGCAACAATGTTTGCCGCAGCAAGCCGGGCGTTGAAGGGATATAACGACGATCTTTCGGCAAGAGCACTGGAACAATCAAAAAGACTTTTAAAAGAAGCGACAGAATTACTTGCCAGGCAGCCGCAGGGTCGCGCCGGAATGGGTGGCGGATCAGCAGACATGGGAACCAATCTTCAACTGTACATCTCCACCGGAGAGAAACAATATCTCGATAAATTTCAGGAACTTTTGTGGCCCGCCCTTGAACGTAACGTCAGTTTCACCATACTGACGGCATTAAATGCCTTACCTCACATGGACGCATCCTTCAAAGTAAAGCTTAGTCCGTATGTTGTAAAGTACAAAGAGTATATCGACAAGCTTGAAAAAGATAATCCGTACGGAGTACCAATAGGGCTTGGTAACTGGGCAGGAAGCGGAGATGTAGTGACCTTTGGGACTACCATTTGCTTTGCTAACAAATATTTCCCTGAAATTATAGACGCAAGCCATGCTTTCAAGGCCACCAACTGGCTATTTGGCTGCCATCCGTATCACAATTACTCGTTGGTGGCTACTGTGGGTGCCGCACGTCCCAAAGCAGTCTTTTATGGTAATAACAGGGCTGACTTCTCCTTTATACCGGGCAATGTTGCTCCGGGTATATTATTCAGAAAACCCGATCACTTTGAAAACTATGACGACTGGCCATTTCTTTGGGGACAAAATGAAGGGACTATTGGCGGAAACACCAGTTATTTAATTTTTGGATCTGCTTTTAAGAATCTGGTAAAATAACCGGGGTTTATTGTTGAAAAGCCTAAGCAACTGACCACAATCGGCCGGATTAAATTGACTATTTCAGAATTGTATTAAGTGCTTGTTATTAAATCATTTATGATAAATGAAACTGACCCGGCCAGGTGTGATCCATGATTCCGGCTTTTGCTCTCAAGATTATTCAAGTTCCCTGATTTGTATGTTCCTGTACTCCATTTGCCCCCTATCTGATTCCAGACCAATAGGACCTGTGGACGGGATACTGAGGGCTTCTTCAAGAATCTCGTCATTACAGGTACAACGGGCCATGTTATTCTTAACAATAACTTCAATCTTATTCCAATCTTGTGGTTTGTAATTTTTGAGATTCTTGTATGGACCTGCTAAAAGGTAATCGCGACATTGCAGCTGTGTCCCCCGTAAAAAAATACCGCTGTCTGCATTTTTAGATGCACGGAACTCCAATGTAAGTATAAAATCTTTCGGGAACTCTTTTTTTGTCCAAATGGCCCCATATCGTTCCGCATACCCTTCGATATAAGGATTACAAGTAAGAATCCCTCCTTTTGCAAAAAAGCGATTTTCCTGTGTTTCAGTCATGCCGTCAAATGATTCAAAAACAATTAAATCAGCACTCTTTTTACGGTAGCCCCAACCGGTTAAATCGTTATCATTGAATAATCTGATGAAATCTGACTTCTGATCAGAGGAATTAGTGGTCCGCTGCCAATCATGATTCCAGAGTCCATCAACAACCAGTAATTTAATCTCAGCTGTGTGGGGGATTTTGACAGCAGTTGCATTTGTTGCCAGAAACAATGTAATAAGGCAAGTAAAAAATCTGGTACTCATATTTAACTGATTTATTATTTTTCTGCAGAATTGTACTGTGTAATATGACCAATGGATCGCGGATTAAATTGACCTCCCCCTTCTTAACTGTCCTGAAGTAATTATTATCACTGTCGTTTTGGTTTAAAACAAATTTAATTATTTTCTACTACTGTTTCTCCTTTACTGACAAAAATCCAGTTAATGTTAGTCAATCATAATGTTGATGAAAATGTTGATTGGCTTCTTGCCAGGTCACCCCTGCAATCACTCTCCCCGCTATTGCGGGGCAGGCTCTTCCTAAAATTGCCCATCGGGCAATTTCTTATCGGTCGTCCGGGTTCGAAACCTGACTGCCCTCACTAGATTAATCTCAAATTGATTTGCAAATTGTGGGTCAGACTCCGGTTTTTGAACTACTCCAAATATTTCTTCATTCATTCCCTTAGTCCGCTAAACATATGACTAAGATTCAGGTATTTAATATATCGTGTTAATATTATACATATGACAACCTGTCTGTTTAAGTTTTGAAATAGAATCCTCAAGTCTAACTGTTAAAATGTTACCAACAGAGCCATGGCAAAACGGACAGGCATGTATTTCTCCAAGTGAATCGATATAAAGATACCTGTTCCCTGCCCCAAAACATCCCGCCCTTCGCTGATGATACCCCGGATAAGTAACAATTGGATAATCAGGATATCTGTCAGCATCATTAAGATTCAGGTAAAACTCATCCAGCATTCTTATCTGATCGTCAGAGAGTGTTATGTCTTTCTCTTTATACTTTCCTGATTCCTTCGGCTCAAGAAGCCTTATAAAACCAACTCCCCACTCCCTGGCAATCTCAGCATATTTCATTAGATTATCTGAAACCAGAAATTCACGTGTGGCGCAAAGAGACAAAGCGGTGACCAGCCCGGCTTCATTGCAGTTTTTCACAGCTTCTTTTACCCATGAAAAAGATTTCTCACTATTCCTGAAGTTGTTATGCTCTGATTCGTCCCAATGGTCTAAACTTATGTTTGCACCTGTCAGTCCGGCCTTTTTCAGAGTAAAGGCTCTTTCCTCACTTAATCCGAAACCGGAAGTTAGCAGCCACATGTCTGCACCATCCCGGGAGAAGTAAAGGAGCACCCTCAGGTCATCAAATCTTTCCAGGGGCTCTCCCCCGCTTAGCTGAATATGATGAATTCCAAAATTCATGAATTTTCGGAGTACTACTTTAAGATCTTCTACTGAGAGATGCTCACTGGCTGATAAATTATCCCACTCAAAGCAATGCTGACACTTTAATCTGCATCTTGATGTTATTGCAAAGAAAATTGTCTGAAGATGCGGTCTTTCAGTATTATGGCCTTCTGTCCTTAATATCTCCTCACCGAAGAATCCATTGAATGCTTTTGATGGCCAACCAGGAAAATTATCTGAAAAAAAATATCTGTTGCCAGACGCAAAAAACTTACTTATTTTCGGCAATCCCAATACAGCCTTTCGCTTCCTCTTTACCGAAGACAGAATCCTGAAACTTTTTGCAGGATTTTTAAATTTGCCGAAAATAATAACCCCGATATTCAGAACAATCAGCAATCGAATAAACTCCGCCCTGAATCCGGTCACCAGCCTGTTCCTTTCTAACCTATTCATTGTTCCATAGGTAAAAGATCATACAATTCCCTGGAGTATTCAGGAAGCCTTCCGGGTTTTCTGAATTTTTTAAGGTTTTTTCTGTCGGGTTTCCCCTGCCCCTCCCTGAGAATTTTATAATAGCCCCGTGAATGCAGAAAAATATCACGTGCAGCTCCCTTCATCTCAGGTGCGTTAAAAGTAAGCAATACCTCATTCCCTACTTCCTTCTGCCTGTAATATGAACTATCAGTTTTAGTCAATAATGCCAATACATCAAGTCCTTTTTCATCAATTGCTGCACCGGCCGGTACTGTTATTGTTTTAATTACTTCAGTGTCACCTGAAATACCATCAAGATTAATAGGGAGAATATCATCCCTTAAAGCCATGGGACCTGCAATATTAAAATAGTCGACAAAATTCCATCTGTTGTTTTGCTCAACATAAACCAACAATGGCAACTTCTGGTCCAATGACCATTTCTTTAGCTTTTCTCCAGGGGCTATCTCCTGTTTACTTGAGAAGACTGAATATTTTTCACCGAAAAGTGAATGAAAATTCAAAAATAGCGCGTCGAGCCAGAATGAGTTTTTAGCTCTGATTACCAGTTTAACTGTTTGCATATCGGATGGTTTGACAAACTTTAATACTATGTCATCAACTCCGCTTTGACCCGATTTCTTTTCATCAAAAAGGTACGAAAGAGTATCCTTATTAATAACCAACGGTAATACATTTCTTCCCCCTGAAGTTTTTGCTTCAACCGGAGGAACGGGATAAAAGACTGAATGGATTGTTCCGGATTTATCGATCAATACAGAAGCCTTTCCTGAATGATCAGCAATAATTACTTCAGCAAGATTTATCGACTGTATCTCTTTTACCTCATTTGTGATTCTGATTTGGTATTTGCTTTCCGTTTCTCTTATTGCCGGCAGTCTCAGATAATCATCCCTTTCCAATCCGGGTTGAGTGGCTCCGCTGAATATCTCACCGGTAAATATAAATTCTATGCCATCTGAAGCATATACAAAAGGGCATGAGGATTTTGTAAGAAATACTGCTACCAATAATAATCCAAATGCGCCTGCAGTAACTCCGATACTTGAAAATATCCATGAGACAGCTGTTGCGCCTTTATCCTTATCATAAATTTCGATTTTCACTATTGAACCCTGAGAGACAGATACCCTCCCGTTTTCAATTTCTTTAAATCCTGTAACATAAATATGAACCTCATTAAGCAGCTCAACGCCATTCAGATTTTCTCTCTTCTTATACCTGTTTGTTTTATCCGGATTCATCGTTTTGTATGAGACATGGCCAATCAGATTTTCGATTTCCCCCGTTAGAAATTCATTGTCAATTACAATATTAGAAATTTTCCAGGCTTTGTCGTCAAGATGAAGGATCAGAAATTTCCCTTCATCCTGTAAGTCTTTCACTGAAGTAGCGGCTGGCGTTGATGGGCTTACTGCCTTATAGTAATAACATCCATTCATAGAGATACAAAAAGAGATAATTACTACCCATGTAACAGACTTATGAATCCCAGGCTTTCTGAATAATAAAACCATATTGATGATTTTTAAATTAAAACTACGACTCCTTCCTTCAACTCCTAAAACCCTGCGGATATACCAATTTGCGGACAGAAAAACGTTAACAATGGTAAAACAGAAAATTCAAGTGCGCTATAGATTTGAAAATTATTCCCAATATAAAACCGGCATTTGGTATTTGACATAAGACTGAATGCAGCTACTTTGTCTTCCACAATTGCATAGCCATTCCTATAGTAATAATCCCAGTCGATTGCCCGGTAAAGGCCTGAATGGATATTGAATCCTGTACTTAACCTGAATGACCCAACCCTTGAAAGCGATTTATTATAGGGGTAAAGATTTAACCCAAACTTGGCGAAGAAAATATAGGGTTCATAATTTAAGTACTTTTCCAAACCATTTAAATCCCAATAACTTAATTCTTTTCCGTTACTTATGTAGAACCCCGCAAGAAAGCCAGTTTTCCCGTTCAGGGTTAGTTTTTCATAAGTTATGAAAGGATTGCCCGATAAAAGACTTATCATTTCAACATCCAGATAGTTCCTTGGTATTATCTTCGTTTTTGAAATCTTAACCTCTATTGGATGAGACAAATCAACCTTTCTTCCATCAGAATAACTTATGCTGTCAACCAAAATGGCACTCATATAATAGCTGAAATTGTTACTTTCGTCAGCTACCTGGTAGATGATAGTTTTTCCATCAAAGCTTTTAATATTAATTTTCAGGATAGAACTGTCTTTCATGTAAAATATGTCCTGACAATAAATATCCCCAGAAAATAAAACCAGAATAAGACATGTAAAAATATAATACCGGAAAGGACCTGTCCGATTCATTTATTTCTTTTTAGGCCTATTAGCGCATATCAAATTTCAACCTAAATTATCATATTTGCAAAAAAAATTATCAAATTTCAACAACCTGCATTTATTGTTTCTAACACAATGACAATCACATGGCACCTTTAAGTAATTGCTTTAAATTCAATACGATACTATCAATATATATGTCAAGATATGTCAAGATATGTCAAGCTTTCCAGCTTATGTATTAAAGAGGATGAAACTTATATATTATCCAATTCTGAATCCTATTACTAAAATATCATCGATCTGATTATCATTCCCCATCCATTCATATAATACCTTTTCCAGTATATTTTTGTTGTCAGCCATTGTTTTGGAATTGTTTCTTACAAGTTGTTCCCTAAATTTTCTGTACCCGAATTTTTTACAATCCTGGCCGCCAAACTGATCGGGGAAACCATCAGAAAATAAATAGAAAGTGTCACCTTTAAAAATATCAATTTCATGAAAAGTGAAATTATCCATTCTGTCACTAATGCCGATTGGCATCATATCTCCTTTAATTTCATATAATACATCATCACCTCCCATTTCACAACGAAGTTTCCCGACTTCCACAAGACTTGATTTCCTGATTAGATATAATGGATTATTTGCACCAGCAAATTGCAGCTTCATGTTTTCAAGATCAAGAGTACACAATGCAATATCCATTCCATCTTTTTGTTCCCCTCTCTCGCCTTTTTGCTGGAGTGATTTTATTACCTCTTTCCTAAGATGCTTCAGGATTACTCCTGGATGAGTTATGTATTCCTTATTTACAATTTCGTTAAGTAATGCTGTCCCAAGCATACTCATAAATGCTCCGGGTACGCCATGTCCCGTGCAATCTGCCGCAGTGATAACTGTTTTGTCCTCAATATTTGAAATCCAGTAAAAATCACCGCTTACAATATCTTTTGGTTTAAACAGCACAAAATGCTCGCCAAGCAATGATTCTAATTGTTCTTCCTTGGGAAAAATTGATGATTGTATATATTTTGCATAGTTTATACTACTTATTATTTCTTCTTTTTGTTGCCTTAGTTTTTCCCGCTGATCTTTCAGTTCCAGGCTCTGATTTTCCAATAATATACGACGTTCGTCAAGTGCAGCTGAAAGCCTTTTAGACCTTTTCAGGCTGTAATAATAGAGAAGTATTATTCCGATTGCCAGAATGAGGATTATGCCTAAGCCTATTATCACAAAAAGCTGTGTCAGCTTATTCTTTTCAAGTACATCAACTTCAGTCTGTTTCTTTGCGACTTCGTACTCTGTGCGCAAATCAGCCATTTTCTGGATGTTCTTAAAGTTCCTTATGCTGTCATTTGCGTTTATATATATCGACAGGTAATGGTAAGCACTATCATACTTTCCGGAAACCTGGTACAGAACGGCAAGACTATTGGCTGCATCGCGTTCAAATTCTAACAAACGATTCCTGACAGCCTTGCCATAACTTTCTTTTGCTGAAGATATGGCCTTTTTGATTTCTCCTTTTCTCTGCAGGATCCCGGCATACTCTATCATAAACTCTGTATTGGCTCTTTCATCGCCCGGATCAGGCTGTCTTGAAAGAATTTCTATGGCACGCAGAAGATGATCTTCGGCTTTTTGAAATTCTGATAGCCTGGAATAAACCAATCCCGAATTCCCCAGGCAGGTAGCATACTCAGTAATAAAGCCTAACTTCCGATATATTTCACTGGTCTTTGAATATAAGACTAAAGCAGTGTCATATTGCCCTGTATGGTAATTGACGTATCCTAAATTGTGGTAAGCTGCAGCCAGAGATATTGAATCCTTTTCTTTTCTGAAGATTTCAATAGCATTTTTAAGATAGTATTTCGCATTATAGGTGTTTTCCTGTTGATTGTATACCTCTGAAATATAAATATATGCTATTCCAATACCTACATTATTTTGGTCCTCCCTGTAATAATTGGCTGCTTTCACAAAACAATCAAGTGCGGAGGCAAGTTTGCCTGAATAAAGATAGACTGATCCTTTTAAAATAATTGGCTGTGCCGGATTCTTCTTTAGCTTTTCAGCAAGTTTTATTGCTTGTTCACTATATTTAAATATAGTATCAGAATCTGTTGATTTTGCAGCTATCTCGTAAAGCAGATTGAATTTATTGATGTCTTCCTTCAGGGTGTATTTGTTTAATAAGTATTTCAGACTATCAACTGATTGCCCGTTGACAACAATGAGAGATTCTATTGCCATAAAAAAGGCAATAGAAACAGCCGAAAGGAAACGACAATGCATCGTTTTATCCGCGGGTGGGTGGAGGCAGTATCCTTATGTAAGGATCAATAACCAAATTAGAATCATCCCCCAGAAGGCACTCAATGTTATATGCTTCTAATCCTGGTTCGGCAGATTCTGATATTTGTAACTCAAATTGGTCTTTCTGGGGCCCTCCAGTCAATTCGACTTTAAATAATTTAGAGTTCTCCTCTCTTGACCATATTTTAACTATTTTCTTAATCCTGCTGTTCCCGTCCAGTAACCAGTTAATCTTTTCCCCGGCATGAACTTCAGTCTCAAGGTTATTAATATCCCCGTTGCCATTTGAATCGAACATGGCAAGACATTCTCTCTTATCTTTTATTACAGATCTTAAGTGGACTTGTACATTCATATTAGCCATCTTTACCATTTTTAAATTTATAATATGGTTACCTTAAGCAGTATAGTATGCTAAGTTAAGATAATTAAATGTTAAAGGCAAAAGAATTTATACCCGGGACAGATATAATAAATTGTATTTTATTCAATACCAACCCTGCGGTCACGTCCCACCAACCTCCATTTCACTTTTTTGAATTTCACTATTTAATTTATCTGTGAATGTTACTGAAATGGATTTTGTCTGTACTTCCACAATTATAATACCTGAAGCTGTGATATATCTGGTAAAGTCTCCGGGATTTAACTGCCTTATGCGTCGTGGTTCATTAAAATGAAACCTGTTAGAATTTCTATACTGCTTGTATTCACTTCTTCCAATTCCGTATTTTGATGAGCATAACTTTTGTATTTTACCGAAACTAACATCAAGTGAATCACGGTTTTCAGTTGGTATACTGACTTTTATTCTGTATACTGTCTGGCTATTACTGGTCCCGTATAAATCAATCTCACATTGCTTTTCGATGAACATCCCCGTTAGTTTAAGTTGATTTTCTTCCTTTAAGGGAGCAACAGTAAATCCCAGTTTAATCAACTCATCCGCAAATTTATCAATACTTCCATTTATAGGAACATCAAGAAATTTCATGTGCTGTTCTGAAGAACATCCGTTCAAAAAATTTAATAAAAGGAAGAGGAAGAAAATTCGTGTTTTCATTTTATCAACATATCTTCAATCTGTTTATTCCCTGATACAACGTACCGATTCTCCCCGTTGCTTAGGAGTGCTGCTTCTTCCCAGACTGGTGTTCTGCGAGAGATAGAAATCAAATGCACTGACTGATTTGCTTTCTTTCGAACTCCACCATGTCCCAATACTACCTACATTTTGAAATAGCCCGTTCTCAATCCTGTAACCTGCCGGAAGACCAGCAAAACCTGATTTATTATCTCCATTGTTGCCACCAATCCATCCTTCAGTGCCCTTCATCTTTATACCGGCTGATTCCGGTCCCCCTAAATTATATGCCAGGTTTGCCCAATCGGCATCAGTTGGCAACATCCAGCCAGTTGGAGCTAATCCCCTCGGATCATTCACAGCAAACCAGTTGTATAGTTTACCGTATTTCTTACCGAAAGCAGGATCGTTATTATAATAACACCAAGCTGGCTTTCCTGACTCCCCTGCTGCTACCCACTCTTTGTTTGTTTTAGCCTCAGGAATTGTATCCCCGTTACGAAAGGTTATGACATCAAGATTTGCAACTGACCAGGATTTTATACCTATGAGCACTGCTCCTGTATCAATCTTTTTTACTGCTGGCTCAGGGGTTGTATTCTTCTTGATGGTTGCTGCTTTTGCAGGAGTGGTTTTTGACGCTCCTGTTGCTGATTTTGGTTTAGCCTGAACAGGTTTAGAAGTAGTTTGTGCTGGTTTCGGTTTCGCCTGTACAGGCTTTTTTACAGCCACCTCTGACTTGGTTTTTGTCTGGGTTGAAACTGATCCGCCAGACTGAAAGGAACCAGCTGAAATATTTCCAAAAGAGTGTAAAAGCATAAATATACCAGCTATTGCGATCATTTTTCTTGCTTTTTTCATAGCTCTTAAATTTAAATTACAGAGGCCAGGAAACCACAGGGACCAACGAAAGAAAATTTGCCATTGTAAATCAGAATTTTACAATTCAGGTCAAAGGTACAGATTTAACATGATATATAGTTTGTCACTTTTTCACAATAAAAATAGTCCGGTTGAAAGTGTAATTTAAAAGGTGCCCAACAGCATATTTTCCCCGCATAATAATATTTAATTTTAACAATGATTTAAATCTTAATAACCTAATATGAAACAGAAACTACTATTATCAGTTTTTTGTCTCTTCACTTTTCTGGGTTTACAGGCTCAGGAATTATCAAACTTCAGAAGAGCGGCAATTGTTTCTCCCGAAATCGGTGAGAAAACCATCGTGTTCAGAATCCTGGCACCAGAGGCTAAGCTTGTAAGACTTTATGGTTCCTGGATGAGAAGTACTGATTCTTCAGTAAACATGACGAAGGACTCTTTAAATGTGTGGAGCGTTAGTATTCCCAGACCTGCAACAGAACTTTATACTTACAACTTTATTGTTGACGGACTGGTAGTTAACGATGCCAGTAACATTTTCCTTCAAAGAGATGGGACCCGTTACCTGAGCGTACTTCTTGTTCCGGGTGAGCTGACACTCAACTATTTTGAGGCAACCAAACACGGAAACCTCAGGAAAGTGTGGTACGACTCACCTGTAATAGGCAAAACCCGGCGCATGTATGTTTATACTCCCTACGGCTATGAAACCGGAACAGAAAGCTATCCGGTTCTATACCTTTTACATGGAGGTGGAGGCGATGAAGATGCATGGAGTACAATGGGAAGGGCTGTGCAGATACTTGATAACCTCATTGAAAAGAAACTTGCTGTGCCGATGATCTGTGTAATGCCGAACGGCAACCCTGGACAGGAAGCAGCAAAAACACTTATGCTTGAAGAGACTACTTTTGACCGGACTGATCCAAAGTTCGCAAACTTATATATTAATAGTATTGTTAAGGACATAATTCCTTATGTTGAAAAGAATTACAGGGCAATTGCAAAACCCGATGCAAGGGCTATATCAGGACTTTCAATGGGAGGCGGACATACAACCGCTGTAACGGGTCAGTATCCCGGAGTCTTCAGTTACATCTGCCCCTTGAGCGCTGGAATCCGAGAAGCAACACCTGAAGTCGATGCACAATTACAGGGAATCAAAAAGGCCGGTTATAAACTCTACTGGATCGGCTGCGGAAGCGAAGATTTCACTTTCGCCGGTAATAAAACCCTCGATGAAGCCCTTACAAAAAATGGCATGGATCACACTTTTTTCATTACCGGAGGTGGACATACCTGGGCTAACTGGAGAATTTACCTTAATACATTTGGACAATTATTATTTAAGTAGCCGTTCAAATTCCATGACTTTGTATAAACTGATTTAAAAGATTATTTATGAAAATAAAAATTGCACTTTCAATGTTTTGCCTCTTTCTTTTTATGGGTACATATTCTCAGGAACTGGCAAATTTTCCAAGAACACAACCAATAGTCTCACCAGCTATCGGAGAAAAAGATGTTGTTTTCAAAATCTCTGCTCCATACGCAGCCAGTGTTAAACTTGCAGGATCATGGACCGCTAATATGGGCTCGGCAACCGATATGATAAAAGACAAAAACGGAGTCTGGTCTGTAAGTATAAGAAAACCTGCTCCCGAATTGTACACCTACAGTTTTATTGTTGATGGATTAAGCATAAACGATCCGGTTAATATCTTCACCCAGAGAGACGGAACAAGATACCTAAGTGTTTTGCTTATTCCCGGTGACCTTACAGCGAACTATTTTGAAGCAAAACAAAGGGGCAATCTGTCGCAGGTATGGTACGAATCGCCAACACTTGGTATGACACGCCGTATGTTCGTCTATACTCCTTACGGTTATGAAAACGGTAAAACCAAATATCCTGTATTGTATCTTCTGCATGGGGCAGGCGGCGATGAGGATGCCTGGAGCACTATGGGACGTACCTGTCAGATACTTGATAACCTTATTGAGAAAAAACTTGCCCTTCCTATGCTTGTTGTTATGCCTAACGGGAATCCGACACAGGCTGCTGCCAGAACCTTAATGCTGCCTGAGAAAGCAATTGACAGATCCAACCCTGCTTTTGCCAACTCCTATGTAAACAGTATTGTGAAAGATATTGTACCATATGTTGAGAAGAATTTCAGGGTTGTCGCTTCACCTGTGTCGCGGGCTTTGGCAGGCTTATCTATGGGTGCCGGACATACTGTAGCATGCACAAACCTGTATCCCGGTTTCTTCCAGTATATCTGTCCTCTCAGCAACGGCATTCGACTTACTGATGAAAACAAAGCTAAATATGATGCTGATTTTAAAGCACTTAAGAAGGCAGGATATAAACTTTACTTTCTTGCATGCGGGGGTGCTGACGGACTATTAACATCTGCCCAGACACTCGATGCCACACTAACAAAGAACGGGCTTGAACATACATTTTTTATTACACCAGGAGGTCATACATGGGCAAACTGGAGAATTTACCTGAACACCTTTGCACCCAAATTATTTAAGTAATCAACAGCTATAAACAGCTATAAAAAAGAGGGTGTCTTATAATGACACCCTCTCACCGTACTCAAAAATTACTAATCTGTCCTCTTCTAAAACATATTAGTATGCTGTTTTTAATTCAACCCTTCTGTTCTTAGCCCTTCCAAGAGATGTGTTGTTGTCGGCAATTGGTTTTGATTCGCCAAATCCTATCGCAGTTAATCGTGATTCCATAATTCCTTTACTCATGAGATATGTTTTTACCGACTCAGTACGTTTCTGAGAAAGAGTAAGGTTATAAGCATCTTCGCCCTGACTGTCAGCATGTCCTTCAATAACCAGATTGGCTGCTTCATATTTTTTAAGGATTAAAGCAAGTTCATCCAGCTGTGCTAAAGATGCTACTTTGAGTACATCGCTGTTAGTCTCGAAAAAGATCTTGCTTGCAATCTGAGTTATCTTTTTAACATCTTCTACAGCAATTTCAGGGCATCCTTTATTTGCTATGTTACCTTTAACTGTCGGACAACGGTCCTCATTATCAGCTACTCCATCGCCATCTGTATCCGGACAACCTTTCATTGCCATATTACCTGCTTTATCAGGACATAAATCTTCTTCATTTAAGATTCCGTCTTTGTCGTTATCCATCGGACAACCTGTTGCATCTACTTTATAGCCTGCAACGGTGTTGAGACATTTATCATCAAGGTCAGCTATACCGTCTTTATCTGAATCGGGACAGCCTTTTAAATCTGCAGATCCTTTTAAATCAGGGCATCTGTCATCCTTATCTGTAATTCCGTCACCATCTTTATCAGGGCAACCTTTAAAAGCTGCAAGACCAGCTACATCAGGGCAGTTGTCATCTTTGTCAGCAATCCCATCAGCATCTTTGTCAGGGCAACCGTTTAGCTGCTTACTTCCTGTCTGATCTGGACAATTATCAAGATAATCAGCAATACCGTCACCGTCTTTATCCAATGGGCAGCCTGCTTTATCTACAGGTGTTGACAGAGGTGTGTTCGGACATTTGTCCTTATAGTCAGAGATGCCATCCATATCTGCATCCTTTTTCTTGCCAAAGTTAAAGGTGAATCCGGCAGTGTGAAGAAGGAACATGTCATTTGCTCCGCCTTCCATCCCATCCTTATCATCTCCTGTTGAATAAAGAAATGTTTCCTGCAGGTTGAGCATTACAGACGGACCCAGTTTTAAGTTTAATCCGCCACCGAATGAAGGGGCAATGTAATCAACCTTATCTTTAGTAATATCTATATTCGTATCAAACAACATCGCACCTGTACCAACCAATAAATATGGCCTGACAAATGACTTTGGTCCTAAAATGTTGAACCTGAAATTAAGAAGAGCCGAAGTAAAACCGCTGTTAAAGTTTCCAATGCCGCCCTCTTTATTGAAGCCGACCATTCCTTTAGTAACAAGCATATTTAAATCGAAATGGCCTCCAATGTATCTTGAAACAGATAGTCCGCCCAGAGCATAAGACGTGTTTGATGAATAAATAGCACTGCCCAAATCGCCTTTATACTGGCTGATCCCGGCATGCAGGCCTATATTCCACTTTTTGTCTATCGTTTGTGCATTAATGATCAATGTAAGCGCCAGGCAAGTACATATCAACAGTATTTTTTTCATAAATGAATTACTAATTTTTTCAGTAACAAAGTTCAAAAACTTCTATTCTGCGAGTGTTACAGAATAATTGAAAAGATTTATATAATTTACATATTACAGTTAAAAATTCTACCTTAGAATCCTGAATAAACCACTAACCTGAAATACTACTGACATGAAAATCAAACTATTCTCATTCGCGATCCTGCTTGCAGGACTCTCCACTCTGACTTCATCGGGGCAGGAGCCACGATTTAAGATCTCACTGGCTGAATGGTCGCTCCACCGTGCACTGGGGAAGAAGGAAATAACCAATATGGATTTTCCGAGGATCACCAAAACTGTATACGGACTTGATGCTGTAGAATACGTTTCTACTTTCTTCAAAGCTTATGCAGAGGATACTGAATATCTTACAAAGCTGAAAGATGAGTGTACCAAATATGGTGTTAAAAGCCTTTTAATAATGGTAGACGGTGAAGGTAATCTTGCTGACACTTCCGCTGCTGCCAGGCAGAAAGCTGTAGAGAATCACTTTAAATGGGTAAAAGCGGCCCAATTCCTTGGTTGTCATTCAATAAGGGTTAATGCTGCCGGAAGAGGGACCATGGGACAAATGCAGGCTGCTGCTATTGACGGACTTACAAAGCTTTCAGATTATGCAGCAAAGTACAACATCAATGTGATTGTAGAAAATCACGGAGGCAATTCTTCAATAGGTAAATGGCTGGCAGAAGTGATGAAGGAAGTTAACAGACCAAATTGCGGAACATTGCCCGATCTTGGAAACTTCTACGAATATGACCGTTATGCCGGAACAAAAGAATTGATGCCTTACGCAAAGGGAGTAAGCGGTAAAACCCTTGATTTTGATGCAGAAGGAAATGAAACAAGAGTTGATTTTGTAAAGATGATGCAGATTATTTCCGACTCGAAGTACAGCGGCTATATTGACGTTGAATATGAGGGAAATAAATTAAGCGAAGACGAAGGAATAAAAGCTACCATCGCTCTTTTAAATAAGGTCTTTATTCCTTATAATAAATAATAAATTAACCACGGATTACACGGATTAGCACGGAATATTTGATCCGTGTTTTCTCCATGACACTCCGTGTACCCCGTGGTTATATTTTTTCAGAGAACCTTCATATTCACCGGATCCCAGTTGATTATCTTCTTCTGGAAGTAGCTGTCGTTACATGCCAGACAAGGTGCGCAGGCCCTGAATCCGAATACCGGATCTTCAACAACAGGTTTGCCTGTTCTTACTCCTTCGAAGAAATTTTTAAAATGCTCAAAATGTTCATCATGTCCTTCAGGAGCTGAATATTTGGTGCCGGGCTTCACCGGACGTGTCTGTTGTTCCTTTGTATACTTCTCATTATACCGTTTCAGCAATTCCTGCTGCATGGCTTTCGGATAAGTATCCAGTGCATCCCACCCTCCTATTCCGGGTGCTTTCGACATTATGCTGTTTGTTATATTAAATCCGTTATCTGTCATCTCAATAACACCTTCACTGCCAATAAACCGTGTTAGACCCTTATCGCCGTTTCCGCTGACAAAATTCACTCTCAACATAACTTCAAATGCCGGATGTTCCTTAGATTCAGGGTAATGCATAATGGCAACCATTATGTCAGGTACATCGCGCCCATCTTTCCAGTAAGCAATCTGACCTGAAGCAAAAATCTTCTCAGGGCCCTTTGAATCGGTCATGACATGAATTCCGGATAACAGATGAACAAACAGGTCTCCGGAGACTCCGGTTCCAAAATCTCTGTAATTTCTCCACCAGAAAAACTTTTTAGCGTCATAAGGTGTATTAGGCGTTCCTGCAATATACCTGTCCCAGTCAACTGTCTGTGGCGACCCGTCTGTCGGCATGGTGTACTCCCATGCGCCAAGGGCATCCTGCCTGTCGAAGGAGGCCTCAATACAGTTTAGTTGTCCGATTATTCCTGACTTATAGAGCTCTTTGGCTTTCTGGTAGATTATGCCGCTTACTCTCTGGCTGCCTACCTGCATTATCTTTTTAGTTTTTTCATGCGTGGCAATAACTTCAAGTCCCTCACTGAGTTTATGCACCATTGGCTTCTCACAATAAACCGATTTCCCTGCATTCATTGCATCTATTGCTATCCTTGCATGCCAGTTGTCGCTTGTTGAGATTATTATGGCATCTATATCCTTTCTGTTTAGAATTTCTCTGTAGTCTTTAGTTGTATAAATATCCTTACCGTATTTTTCTTTTACTCTTTCAAGTCTTCCCGAGTAAAGGTCGCATGCAGCAACCAGTTCTGTTCCAGACACCTTCAATGCTGTATCAACATCCTGATTTCCCATAATGCCCATCCCTATTGCGGCGACTCTAATCTTATCGCTTGAAGAGACCTTCTGATTATAACTGAGAGCTCTTTCTTCATTTTTTCTGTCCGATCCAAAGCCAGACAATGATCCTGCTGATAAAAGTACTGCAGTACCTCCCAGATTCCGGATGAATTTTCTCCGTGATGATTTTAATTTCATATTGGAAATATTAAGTTTTAGAATTATAAATACAACCGTTTTTAAGAATGAAAGTTGGCTGAACTGTTCTTTCAAATTTAATAAATTCTTTTATCAGGGTAGTATTATAAGATATAAAACAATAAATTGCATAAGATAAATCCTTTTCTGAAATGAAAAATAAACTCCTTATTTTCCCTTTCCTGTCAATTCTTCTCCTGACAGGCTGCAAAGCAAAGCAGGAATCTTTTAATGCAGTTTTCGAAGGCAAGACATCTGAGACAAAGTGGGCTGTCAGTGATTTGAATCGTGAGATCCCTTCTGACTGGTCCTCATCTGAATTTCTGACTTTCGAATTGAAGTCTTCCACTACCCAGCGATTTGACCTTAAGGTATTTGATTCATCGGGTGTCAGAAGATTGACAATTCAGCCATTTCAGGGTGCGTGGGTAAGGGCTTCAATTCCCTTGGTGCATTTTCAGAAAAGGAACACTAAGGGAATGGATATGGCTGCCATCGGCAAGACAGCACGTCCCGGATACTGGATTGGTTTTTCAAACCAGGTCGGATCAATAAATAATGTCGATTCAATAGCTGTATCTATGAGACTTCCGATAGGTAATCCAACTCTCGAGATAAGAAATGTCCAGCTAACTTCTGTTGCCATGGATACTGTTTTCGGGCCCTATCCGCTGGTTGACGAATTCGGCCAGTGGATACCTGCAGAATGGGAAGGAAAAGCCAAATCTATTGAAGACCTTCAATCAGCATGGTTAGAAGAAGACAAAACATTGAAAACCGGAAATTTCGATCTTTCAGTATTTGGTGGTTTCAAAGGTGAAAAGGTTAAAGGAACAGGATTTTTCCGGGTTGAAAAGATTGATAGTATCTGGTGGTTTGTCGATCCGGATGGATATCTCTTCTATTCAACAGGGACAACAGGAATTGGTCCCCGTTCAGAATTTTCACGTGTTAAGGGAAGAGAATATATTTTTAAGGCTTTTCCCCCGGCTGCTGAACTTACAATGCCAGTTCAGACTGGGAGTCAGCCTGTTAACCGTCAGTCAAATCAGACTGCAGCAACCAATTACTCATATTACAGCTGGAATCTTTACCGGCGTTTCGGAACAGACTGGTATCAGAAATGGATAGACTTTACAGTCCGTCGTATGGATGACTGGGGCTTGAATACAATTGCAAACTGGTCAGATGCAAATCTTGGCAACCAGCAGAAAAAAGCCTATGTAGCAACCCTGCGCGGCTGGGGTATAGAGACCGGACAGATGGGTATGCCGGATGTTTATGATCCGGCGTGGATAAAGAGTGTTGATGAAGCAGCCATGAGGCAATGCGCAACCAAAAAAGATGATCCCTGGCTGCTTGGATATTTCATTGGCAATGAACCCCCATGGCCCAACAGGGAACTTGAGCTTGTTAATGTTATTCTTTCAGGCGATGCGACTCCGATGCAGAAAGAACTGAAAAAATTCCTTGAAAAAGAAGATACTCCTGAAACGCGTAAGGAATTTATATATAAAACCTATGCAATTTTTATAAGCACAATAAATGCAGCACTTAAAAAGCACGATCCCAATCATTTGAATCTCGGACTCCGGTTTGGCGGTTCTGCACCTGATGCAATAATTACAGCCTCAAAGGGTTTTGATGTATTCAGTTTTAATCACTACGGATATTCGCTTAATCCGGGAATGATAAAAAGGATCTATGAGATTACCGGATTACCGATGGTAATCGGAGAGTTCCATTTCGGAGTACCGGCCCGCGGACTGGCACCCGGACTGGCACAGACGATCAGTCAGGAAGAAAGAGGTGTTGCTTACCGCTATTATGTTGAAAATGCCGCAGCTAACCCCGCCATTGTAGGAACACACTGGTTTCAGTGGATGGACCAGCCGGCTACAGGACGAAATGACGGGGAGAACTATAATATTGGTTTCGTTGATGTTACGGATCGTCCCTACACTGAGTTAATAAATGCAGCAAAGGAGACATTCGGAAGGATTCTTAGCGTGCATTCAGGAAAGACAACTCCGGTTACAAGACAGGCATTGACACAATAAAGTGTAACTATTACACTTATCCGTAAATATTGTTTATAATAACCTAAAATCGACTTAAGCAAGCAAGTCAAAACACAGCAATCAGACAGGCAACCTGCCAATATGCAATTCTTTCTGGGCAGTTGAAAGCATTTCAAACAATGGCAGGCCGTGTAGTTCTTCCGTTGTCTTATGCTTATTTACATTTACAATAACGATGTCACCCATTCCTTTACCAAACTCTCCCTTGAAATCGTAGAACCCTGCCATAACTGTCAGCTGACCCGACTGCACAAGATCTTTATATTTCTTACATGCAATATTTACCTGGTAATCGAGGTTTTTTTCAACAATATGAGAATGCAGCTTTTCAAAATCTTTATTTGTTTCAAGCTCTTTTATACTCGGCTGTAAAAAATCAAGTTCGTGTTTTATATTATAAGTCTCCTGTTCAAATCCCTTTAAATATGCTTTTATTGCCCCGCAGTCTGAATGACCCAGAAAGAACAGCAGCGGCGTCTTCAGATGATAAATACCATAATCAACAGATCCCTCCGTTGATAAGATCTGGTTGCCGATATTCTGAATCGAGAACACCCTGTTTGAGGTGTCAGGCAACAGCGAATTGAGCGGAACCCTTGAATCACAGCATGTTACAAGTGTAATGTAGGGCTTCTGCTCATACCCGAAACTTTCGAAATATTCTTTAGGATGAGTCTGTGTGAAATAGTTGTTGCCTAATACAATCTGAGCCACTATCTCAGTAGTAAGCAGGGATTTTGGTTTGACAGCCGGTTTTTTGATATCAGGTTCTCTTTCGCCTATTGATGTAACGATAATATCATGAAGAGTATCCCTTCGGCTTACATGACCAAGCAAATACTCAATCTCTTCAATTCTCAGAATATCACGTACTCCTGAATGTGCTTCAGCAACCTTAAATTCAATTCCCCTGGCTTTCAGGTTTTCATAAAGTCGTTTAATCAGACGTGCCCCGCTTGAATCGATAGTTGCGGAGGTGCTAAGATCGAAGATCACAACTTTCAAAGATGAATCCATTGATTTGACTTTGGCCCATACAGTATTATAAATTGTAGCTACATTGAAATAAACCAGAGTTGATTCGACCCTGAATATCAAAGCTCCTGGGATCAATTCATTATCGGGGTGGCGCTTTATGTCAGTATATCTGTTAGTGCCCGGAATCCGGCCAAGAAATGCCACATGCGGACTTGAAACATTCCGGATAATAAGGATCAGCGAAAACAATGCTGCAATAAGTACGCCATGTAAAATGCCAAATACTATTACACTGACTAACGCAATAAGAGCTATTGCAAGATCGAAATGGTTAACTTTATATAACCGCTTCATTGCCTTTATATCGAATAATCCTTTAATAGCTACAAGTACAATAGCAGCAAGAATTACTGTTGGAAGGTTTTTAAGTAAACCTGTAAGAAACAGGAGGCAGACAGCTATACTTAATGATGCAACAACCAGAGAAACAGGAGTTTTTGCACCAGCCTTCTCATTCACTGCCGATTGTGATAATCCACCGCTTACCGGATATCCCTGTCCTAATGATGTTGCGAGGTTTGCGACTCCCAGAGCAAGAAGTTCCTGCCTTGCATCTATTTCATATCCGTTTTTCTGGGCCAGAGTTTTTGCAGCTGAAACACTTTCGATATAAGCTAAAAGGAAACATGCGAAAGCCAGGGGGATAATTTTACCGACATCTTCCAGATTGAGAGAGGGTATATGCAACTGAGGCAATCCGCTGGGTATGATACCAACCGTTTTAAATCCCATAGAAGCAAGCGGTGTAAATGTAATTATCAGAACAGAAATGGCCACTATGATTATAGCAAAAGGCTTGCCCGGAAGATACTTTTCCCCAACAATCAATAAGATAATAGCTAAGACTCCAAATATCAGCACGATAATATTTGTTACTGACAATTGGCTGAATAGAACTGACGCACGTTCAATGGAGCCTTCTCCTCCTCCGGGAACACCAAACAGCTTTGGAAGCTGCGTCAGTCCGATTGCTATAGCTGCCCCTGCTTTGAAACCAATAAGTACTATTTCGCTGATAAAATTTATTATACTGCTAAGTCGCAGAATGTAAGCAAGGATGCTCATCCCGGCGAAAAGAAATGCCGATAAAGAAGCCAAATCAATCCAGCGCTGCACATCTCCCTGAGCCAGATCTGCAAGAGTTACTCCGATAAGCATGGAAATTGCAGAGGTTGGTCCGACAGCAAGCTGCTTTCCGGTACCAAGCATTGCATAAAAGAGACCACCTATAAGATAACCATAAACACCATACTGAGGCGGAAGTCCGGCTAATGTAGCATAGGCCAGCGATACAGGAATTGCATAAGCCGCCAGTGTAAGTCCGGAGACAGCATCACTGCCAAAAAGTTTTAATGAATATTCCCTGAGCCATTGGATGGATGGAACATGCTTATATAGTTCCCTTCTGAATCTGCCTGAATCGTTCATAAGAAATATTTGGATAGTATATAGAATTAAAGGATCAGAGCAGCTGCTCTTCTTATTAGTATTTTGTCGAAAACTTCCTGGCATACCCTATAACCGGAAATGCAATAAACCTGCTTTCATTATATGTTTCAGTACTCCAGTTGTTATCCCATTTATATTTCTGAGGGATCTCCCCAAAGGATCTGAAAATATATGACAAACCAATCTGCCAGCTCCTCACATCCTTGCTTCTATTAATAAATCTGAATCCTGTCATTCCATAGAAAAACCCCATATTCTGCTCATATTGTTCACTATAGTAATTACTTTCGTACGTAACCGGATCATAGGAATAATACTGAGCAGTTTGTTTAGTCTTTGCTATTGAAGTATAATTCTCTGTAATGAAGTAGATGTGACCTGATATCTGTAGAAGAGCGGCAAAATTCAGAACAGGTGAATTTGTTTTATTAGTGATTTCACCATCACCAAGATGAAGATAACCGCCACCAATGGTGAAGTTATTATAAGCATTACCCCTTGTATAAGTGGTGTATAAAAGGTTCCCTGAGAAATTTGTCCCCCATGTTCCGATAATCAGCATATCCCCAATACTAAACGCTGACTTTTCATTTACAGGTATAGTAACTTTCGGTGTAAGGTAAAAGGGGAATCCCAGGATTGTGGTTCCCATTCCAATGGAAAATTTATTGCTGACCCCATATTGAACATCGTGTACAAAAAAGTACAAAGTATTGTAATATAGTTCACCCTTTTCCAGATTATATGAAGATGGTGAAAAAAAGTACCGTGACTTATGCTGGCCGGGATCAGTTGCCGGTATTACTTCAGCACTCTGTTCCGCAGAGATCACTTCGCCGGGTTCAGGTGTAAGGTCAGCAGTGTTTTTATAGGGATCCTTTAATATTTCTGACAAAGCATAATAAAGAAGAAGTGCCTTTTCCGAATCATTGGCTGTCATTATTTTAGATCCAATATTCTTTGAACCGGCTGCTTTGTCATTGCAGTCTGAAACAGACATAATTAACTCATTGGCCTGTGCTGAGAGTGTAACGAACCAATAGTCGCATCTCCTCCTGGTATCTATCATTGAGGTTAGTTCATAAGAATCAGCCTTTAGCCGTTCTTCAAGCAGGGATTCGGCATCTCCGGTTAATAACTGTACTTTATCAGTAACTGCTACTTTGGTCTGGGCAAAAACAGGGTCCGCAGTAAGAATGATTATTGCTGCCGGGATGAGAAAAAGGATCTTTTTCATTGTAATTAGATTTTATTGATAAACCCTAATATAATCTACAATCAGATGCTGAGGAAATTTTGTAGTCTCGTCAGGTGAACCCGGCCAGTTACCTCCCACAGCAACATTAAAGATGAAGAACTCAGGAAGATCAAAAGGAAAACCACTGATCTCGGTTCTGCTCAGACTATAATACTCTTTATTGTCTATTAACCATTTAAACCTGCCTGGTGTCCATATGAGACTGAAAACATGAAAGCCGCTGCTGAATTTGCCTGAAGACAGTGAAAAACTGCTTCCTTTAAACTGATGACCGTTTGAATCCCAGTGCACTGTGCCATGTACTGTTTCCGGTGCATGGCCTAAAAGTTCCATTATATCAATTTCCCCGCATTTAGGCCAGCTAACAGTTGAAATATTACCCCCAAGAGCCCACAGAGCGGGCCACACACCCTGTCCTTCAGGCACTTTAGCACGGATATCAACCCTGAAATAAGTAAATTCTTTCTTCCCCTTTGTTGTTATCCTTCCTGATGTATATGATGAAACCACAGGGCTGAGTGCTGAGATATGCAAATAACCGCTGTCGATGTGCACATTATCTAAAGAACTGGTATATACCTGAAGCTCTTTGTTCCCCCAGCCTCCTCCTCCCAGTTCATAATTCCAGACAGCAGTATTTAGCTGTCCCGTAGTGAATTCATCACTCCATACAAGCCTTGAATAATCAACATTTAAAACCTTTATTTGCAGATCGTTTCCTGTAAGATTACAGTTTACAGGATTGCTGAACACTAATTTGAAAACTACATCCTTTTTCTGCGCAGTGTCGGGTAGAATACTGATTTTTATGGTCTTCAATACTTCTCCGGGCTGAAATATCAACTGCCCTGAACTGACAGCCACGTAATCTTTTCCTGCAATAGCCGTGCTGTCTGATGTAGAATAATCAAGGGTTACTTCTTTCTCATATGAGACTGAAAGATAAACATTTATATCTGCTGTTGATCCGGTAATATCTTCAGCCACCTCAACAATCCCATTAATATTTATGGAAGGCTTCAGATCATCTGAGCTTTTTTTACACGAGACGTTACAGAAGGCCTGTATGATCAGTGCACTTAAGAGAATGTAACTCCTTATCATAGGAACAGTGATATTTGTTATCAGTTTAAAAGTAAAAAGAGTGCCTGTCTGTAAGTAACCTTCTTATACAAAGATAATAAAGCTGGGAAATTAATTTCTCAATTCATATAACTGATTATTGCAGCCAATCTAAAGAAAACAATTGGTATAAATGAAAGATGTGCTACTTTTATTGCCCGGAACAGATGAAGATGAAACATGCCACAATCATATCTTTTCTCGTTATTGTTTTAAACATTCCTTCATTTGCGCAGGAGTTTACTGACAGCAATCTTCCAATAGTAATAATTAATACAGCAGGTGTTTCTCAGATAGTTGATAATCCAAGGGTAATCGCTACTATGAAAATTATTGACAGGGGAAACGGGGAAAGAAACCTTCTGGCAGACGAGAACAATCCTGCATTTCTTAATTATAACGGGAAAATTGAAATTGAAATAAGAGGCTCCTCTACCCAGACACGCCCAAAGAAACAATACGGGCTTTCAACACTTAAGGACGACAACAAAACAAATAATAATGTAAGTCTACTTGGGATGCCTCCTGAAAATGACTGGATACTTAACGGAATGGTTTTCGATCCTTCATTGATGCGCGACTACCTTTCCTACAATCTCTCGCGTCAGATTGGTGAATATGCATCGCGTACTGCCTATTGTGAGGTAGTAATTAATGGTACTTACAAGGGATTATATCTGCTTCAGGAGAAGATTAAAGCAGACGATAACAGAGTGGACATAAGCGATATCAGTAAAACAGACAATACCCTCCCGAACATTTCAGGCGGATATATTATTAAGGCAGATAAAACCACAGGGGGAGACCCTATCGCATGGACAATGTACAGCACCTTTGGCGCACCGATTGGTTACATTCATGAAGAGCCAGAACCTGATGTGGTAACTAATGTGCAGAGCAATTACATAAAAACACAGTTTCAGATGTTCGAAACAGCTGCCTTTTATGGTATCAATTCTGATCTCAGCGAAATATCTGAATATATCGATATCCCTTCATTTATTGATTACATGCTTATCAGTGAACTGGCATCAAATGCCGATTCTTATATGTTCAGTACTTTTTTTCACAAAGACAGGAACGGTAAACTGAGGGCCGGACCTGTATGGGACTTCGATCTGACCTATGGTAACGATATTTTCATCTGGGGTTTTAACAGAAGTAAAACAAATGTCTGGCAGTTCTCAAACGGTGATAATGAAGGATCAAGATTCTGGAGGGACCTTTTCCGCAACAAGCAGTTCAATTGTTATCTTACAAAAAGATGGAACGAACTGACAAAGCCCGGACAGCCATTAAATACATTAAGTATTGAAAAACTTATTGACCAGACCAAAATTAAAATAAATGAGGCAGCAGTAAGAGATAACGCATTATGGTCATCGGTTGGAAATCTTCAGGATCAGGTAAATAAAATCAAAACTTTTCTCAACATCAGAACAGAGTGGATAAACGGGAATATTGGGTCCTCTTCTGAATGTGAAAATGTACCTGTCCCTCCGCTTGTTATATCGGGAATCATGTATCATCCTCCTTCATCTGCAACATATCCCGATAAGGATGATCCTGAATTCATAGAGATAACAAATAACGGGGATCAGGATATTAGCCTGAAAGGATTATATTTCAGCGGGACTGGATTTGTTTACCAGTTCCCGTTTTACTCAACAATGAAGTCTAACTCTTCAATAATACTTGCAGGTAATATTACTGCATTCCGAACAGAGTATGGGACCAATCCATTTGGACAGTTTACCAGGCGTTTATCTGATAAATCACAGAAGCTTGTACTATCTGACAGATATGGAAATGTAATCGACGAAGTACACTATTCAGATACTATACCATGGCCTGATGCTGACGGAAATGGAAAGTACCTTAAGCTTAACGATCCTGATCTTGATAATAATACTCCTGCAAACTGGACAGCAACAGATAACATCCTGGTATCTGACCGTAGTGTCAGAAGCGATGATGAATTAATACTTTATCCTAATCCGGTGATTGATCTCCTGAGAGTTACTGCTCCGGCTGCAATAAAAACAATAAGTCTTTATAGCATTCAGGGTCAGTTACTAAGTGAAGTTTTTGTCAATAGCAGATCTTATGAATCTGATATTCATTTTCTTACATCAGGAATTTATATCATTAAGATCAGAACTTCAGATAATGAGTATACCAGGAAAATCGTAAAGTATTAAACTGTTCTACAGATTCCTTTGATTCAACTATTTTATCTGGTAAACCATCAGATAGTCACCGTGCCTTACATAAAGTCTGCCTTTTCTTATAACAGGATGAGCCCAGAATGGTCCTTCTCCTTTAGTGATCTGAAACTCGCTGACAATATCAAGTTTTGTGGGATTTGGTTTAACAAGGGCAACATGTCCTGATTTCTCCTCAAAAAGGTAAAGCATCCCGTCGGCTGATATAATTGATCCTCTGACATACCATTTTTCAGTCCACAGTGTTTTGCCGGTTGTCCAGTCGACACAGATCCAGTTATCTACAGGTGCTGACTGGTGTGTAGATCCGTAAATTTTATCGCCCAGAAGAACCACACCACCATGCTGAGGATCAAAACTACGGTTCTCCCATACTTTTTCAACTGAATTCCCATCGGCAGCAAGCTTCAGTTTCAAGGCAACCCATTTGTACCCATTGGCTATAAGAATATGGCCATCTTTAAAAATCGGTGTGATAGCATGATTTTTCATTACCCTTCCTGTTCCTGCATTTTCGGCGGCATAATCAACTTTCCATAATAATTTCCCGTCTTTTGCATTAAAGGCCAAAACATTTGTTGCCATAACGGTCACAATCATTTTTTTGCCGGCGAATTCAATAAGTTTAGGGTTAATATACTGAGGACTAACATCAAGAGGTTCAGTCTCCCAAACAACCTTTCCATCATTAATATTAAAAGCTACCATTGAAGCTTTCTTTCCGCCGGGAGAAGCAATAACCATATTATCAACAATCAAAGGCGATTCTGAGATTCCGAACATTATCGGTTCTCCTTCATATAAAGCATAATGGTTTTTCGTCCATTTGACCTTTCCGTCTGAACCGACGCAGACTATGTCTCCGCTGCCGCTGATAAGGAATAAATTCCCGTTGTAATATGTTGGTGTACATCTCGATCCGGTGTGGTTTTTTGTCCAGGCTTTCCCGTAAACGGTCTCCCATTTTACCTTTCCGTCAAGGGTCAGGGCAAAAAGAACGTCTGATTCATCTTTTCGGCCTGTTACGTATACGGCATTATCAGTAACAGTAGCTGAGGAATAGCCGTCACCCATGCCTGAGACCTCCCAGATAAGCTTTGGTCCGCCATCGGGCCACTTTTTCAGCAATCCTGTTTCATTATAAATACCTGATCTGTCTGGTCCTCTCCATTCAATAAGCTGACTATTTACAAAGCCTGCTGATAAAGCAGTCAGACTAAGGGACAAGAATACTTTAGAAAGAAATGATTTCATTGGTTTCTATGGTTTTATAATTAATACTTCAATGACTTTAGGGAATCCGGAATAAAGTTATCAATTTTAGTTTTTATACCCCCTACCCAACCTTCCCCCACGGGGGAAGGAGCAGAAAGCAAAGCTTCCCGCTTAGGCGGGACAGGAAAGGGGGTAATTATATTAAAATAACTAATCAGTGGGACTTTATTTATTCTGCAATTAAAATAAAAAAAGAACATCATTTCGAAATGAAAGGATTTTTAACTTTTTTTTAAGAAATTCTTATAGTCAGGATTAGTTCGGGCTGTTGATGTTATCCGGTTTCGCTGATCTGCTTTAGCCTGACCTGATCCAGTATCTTTAATGTTTTGCCATCAAGATGAAGTAATCCTTCCTCCCTGAAAACTTTGAGCATCCGGATAACTGTTTCAGAGCTTAGGCCTGATAACTCCGCAAGATCTTTTCTTGATAGAGGGAGTTCAAATTCATCTTTTTTGAAGACTCTTTCTGAAAGACAAAGTATAATATCTGCAAGTCGTCCATACGACTGTTTATGAGTGAGGCAAAAAAAGCGGCCATAGATCTGAATACTGTTGGCACTCTGAATATCAATTACCTCTTTTGCAAATACCGGATTTTGTTTCAGCAGCTGCTTGAATATTTCTATATCAATCTGTCTGATCTCTGAATCAATATAAGCCATTACTGAATATTCGAATGTTTTTACATCATCGGAAACTGATGCCAGCCCCAGTAAGTTTTTTTCCGGCAATATTTTTAATACCAGCGTGTTAACACCATCTTCAATATAGACTTTGGCAAGTCCGCTCTCAAGATACATTACGTGGGAGGCAAAACTACCTCTCTTGCAGATCACCTCTCCCTTCTTATAGAGAACCTGAACTGAGTTTTCTTCCACAAGTTTAACCTCATCCTGAGATAGTGTTTCAAAACACTTGCACTGATGCATGCTTATCGAACACCCTGAAAACTGAGCTTTATTGCCTGATGTCAATTTCAATTTTTTTTGTAAAAGTACAAAAAAATCATTCTGATTCCTGACCGGGATCAGTTTTTAAGATGCTTAATATCACTTATGATAAAGATTTATGACTGCTGTTAATTAATTAACAATACAAATGAATTGGTCTATTTTTGCAGCAGATGTCAGCAGTTCTTCAGTAAAAAAATATACAATGAGATTCAGATTATTAAAACTACCGCTTGCTCTTGTCGCATTTATCTGTTTACTAGTCAGTTGCGAGAACCATAAAGCTTTCATGGGAGAAGAAATCAGTTCATGCGAAGAGTGCCATACCAATTACGCAACACTTCAAAAAGTATTTTCTCCTGATGCTGAACCTCCGGCAAGTGGATGTGGCGGAGAAGCTCCTTACTACGAACCTTACGATAGGGTATATATGGGCGGTGCAGGGTTTGAAGAATTCAAACAATCTGGACATTACGGTATAGGTTGCGCCGGATGTCACAATGGTGATGATAAGGCAAAAGAAAAGGAAAAAGCACATTCAGGAGCATTTATTTCTCATCCCTCATCAGCACCTGAAGAGAGCTGCGCTGTATGTCATGCAGAGGTTGTGGAAAAGTTCAGTACCAGTCTTCATAATGGGATGGGGCAGAAAAGAAAGGTGACAATCAGAAGCGGTTTATCCGGAGCTGATGAATTTGACAAACTTCCTGCTCATCAGATAGAAGGATATAACAAGAACTGTGCAACATGCCATGGTTCATGCGGAAACTGCCATGTTTCCCGTCCAAAAATTGGTGGCGGCGGACTTGCCAATGGTCACATGTTTAGAAAGGAACCCGACATGGTTGGTGTTTGTGTCTCCTGCCACTCCTCAAGGGGCGGACATGCTTATATGGGTGTTGCCTCCGGAACTGTCCCTGATGTTCACCTGTCTAAAAAGGGTTATAAGTGCACAACATGCCATAGCGGAGAAGAATTACACGGTGACGGAACTAAAGTGGAACAGAGATATGCTTATGACAAGCTGCCAAAATGCCAGGATTGCCACACAGGAATGGCTGATAAAAACACTTATCATACTGTACATATAACAACATTCGATTGTCAGATATGCCATTCACAGGTGTATAATAACTGCGGAAGCTGCCATGTACATCTTGAGGGGGCGAGAATCCCTTCATATATGGACTTTAAGATAGCACTGAATCCGCTGCCTGAAATTAAAACCGGTTTTAAATTTGCCCTTGTCAGAAGAACCCTGGCAGCACCGGATTCATGGTCAGCCTATGATGTGCCAACCATGTCAAATTTTGATGCTTTCCCAACATACAACTACACAACACCCCATAACATTCTGAGATGGACTGACAGGACTAAACCGGCAGCAGGCGGAACATGTTATTCAAATTGCCACCTGAGAACAGAGGGAACAACAGTAGTAAACAAAAACCTGTATCTGTTCAAGTCAAATCTTCTCGATTGGGAATTGAATGCCACAACAAGGATTACTGTTGATAACGACCTCCCATCCGGATGGTTGAATTAAATATTAAAATAGATAAGTAAATAAATATTGTTTAATAATTAAAACCCTGAAAAATGATCAAGAAAAATTATTTCTTACTGATTTTCCTGTTCGCTTCTCTCTTCTTAGCGTCTTGCGAAAAAGATCCGGACCCGATAAATGAATCTGAGGTTTTAGCCACCTTCCTTGAGTCGGCTGAATCTCCATTAAAGAAAGACTATGTTAACTCCGATATGCCGGCAATAATTGCTGCTGATGAGGTTAAAACACTTAACGAAACCAGCCAAATATACATAATTGATATCCGAGCTGCTGCTGATTTCGCACTGGGTCATATCAAAAACGCTCATAATGTTGCTGTTGCAGATCTCCTAACTCATATTGAAGGCGTTAACCTTGCAACTTATACAAAAGTAGCCGTTGTATGTTATACTGGTCAGACTGCAGGTTTTGCTACAACTGTTCTGAGGTTAATGGGTTATGATAAAGCTTATTCATTAAAATGGGGAATGTGTTCATGGCATGCAGACTTTGCGGGAAGATGGAACACAGCAATTGCAGCCGGTAATACTTACCAGACCCAGTTTACTGCAGCTGCTACAGCCAAAGCAGCCCCGGGAGCACTTCCTGTACTTGCAACAGGAAAAACCACAGGACTCGATATCCTCAAATCAAGAGTAACAGCTGTTCTTACAGAAGGCTTTACCCCTGCTTCCGTTACTTCTGCTACCCTTTTTGGCAACCTTACCGGCTACTATATTGTAAACTACTGGCCTTCTGCGCAGTATGACGATCCTGGTCATATCCCGGGAGCTGTTCAGTATACTCCGAAAGAAACAATTAAACTTACAGCTGATCTGAAAACTCTTCCTGCAGACAAACCAATTGCATTATATTGCTATACCGGACAGACAAGTGCTGCACTGGCTGCATACCTCAGGATACTTGGTTATGATGCTAAAACAGTTCTCTATGGAACCAACGGAATGATCTATGATAAAATGGTTACCAAGCAGATGACTACATTCAACACTGCTCAGATTAAAGGATATACCTACGAAAAATAGTATAATCAACCTTACAAAAAAAGGCTATCCGCAAAACCGGATAGCCTTTTTTAATTATTGCTTACAGCAGGCTAAACGTAGCCCCAGCTCTTCATTATATCAAGGTCCATTTTTACACACTCCATTGGTGTCTTTCCCTGGTATGATTCCTGCTCAATAATATAACAGGTAGTACCGCCAATTTTTGTAAGGAGATCCACTACTTCCCTGGCATTCACGATGCCCTGTCCTATTATTGTACTTTCATAAGATTCAGTACCTTCAGCAGATTTGATCATATCCTTTACATGAATATTCTCAAATCTTCCGGGATACTGATTCGCTACATCAAGAGCAATTGCTCCTCCATTATATAAATTACCAATATCCAGCTGAATAACAACAAGTTCGGGGTTAATACTCTTCATCATAATATCAAATATCTTTTCATCATTCAGCTTTTCGCTGAACTCAAAATCGTGATTATGATAAGCAAACTTCATCCCTTTTGTCTGACATAACTCACCGCACTTATTATAAACATCCATGTACTGCCTGAAACCATCATAAGTGGCCCTCATGCTTTCATCCATCCACGGACTGGTAACATATTTCTGACCAAGAATGCCGGCATCTTCAATTGTCTGTTTCCAGCTATCGGAAAAATCCTTCTTTGCGGCATCCCAATGCTCACTGCCCATTACAGTATGACCGCTAATCATCTTAAGACCAAGATCATCAAGTACCTTTTTAAACTCAGTCGCGCTATATCCATAGAACTTGCGGTCTACATAATTTGCATGTTCAACATAAACATAACCCATTTTTGCCAGCTGTGTAAGCGAGCCTAACGGATCTTTTGCCATTTCGTCGCGTATAGAATACAACTGAACGCCGACGTATCTCTTCTTTTCCGATGAACAGGCAGAAGCCGGCAAAAGAGCTGCCCCCAATGCTACTAAGGCACTGGTTTTAACAAAGTCTCTCCTTGATGTTTTCATTATTTAAGTAATTAAATTGAGTTAATTAATAAACTATTCTGGTTTATAGGTTATAAAGTTATAAAATCAAATATATAAACAAATTTTCATTTACTATCTTCATCCTCACATTCAGATACGTGATTCTCAGTGATTGTAAAATATTTTAAGTATCAGGAATGAAGCATAAATCCCCATTGATTTTCTTCGTTTGCCCCTTACCCTAAAGGGTGCGAAGAAAATCAATTACACCCTTTAGGGTTGGGGCAAATAATTGATTTTCAAGCACACAAACAATAATCAAAATTGCCGATAGTAATATGAAATAATTAATAACCCCTAAAATGAAAAAACTGCTCTGTCTCGCGATTCTTTGTTTAATACTTTCTTCTGCAACAATTAATGCACAGGATAAATCTGAGGAATGGATTCCTCTGTTTAACGGAAAAGATCTCACCGGCTGGGATATCAAGATTACAGGGCATCCTGTAAATGTTAACTATAATGAGACATTCAGGGTCGAGGATGGAATGATAAGGATTATGTATGATAAGTACACCGAGTTCAATAATTCATTCGGACATATGTACTATAAAAATCCATACTCTTATTATAAGCTGCGCTATGATTACCGCTTCACCGGAGAGCAATTAAAAGGCGGAGCTACATGGAATGTACGCAACAGCGGAATCATGCTTCATTCCCAGTCAGCAGCCAGCAATAATCCAAACCAGACTTTCCCGGTATCTATTGAGCTGCAGCTGCTTGGAGGACTGGGCAAGGGCCCCAGGACTACAGCTAATGTGTGCACTCCCGGGACTGCAGTTGAACTGAAAGGAAAGACCGATTATACTCATTGCATTAATTCGGCTTCAAAAACCTATGATGGTGACCAGTGGGTGCATGGGGAAGCTATTGTAATGGGCGATGAGTCGATGATATTCCTGATAAACGGAGATACTGTTCTTACATTCCAAAAACCACAGGTCGGAGGTGGTTTCATAACCAAAGCCAGGGAAGCTACAGAATGGGACAGTAACGGAATCACAGATAAACAAATTTGGATCTCGAAAGAGGGTTCTACTCTCACTGAAGGATATATCGCTCTTCAGGCAGAGAGTCATCCAATTGATTTTAAGAATATTGAATTGTTAAATCTTGTGGGTTGTATGGATAAAAAGGCTAAAAACTACAAACCATATTTCTTGAAGGCGGATAATTCAACCTGCATCTATAAAAAATAATACTCTGTGTACCTCTGTGTCTCCTCTGTGTCTCTCTGTGTAACAAAAAGAACTGTCACAGAGTTACACTGAGGTATCACAGAGGTTCACAGAGAAAAAATACATCAGTTATATGATATGTTTTTTACACCGGTAATTTTCTTAGCTGAAACTTTTGTACTGAATAACGAGGTAAGTTCCTGCTGAGTAAGTTTCTGAGCCGGATTGAATTTTTCAGATGTCATGTATTTAACAATACTGTGATACAGCTGTCTTCCTTCGGGTTTATCCTGGATCTTTTTGAGATCAGACATGCACACAAGCAGTTTCCCGTTCCCAACAGCAAACTCAAAGATCAGTCCCAGTTTATGGTTCCGCTCGACATTATCAACCACCTGAACAATCGGACGGTAATCCGCGGGAGAATTATCGAGGATGAACGGACGACTGTTCTTCACAATCGGCCACCACTGCCAGTTGGTATAAAATTCTGTAGGAAAATCGCTAAATAAGGGATGCAATGGGTCAGTTAAAATTGACATTGTGCCCGGGGAAACAGGCTTCTTATTCGACTCCGAGATCCCCTTGAACATCCTCCAGTTCCAGTAATCAGGTATGTAGAGTCCACCAACAGTAAGGCCGGTAACATCATCAAAATCAGGGAACAGTAAAACCGTTTCTCCATCAGCCAGACTGGTGAGTGTTGCTTTATCAAGTTTTTCTGAAACTATTAAGCTTTCAGGGATCTTCCTGTCAGGGTCTGAAGGATAAACCCACACCGGATAGATATTTACATATTTTGTCCCCTCAATTGCAACTGTAAGTGTAAGCTTCTCTGCCTTTACAACTTTTGAGAGGTCAGAGTTAAGTGTTATAATATCAGTTAGCTCACCTTGCAGGAGATCTGCTTTAAATAGTCCGGAATCAACTAATTCACCGGATGTTTTCATCAGCTCCCATTTAACTTTCTGATTTTTCATTGTTGCTTCAGAGTAGTTGGCAACCTGAATTTTACCATTATACTTTTCGTTATTGGTCCAGCAATATTTATCCATTATCACAAGGGGCACAACCTTGTTGCAGAACTGGCTGAACTGCTCAGCGGTAATTATCCCTTTACTATCCATAAATGCATCGAGAAGTCCGATTAAGGCGGTCCCCTGTCCGGGAAAATCCTGAAGATCAAGCAGGTGAAAACCAGCAAAGCCCGGAGTTCTCAAAGCCATTTCAATGTCTGCCTTATAACAAATAGCACTGGAGGCACCTGAGGCCCTGAAGAACGACAGAGCCTGATCAGTCAGGTTATTTTCTTTTAGTCTTTCTCTGAATATCTCAAAGTTCCAGGGCTTCATTACACCGGTATATTTTTTAATTTCATCATAATTCGGATAGATCTGATATTGCCCTACCTCTGTTCCCAGAACGGGAACCGTACATTTTGCTATTGCGCCTGAATAATTCAGACTTGTTGAAGGATATCTTCCATTCAGATAACCTCCGTCGTAAGCGTCGGCAAATGAGAATGATGCGCGGGTATGGGTACTGTAAGTAGTATCGGTGTCAGCTCCGACGCGGCAACCGGCGAAGAAATCCTCACCTTCTACCTGTCCTCTGAAACCAAGATAATTATTTGTACCAAAAGACATTAAAGGGCGGTTATCCAAAGATCTGTAGTGCGCCACAAAATCTCTCATCACATCGAGGTCTCCGTTAAGTTCGTTTCCAAGTGCAAACATTACAAATGAGGCATGGTTACCGTATTCTTCAAGGATATTCTCCCCTTCTTTAAGGAGAAATTTATTCAGATCAGTATTCCTTGTTTTGCTGAATCCTCCCCAGAATGGCAATTCAGGCTGCATATAAATTCCTTCAATATCGGCAGCCTGAAATGCGGCAAGCGGAGGTGTCCAGGAGTGGAACCTGTAAAAATTAATATTGTACGATTTTGCGATCCTGAACACTTTTATCCAGCTTTCAACATCCATCGGAGGATGACCAGTTAATGGAAAAACACAGCCGTCATGTTTGCCGCGGAGGAATGTTTTGGTCCCGTTAATTGTAAACTGTGTCCCTTCTGTTGAAAACTTACGCATGCCAAAATTAGTAGTATCACTGTCAATCACTTTTTCTGACTTTAGTGAAACAGACAGTTTATACAATACGGGATTAAACTCACTCCATAACTGGAACTTACTGCCCATTTTATAAGTTAGTTCGAAGGTGTTTTCGCCCTTGTTAAGTGTTACCGGGAATGACCTGGAAGATACATTGTGTTTTTCAGGGGTATTCCAGGCCTCTGCATTTAGAACAATTTTCACTGCGCCAGATATCCCGGCCGGATTATTGATCTTCAGTCTTACCAGAATATTCTTATTGTCAACATCAGGGTAGATCTTAATATTCTCTATATGAGCCTGATGTTTAGCCTCCAGGCAGAACTTCCCTATAATACCGTTCCAGTTGCTCTGAGTGTGCTCAGTCCAGGCATGAGAGCCCTGAATTCCTCTGGGAACAGCACTGCTACTGTTATTTACCAGAATAGTAATAGTATGTTTCCCCGGGGTAAGGAGTCCGGTAAGATCATAATTATGAGGAGTGAGAATGTTATTGCACGAGCCGGCTTTTATAGTATCAATCCATACTGTTGAAGGTTTGGTACGCTCCATTATAAGTCCTATATTCTTGCCATTCCAGTTCTCAGGGATTGTAATTTCTCTTTGGTACCAGGCCATTCCTGCATACATCATTTCGCGGGAGAGCCTCATAGTTTCCTGTCTGTTTTTATTGGGGATGCCCTTTTTGTTTTCATCCATCGTTCCCGGAAGTTTTACCGAATCTGTAAAAGATTGGGAAAACCATTTTTCGGTAATGCCGGTATCGGCAGAGTCAATGGCAAACTTCCAGCTTCCGTCGAGCGAAATTGTTTCACGAGTGGATACAAATGGTTCCTGTTTACATGCAACAACAGCTGTTAATAAAATAACAATAATAAATATGGACTTCCTCATTATAATATCTGTTTTAAAATATTATTCGTACAAATTATTTATGTCGGCTTCTGATAAATCGCAGACAAGGGACCCAATCTTATTAATTACCTCATTAAAGCACTTCTCCCCTTTTTCGGGTGTGGCTTTAAAAGGATTCCCGATGCCTGTATCAGCTGTTACCTGCGTCCATCTGCGTTCAGCCCATGCCCAGTTCTCATTCAATGCCTTGATCCTGAATTTCTTACCCTTGCCTTCTCCGGCTTCACTTAAAGGAAGCACCAGTTCCGGAACCAGGTATTGCATCATGCTTGTTTCCATCTCATCGGCATGTCCTCCGCTATTCTCAAAAAAATCAGAGGTTTTAAATGACTGGAACCAGTTGCAGCCACAGATAAACATTTTCGGATATCTCAATCCCAGTTCCCGTATCATCTGCTTAAAATCGTTGCCCCCATGACCGTTCAGGATCAGGAACTTATAAACACCATTACGATTCAGAACATCTGTTATATCGTTAAGGATTGCCATCTGGGTGGATGGATTCAGGTTGATATTTATCCTGATATCCATCTGCCCGGTATTAACTCCAAAGGGAATAGCTGGTAATACAACAGGTCTGGCACCCTTTTCCCAGGCAATACGGGCTGATTCAGCTGCGATTTTCTCAACCATAATGTTATCAGTAGCAAATGGCAGATGATAATTATGTGCTTCAGTGGCGCCCCATGGTAAAATAGCAAGGTCAATCTTCTGATCTTTAACTGTTTTCCAGGTAGATTCAGCTAGTATATATGGTCTCATTATTTACAAGTGTTGATTCAATTGTAAAAATGGGAAAAAAATCGTTTAACCCAAAAAGAAAACCATTAACCGCAAAGGGCACGAAGGATTATCACTAAGGGCGCTAAGAACATATGACTATATTCTAATTATGATTTCGGTAACAAATAGTATAAAGCTGAATGTAACATATTGAATATATGCTCTATACATTTCCCCTCCTTTTGAAGGAGGGGTGGCCGGACCACTTTTAAATTATGATACAAATGCTGATACCGGCCGGGGTGGTTGATTTTCTTAACTGAAATCAACCACCCCGGTCGGGAAATAAAATACGCTAAATATTTGATAATCAATCATCCCGACCACCCCTCCTTCAAAAGGAGGGGAAACTTTTTTATGTAGTTTCTCATTTATCCCCCAAGCTTAGGTTGACTGCTATGCCCTCAGGGGAAGTACCGTTTAAAAACCCTATTACTTGGGTTTGGTCAGCTCTTTAATCTCCTTGTCTCTGGCTGCAAGATCTTTTTCGAGGCTGGCAATTTTTTCATTTAATTTAACAGCTTCCCCTTTCAGCTTCGCCACATCATCTTTCAGGGCTGCCACTTCCTTTTGCAATGCCGTTTTGTCTGCTTCAAGGCCTTTGATGACCGGGATATATTTTGATTTAGCATATAACCATGCAGTGAAGTATCCTATAATAGCTGCAACAAGAAGCAGCCCAACAATTGTTATTACTGCTCCTGTTACGGACTGTGCGAGTTGTATAAATAATTGTGTCATCTTATTTCATTTTAATTGATATTTCAGTATTTCTGTTTTTTGCCCTTCCCCCGGGAGTAATATAGTCAACCAGGGATTCAGTCTCTCCCTTAGATTGAGTTGTAATTCTTTCTGTTTTTACACCCTGCTCTTCAAGATATTTTACTGCTGCCCGGGCCCTCTGAAAAGAAAGATCCTGGTTATACTCAGTGGTACCAACAATATCTGCATGTCCGGTTACAGATAACATTGAAGCCGGGTACTTCTCAAGCCATGCTTTGAACTCAACAAGCCGGCTTTCAGTTTGCGGATCGATTTTGATTTTTGTTTTGTCAAAGTCAAAAAAGATCAAAATTGGTTTTGGCATTGATGCGATGATCTTTGCCAGTGAATCAGCCGCAGGATCTGGTGGCACAGTAATAGTTTGTACTGCAACAGGCTTGTTGATCACTGGCAGTAAAACATCATTATACAGCCATGCTGAAAAGAAGGCCCAGATCACAAACAGGACAGTTCCGGTAATCAGGATTCTCATTTTCTAACTTGTTTGGTTAATAATCAGGTTATTGTCACTACAAGTTAGGAAATATTATGGAAACAAAGTGCATCGAATTCAAAAAAAAGAAATCCGTTAACCCTGCCTACCGGCAGGCAGGCGCAAAGGACACAAAGGGTCTCACAAAGGTCTCAAAGTACTGTATTATATAACTTTAACTTTGTACTTTCTGTTTATAC
>JFJP01027200.1_pt1 | contig 39374 bp, 43 predicted proteins | sample 431651 | NCBI WGS metagenome assembly JFJP01 (sample SAMN02602958, study PRJNA72255) | Microbial mat metagenome, whole genome shotgun sequencing project. | biome: fresh water; feature: sink hole; material: water; isolation source: purple microbial (photo- and chemosynthetic) mats found in... | reverse complement strand
GGTTACGGGTTCAAGTCCCGTAGTCCCCCTTTTTTTCAATTTTTTGCTTTATAATTTCAACTTCAAAACAATAACAAAAAAATTTTTTTCTCTCTTTTTAATTTTAAAAAAGAAGAAATTTTTCAAACAAAAAAATAGAAAAAATGCAAAATTAAGAAAACCACATATTTTAAAAAGAATGAATGAAATTTGCTTTTGAGTGAGAAAGAAAAAGAAATGAATAAATTAAAATTTTTTTAACTTTTTTAAAATAATAATTGATAATTCAAGAAAAAAAAAAGAGAAAAAAAATTATTTAAATTGTCGAATTATTAAAGAAAAAAACGATAATTTGTTTTTAGTGTATACTAACTAAAGTTTTTGGGAAAGGAAAAAAAAGAAAAAAAAAAAGAGAGGAGTGTGGGGATTGAACCCACGACACCAGGATTTGCAGTCCTATGCTCTGCCACTGAGCTAACTCCTCAATATGTTCATTTGATTTATGTTGGAATCCTTGAATTACGAATTTCCAATCTTGTTTTTTTTTCTCAACATTGAAATAAAAATATTTGAGACTTAATTTTATCATCTGTTTTTGCTTGTAAAAAAATAAAAACATCAATTTAATAATTATTTAATAAATATGCCTAAATTCAATTGCATTAGGTTCCATCTTCAGATTTTTCATATCTTAATCTACACTTTAACATAATTTCCCCCTTTTAATTACAAAGAATATTTCAAAAAACATTCAAACTCTTAATTATCATAAAAAAATTCTTAAAAAAAAAAACATCAAACAGTTTTAAATTAATTCTTAGCGTTTTATTTATAGATCATGAAACCAAATATTTCAACACCCAACACTCTCTTAGAGCATCCGAGTACATCTCCTACTCCTCTCCTAAATTCTCTAAATCAAATGTCTTCTCCTTCAGTATATATTTGATTTTTTTTCAAACTGGCTTTTTTGTTTGATTTAATATCGTTAATATCCAACTTTGTAGGGAATCGCCACTCATCAAGCTATAAGCGTTTTATCCTTATCAAAACCACAAAACATCTCTCCCGATTTAAGATATGAGCATCTCAAACAATTTTTGGATAATATGACCAATGTAATGAATCAACATGCGAGCCTAATCAATGATATGCAAGCAGAGATCCTTAAAAAAGCCAATGACAAAAAGGCAACTTTTAAAATAAAAACTTAGATAAAATAAAATTATTGATTTTAGATGGTGGACGCGATGAACCTCTTGACAGAAACCATTAATCTTTATGATAATGATTTCATCAAAATTTTGAATGGGCAAATGGGCAAGGCTAAAAACGAAAAAACTGGCAATGAGTTTGATGACAGCATTAGCAAACTTTGCAATAAAATAAATATATTAGGTCATTCGTCGACTTTCTTGTACAAAAAAGTGAACTCGATTGAAGACAAAACCAAGGACTTAGAAGCTAAAGTTCAAGGGAAAATGAATACCTCTGATTACAAATTCAAGAGCAAAAAATTTAAGAACAAAATTTTGAGTGATTTCGAAGAATTGAAAAAAAGTGAGGACAAAAGAATTTTCGAAATGGATAAAAAATTCGGAAGTCAAATATCTGCTTTCGAAGAAATGGTGAGAGAAGTGGAAAAGAAGACCGTTTGGCGAATTCAGGATTGTGAAGAGTTATTGAGGAAAAGAATCAATGATGAATATGTTGATTTCACTGTTAGAAATTCAGAAGAAAAATTGATAAAATTGATTAATAATATTAGTGGCGGAGGTTTGGAGCAATATGAAAGAATGACGGCCGATTTAGAAAGAAATATCAAACTTTTGGATGAGACTTTAAATGAGAAGATCAAGATAAATAAAAAACAAATGAAAGATATTGAAGAAAGGTATTTTAAGATTTAAATAAATATATAATATATTGTTAGTTTAATTACGACTATGATGTCAAATGAGAAATATGCTGAAGATAAAGCTCGACAAGAAACAAAAATCAATGATATGCTTTATAAATTCAAAGATTTTGAGTCTAAAAATAATCCAGGTCCTTTATTGGAAAGACAAAATAATTTTATCAATAATTTGGACAATAAAATCATTAATATGGAAAGAGATATGGTTTATTTTTCAATTATTTTAAATTTTAATTTTTTTTCTATTGTAGTTGAAGAAAATATCAGAAGCTATGGCCAATTTAGCACAAATGGGCGAGAAATCTAAAGATAATCAAATTGATCCTTTCCAATATTTAGATCCTCATAAATTATGTAGCCTGGAATCAGACTTCTCTGTTTTACAAACTGAGGTTCATGAACACAAACATTTAATCAAAACTCTCGAAGATGTTAGAATTATTCTTTAAACTTAAAAAAAAATATTAATTTTTCTTTAGGATTTTAGGTCTAAATTGAAGTTTTTTAACAACAATCTTTTAGAAACCTTAGCAGGATCATTAAAACAAAACCAATTATCAGGTCCTGGATTAGAAAGAGGTTCATTAGTTAAACGATGTTTTTGATAAAAAATTATTAATTTAGATGAAATCATTAGATTAATTGATCAATTTTCTCCACCTTTCAATATTTTGGATGAAGAGAACTTCAAAAAACTTAAAAAAGATGTGGGAGATATGATGAAAAGAACAGAAGGATTCATAGATTTAGAAAAAAGGATTACTAGACTCTTAAAAGATTTGGATATCAATAATTTGGTGAAACAAGTGAAAACTAAAGCAAATCAAGACGATGTCATAAAAGATAATATGATATTCGAGCATAAATTAAGTCAATTACAAGAGCAATTAGGTTATATAAAGAAAGATGTGGATCATCTCTGTGTCAACATCAAGAAAAACATTACAAATAATATCCAATTTAACACGAATCTTGATTCTTTTAACACGATTTTAAGCACAAAAAAAATTGTGCCAATACAATGTTTGAGTTGTGGAGTTCAATCAATGCCACCAAATTATTCAAAAGTCTTTTAAAATTAATAGAAATTCAAATGAATTTTTATGATATTTCTGTTTTTAGGGAAAAGTTCTTGGAACTGAAGGAAAATTCTATAAAGGAGAATCTAATTATGATTATAATGATCAAGGAGTTAATTACAAGGTCAATGGAGGAGGTTATCACACTTATCAGAAACAGAATTTGAGCAATTCTAATATCAATATAAGGCCGAATACCATGCAAGGACAAATGCGTAAAAGAAAATCAATTAAATAATTTTTACTTCAATTTGTTTCAAGCTAACAATATGATAACTCCTCCAGTACCATCTGAGACTAATAAGATGAAAAATGGAAGGTTGATGAGACCTGGCAGTGCGAAAAAATAAAAGAGAAGAAGAAAAATTTAATTTTTTGAATAAAGGCAATAATGAACTTATATTGAGATTGATTTTCGATTATAATAAATCATTTTTTTTTTTGTAAAAAAGTTTATAAATTTAACACAGATTTTATCAATAAAATATATTATTGAGACTGCTGATGAGAAATAAATGATTCCATTTTCCCAATTTATATAAATTTAAAAATTTAACAAAAATCTTTAACAATTTTTCTCTAAAATTGTTTTAACAAAAACAAAATGCTCCTAAAAAATGTGAAAAATTCTAGTCAACTTGAATATGCTAAACTGGTTTTGAATTATGAATAATTTTTCTTTATTCTAATAATATAATAATATTTCAATATAGAAAACTGAATCAGATGAGAAAATCAAAGAATATTTCCAAAAAAAATCCACACTTAGAAAAAAATTTTTACACAAAAACATACCCCAAAAAAAAAATGATCGTTCATTATTTCATTTTAATTTATATTATTAAACAAGATCACCATTAAAAATAGACATAACAAATGTTTCATTGAAAAAAACAAAAGATGATTTGTCTTTAAATTATAAAACAGAATCGACAACCATAAGTCCACATTTCATAAAAATAAAAAAAAATACAGAAAAAATTAATGCGAAAATCAGTCAAGTTTATACGAAAGTGCAATTTTTTTTACCTCCTCTGAGAAATAAATCAAGCCAAATTGATATGAGTAATTTTTAATTTTATTTAATTAAATTTGCGCGAAAAAAGGTTCACAAGAAAAAACTTTTTCTAAAATGAAAGAAGAAAGACGAACATATAATAAATCAATTGATAAAATTTATGAAAATCATCCTTTCGCCCTTTTTAATAAATTAAAAAAATAATAACGATTTTAAAGCAATTTAAACTAAGTTTCTTCATTTTCACATTTTAGCAGTTTTTTAAAGCATTCACCTCCTCTACATATTTGACGATTTTTTTTGCATCAGAGGCTTCCATCAATAAAAACTCAAGGACTTCCTTATATTTAATTTTTAGAGTTCCATTCTCTTTTTCGCTGTACTTCCCATAAATTATCATTTTATTTGTTTTTTTCTCATTAGCCGCAAAAGAAAAATTCATGCCTTTTATCTTCACATTGCAATTTTCGAGCACAAATAAACTTAAAGGAGTCTCTTCTTCTGCGTTTTTGAAGATAAACCCAAGATTTTCTATTAAAACTAATTGTAAAAGCACAAAATCCTTATTATTCTTCTTTTTCTTTTTTTTCTTCACATTTATAAACAAATCTGCATCCTTTACTATATTAACTCTCAAAGAATTATTTTTATATTCTTTTTTTTCATCAATTCCTCTCAGAACAATAAGATTCTGAGCCAGAACATTATCGATAATACTATCGATAAACTCCTTCGAAAAATTCTCACCATCATTCAACCCTTTCACATTCAAATTATACTCTTTTATCACATTTTCAAGATCTTTTCTCTTCAAATGGTGGATTTCTATATCAAGCATTATCGTCGCAAAAGCCAGCATATGAACTGCATCGAAATTCTGGAAAATTTCTCGAAAATACTCTTGATTTTCAGAATTAACCAACTTTTCCTTATCTTTGAAGATTTCAAAATTGTATCCAGGCTTCAGATTTTTTAGTTCTTTAAAATATTTTCGAGAAAAAGCATATAAAAGAATATCTATTTTTTCAGGGTCATTTTCTATAATGAAATTATTTAGAAAAAACTTCAAAGCTGAAACAAAGGACATATCTCTAAAAATAAACGATTCTGTATAGAAACTCAATACATCTAAAATTTCCTTTATATTCAGATTTGTTAAAAAATTCGCAATTTCGCTTTTATCCTTTTTATGATTTTTCACATCATCAGAAATATTTTCATTGAGAACTCTTTGATTATGTAGAAATTTTGCGATTGAAGGAGGTGTGTTTTTAAGAAATTTTATGAAAATCATATAAGAAACTCCATAAATTGCTTTATAATTAAATAATTCAACTCCTATTTCTACCATTTTGTTGAAGGAAAATTCATGGGGGAGATTGTGATCTTGCCATTCTCTTTTCAGTCTTTCTGGGATCAATATATTTTCTATTGTGAGATTTGGAAAGAATGCTTCTTTCACAAAATCCTTTAAAGAAACTACTTTATTATCCACAAAGAGAATAGAACGACTGGAGTCTGGAGTATAAGACATTTGAGGCTTCAGATTGTTATTCAAAGTCAAAGGGTTTTTATTAAAATGAGCAATGTTTTTTGAAACGCTGAAATCGATATTCGAAGGCTTAAATGTGGGTTTTGGTGGAATCAAAGCCTTTTCGAAATTGCTTTTAGCAGTTGTATGAGAGGAATTCACTTGGAATTTTAGACCTTTTTTGACATTTAGGGTAGAAGTGTATACGTTTTTCAATTTAAAGGGAATATTTTGCTTAATATGCGGAATTTCATTCAATATTTGTGGATTAAGTGATTTATTGGGATGTTTTAGTTTGCTGGTTTTATTGATTTGAAAGTTCAAAGCTAAATTTTTCCCGGTTTCCTCATAATCTGCTATTTGTGAATCATCGCAAAACATCACCGATGATAAATCTGATTGTTTTTCTAGAGGGTTTCCATTATATTCCTCAGGATCGTCATTAGAAAATGAGAGACTATTTATACTATTCATATATACATTCTCATTATCAATAATATTTCCCACGTTTTTCACTTTTAGATTCTTGAAATATAAATAATATTTATGTTTTTTGGGAAGAATCAAATTGGGGATTCTTGTAGGTTCTTCCATATTTCCCAATGAATCAGAGGATGAAAATTTTTGATTAAACCCAGCATTATAAGCACTTAAAAACTTATTAGAAATTTTATTCTCATTAGGTGCATCGATCTTTTGATCATGATCAATCTCAATCAAATTATGATTCCTCGCAGAAAGACTTCCTTGAGATTTCTCCCTTTTCCCATCACTTCCTTCCCTCATTTTCGTAAAATGAACATCGAAAATCTCTCTTAATTTCAAATCTCTTGCTAAATCTGCAGGTCTGCAATTATCTTTATTGGGGATTGAAGGATTGGCACCTTTTTTTAATAATAAATGGCAAACAACAGGTCTTTGAAAATAGGAAGCCACATGTAATGGAGTCCATCCATCAGAATCTGTTATATCAACTAAGGCTCCCCAATTTAATAATTCTTCAACGACTTGAATACTCGCATGACGAGCAGCCACATGTAAAGGACTTGTCCGATCTTCATCGAAAGTATTCACATTTACACCCTTTTTCAAATAATAACGAATGGCACTTATATTGCGACCGGCTGAGGTTTTGAAGAAATTAATCTCATCTTTCGAAAGATAAGCAATAGATTTCGGAGAAATTTTGCCTTTTGGCTGACAAAAGGATTTAAAAATATTCAACTCATTATTGTCCATAGAACCTTCATAGGATTCGTAATTGGGCATGCAAGCCAAACAAGTACCTTGTGCTGATTTGTTTTTTTTTATCAAAGATTTAGAAAGTTGTTTATTCTGTTGTGAGTTGCCCATATAGTTTTTTTTTTTTGAATGTAAAAAAAAAATTTTAATTAAAAAAATTATAATTCCTTATAATATAAATAATTTCTTTTGTTATCCGTTCAAATATAAAGCCATTTCAATCAAATATTGGTTTATAATAGAAACTACTTCCTGAGAAATAAATTTTTTGATGAATTCAAAAATTTCTTTGACTTCAAACGATCGTCTTTCTAAAGGAATGAGCATCCAAATTGATTACAAAGTGGTGGTCTTAGGAATCGCGAGTGTTGGCAAATCTAGTATAACTCTCATGTTCGTGAATAATACTTTCTCCAATGAATATAACCCGACATTACAAGACACTTTTCGTAAGCCTTTTGTTTTAGATGATCAGCCTGGAACTTTAGGTCAAATTTATTCATATTTATCAGAAAAATATAAAGAGATTTTTATTAGAAATTCTGGATACTGCTGGACAAGAGGAATATGTTGTGATGCAAGATCATTGGATTCGTGAAGGAAAAGGATTTGTTGTAGTTTATGCTGTGGATTTATTGGAAAGTTTTGAAGAAGTGAGCAAAATAAGAAAAAGGATTGAAAGAGTTAAAGATACAAAAGATTTTCCAATGATTATTGTTGGAAATAAATGCGATTTAATGAGCGAGAGGAAGGTCTTGAAAGAGACAGGAGAAGATTTAGCCAAACAATTCAATTGTCTTTTTTTGGAGACATCTGCCAAAAAGAAAATCAATTGCACTGAGGTTTTTATGGATTTAGTTAATGAAATCAGAAAAAAAGAAAAAGTCCATATAAAAAAAGACGAGAAGAAAAGCTTTTGGAAGGATTTAAAGGAAGTTTGTAATTTAATTTAATTAGAAATGTCAATTCTATTTCAAACCCAAAAAAAAAGCAATGCTTTTTTTGTTTGTTAAATAAAAATTAATTTTTAGTTTTTAATAAATAAAATGCTATAATAATAGAAAAAAATTTTCTTCTTGATAAATTCATCCCAAAGTTTTATAATTAATTCTTAAAGATATTCAATACAAATGTTAGAAAATAAGCGGGAAATCAGCTCAAAACACTCAACTCCTCAAAAACAAAGCAAAAGCCATTCAAGCTCCATAGAAAAAACAAAAGAAAAACGAAGTAGATCAAGATCTAGAGAAAAAGAACGACAGAGAGAAAATGAAATGGAAGAAGAGAAGGAAATAGGAGAAATTTCAGAGGAAAAATTGGCTGAGTATATAATACCTGAAGCTTTTCAAAGAGATCTTCCCAATGATTTGATTCTCTGGGAAAAAACTGATAATGAATCAGAATATCAGCCTGAATTCGTTTTGGATCTTCAGATAAGCCAAGAAAGACCTAAAATTAATGTGAATTATGGGGATAATAGGCCTTTGATTGAAGAAAAAAATAAAATCACTCAATTCAGAGAAATTTGGGATTCTAGAATCAAATATTTGATCTCAGATTACGAGCTTATCGATATTTTCCGATCTAAAGGCAGGGCGAAATATAATCAATCTATAATCAAATATCTTGAATTTTATAAGGCCAAAAAAGGTTATTTAAGCAATGATTATGAATTATCTCAGGTTTTCAGCAGAGCATATTTCAAATTGAATGAAGTTTTGCATATATCAGATGTTCTTAAGGATTATAAAGGTTTTTAATTAAAAAAAAAAGAATATAGAAATTAAAAAAAAAATATTAGGAAAGCCAATAAAAGTAGCTTGTTTGGCTGAAGGACCAGGTGGATTTATCAATTGCTTGGTTGATTATAGGAATTCCCAGCATAAAGAAGAAATTAAAATACAAAAACAAAAATATGGACCCAAATACTCTTATTGGACTCTGGACAATTATTTCTCAATAACTTTGCGAGTGAAAGAACAATCGCAATATAACAAATCTCTTGATTGGGAACATTACAAATGCAAGCAATATTTCAATTCCTTAAGCAATCAGAATTATAAAATTCTTCTAAGCTATGGAATAGGTGATGGGAATATGTTAAATACAGAGAATTTGAAATATTTCATTGAAAATGATCTAAAAAATGAGAAATGTGAATTAGTTACAGCTGATGGAGGAATTGAGCTCAATACTGATGAAGAATATGAATTTCAAGAGCTTTATAACGTAAAATTGTTCTTTTCAGAGGCGATTACTGCAATGGCTTGTCAAGCTATTGGTGGTAAATATATTATGAAGATTTATGATAGCTTCTTTGATGTGACTATTGATATTTTAATACTTTTGACTATGTATTATGAAAGAGTTCGAATTACAAAGCCGCATACTAGTCGTCCAGCTAGTTCTGAAAGATATTTAGTTTGTGAGAATTTCAAAGGAATTACCAAGGAAAAATTGACAGAATTGTTCAAACTGTTAGAAAAATGGGTTGGTTTTGAAAAAAATCAGGATTATTTGAAAAATGAGAACTTTGTTGTGAAATTTTTGAATTTTACAGAAAATGCAGAAGCTGGATTTAAGAAAAATTTGAGAGAATCTAATGAAGATTGCATACATTCACAAATTACTAAGATTAAGGAGGGGCTCAATCTTAGTGAAGAGAACAGAACAGAAGAGGTAAACGAAAGAAAGAAATTACAAAAGGAAAAAGCAATTGCCTGGTGCAAGGTGTATAATGTCCCTTATTTAGAAAATTTGGAGGTCTGAGTTCTTAAGAACAAAATATTTTTTTCAAAAAAATTTTGATGTGAAATTGGAATTTTATAATTTTTGAAATTTTTTACATATAAAAAATAAATAAAAATATTTAAATAAATTCTAGAAACTAGTGGGTTTAAAACAATTAAAGTTTTGCAAATAAAATGATGGAAATTAAAAAGGAAAAGATAAAAATCTAATAGTCTCTCATCATTTTTTTAAGATTAATTTAAAATTTTCTTTGAATAATTTTATTTGAGAGAAGAATGTTTAAATTTTCCTTAAAGTTTAAAAATAACATTCTAGAAAAAAACTACTCTGACTTTAAATGGAAATTCAACCTTAAGCCTTGCATTTACTTGCTTTTCTTTAACTTTTATGTTGAAGTCTGTGTTACTTTTTTCGCGATTCTCCAACAAATGTATCAAGTGCTCTTTTTAAATGTGGCTCTTTTCGGTACTTGTGCAACTCTTTTATATTTGAGCAGAAAGGCTTCATCTCATAAATTTCTTCAAACATTTTTCATCGTATTTTCAATTACTGTACCTTATATAACAGAAATGAATTTCACAATATTCGAAATGAGACAAAGAAAAGCTGGTTATTGTGAATGGTTGGTTTGTGGGGCAATATATCAGATTTTCTTCTCTTTTTTCTCAAAACTCAAGCTTTCATGGGCTTGGGCCTTAGCTAGTAAATTTTTTGGTGGTCTTTATGTCTTTTATTTCAATTTAGATGAGAAATTCGATGCGAATAAGAATATTATCATGTTAGGCGTATTGTATTTTTTGGGATTGGTTGGAGATTATAATCAGGATAAAAACGATCGTGAGAGTTTCATGAACGAATTTATTACTCACAAGAAAAACGAGTTTTATAAACATTTAGTTGAAATGATTCCTGATCAGGTCTTTATTATGAACTCAAAAGACTTAGTCTTCGCAAATAAATCCACTTTAGAACTTTTTAAAGAAAAAGATTTGAAACGTCTGCAACAACTTTTGATGGAAAACTTGGAAATTGTGGATTTCGATATTTTGTTAGAAATCGAAGGAAGGGTTTCAAAAGATATAAAAAATCCCATTTTTTTAAGAAAAATCGACGAAACTCTGAAAGAAACGATTTATGAGATGGAAACTTCGAAGAATCTCCCACTTTATACTGCAATTATAAAGAATCTTAATAATGAACATATCGAGAATGAGTTCGATCTCAAAATGAAGAAGATTTTCTGGGAAAATGATGATGCAGTGCTAGTTTTAATGAGCAAAGTGGATGAGAAGAATTTGAATTCACGTTTAGAATATGTGAATTCCTTCTTGAATTATGTTCTGGGCAACGTTTCACATGATATTTCTACCCCTTTTAATATTTTATTAGGATTATTAGACACTTCAATCAAAAAAGTTAAAGAAATAGAACTATTACAAGATCTAAAAATTGCAAGAAATATGGGCGAAATCCTGATAAATATGTTTCATACAATGATTGATCTTTTTAATATAAGAAAAGGCTTATTATTATTGAATTTAGAACAGGTGAATCTTAACCAAGAGTTCAGAGAAATCCTTTTTTTATTTGAAGAGATTTTAAAGAATAGAAAGGTGAAAGTCAGTATTGACGAAAATTTGACAGTTATTTGGACTGATCGCCGTCGTTTTCGGCAAATTATCATAGGAGTCCTTAATTATTATCTCAAGCATATTGAAAAATCAGCTCTTAATATAAATTTGTCGAAATCCTCTAATGATTTATATGAAATAGTAATCGAAAGCTATTTTTCAAAAAATGAATCCGGCATTATTGCACCTTCCTCTCTTCGAGACGTCATGATGAATAAATTGAAATCAAGCTCCAGTATCCATAAAAAATCGATAAATGCAGGAGTTTCTGATTCTTTTGCTGAAGGAAATTTGATTGATTCAGGTATGAATTTCTCTATGCTGGATTATCTCGTTCTTTGTCTTTCCCATGGAGAAATGGACCATCTTGAAATCGATCATGGCAATCATTCGAATTATGTTTGCAGGTTTAGAATCAAGGATATTTGCAAGAGTTCAGTCATTCAATTAAAGGATCTTCTCATTGAACAGAAGAAATTCAATGTCAACTATTTGAAAAGGGATGATTTTCTTGGGGGAGAAGATTCCCAATCTTATGAAGGTTCAGCTTCTTTTGATGATAATAAGATCCTTATCTCCACTTTCGAAAATACACATCTCAATGAACAGAAATCCTATTGTCAAAACTTCAAAATGATGCCTTCAATGGACCCTTTATGTGTCGAAATAGAACAAAATCAAAATGAATCTTCGAGTCCTTTCATCAGAAAAAAAATCCATTTGTTCCCTTCGATTTTTTCGAGCAAAACTTGTAGACAAAGGAATAATGAATCCATAAGTTTTACGAAGAAATATTATATTTTAAATGTAGATGACAATTTCCTCAATCTTATGGTCATTAGTAAATATTGTAGAGACTTCGCTTTTGAAGTAGTGGAAGCCAAAAATGGCTTAGAAGCGATAAAAGAAGTTGAAAATCTGCTGGATAAAAAGACTATCGCATTTGATTTGATTTTTATGGATTGTGATATGCCTATTTTAGACGGTTTTGAAGCTTCGAGACGCATTAATAAAATTTATTTGGAAAAGAAAAAGTTCCAGCCTGGAATTGTTGCGATAACTGCGAATGTCATTAATGAAGAAATTAGCTTCAAATGGAAAAGAAGTGGGATGAGAGAACTGGTTCTGAAGCCAATGAGCATTGATAAATTCAAAGAATTATTAAAAAAATATTTGAATTTTTAAAACCTATGTTATATTTTCATTTGTGACAAATTTTATAAAATGAGAATTTATAATAAATTAAATAACAAATATTATATCAATTTTCTGAAAAATAACTTCTTTTTTAACTCATGTTTCCGATCCCCTCTACTTTCAAATCAACTTTCGAAAAGCCCATGATAATTACAAACAAAAACCTGGTTAAAATCAACCCCAATTTCAATGTTGATATACTCAAAATCAATGAAAACGATATAATAGGCAATTCTTTACAAGATTTCATTATTCTTTCACAATTGAGTCGTGGCTCAAATGGCACCATTTACAAAGTGCGGTCGAGACTCAACAACAAAGAATATGTACTCAAAAAGGTCAATTTAAAGAATTTGAATATCGCACAACAGAAAGAGGTCTTCAAAGAAGCTAAAATCCTGAAAAAAGTCAAACATCCTCATATCATTCGTTATTATCAGTCTTTTAGAGATGATGGAAGTTTGTATATAATAATGGAATATGCTGAAGGAGGAGATTTACAAAAGGTTTTTCTTTTAATTTTATAATCTTAATATTCTGTGTTTTTTTTAAAAAGACAATAATCAGTTAATTTTTATTATCTTTTCTTTTCTTTTAAAACGATAATGATCGGTTAATTTTCTTATTTTTTTTCGAGTAGTTAATTCGAGTTTATCAAGAAAAAAAGAAATATTTCACAGAACAAGAGATATGGAGATTTGCTGGAGAGTTATCTGGTGCGATACTTTATTTACATAGCCACAGGATCATCCATAGAGATATTAAAACATTGAATGTGTTTTTGAGTTATGATTATCGGATCAAGGTTTTATTAAAATTAATGAATCTCCAGATAAATCTATAAAGTTTTAGTTAGGAGATTTGGGGTTTTCGAAAATTGTTTCGAATTTAGAATCATTACAAAATAACAGAGTTGGCACTCCGATGTATTTATCACCAGAAATGATTAAATTGAAACCTTATGATTTCAAAGTAATATTCAAATATTTTAAAAATAAAAAATTAATTTTTTTTTTAAAAAGGTTGATGTTTGGGGATTAGGATGTGTTTTATATCATGTTTCCACTTTAGAACCACCTTTTATGGGTGAAAATCTTATGATCTTGGGATATAATATCATTAATAAAGTGCCAAAAAGTGTGCCATTAATTTATTCTGATAAATTGAATAAATTTATCATGTGGCTTCTTATAAAAATTCCTTTGAATCGGCCGAGAATTTCTGAGGTATTTGAAAGTTTGAATATTCCGAATAAACAGAATAATGAAAACTTTCCAAGTAATTTTTGTGATATTAAATAGAAAAATATTTTTTTTTTAACGTATTAAATTTCTTATAATTTAGATTTCAATCGAGATAAAGAATCCTCTATAAATCTCTTCAAAAATTTCAAATCAAAACATCAAAAAGATGAAAAAATTCTCCAACCTGAAAAACATGCAATTGCTTCAAAAATAGAAACTAATGATTTCAAGAAATATTATGAGTTGAATAAACAACTTTTAGAAAATAAGGCAATACTCTTTATTTTGATAACATTTTAGTTTTTATTTAATATTATAGAATAAAGATATAAATAAACAATCTGACATTAAAAAATTGTTTGAGCCTTCAACACTTTTTTTCGATGCTTATGACCCAAATCCACAAAAATTACGAACACAAACTAGCCAAGCACAATTCAGATACAAAGAAAAACCAAACCCGCAATCAAATGAAACACTACAACTCGAGAAAATAGAAACAACTGAAAAAAATGAAAAAACACTTTTTGAAACTAATTTATCATCTATTTATAAAAACAACGAAATATCTCATATTTCTATTCTTAATAAACAAGAGAAAGCTTTTTTGTCAAATGAAAGGATTTTGTTTATGGAAGAAGAAGAAAAAAATAAAATCGGAGATGAAAAAAATAAAAACGAAGATGAAAATAATAAAAAAGAAGAAGAAAATAAAAACATGCAAGATTTTTTTATTAGAACAAATAAAATTGATAATTTCAATGGAAATCAGCAAAAAAACACAGTTATTCCTACACAAACCACTGCCCCAAAAATAATTCGAGAATTGCAAAAAACTAAATCTATTTCTAACCGTAAAATTTCTAATTAAAAATTAAATTCATTAACTAAAAATTTGTTAAAGTTTTAGAAAATAGTGAAGTGAATTTATTCCAGAAATTCCGAAAGAACAAATTATCCAAAAGGGAATATCCTGTCAAATCCAACAAAAATATCCAAGAAAAAACCACCAATGATTTCAATATGATGATGCAATTCACTCTTACAAAAAAAATTGGTCAGGATTCTTTCAAATTCAACGAAGAAAAAAGGGCTATGACCGCATTTGAAGGCAAAAGAGAAACTCATTTTCTCAATTCTGGTTCTTCACAAGTTGATAAAGGAACAGAATTATTAAGAGGTTTCTTCCCACAAGCTACTTTACAACATTTTCCGAAGTTTGCAGAGCAAAGGCCGAATACTACTGGATCTGATAAATTTAGAAAAAAGTTTACAATAAAAGATTTAGAATAAATGATTACAAACAATGAAAATCTCTTTTTTTTAAAAGAGAATAATTAATTATAAAGAAAGAACATTTTATCAAAATTTTATAGTTTTTCGCAATTTTTTAAAAATAATCAAAGAATTTAAAGAAATAATGTATGCTTCTGGAAATTCAAAAAATATCATTCAAGGCATAGCAAATGAGGTACTTGCAGCTGTTTTAGCGACTTTGATGATTTTCGCTTATTTGATCTATAACATCATAAGTTTTTTCAAATTTATGCCTCCTAGAAATTTAAATTTAATGGATATTCTCAAAAATTTCATCAATGATTGGACAAATAATAATCCAAGACTAAATTTAGTTCCACCTGCAAATCAACAAAATCAGGAGTTTCCACAAGAATTCCTTTCAATGAACAATTGTTCAATTTGTCTAAATCCAATTCAATATGAAATTACAACATCGTGTTCTCATTTATTTTGTGGTAAATCTTTTTATGATTTTTTTTTTTTTTATATATATAAATAATATATGCAAAGCGAAATGCATCATTGATTATTGGAATTCCATACATAAATACCAATTGTCATGCCCTATGTGCAGATCACAAATCACAATGCTGCATTTCAATTTCGATGAATCACGAGTTCAAAACCCATTAACGAAAACAGTTATCAATGAAATATATCATTACAATTTTCAGTATTCAAATGAAAGAAAATCTGTACTATCAATAAAAAACCCCTAAATTTTATAATTATATTTATTTTAGTTTTGGGTCAAAATCAGAGAAATTCCGTTCTATGTGAGAAGAATAACCTCTTTTCTAATGACGAGAGAAGGTTTGAGGTTTTTGTTGTATAGTGTTAGAAGCAGTGTTGTCTTGGTTTTCCTTATCCTTTATATATTGTCACCTTTGGATCTCATTCCTGAAGTTATTTTTGGGCTGATTGGCTTCATTGATGATTTGATCGCAATGGCTATTTTAATTTATTTTTTGGCAGAACTTTATTATCAATATATGATGAGACGAAATATGATGCGTTATCACGCGATGTAGATAAATATATATACATATATTATTTTTTGAAGATTATTTAAAAAAAAATTAAATTAAGAAATTTGATCTGATTTTATATTCAATTTAATATTTTTCGAATAACATTCTTTTTATTTTTTCTTTAAATTTAAAATTATTTAAATTCTAAGAAAAATTGTTTTCTTTTTTTTAATTAAAAAAAAATAAAAAATTATTATTAAAGTGATTCGTTCAAATAATAATTAAAATATATTATATTTGTTTTTTTTCGTTAATGACTTGAACTTTCTTTAAAAAACAAAATTATTTCCTTATTTCTATAGAGGTGCCTCTTCTTAGAGGCATATGATTTCTGATTTTAAACATTTTGTTTTCCTTTCCTAAATAATTCTTCAAAAAATCCATTTTTTCTTCCATTTCTTTGTTTTCAGCTTCGAAATCATTGATGCTTTTGCTGAAATTCAAGAAATCCTGTTCAAGAATTGAAGGAATATTCTGAAAGGATGTGATATTTTTTGCAGTTCCATAGACTTTATCCTCCTTTTCGAAAGGCTCATCAGAAAATAAAATCATTGGCATTGATTTGATATTATGTTTATTATTTTCAGAGAGGAATGTTTTATTCTTGATTTGATTATATTTCGGCCTCACCATAACATTGTTGACATAATTTTTTTCAGTGTTGCCATTGGTTTTATTTGGATTCTTTATATTTCTAAAATGATTGGGTCTTATTCCGATTCTCATTGCCTTGAATTCTTCATTAAAAGGATTATTTCTCAGGTTCTTTGTTGAGTGAGGAGCCATTAAAACTTTATGTTTTTGATGATTTCCGTTAGATTTCGAAAAACGAAACAAATGATCCATATCGTTATTGATGATTTGAGGGTCCAAATAGTCCATTAATCCTTTTTCTCGAAGAGTTTGAACAAAGTCTTTTTTTTTTCGGATTTGGTCAAGTTTTTTTCCGAAGAACTTCTTTCCAAAAGAAAATAATTGTTGATCTTGAGGAGTCAATTGAAATTTGTGGTGAGTAGCCATATTTGTTATTTTTTAAAACTTTATTTTAAGAATAGAGTTTGAAATTTTAATTTTAAGGGTATTTTCTTTGGTTTATAAAAAATATTTGAATTCTGATAAAAATTGTATATAATAAAAATTAATTTGGAAAATAGATTGTTTGATTGTAATTATGAAATATTTTTATTTTATTTATGGACTTGAATCTTTAAGAAATTTATTTAGAAAGTTTCTACTTTTTTTAATTTCTAAATTAGAAGTTTGAGGTCGAATGCTGTTTTTCAGCTGAATTCAAAAAGAAAAAAATATAAATTTATTTGAGGAGAAAAAAAATACCTCCTTTGTGCATAAGTTTTCATCATAAAGCTCACTCAATTGTGGGATGATATCCCTTTTGTTTTTCTTTTTTTCTTTCAAAAATTTATCGATCTCCTCATGTTTTTTCAATTTGAATGAAGTATCCCCTTTTTTCGCTTTATCGAGAACAAAATTCACAGGTTTATCATCTCCGAATTTTTCTTTCAAATAGAACTTAACAATAGAGTTTGATTCGATCATTTTTTTTAGGTTATTTTTATTGATAGTGGCCTGATTTTGTGTCAGAAACATCAAATTGTTTATTTTCGAAATTGATTTCATTATCACCATTGAAGCTTTTTATGATAAAAAAAATAAAAATATATAAATCAACAAAAGCTTACATTTTTTCATTAGATTATTTGGAGAATTCATTAAAAATTTGTTCTTAGATTTTTTTTCTGTTGATAGTTTTTTGTCTTTTCCTCTGATTTCAGGAGAATAAACCATTTTCATTGAATCAACTTTTTTCGATATTGTAATGATATCATTCTGTTGTCTATTTCGAGTTTTTTCTCGTTTCAATTCTCCAAGAAAATGCCCTCGAAAATTAGCGTATTTAGTAACTAAACTTTGAATTCTTTTGATTTCTCGTTCATGAATATTGCTTTTCTTCTGGATAATCATGAAATCTTTCCTCATTTGCAGAATCACATTATTCTCTTCCTCTTGTAATTTAGCCAAAAGCAATTTTTTTTCATTTTTCTAAAATTAAATTTAAAAAAATATGAAAACTGTAGTTTTCTTACATGCTTTTGTGATAGAATCTTCTGTTGATTTGAGTTTTTTTTCTCAATTTTTTGATCAACAATTTCTTTTTCTTTTACTTCTAATTCCTTCAATTCTTTTCGAACATTATAGGCTTCAGCTACTCTTTCAACAATGCAAAATAATTTCTCTTGGTTTTGATACTCTTTTATTTTATTATTTGGCTTGACTCTTAGAATATTAATAAAGCCAAATTTCGAAATGAAACTTGATTAATTCAATAGGTTGGCTCAATTTTTCTTTCAATTTATCTAATTCCTCCTTTTGTTTTTTGTCAAATGCTTGCAATTTCTCATTCTTTTTCTCATGAAACTTAAAACAAAATCATAAAACAAAAAAACAAAAAAAATTAAAAAAAATGGATCCTAAATTACTTCTTTGAAAATTTCATCATATTTATAATAAAATCTATCAAGTTTCTCTTGTCCAATTTCATGATAGATTTCCAATTGTTCTTTGTAGATGTTTTGTCTTAACTCGTTTTGAGAAATAGTGATACTTTTTTCAAATTTTCTGAAAAAAAGTATAAAATAAGCAAATGAAAAAATTCCCTTTCTGACCGAATGGCATCCATTAATTCTTTAAATCGATCATATTCTTGAATTTTCACTAATTCATTGGCGGCTACTTGCATTTTTTCCTTCACTGCACTCAAAATCAAAATTTGTTCATCTTCATTTAATTCTCCATTCTGTTTTTGCAATTAAAATATAAAAAAATATAAGAAATAATAATAATACTCTGTTGGAATCAAAAACTTGAAACAAATCATCGGCTGATTGAATTTTCAAAATATCAGAGAACTTTATTAAAATATTTTTAAGGATCATTCTTATAATAAATTTGACTGTTTTTTTATGTTCTTCAAAAATTGTTTGAAAGATATTAATATTAGGAGTTCCTCCAGTCACTAAATCAGTTTTCCTGATAGACTTCCATATTTCTTCAATTTTTTTTGGGGCTGAACTCTTCAGTTTTTCTTAAATTTGAAAAAAAATAAAAAATGAAACCATCATTTCCGCATCTTTCTTTATTTGCAAAATTCTCTGCTTAGAAAGTGTATTGATATAATTATAACTCAAAATAGAAAATCTGTGAGAACTGGTGTTATTTGTTTTTCCTTGGATTTGGTTTTGAACCAGTAATTCGTTGAGAGAAACGGTGGAAGAAAGTTTCATTTTGAGTATTAAAAAAAAATTAATATAAAAAAAAAAATTGGAAAGGGAAAAATTAAAGAAAAAAAAAAAAATTTTTTGTTTAAATTGCATTTTCATTTTTTAAAATGATTTTTCTTTGTTTTTAAAAAATTAGAAAAGAAAACTTTTAGAAAAAATTAGAAAAGAAAATTTATAGAAAAAAATTTGAATGAGCCAAAACAAAAAACTTTGCGTTAATTATATGAAAGGCCATTGCAAGTTCACTGATAATGCGTGTATATTTTTTCATCCAATTAAGTTAAAAGAGAATTTCTATCATTGGACATTATGTTGTGATGCGTTTGGCTCGAAATTTTCTCTAAAAGCAAATTCCATCGGCTTTTCTCACCTGAACAAAAATAGAATTAGGAGGGAATTTTTTATAATTTTGAAAAATTTGTTGATTTACGAGAAGCAAATTGTTGAATTAGTCTTATTTTTATATGATAGAGACTATCCTCGTATTCATGAAGATCCAATGTTTGAAGAAGAAGTTTATGATAGTATTTTTAAAAACTTGAGTTATTTCAAATATTTAACAAGACTTGAAATTGATGTTGGTTCACTATATCCTCTTTTGAAATGTAAAAAAGCCTTTGAAAATATGTTTATAACAACTTATTCTTTAAACAATTTATGTATTGAAATGCAGAATAATAATGACGATCAAATTTGGAGTGAATATGATTGCCATAGTTTTTTAGATATATTGATCAAACAAAAACAAATAGCCGTTTTAACATTGAAAATCAATAAACAATCTAAAAAAGATTTGCTTTTGATAAACTTATTGATAGAATCTCCTGCTAAAGTCTTTATAATAGAATACACTAATCTTTATAAAGTAAAAGTTACAAATAATCATAATAGCTTATTTTGCAAAAAGAAGATCAGTTTTACTGTGATGGATGAAATTATAATGAATTTTGACAATGAAGGGATTTTGCAAGAGATCAATAAAAATATTATTAAAAGTGGTGTTAATTTTTCGACCAATTTCAATTCTTTTCGATATAAATATAAGGGTCCAAATAAAAAAATGCTAATGGATGAATTTAATAACAATTTTTTTGTGAATTTGGACAAAATGATTCATCTTCAAGAGATAGATTTCACATTCTCAACAAACTTTTTGAATGATCCGACAAATTTCAAATTTTTAATCGAGAAAAAACTAATTAAACACACTAATTTGAAAAAGATTCATTTTAATATGTTCTATGATTTATTAGAAGAAAAAGTCATGTTAAGTCTGATGAAATTTATTGATAACAATAGCCATTCTTTGCTTTCTTTGAATTTAAACAAAATTTCGACTATTCTTAAATGGAAAAGATTATCTGAACTTTTTGAAAATCTGTTGAAAATGAAAATTATCGTAAGTTTGAATATAGATTTGATTGATGAAGCGATGGTGATCCAAGCCAATTTTCCATCTTTCTCCAATTTAATCAGACGATTTTTGAAAAGCAATAGTTATTTAGTGAATTTCAATTTGAAAGCTCGTTTTCAGGATAGTTCTTTAGGAAATATGCATGAAGATTATAGTTTTTTCTTAAGAAAAAGGAAGATATTTATACTTTATGTGATGGCCTTGAAAAGAAGTTCAAAATTGAAATGTTTAAGAAAAGAAATATTTATCGAAATCTTTGTCAAAATGCTAAATGGAAAAAAACCGATTAAAAATCAATTGAATTTTAATGCCTTTCCTTTAGTGCAAAGAAATCAATTTTTTTTGGAACTTGAAGACGATGAAGAGGACTTTGGAATTTTTAATGAGCATAATGAAAATTTAAATGAAGAGGAAGATGATGATGAAGATGAAGATGAGGATATGTTTTAATGTTTAATCTCTTTCACATAAAGATTATTAAATTGATAATCATAAATAATCTCCAAAAAAGAAAAAAATTACAGGACAATAATTTAATTTTTATATAAATACTAATTTTTATATTTTTTTTTTTGAAAAAGGTTTTTGCAATCAATTTTGTTGAAAAGACCATATTTTCCTCATTGATTTGTGCTTCTAGTTTTTGCTTTTGTTAAACTGGTTGGTGGCTTGAATTTTTTCAAAAATTTTCAATTTGTTCAATCCTTTTTTGAACTTCATTAAATCAAACTCAATGAAAATTTCTTGAGCTTCTATACGAAATAATTTTAGAAAAATATTTTAATATTATAAAAAAAAAAAATTCAAATTTTTTGTTTTGAAAATTGAAAATTTAATTTGTAATAAATACAAAGAAAATTTTGATTTTTGATTTCAAATTTGAATTTTGATAAAATTATTTATAATATTATTTTAATTTAGTTCAGTCTTTATTCAATAAAAATGAAAGAACTTTTCAAAATTTTTTTGTGTTTAAGTTATTAACTAACTGAAAATAAATAAGAAATCAATTATAAAGCTTTCACAGATAATAATAAAATTAAAATATCAAATTTTTAATATATAGAAAACCAACCTATTTTCTTTCTTTATTTTTTTTATTATGTCATCTTCAACTCAAAATTCTTTTAATATCATTGATTCACTGAGTGAATCAGATCGTTCTTTGAGCACAGATAGCCAAAAACTTTCACTCACAAAAAAGAAGCAAATTCTCTTGAATAAGAGCATTATCAAAGACACCACTAGATATTACTATAACACGTTTGATTCTTCAACAGATAAGCTAGATGAATATACATATTCTTATAAAAGAGAATTTGATTTGAAGACAGCAAATTTCAATTATATTCAAAATCCTCAGAAATTTTTTTAAAAGGAAAAGCATGTTTGACACATAACATAATAAATATTTCATTTAAACATTTTATTTTCTCATGTCATCATATTAAGTTATTTTCTTTCGAATATATAATAATTTACATCATGCATTTTAGCATTTCGTAAATACATATATTTTTAATGTCTTGTATTGAAACACAAAAATAAGGCTATTTCTTTATTTAAATATGTTTTCCCATTAGGACGAAAAATATCAGTTCAATTTTGATGAATCAAATTTTTAAAAATAATTTTTTTTTTTTTTTTTCATCAAAAGAAAAAAACATCTATCCAGATTTTTTTAAATAACCAATTCTGCAAATTATACAAAGATCCATATCTCTTTTCACAGTTTGACTAAAAATAGATTGGCAAATATCGCATATCAAAGCCTCTTCTTGCTTTAATGAGAGCAAAGTCTGATTTTATATTTTTTTGTTTAGTAAAACGATAAAGTGTGAAGTATTGACCTGTGAGCATAAAAGGAAAGAATGCTGACATTTAGGGCATTTCTTGTTCGCTTTGTAATGGAAAGACTTTTTACAATAAGGACAAAGCATTTTTAAAAGATTTTCATTCATTTTATTTGATCCTGAAATTACCTAAACAAAAATTAATGAGTTTCTACATTAAATTTTAAAGAAATACTTTTTGTGCATTTGACAAAATATAAGTTTGCTCTGGTGTTAATTTGATTTTGTCCATATTCTATTTAATAAATTTACTATGAATTTAAAAAAATCAAAATTTAGTTACAGGCAGCAATCCAAGCACTAATCCTTCAGCAATACCATAATTTTTGGTTTCGATATTTTTTTCAATCTTTGATCTTTAGGAAATCTAAATAAAAAATATAAATTTTACGGCTTTGATGATAAAAATGATCCGATCTTCAGATTTCAAGTTCAGATTAACAATTATCAAATAGAGGAAGACTTCTTTTTTAAAATCCTTTGTTTTTTTCATTTCAGAAATACCGACCAACAACTGATATAGAAAACGATATACAGCGCAAAAACAAGCATATTTTTGATTTTTAATTAATTTTTGTTGATCTTTTTCGTTTTGTTGTATAATTTCTTAAAGATTTAAATAAACTTGTTTTGAATCAAAACTTAATTTTCTTTACTTAAATTTCCAAAAACTCTCTGAATTTCTATTATTGCATTTTGAACATTTTCCTTTCAATTAAAAAAAATAATAAGAAAAGATTGGTAATCAATTTACTTCTTTCATAAAACTTCTGGATTTTTCCATGACATTGGTTATTTCTTGCATAATTGACTCATAATCACAAACCAAAGGAACCATGGGTTTTTCTTGCTTTTTATCAGCAGACTTCTCAGATAGTTTCTTTTCTTTTACAAAAACCTTGTCATTTGTAGAAAATTGTTCATCGAATTTCGGGAAAGTTTCATTTACGTCTGATTTTTTTTTTATAAAGGGGTTTCCAAAAGGTTTTTCAATGTTTGCTTCTGGCGATTTACTGAATTGGGTATCATATTTTTCAAATAAATTAGCAGTTCTATTTCGGTCATCACTCAATAATTCATTTTCGGGTTGCTTAGGTGTCGCAATTTTTCGTTGTGAGAAAATATTATTTTCTTCATTATCATTTTTCTTTGAAAATGCGTTATTTGTCCCGAATTCAAAAGTTTGCCAATCATTTTTATTGTTTTCTCCTAGCTTGGTTGAGGCAAATTCTCCAAAACTTCCGAATTCTATTTTCTTCTCATCGGGTTTATTTTTATAGGTAGAAAAATCATTTGCATTTCCAGCGAAATCATTCGAATTTGTAGCAAAATTATTCGTATTTGTTGCGAAATTATTCGTATTTGTCGAGAAATCATTTGCATTTGCTGCCAAATTATTTGTATTTGTGACTAAATTATTAGTATTTGATGAGAAATTATTAGTATTCGTTGCGAAATTATTTATATTTGATGAGAAATCCCATTTATTTTCATTCTTTTCCTCATTATTTCCGAAAGGAAGAAGGGTGGATCTTCTAAAAACGCCATCATTCTGATTTTTTTCCTCAGAGAATTGATTCTGACTTTTCACATTGAAAGTATAAGTCGCAAAAGCTTGCAAATCTTCTTCATGAGGTTTTTCTTCAACAGACCTTTTTGTTTCGATTGGTTTACTAAGTTTTGTGCTTTTTTTTTCTTCTTTAGTTTCTAAACCAGGGGCCATTGTTAAAAACCCAATGAATTTCTTTAAATCCGCTTTACCACTATCCTGTTGTTTATCTTTATCTTTGAATTTCATTTTTATTTTCTTTTTTTTCTCAGCAACTATTTCTAATGGTGTTCTATAAGAGTCTTTTATTTCACTTAAACTATTCGCAGATTTCCACAATCGAAATTCAGTGATTTCTCCATTAAATTTCGCTTTCCCGATATTGATAATTTTCTCTTTAAAAAAATCAGGCTCCAAAATCAAATTACTATAACCAATTTCAAAACAATTCAAATATAAAATTAAGGTTTTTGGTTGAGAATTATCATAAACGATAACGATATGGTTCCAAAAGTTTTCTTTAATCCTTTTGTTATCTTCTTTGTTTTTATCTCCTTGTTGGAAATCTTCATCATTGTTAGTTTCTTCTTTCAATCCTTCATCCTCCATCAAAATCAAAGGCTTGCCTTTAATCATTAGTTTCAATATGCAATTATTCAGCAAACACACAAAATTTTCATTACTGATCTCTAAAATCATGCCATTTTTCACTCGAGGTTTCAACCAAAATTCAATCGTAAATTGCTTCAATTCAGCTTCAAACCAATTTTTTTTCGTATTTTTTATATTGACAACATTAAGATCAATTCCATATTGTGTAGGACATTTCTTTCCCCATTTATCTTCTAATTCCAATGGATCGCCATCATCTAACAGAATCCATATCTCATCATTGTCATGTTCTTTCTCGCATTCCAAGACCCCATTTATCTCATAATCACTCAAATCATTCAAATTCAAGCCTTTTCCTTCGTCGAATCTCCAATAAATTTGCAAATTCGCGAATTGATCTTTTTCTTCTTCTTGATTAAAATTTTGGTCAAAAGGATCTTCTAAAGCTTTTTCCTTTTTTGGCAGATTGTTTCCTTCAGGAACCAAAGCATTATATCCTAGAAATTGCTCTAAATTGTCGCTTGCTAAGGTATCAATCATTTTGATTTCGTTCATTTTATCGTAATAAACTTGATGAAAAGGTTGTTCTCCAAAAGCCACTTCGGTTCTTTTCAAATCTTTTAAAAATTGGTCTTTTGGGAAGAATTCCTCGTATGAATCTTCGTTGATTTCCTTTGGATTTTCTTGAAAAGTTGAGATTAATTGAAAAATTTTGAAGGATTCATGAGAAGGAATATTCATTATTTTCAAAATTTCAAGATCAATTGGTTTGGATGAAATTTCAGAAATTTCAGAATAAAAAGCTTTTATAAAATATTTTGTTTCATTTGATGAATTTTCAAAAGCTTTGCTATTCTAAAAAAAAAAACAGAAATAAAAAGATTTATATTAAATTAAATTGTTTTGCATGATAATTATTTATTTTTAGGAATTTACAAGAAATTCTGTCAAGAAGTCAAGAAATTTGTCTTTGGGAACGTAAAGATAGAGAATTTTTATGAGCAAGGAATCGTTTTGGAGCAATTCTAATATTCTGCGAAATAAATTTATAAAAAATATCAATGATAAACACATTCTTTAAATCAAAAAAATTGTTGGATTAATATTTGTTACCTGATAGCAAGTTTATGTTGTCCTAAATTTAAAAAAAAGGGAAGAGTATCTTTTAAGCTTTGTAAGATGTGTGCATACTTAGGATTGTTGTTAAGATCATCAATCAATTCTTTTCTTGAGCTCTGATTTTGAATTATATTTCAAAAGTGGTTTAATTAAACAAGAATTTTTTAAAAATTATTTAAAAGCAAAAAATTTTAAAAAAGTATTTTTAATAAAAATTACATTATCCTCTGAATATACTCCATCAAAAAGGCATTGAAAATATTGTTGATAATTTTTTAATTTGATAGCAACTGGGACTTTTTCTCTGTAGGTGAACTGAGGGTTTGTATCATTTTTAATTAAAAACCAGCTTGCATTATATAAATTCTTTTCCATTGTGAAAGAAAAAAAAATGAAAAAAATTTAAAAAAAAAATGAACATGTTTATTAAGTTCTGCAATCAGATTAGGTGAAATTTGATTATTTTCGAAATAACTCAATAAGCTCTTAAGATAGTTTTGATCAATTTCAAAATCTTTCACAAATTTCTTTAAACTTAAGTATCCAATCACCAAAATTTCCATCAAATTGAATTTTCTGCATTTAATCTTTTCAAATTTTTTTGAAAAAACTAAAAAAATTAGATTAAAACTTCTAAATTTTGTTGTTTATTCTTGTGTTTTGGATTAAAATCAAATTTTTTTTTGCTAGCAATTAAAACCCTATCCATCAAACAAATCATCAAACTATTTTTATAATTCACATTTTCAAAAGAAAGCATCGGAACCACTTTTTTGTTCAAACTTGTATAAACAACATTTGTTTTATTGCATAAAATCAATGTATGACCCACAAAAAGCGCTTGAATAATGGGGTTGGTCCCTTGGAACGAATTAGAAATCTTAATTGTTTCAATAATTTTTAAATCCTGATCAATGAAAAACACTTTATTTGAACAAATAACTGCTCCCAAATTTAGTTTTTTCAAATACTGACTTCCTGTTGGCTGCCAAATTATATCAAGAATGGTGTCATCATAATCAATTCTGAATGAAAATTTTGTGCTTAAAATACCAAAATCAAGAATATGGTTCGATTCTAGTTTATTATTCGAAAATCTCAATAAATTTTCATTAAAAATTTGATAAATTATCACAAATCCTTGTCTCAAATTCGTTGTAAAGACTTTTTGAATCTTTATATTTAAATTTTCTTTTGGAGGTTCGTTGGAAAGAATCTCATTCATTTCTTCATCAAAAGGCATTTCGTGATTTATAATCAAAGAATAAGTTAAACGATCTTCACTCAAAAGGAAAAGTGGTGGATTTTGAAGATATGTTGGGCCTAAAAAGAAGGCAAATGAACAAGGATATTCTTTGAATATTTCAAGGTCTTTAGGAGGGGTCTCAAGATTTATGGGGATGAGCATAGCTCTGAAACTTTGATCCATTTGATAAATTAATAATATTTGGCCATTTTCAAAATAATCTAATTCTTTTTTTTTTAAAATTACAAAATATTTTTTTTTGATTTATTTATTGTACTTAAAGGACGACAATCTAATTTATAAAACTTGATGTCTTCAGGAGAAATTAAACTTTTGAGATTGATGAGATTTTTTTGAGCTCCATCCGAAAGACGAAAGCTCTTAATTTCCATTTCGTCCAAATAAAAGATATATTTTTGAAAGAGGAGTGAATTTTCCTTGTTAGGGAGATAATCCTCTAATTTATATGGATAAGAAGGACTAAAAACCTTTCAAAAATTTATAAAATAAATAAATAAAATTTGATGAAATTATACAGGATATTCTAATGTTGGATATAATTTATCGAAAAATGTGAGGATTTTTAAGTGGATTGCGAAATGCAGCTTGCTTGTTGTTGGAGCATTCATGCTAGTATTATTCAAGACTTTTATCTTCAGATTGGCGAAAGAAAAGAAGTTATTATTCTGATGAATCTGCAAATATTTGGAGAGGCCTAAATTATAATTTCTGAGATTCATCATATGGATTTCATTTTTCAAATGATAAAGATTTTCTTTTTCATAAAATTTCCCATAAGATCCTTGATTAATATTCTTATTCTGTGCGTTATTATGCATATTCGCCTTTAATGAAATCACTTGGATATTGCCTTCTCCACAGTAGCACAAAACTCTATGTGATTTTTGTTCTCCATGATAGTTGAGCCCTATATTAAATGATGAACAAAATTTATTTTTATTAAATAATATAATAATTTTCTGTTTTAATATATACATCCAATGGAAATAACTCCGATCTCTGATACTTTTGTTGAAGCTAATAAAACATTTCTGTGGCCTAAATTTCTTGCATCCCAACAAAATATTCTTCCACCTTCATCACTTGCTAATAATTTTTGTCCATCACTTGAAAAACTTAGACAAGTAATTGCTGGGATTTGCTGCTGTTGAGCAGTAGATTTTTTGGTATTTAATGGGATTGATGGATCGCAAAGACTTATCAAACTGTGAAAAGAAATTTGATCCCACATTCTAATCTTTAAAACAAATTATTATTTTTGAAATTGATTTTATTTTTTTACATAACCATCTGAACAGGCGACCAAAACTTTAGTGTCAAAAGGATGGCATTTGATATCATTGATAGAAATTTTCTTAGGTGCTCGCATTTTCTTATAATTGAGAATTCCGTTTGCTATAGCATCACTTATATTAATCGCATACAAGTTCCTTTTATTCAAGGCCGAGAAAAATAAAATTGGCTATAAAGTATTTTTGTTAAACTTTTATTTGAAATTTCATTTGTTTTTTACATTATGCTCAGAAAAAGCCATGACTGTGATGACATATAAATCTTTTCCTCTTGTTGATGTTTTTAGTAAATTAACTAAAATTATCAAAAAAAATTATCCATTATTCAAATTTTACCATGAGTGGTTGTGTCCCATATGGATAAATAAGAAGAAGGATAAGATAACAAAAGACAATTTTTCTTTTTATAAAAGGTCATATGATATCCGTAAGTATCAATATTGCCAGTTTCATCTTTTGGAACATCATAGATATGAATCAAAGATGTACAAGTTAAATCTTCTTCGTTAATTACAAGAGATTTCAAAGATTGATCTTTAAAAATTTAGAGGTTTTTAATAAAAAAAAAATGATGAAATCAAACTGTAATATAAATAGTATATGTGTGGCTGTTCAGGATGAAAACAAAACGAGATTATCGGCACTTCCTTCACGAAAGTCGTATCCATAAAAATATATTGTTTTCTTTTATTTTATTTTTCCTATTATTTAATTTTTCTTTTTGTCTTAGTATTTTCTTTTTTATTCAATGAAATTTTAATATTTTTTTCCAAAAAAAAATTTTTTTAATTTTTGCCAAAATTAATTCAATTCAAAAAGTTTTCTTCAGTGAAGAAAAATTTGTTAAAAATATGATATCATTTCATTGCGTAATAATCAGGATGACATTTAGCTGCATTTTTCCACTCATCTATTGATTTTATTTCGAAAATATTCGCCTCTTTTTGAAGCCTTTCAGTTTTCAATTTCTGATTTTCTTCCCAATGACCATCACTTATGACATGGATTTCCAATTTTTTCCCCTCTTTGAAAAAAGTTTTCTCAAAAGTTTTAATAATATCATCAATTTTAATATTTTCAAGAATTTTTTCTTCAACTTCCTCTATTTTTAAAAATTTAATTTTTTTTCCCTCTTAAAGAATACTTCTATTGAACAAAAACTCATGTGTTCGAATTTCTTCCCACAAAAAATTGCTTTCCTCAAAGATATTATTATGTTTAGCAGTGACTTCTGCTAAAACAGATTCCACAATTTCTTCAAATTCCTCCTCATCCATTTTTGTTATTGAATCTTTCATTTCTTTCATAAATTCTTCAATCTTTTTGACTATATATTGACCTGAATAAAAACAAGACATCACAGTTATTCCAAAACCACAGATTCCTCGAATTATTTCATCTTTGCTTTTTTATTTAAAAAACTTTATTATAAATTTCTTTTTGAAAAAAAACCTTGAAACTACATATCCCAATTGTTGGTCGGTTCTTAATTTATCAAAACATGGGTCAAACAAAATCTTATCAATTATCTGGAATATTATTTTTTCTTTTGGTGTTTGATTATTTCCCTGCCAAAAGATTTTTATTGCGGAATTTTTTTCTTCTTTTTTTGAAAAATCAGAGATTTTTAAATCATAAATATATTGTCTTGCTTCGCCTAAATTGCATGCACCTACTTCATTAATTTCAGTTTTTGGCAAAATTCTGTTATTGCGAGATTTTAAGTAATTCTCACTCTCATTAAAAAGATTAAGAGCTTCACATTCACTCATATTTCCGTTAATAAACCATTCTAAATAAATTCTTGAGAGCCAATTTTTTTCAAAGATTTCAAAATCTGATAGAGTGATGGTCTTGATTGTGTCCAGAAGAACTTTGGGGTCAAAATATATTCCGTTTTTTAACAGCAATGAAAAATTCAAGTATCTTGTCTAAAGAATAATAATTTAATCTAAATAAAGAAGTTTATGAGTACCATTTTATAAGGTTGGGATTGGAAAAAATTAGTGTATTCTAATAATTTATCCTCCAGATAAGTTGGGAATTTTTCCTTTGATTCCTTTGAAACATTAAAAACATTTTTCAAAACTTCACACATATATTTTAAGCTTGAATCAGAAAATCCTATTAGATTTAAAAATTAAGGATGTCTTTATTTTAAAGTTTCAAATAAATCTAAACCTCCAACCATTACTCTCAATCCATTGGATTCCAAGGTAATTGTAGATAATATTTTTGCAGTTTCTGCCATATAATATAACTCATTGATTTGATATTTCAAAATTTCAAGCCAAATTTCTGTACAAATAAAATTATTCACATTGTTTTGAAAACTCCACCTATTAAATTAGTTTTCAAATTTAAAAAATTCTTAAAAATAATTACCCATCTGTATAAATTTTTAATCCAATTATTGATTTTGGCAATTTAAAGCTGCTCCCTTGCTTTAACCACATTAACGATTGTTCAGTCTCATAAATTTTTCTCGGCTCTGACCATATTTTTTCATCAGGAATTACTGCAAAATTTTGGGGAATAAAGTTATTTTTTAGAGGAAAATCAAGAATTTTTTTGCTATGAATCATGTTTAATTGAGGTTTATGAAATTTTTCAATTAAAGTTTTTGGCATTTCAGAACAATTAAAAGGAGTTTTGAAATATTTTTCGATATTAGAAGTTTTGCCTTCAAAACTCTTTGAAAAAAAGAAAATTATCAAATTGTCTATAGTGAAACTATTCAATATTTTCATTATCAATTCGAAATCAAATTTTTCTAAAAGAATTGCTCCATCAATCAAATTTTCAACAGGATAAATATGCATATTATTCGCTAAATAAGTAACATAGCGAATTTCTTTTATTTTATCTTCGAATAAAAAGGATAACTCCTCAATTTTACTGCATTCTTCATATAACAATTTCCAATCTTCAAGTTGTTTTTCCTTCAATTTTTTCAAATAGCAAAAAACTATCTCACAAACATCTTCATATCTTTCTAATCCTTTTCTTGTTAACTCAATTCTGATATTAAACGTTGAAAAACTATCCAATTCATTATCTAAACCATGCATTAAAGCTGTTGCCAAATCTTCTTCTTTTAACAGAGATAATAAGGAATTCGTCCCTTCATGACCAAATAAATGTGCAATCAAATGCTCTGGTTTTGTTTTATAATAATTATGAAGATTTTCATCAACAACCCATATAAGTTCTAGCACATCTTTATCTTTTATTGGGACTATTTCGATTATTTGTTTCATATTTTTGCCGATTTCGAAGGGTTTCGGATATTTATTCAGATCTCTATTAGGAACAGAGTAGTTTTTGACAGATGAAAACAATTCGGAAACCCATTTCTCTAAAACATCCAAAGGTTCATTCCCATAAACACATAATTTCATCAAATTCGAGCTATAGTATTTTTTGTTAAAATCTAATAACTTCTCACGAAGATTCTCGGATTTCAAAGTTTCAGCAGACCCACAACCAAATCTATTGAAAAAACTTTGTGGATTTGAAAGATTTCGATAGATTTGTATTGATCGCCAAGCATCATTAGAAAGGGTCATTTCATATTCAGAATGGACTGCCTAAAATTTCCTTTTAATCATAAAAAAATGGCTAATTTGTTTTACTTGAAGTTCCCTTTCTGTACAAGATTCTGTAAAAAGAGGACTGATAAAAAATTGAGCGAATCTATCCAATGCTCCATAAAAACCCTCATTGCCGCAGTCGAAATAAAACTCTGTTGTACCCAGTCCAGTCTCAGCATTTGTCTCTTCAGCTAAAGAGCAATATTATTTTATTATGAAAAAATTTTTTGAAAATATACAAGAGTTTTTTGTGAGATATGAAGTAAATTCATTTTGTGATGGATATTTTGTAGTTCCCAAAAAAAGCATATGTTCATGAAAATGAGCTAAGCCAGGTAACTTTTTAATTTAATTTTAGAAAAAATCAAGCAAATAATTAAAAACCTCAATAGGATCTTCCACCATGCCTATTTTAATATTCAAACAAGCAGCTGATTTATCTGTATCTATGTATTTTTAGTGAAGGTTGAAGACTTTTTAAACAAAATACTTTCATCGCAAATTAAAAGACATTGTAAATTATTTTGAAGACATATGTTTTTATAAAGACGCTTATCATTGGAAGATTTATTAATTTCTTCATTTATTTTGTTGCTCATCAAAATAATTGCAATTTTATTTTTTTCGCTTTTTTCTTTATTTAAAAAAAATTTAAAATTTTTTTTGGAAATTCAATTTTTTTTGATTATTTTTATGTAAAAGAAGAATTAAAAAAAGGCAAAACTAAAAAAAAAAGTAAATTTATTTTTTAAATTAAATTGTTTTTTATATCTTCATTTCTTTTGTCAGGCCTATCATAAATGAAAGAAATAGGCATGGTGGAAGATCCTATTGAGGTTTTTAATTATTTGCTTGATTTTTTCTAAATTATTTTGAAGAAAAATATGCTTTCTGAAAAAATTTTCGAATCAAAAGATTAAAAATTTAATATTCGTTCAAGATCTTCAAGATTTTTGTGGAAAAGGCAATAGTTGTTTCTAAAAATTCAAAATTTAAAAAAAAAAAAAAAAAATTATTTTGTACAAATGATTAAAAACAAAGTTTTTTTAAAAAAAAGCAGAATATTAAAACTCTTTTTAATTTTTTTCTTTTTAGAAAGTAATTAATATCTTGTGAATTAAATTATAAATTTTGTCTTAAATTAAATGATAAATTTGCCCATTTGTCGAAACAGGAGCCTTCAAGCCACCATAAAATGCAAAATATCTGATCTTTATTTGCAAAAAAAGATGTATTTTTCATTGAATTTTCTGTTTATAGCCTTGATAATAGACTTGAAAATTATATTCGAAATCATTGTTTATGAGGATTATAACACCAAAAACTACATGTTTATTATGTCTCTTTTAATTAATCAGGTTTTGTTATCTGTTTTATTCCACTATGTCGAATTTCATTTAAAAAAAAGCTCGCAACTCAAGAAAAACTTGAATATTTATCTTGCAATTTTGGTGATTATTTCAGAAAATATTTGTATTTTATGTTTCAGAATTTTATCAGAAAACAGTATTTATCGAAACCATTTCACTCAGATTTTTTGGGATTCCCAAGTCCTCACATATTTTTCCCTCAACTTCGCGAAAAACACTAATTTGTTCCAAAAGATCATGATTTTTATTATGATCAATACAATAATAATTATTTTATTTCACTGCACCCTTTCTGAACCCAAAGAGATAATTATTTCAATTTTGAATTTCTTCATTAATTTGATCTTGTTTTATTTCTTTCACAAAGACTTTTTAAAATTTTCCCAAAACAGTTTACAAAATGAGACAGAAAAAATAAATGAATTATGTGATCTATTTCAAGGTTTTGTGATCTTTTCGAAAGACACAAAGGATATTTTATATATTTCTTCTAAATTTTCGAGTTCATTAAATAAACTAAAAACAATGAAATGTTTTAATGATATCAATCAATCATTACACGATTTTGAAGAGCAGAAAATTATGGTGGATCATGCATCAGATCAGCAATCTATATTAAATTCTTTAAAGCGAAACACTAATTCTTGTTCTTTTATAGACACCAAATTTAAAACAAAAACCATGATTCTTTTAAATTCCAGTAAAGCAAGTAAAACTGTCAGAAATCGGCTCAAATACAAAGAATTAAAAGAAATTTTGGAGGCAAATGAAGAAAATTTTGAATTATTTTTCCATAAGAATGTTTCCAGCACTTATTATGTTTATAATTCATCAAATGAAAAAAAAGAATTACAAATAAAATATTTGATGTTTCAGAATATTCCATCCTATTTTATTACCATTGATAATTTGGAAAAAATTAATATTTTGGCGAATCTTTCCAAAGAAAATGAGTTCCAATCACGTTTATTATCATCTTTTTCACATGAAATGCGAACTCCATTGAATGGTTCTCTTCCAATTTTAGAGGATGTTCTTGAAAATCTGAAGCCATGTTGTGAAAGCTATCTTAAAGATAACATTTTTACAGCGATAGGGTCTTTAAAACTTTTAGAAAACACCATTAATGATATCATAGATTATCAAGCATTATACTCAGGGGAATTCTACTTGAATATCCAAGAAACTAATTTAAAAGAAGTGTTAGAAAGTGTGATTCAATTAATGAAAATTCAGGCTGAAAAGAAAGGACTCAAATTTATTTCGAATATTGATGAAAATATTCCGCAATTTATTATGTCTGATTCCAATAGGATTAAGCAACTTCTGATTAATTTATTGGAAAATGCTATCAAATTCACGATAAAAGGCTATGTTGAAATAACTGCCAAGACTAAAATGAAAATTCCTGAATTACTATTTGAAATACAAATAAAGGATAGTGGGATGGGAATTGGAGAAGAAAAAATGGAAAAAATGGAAAAAATTCTTCATGAATACGAGTTTGAAAAAACTCAATTTCTTGAAAGTACAGGATGTTCATTTGGTATCATTTTGAGCCAAAATTTAGCAATGGCTTTGGGAAGTGATGAATATGCAGGACTTAATATACAAACTAAAATTGATGAAGGTTCTTCTTTCAGCTTTCATATTGTTGATAGAATAGATCAACGTGATTTAAATGATTTTGTGGATGCAAGACCAAGTTTTTTGAATGAACGTTCCCCAATTGAGAATTTGACAGATCAAGCTGACCAAAAAATTCTTGAAATGATATTTGATAAATCTATTAATGAAATAACTATTGAAAATAATAAAAGTGAGAAGAATGAAAAAAATCTAGAAAATTTGACCAGTTTACATAGAAAAAGCCTCATAAGTCCAATTTTAAAGAAACTACGGGAAAACACCTATAGCAAAATCAAATCAGATACCTTGCCTTTGCACGAGGAATGGTTTTTCGAAGATTTGCCACCTGAAACTAAAACTTATGCTAGTCAAAAACTTAAGATTTTGAATGAAAATTTCAAAGATGAGAAACATTTTGTTAATAACAAATGTTTTTCTCCTATTCTTGATTCTAAAAAGGTTGAGTTTAAAGAAATCAGTGGTATTGAGATTTCCAATAATGTTTTAACTCAAACTCAAGGATCAATGCTTGAATGCACATGCAATAAAATTTTGGTTGTTGATGATTGCATTTTTAATATAAATACGATGGAATTATTGCTTAAAAAAGAAGGTTTTAAATGTGATTGTGCGTTTGATGGCTTTGAAGCAATTGAAAAATTTACGAATAAATTAATTTTGAAAACGACTTCTTGTGGAACAAAATGCCAAGGGTATCGTTTAATTTTCATGGATTTTCAAATGCCTAAAAAAGATGGTGTTCAGGCTGCAAGAGAATTAAATTCTTTAATAAAAGAATATAAATTGCCTGAAATACCTATAATTTGTTGCACTGCTTTTGATTCAAATAGCTTAGTGACTTTATGTTTTCAAGCAGGAATGAAAGAAGTGATATTTAAGCCAATAAAACATAATGTTTTGAAAGATAATTTGAAGAAATGGCTCAAATAATTAAATTTTTTCCTTAAGAAAAGGGTGATTAATTTCTTTGTATTAAAAAAAAAATTATTTTGTGTTTCAACATAATAAACTTATAACGTTTTAAATGTAATTTTAATAATCTGAACTGAATTTTTTATAAATAATATAAACAAAAACTAAAAAAAAAAAAAATCCTGTTAAATTTAAAAAAAAAATTTAACAAAGCAAACTTCGTAATTTGTTTTCGGCCTAAAAACATCCAAACTCCCATATGTTAAAACATTCACATCCCAATGAATATCCTTATAATATCAGCAACCTTTCTTCGGAGCTTCATCAAATTAATTCTATTACAAACAAATCCTATACTCCTTGTAAAACGAATTCCACATATGAAAAAGAGAACAAAAAAAACATAAACAAATCTTTGTCACCAAATTCCAAAGGCGAACCCCATCTCAACAAAAACATGATAACGACAACTGCAATTACGACCATAACAACAACCACAACAACAACTACTACCACAAATATTGCTTTGCCAGTTGAAGGAAATATTGAGATAATTTATGATAAATCTCCTTTTAAAAAAAATAAAGATGAAATCATTGCAACTCCAAAAAAAAAATCAAGCAAAGGCATTGTTGGTTTAAAGCTTCAGGAATTTCAAAACAGGTTCAAAAAACATCCTATTCAACAACAAATTCGTTCGAATAAATTGAATAATTCATCCACTGAAAAATTAAAATCCAAAAACAATTCAACAGCAAAAACGAGTGCGATGAACCCTCCGAATTTGATGAACCCTCATGCTTCAGGAGCAAACAATAGATATATGATCAATTATTACAACTCCAAGCATTCGAATAGTGGGCATTCAGCTCTAAGTCAAGACCTTCCAATCAAGACCACTTCTCAAGGAAGTCAACAAAATTTGAATTTATCCAAAGATTTTGAATTAAATAATTCTAATAAAAATCTTTCAACTCCTCATGAAATAACGTTCAATGTAAATAGCGTTTTCGGAGGCACCCCTGATAACCATCACCGTTCAAAGAAAGTGAAGGATTTGGAATTACCCAATCATGAACCGACTAAATTTTCTTTTAAAAAGAATGGTGTTGTAAAAGCTTATGCCGTAAATACAAATCAAGGAATTGTTCGGAATTATAACGAAGATAGAGTCTCAATAATCTTAAATATAATGAAACCAATTGATCGCCAGAATGAATTCTGGCCTAGATGTTCTTTTTTTGGTGTTTATGATGGACATGGGGGAGTCACTTGTGCAGATTTTCTTCGAGATAATCTTCATCATTTTGTTATTAAAGACGAAAACTTTCCTTATAATCCAAAAGAAGCTTTAAGAGGAGGTTTTGCAGAGGCAGAAAGACAGTTTTGCGAGCTTTCACAGAAGAATTTTAATAGAAATGAAGGTATTATTGAAAATAACGAAGGTAATAATAAGAGTGAAATAAAACCTATGAGTAGTTTTGATAAATCGGGTTCATGTTGTATTGTTCTATTGATTGTGGGAGATACTTGTTATATTGCGAATGTGGGGGATTCGCGGTCAGTTATGAGTGTGGAAAGCGGAAGAAAAGCTGTTCAGTTGAGTCGAGATCATAAACCTTTGGATGAAATTGAGTATAAAAGAATCAATGAAGGAGGAGGAAAAATATATCAAACTAAGGTGCAAACTCATAACAATGCAAACCAACTTGAGAATGGTGTTGGACTTGCAGAACAAACTTATTTGGTTGGACCTTATAGAGTGTTGCCTGGCAGATTATCGGTATAAAAACTAATTATTTTTCACAAATAAATTTATTTTTTCTTTATTTATTTTAATAATTTAAAAAAAAATATTTATTTATTTTTAATAAAGGTTACAAGAACATTTGGTGATATTGAAGCCAAATTACCATATCTAGGGGGTAATCCTAAAGTAGTTGTAGCGGTACCAGACATCACATGTTTTAAAGTGTGTGAAGAACATGATTTCGCGATTATAGCTAGTAAATAAAAAAGCCGAAAGATTTTTTATTTTATAATTTTTTAATTAAAATCTTTTCCATTTTTATTAAAGGCGATGGGATTTTCGATAAATTAAGTACAAAAGAAGTGGTGGATATTGTTTGGAATGGCACTAAAGAAAATCTTGGGGACAATATACATCAAGTTTGTGCAACAGCTGTTGAACACGTCATGAAAACGGCAATCGCAAAAAGGACTGTTGATAATATTACAGTAGTAATGATTTCTTTTTCAAGCTTCAAAAACTATTTATTTCCAAAACGACCAGAATTAATTGGACATAATTCATTGGATAATATTAATGTGGGTAGAAAACAATACATCCTTGATAATAGTTTAATAGCAAATAATAGTTTTGATCTTGACAATAGAAGCTTTTCATTAGGAGAAGAGCTTAATATTGTGAATGTAGATGAAAAGAATCAAATTATTGATATAAATAATGATAATCCTTTAAATAAGAATAATTTAAGTAATAATTCAAAAAATCCGATGAATAAAAGAACCAATATTAAAAAAAAAAAGACTAATGTAGGAATTGGAGTTAGAACATCAATAAAATCACTGATTCCCAATGGAATATATAGTTCACATGTTCCTGTTGATAAAATCAAAACAACCATAATCACTAAAATTCCAAATAACAAAATTAATGGAGCTCCAGCAGTTAAAAAGAATGACGTTGTTTATAATACATCGAGAGGATTAACTAAAAATATGGACACATTTTACAAAAAAAAGTGAAAAACTATAGGGAATAAATAAAAACTATTATAATAAAAAGGCACTAAAATTTTTTGAAAAGTGCGATTTTTCTTTATAGAAAACCCATATTTTTTATTTATTTTTTAAATGGTGATATCTAATAATTAAACATATTCCATTTAAATATCATCCTCTTCCTCCATTTCCTTCATGCCAATATCCTGCCAGGGATCTCCCCAGGATCGTTGAAGTCCTCTTGATCCCTGGCATCGTCTTTTCCCGAAGAAGAGGAAACGTTTTCTCTAAAGAAATTAACAAAAAAATTTGAAATTAACCTTAGCATAACCATCACAAAATATAATCTACCAGTTAAATATTGGTCAGTTTCTGCTCGTATTATGATGGACCAGAAGCATCTACAAAAGTAAAAAAAATTCTCGGACTTAAAACATATTTTTCTGAAAATTCTTGTGTTATAAGGTTATAGATAGTAGTCCAGGATCAACAGTTATGAGATCATAGTCTTTTGCCGGTCTATCCATTAGTTTAAATGAAATTTTAGCTTTTGGTATTTGTTCTACCATAATAGGATTTTTTTTTAAATTACCGTAAACTCTCTTAATTTTCGTCCTTCCCAGGAATTTTTTTTTTTTCAAAAAAAGATGATCATTTAAAAAAAAAATTTGGAAATTTATATTTTTCATAAAAATAGCTTAAAATTTGAAAACAGTTCTAAAATTGTATACAATTGTATTTCTTAATTTTAATTTATTTTTATTCATTTTTTATTTTTT
>JFJP01024463.1_pt1 | contig 39393 bp, 43 predicted proteins | sample 431651 | NCBI WGS metagenome assembly JFJP01 (sample SAMN02602958, study PRJNA72255) | Microbial mat metagenome, whole genome shotgun sequencing project. | biome: fresh water; feature: sink hole; material: water; isolation source: purple microbial (photo- and chemosynthetic) mats found in... | reverse complement strand
GGAAAATGTAGAAAAAAGTATCGAAAACCTAAAGCGATTTAATCTATTGTCGCTAGAAAAAATTGCCGAGATGGAGCTAGGGATTTTGGCGGAGGCTATCCGTCCAAGCGGGTTTTACAACCAAAAAAGCACGCGTTTAAAGGCTCTTTGCAGGGCTATTTATGATGAATACGGCGACTTTGAGAGCTTCATATCTTCCGTGGATAGAGAGTGGCTATTGTCTCAAAAAGGGGTCGGATTGGAGTCCGCCGATAGCATCCTCTTGTATGCCTGCCGCCGTGAGATAATGGTCGTGGACACATATACAGCAAGGCTTTTAACGAGCAAATGCGGCATGGAGGCGATGGAGTACGAAGAGATACGGGAGTGGTTGGAGTCCGGCATATACGCCCATGAAGCCAAAGCGTGCGAACTTGTCGGCGGCGACATCATCAAAGTCTTTAGCCTCTTTCACGGCGCTATCGTGGAGTATTGTAAGAAGTATACGAAAAAAGGAGAGGTCGGAGGCTCACTAGTCTATGGATGAGAGGGTTTTCGCTCTCAAAAACAGCGGCTCAAAAGGCAAAAGTGTCATCTACTGGATGAGTAGAGAGCAAAGAGCCGAATATAACTTCGGACTTTTAAAAGCCGCCGAATACGCCTCAAAAAACAACTTGACCATTATCGTCTGCTTTTGCCTTGTGCCTCAGTTTCTCGGTGCAGCTCCCGAGGCTTTTGCTTTTATGGGTGAGGGTTTGCGAGAGGTTGAGGCGGATTTGAAAGCCAAAAATATCCCGTTTTGTCTGCTTCACGGGCATCCGCCGAAAGAGATAGCAGGTTTTGCAAAAAGCGTAGAGGCGCAGGTGGTGTTTGTCGATTTTGACCCGCTTCGTATCAAGAGAGCTTGGTGCTCCGAGTTTTTGACACAGTTTGCGGGAAGCGTGTTTGAAGTAGACTCGCACAATATCGTTCCCGCCCGTCTTGTCTCAAACAAAAAAGAGTTTGCCGCCTATACGATAAGGCCAAAAATCAATAAACTCCTACCCCGCTTCTTGGTAGAGCCGCCGGAGTTAGCGGCGGAAGAGGGAGTACAAAAACTTTATGAAAACGACTTTTCGGTTTTTGAGTCTTTGCCTAAAAACAGATACTTTAGAGGCGGCAGAGGCGCAGCGCTTCCAAAACTAAAAGAGTTTTTGGATGAAAAGCTTGACGGCTACGCAAGAGATAGAAACGACCCGACCAAAGATGCACAGTCCGAACTATCGCCATATCTACATTTCGGTCACATCTCATCTCTTGAAATCGCCCTTGCCGTAAGCGGCGCAAAAGCAAATGAAGAGAGTAAGGCCGCATTTTTGGAGGAACTTATCGTACGCAAAGAGCTTGCCGATAACTTCTGTTTTTATTGCGAAGATTACGACAACGAAAACTCGCTGGAGCCGTGGGCGAAGGCGAATATGGCGATAACGGACGAGGAGCCTAGGGAGTATATCTATAGCCAAGAAGAGTTTGAAGAGGCGGCGACGCACGATGAGCTTTGGAACGCCGCCCAAAACGAGCTGAAACTAAAAGGCAAAATCCACGGATATATGCGGATGTATTGGGCAAAAAAGATACTCGAATGGACGCCCGGCACGAAAGATGCATTTAAAATAGCTGTTTATCTAAATGACCGTTATGCACTAGACGGCAGAGACCCTAGCGGCTATGCAGGCATAGCATGGAGTCTAGGCGGAGTGCATGATAGGGCGTGGCCGCCACGCAAGGTATTTGGCAAGGTGAGGTATATGAATTACAACGGCTGTAAGTCGAAATTTGACATCAAAAAATATATCTTAAAAATAAAAGAGCTAAGCGGCAAAGGGCAGGGCGAGCTTTTTTAGTCTGTATAAATATTTGGTATAATAAGTCATAGTTTTTATGTATAATAATCTCCATTTTATAAATTATTTCAAGAGAGGAAAACAGATTGGATCCCGATAGTCAGTCGATTTCTATGTTATTATTCGCACTTTTTTTAGTACTTCTAAACGGCTTTTTCGTTTTGTCAGAGTTTGCGATAGTCAAAGTAAGGCGCTCAAAACTCGAAGAGCTCGCAAAAAGCGGCAAGGCAAACGCCGAACTGGCATTAAAAATATCAAACTCCCTTGACACATACCTCAGCGCAACACAGCTTGGCATCACTCTTTCATCGCTTGCACTAGGTTGGATAGGCGAACCCGCACTTGCCAGACTTATTGAGCACCCTTTTACGGCGCTGTTTGGAGATAATCCTACGCTTTTGCATTCCGTTAGCTTTATATTGGCGTTTACGATTATTACGCTACTGCATGTTGTCTGGGGCGAACTAATTCCAAAATCAATAGCGATAGCAAAAGCCGAGCAGGCTGCGCTTCTTATCGCAAGACCTCTTTATTGGTTTTGGCTTGTTTTTTATCCGTTAATCAGATTTTTTGATATTTTGGCCTCTTTTTTCCTCAAAAAAATGGGAATACAGCCATCAAGTGAGCATGAAGCTCATTCCGATGAAGAGCTTAAAATAATTGTCGGCGAGAGTCTGAAGGGCGGCTTTATCGACTCTTTTGAGGGTGAAATCATCAAAAACGCCGTCAACTTTTCCGATACCGTCGCAAAAGAGATAATGACTCCAAGAAAAGATATAGTGTGTATCGATGCCGAGCTGTCTTATGAAGAGAATATGAAGTTTGTGACAAGTACGAAGCATACAAGGTACCCGTACTGTCATGACAATAAAGACAATATCACAGGGATGATACATATTAGAGACCTTCTAAATAATATGCTCTCCGAAAATCCTAAACTTATTTGTGAATTGGAGCGACCAATTATTGTTGTTCCCGAAAACGCCTCCATATCCGATATTTTAGTGCAAATGAACCGCCAAAGAGTGCATATGGCTTTGATTGTGGATGAATACGGCGGTACGGCAGGGCTTCTTACGATGGAGGATATTCTTGAAGAGATTATCGGGGATACATCGGATGAGCACGATACCGAGAGTGAGAAAATCAGACAGATAGACGAAAATAGCTATGAATTTGACGGTATGATAGATTTGGACGATGTCGCCGAGGCTTTGAATATCGAATTTGAAGACGATCAGGCGGTTACTCTAGGCGGACATATCTTTAATCTTATAGGCAGGATGCCTAGTGTTGGTGAGACGATAAAAGACGGTTCGTATATGTATGAAATACTAAAAATAGACAATAACCGAATCCAAAAACTTCTCTGCACGAAAATAGAAAAAGAACAACCTACAGAATAAACGGCGTTTTGCGCCGTTTTGCTCTCAAATCCCAAAAGGCTTTTTATGTTTACACTCAAAAATTACGACACAAGCAACACAAAAAATGATTTACTCTCCGGCACGGTCGTCGCTATTGCGCTTGTGCCTGAGGCGATAGCATTTTCTTTTGTTGCAGGACTTAGCCCGATTGTTGGGCTCTATACGGTATTTATACTTGGGTTAGTGACGGCGCTTATCGGCGGAAAGCCCGGGATGATTAGTGGGGCTACAGGGGCTGTCGTCGTCGTGCTTGCATCTTTGGCGATAAACTACGGACTAGAATATGTGCTAGCGACTGCCGTAATGGCAGGGCTTATACAGATAGCTTTTGGGGTGCTGAAGCTGGGCAAACTCATCCGCTTAGTGCCGCAACCCGCGATATTTGGCTTTGTAAACGGTCTTGCGATAGTTATTGCCATGAGTCAGCTAAAAATGTTTGAGGGTGAGGGTGTTACCATGTATGCTCTTGTGGCGTTCACGATGGCTATTATGTTTTTCTTGCCCAAAGTTACAAAAGCCGTACCGGCAGGGCTTGTGGCTATTATCGTGGTGACCCTTGTCGTAATATTAGGCGATTTACCCACAAAACAAGTCGGAGACCTAGCAAATATAGGCGGCTCTTTTCCATCCTTTCATCTGCCGAGTGTTCCGCTTAGCCTTAACACGATATTTATCATAGCCCCGTATGCGTTTATTATTGCCATGGTCGGTCTCATCGAGTCGCTTTTGACTCTTGCCGTTCTTGATGAGATGAGCGAAAAAAGAGGAAACGGTAACAAAGAGTGTGTGGCGCAAGGGGTGGGCAATACTCTATGCGGCTTTTTCGGAGCGATGCCGGGATGTGCGATGATAGGGCAATCCATCATCAACTTCACCTCCGGCGGTCTCACCCGTCTCTCGTCCGCAACCGCCGCCGTGTTCGTCATCATCTTTGTCGTCAGTATCTCGGATATTATCTCTCAAATCGCTATCGCCGCACTTGTCGGCATTATGTTTATGGTTTCTATCAATACTTTTGAGTGGGCGAGCGTGAGTAGATTACGGAGAATGAAAAGAGCGGATGCGCTGATTCTCGTGAGTGTGACCGTGATTACGATATTTGCAGACCTTGCTATCGCCGTTGTGTCAGGCGTCATCATCTCTGCTCTCGTATTTGCGTGGGAACATGCCAAGATTACTTATACGACAAGGGTGGAGGATAACGACACAAAAGTATACGAACTTGACGGACCACTATTTTTTGGTTCCGCAACGAGGTTTGCCAATGAGATTTTTAAAGTAGAGAGCGACCCTGATAACGTTGTGATAGATTTCAGCAGTTCAAGAGTGATGGACTCAAGCGGCGTTGAGGCGATAGATAAAGTGACGAAAAAATATATAGAGGCGGGTAAAATAGTCAAACTAAGACATCTCAGTGAAGACTGTATCCAGGCTCTTAAAGATGCCGGAAAGTACTGCACACATGAGCTTGATGACCCTACTTATAAAGTGGCGAGAGATGATTAGAAGAGTTTGATATTAGGGTGCGTATATGTATTTTGAACGGATAAAAAATCTTATTTTTACCTCTATCGGCGAGATAGATTACGATAGAAGTATAAGTGAGCTTTTTGAATCCTCCAAAGTTGATTTTGCATATGTCGCCCTTGTGGTTTTAGCGGCCTTTATAGCCACTCTTGGACTTATTACCAATTCTGCTGCCGTTATTATAGGGGCTATGATTATCTCGCCCATAATGTCGCCGATTATGCTCTCAGGCGCATCGTTTGCCATTATGGACAAGACCAAGGCAAGGTCTGCCGTTTTTGCGGTGGTTGTAGGCGTTGTTGTTGCGATTGTCTGCGGGGTACTTACCGTAACCATCTCTCCTATCAAAGAAAATACGGCCGAGATACTGGCTCGTACTACTCCAAATATCTTAGACCTCTTTATAGCGTTTTTCTGTGGAGTAGCGGGCGCCCTTTCCGTTGTTAGCGAAAAAATATCAAAAGGGGTTGTCGGCGTCGCCATATCGGTCGCACTTATGCCGCCGCTTTGCGTAGGGGCTTTTGGCCTTGCTACGGCTCAAGCATCTATCGCCGTCGGCGGTTTTTGGATGTTTTTTCTCAATATGGCGGCGATATTTGTGGCGGCTTTTGCGGTACTCTCGCTTTTTGGGTACTCCTCTTATTTTGAGGCTAGACGCCAAAAACATTTTGGTATGCGTTGGATTGTTTCTTTTGGAATTTTGGTTTTAATATCCGTGCCGCTTATTATTTCTCTGAAGAATGCGGTACTTTTCAAAAGTGAGCAAAACGCTATAGACGAGGGGCTTGAAAAAGCGTTCAATAAACCCGCAAGGTCTATTTTGCAAAAAAAGACGATTGAAAAGAGTGATAACGGTTACTCAGTAACGGCTTTTTTAGATACTGTAAAAAGCTATGATACCGGATATCTAAAATCCGTAGAGAAAAATATATCAGAGCAGGTTGGCGCAAAAATAGAGCTATCGGTAGTACAGCGAGGTGTTTTATATATAGGCAACGGAGAGGGAAAACAATTTAACCTGCTTGATGTGTTGCGACAGAAGACGGATGTAAAAGCGCAGCCAAAAGAGAGTAAAAGAGGCGGCATAGATATGATAATGAAGTTTGCCGAGATAAAATCATACGAGTATCATGACGGCTCAAATAGCGTGATAATGAAGCCGTCGGTAGTGGATGCGGGCGCGTTGCTTAAAATCCAAAAAACATTGCTTGAGGGTGGCGTAAAAAGCTCTGTGGATTTGCCTCAAAATACGGAGCTTTTCAATGCGGAGTTTACAAATATGGACGCCGACATTGTCGCAAAACTAATAAGAGTTTCCGATTTCGCCGATGAAAATGCTCTGAGTCTAAATATAATTATTTCCTCAAAAACAAACAATCGGCACAAGCTTGAAAAAACGGTGCAAGATATATTTGGGCAAAATGAAATTCAAATCCGACATAAAAACTCAAAATTACAGAAAATACGCATCGTAGTCAAGGAAGTAAATGCAACAAAATAGACCGATAGACACGCTCTCAAAACCGCTCAAAAGATTTTTGAACCTTGAAGCGGCAAGCGGGATAATGCTTATTTTTTTTACCGTTGTTGCTATTGTGTGGGCTAACTCTCCTTGGAGCGGCTCGTACTACCATCTGTTGCATACGAAATTTAGCATTAGCGTCGGAGATTTTATGTTTTCGCACAGCTTGCAACATTTAGTCAATGACGCTTTGATGTGCATCTTTTTCTTCATCATCGGACTTGAATTAAAAAGAGAGTTTGCGGATGGCGAGCTCAAAAATCCAAAATCAGCCGCACTTCCTATCTTTGCAGCTCTTGGCGGAATGGTTGCACCTGCGCTTTTGTTTTTGACTCTAAACCAATCACAGAGCACACAAAACGGTTGGGGTATAGTGATGGCGACAGATATTGCGTTTGCCGTCGGCGTTATGGCGCTTTTGGGGAGTCGCATATCAAATGAGCTAAAAATCTTTCTTTTGACGCTAGCGGTCGTGGATGACATTGGGGCGATACTTGTGATAGCGCTCTTTTACTCGGGCGATATAGGTCTTGCGAGCCTTGGATTTTCGCTACTTTTTGTTGGGCTTATCGCATTTTTTTATAAACTCGGTGTGCGAAACCTCTTCTTTTTTGCTTTGCTGTTTTTGTTCTCTTGGTTTTTTATGCTGGATTCCGGTATTCACTCCACGATACTAGGTGTTATTTTGGGACTTATGGCTCCATCAACGCCTGAACATTCAAAGGAGAGTTTCTTTGAAAAAATGGAACATTTAAAAGATAGATTTTTTGTTGCCGTAGCGGAGGACGACAACCATCAAAAGACAAAAGCGCTTCAAGGCATATCGGCTCTTAGCTTTTCGTCCATGTCGATGCTTGAGCGGCTTGAGATGTTTTTTCACCCTTGGAATATCTTTTATGTGCTACCGCTTTTTGCACTTTTTAACGCCGGATTTGAGCCAAGCGGCAACTCTCTTTTTTCGCCACTCTCGATAGCTGTTGCTTTGGCGCTTTTTGTAGGTAAACCGCTTGGTGTTGTTGCTTTTTCATATTTAGGCGTCTATCTCAAAATCGCTTCTTTACCTGCTGGTGCGGGGTTTAGGCAGATACTGGGAGTAGGATTTTTGGCGGGTATCGGCTTTACAATGTCTATTTTTATCGCCGCACTTGCTTTTAACGATGAGCTTTTGGATATGGAGGCAAAGAGTGGTATTTTTATGGCTTCACTGCTTTCCGGCGTGGTCGGGTATCTTGTTTTGAGAAAGGACCCCGATGCAGCTTGATTTAACAGGCAATTTTATAGGTATTTTGTGTCTTGCGCTGTTTTGCTTGTCGTATGTATTGATAGCGATGGAAGAGAGAACCGGCGTAAATAAGTCAAAACCGGCTCTTTTTGTCGGCACATTTCTATTTTTTATTATCGGCATATACTTTTTGGCTCGTGACGGAGCGGTGCCGCATAGCATGAAAGAGGCTGTAGAGCATGTTATTTTGGAGATTTCCGAGATATTTTTCTTTTTGTATGTGGCTATGACCTATATTGAGGCGCTTCTTGAAAGAGGGGTGTTTGATGTTATGAAAACAAGGCTTATGCAAAAGCAACTCTCATACAAAAAGCTTCTCTGGGTTACAGGGTTTCTTACTTTTTTTATTAGCGCTATTGCCGACAATCTGACGACCGCTCTCGTATTTGCGACGCTACTTGTCACGATAGAAAAAACAAATAAGGCTTTTTTGGTGCCAGCCGCTATCAATGTTGTCGTAGCCTCAAATGCCGGCGGCGCTTGGTCTCCGTTTGGGGATATAACGACGCTGATGATATGGAATGCCGGAAAGGCTCCATTTTTTGACTTTTTCTATCTCTTCCCTGCCTCATTTATCGGCTGGGTTGTGACCTGTTATTTGCTTTCGTTATTTGTGCCGGATTCGGCTCCAGCTGTAAGCAATGAAGAAGAGAGCGTCATGAAAGAGGGCGCTATGGGTATCGTTTGGCTCGGACTTTCGACTATAGCGATAAGCGTATTTGCCCATCAAGCTCTGCATCTTCCCGCAATTATGGGTATGATGTTTGGTCTTTCCTTGTTAATGGTGTATAGCTACAACCTCAAAAGAAGAAAAAATGTAGACATAGGGCTTTTCAAAAGTATCTCAAAAGTAGAAAACGACACGCTGCTTTTCTTTTTTGGACTTATGCTCGCCGTAGGAGCGCTCTCATATATCGGCTATTTGGCTCTTGTCGCCGATATTTACAAATCCATCAATCCGACGCTTGTTAATATCGGCATAGGATTTTTGTCGGCTATCGTCGACAATGTGCCGCTAACATACGCCGTGCTAAAAGCAAATCCGACTATCACTATAGACCAATGGCTCTTGGTGGCTCTCGCCGCAGGATGCGGAGGCTCTATGATAGCTTTCGGCTCCGCCGCAGGAGTTGGCGTAATGGGCAAGATGAGGGGTATTTATACTTTTGAGGCTCACATGAAGTATGCATGGACTGTTGTTGTCGGATTTTTGGTATCCGTCGGAGTCTGGTATCTACAGTTTGAGGTGCTTAAGATTTTCTAAACCAGTTCAAACCAGAGCAGTTTATTGGTCGTATACCGCATAAGCGTCTCATAAAATTTAACAAAAGATAGCGCATTATCTCTTGTTGCTCCGTTTTTGTTGATTTTAAAAGAGAAAATCATTGTATTGTCCTCTGCTATATGCAGGTTTTTTGGGGTTGCAGTCTTGGTAAAAGCGCTTACTTCTCCAAAAATCTGGTCTTTGCCTAGCTCAACATGGCTTTCATCGTTTATCGGCATAAAAAGCGAGCCGGATATGATGTAGTGAATTCTCTCCTTGGTTTCACCGCCCAAAACGAGAGTATCACCCTCTTTGTATCTGTTTATTTTAACATCCGAGACGATATTTAGCGTATCTGCCATCTCTATCTCGTCGAAGAGTCTAACATGTTTGATGGAGTGAAATAGCTTCTCCTCTTGGCTTGCCGGAACCGCTTTTTTGTTTTTTGAGCCGGCAACAAGGAGCTCATTTATCTCTTCCGGCGTATATAATACAAACATCGGCTACTCCAAAATCTCTAAAATCTCTCGAAGATAGGTGTGCCACCCTCTATCAAAAGTCTTTTTGAGGTCTATATTTCGTAGATAGTATTCGATAAATGTCTTCGTGTCGTAGTTGCCCTTGATGCCGGAATCTTTAAAAAACCGTCTTATCTCGTTGCTTCTCTCGGCTTTATACCAGAGCAGTTTATCTAAATAATAAAATTTAACATTTGTAGCACCTCTTAGCTCACTCAAATAATACTCTTTGTACTCCTCAAACCATGCAAGAAATGTCTCCCTAAAAGTCTCCTCTATCTCCCCCAGTTTTTTATACGCCAATGGTATTTCGTCTCTAGCCTCGGCAAAAAAATGGGTCGCCTTGGCATATCTAGCTTTTAGCTGTGCATACTCTTTTCTTTTTTCGTCGCTGTTCATATTTAACTCAAGCGCTTTCATCGAGCCTTCAAGATAGCGCATTTTCATCTCGTAGCTAGTCCGCATCGATTTTAGCTCTTCTATTCTGCGCACAAGTTCGTTATAAGGCTTTATCGTCTTTAGAAAATCTCTTTCGAATACGACTATGGGCATGGCCACCTTGGATGTTGCCGATTGGTAAAATGTATAAAGGGTCATCACATCTTTGTAGAGCTTGTGTACGAGTCCCGTGAGAATATTGCTATCTATCGCCCTTAGGTTTCGTACGGCGGTTTCTAGAAATCTTTTTAGTTTAAAATAGTCGATATTGGGACCCTCAAGAGAGTTTTCTTGCATAAAAACCTGCTCGAATTCAACAACATCCCTTATCTCTTTGAAATACTCATCCAAAAAGCTCCTAGCGTAGCTCTCCGCTTCCGAATGGTTTAGATGAAAGTCACTCATTCGCCTCTTCTTTTATCATAAAACTCTTTTTTAAAGCTTTTAAACTCTTTATTTAGTATAGCGATTCTAACTTGTTTTACGAGATTTAGATAGTAGTGCAGATTGTGAATTGTGGCGAGCCTATAAAATGTAAGCTCTTTTGCCCGAAAAAGATGGCACATATAAGCTCTCGTATATCTACGGCATACGGGGCAGTCGCACTCAGGGTCTATCGGATTTTCATCAAGAATATATCTTGCCGCTTTGATATTTACTCTGCCAAAAGATGTAAAAAGCGTGCCGTTGCGAGCATTTCGTGTAGGCATCACGCAATCAAACATATCCACGCCTCTTTCGATATTTTCTATCAAATCTTCAGGCGTACCGACACCCATCAGATAACGAGGCTTATGCGTCGGCAAAAACGGCGTAGTCCACTCCACTGTCTCATACATCGCCTTGCTCTCTTCCCCGACCGATAACCCGCCGATGGCGAAACCGTCAAAGCTTTTGCCGTCTACTTCCAAAGATACGAGACCCTCGGCAGAGAGTTTGCGAAACGCCTTGTCCGTACCGCCTTGCACGATGGCAAAAAGATTGTTAGTCTGCGCCTTTCCCTCGGCTTTTTGCGCCTCTTGATACACAAGGCTTCGTCTCGCCCACTCCGTTGTGCGCTCAACAGACTTTTTGATTCGTTCTTGTTCGGCAGGCAAGGCTATGAGGTCGTCAAGCACCATCATAATGTCGCTGTTTAGCTCATACTGTATATCCAGCACCTTTTCGGGGGTAAAGTAGTGCGTACTACCGTCAATATGGCTTTTAAACTTTATGCCGTCATCGGAAGCTTTTGAGATGTCACTTAGACTAAATGCCTGAAACCCGCCGCTATCGGTAAGAAAGTTGCCCTGATAGGTAGTAAATCCGTGCAGTCCACCCATCTTATCCACCGTAGGGCTTCCAGGGCGCAGGTATGTGTGATAGGTGTTAGCAAGAATTATCTTCGCCCCCAGCTCCTCAATATCCGCCATATCCAGAGCCTTCACGCTAGCCACCGTACCCACAGGCATAAACACGGGAGTCTCTATAGTTCCTCTAGTTGTCGTAATAGTGCAAACCCTAGCCGCCCCATCCGTTGCTTCTACTTTAAATTCAAACATTTGCCCTTAATCTTCCGTTTTTTAGGGCGTATTATGCCAAAAAACAGATGCAACGCACGGTAAAGGTTTGATAGCCCTTTTTTGCTATAATTTGCGCCTTTAAAACAGGGTACGGTGAGAATGCAAAAAATAGTAGTTATCGCAGGCGGAAGCGTTGCAAAGAGGTTTTTACAAAGATTGAGAACTGTTGAAAACGATGCTATGTTTTTTGATATTGTGTTGAGCGAAAATATCGGCGACGGATTTGAATTTCCCGCTAACTCATTGGTACATACCTTTGACCCGACAAGCGAGCACAAGCTAAAAACCCTATCGCTCAAAGAAGCCAGAGTGATTTTCATAGCTCTTGAAAATATGCAGGATGCAAAAATAGTCTCCGAACTTTCAAGGGGCGAAAATATGAGCGCCTCTATCATAGTGCTCGACGCAGAGGGGATTGACGCTGGCTTCATCGATAGACTCAAGATAAAAACCATCAACTCGCACGATGTCCTCTCCAATATGCTAATGTCTTTTATGCCCAACATCCCGCTCATAGCCCAAAATATCGGCAAGGGCAGGGGTGAGATAATGGAGGTCATGGTGCCTTACGGAAGTAAATATGTCTTCCGCCATGTCTCAAATATAGAGCAAAAAAACTGGAAAATAGCCGCCATATACCGCAACGAACAGCTCATCTTGCCCAAGCAGTCAACAATGATACGACCACAGGATGAGCTAATCATGATAGGACAGCCCAATATCCTAAGGGATGTATATAAGGCGATAAAAAGCGAGATAGGGCACTTCCCGCAGCCCTTCGGCGCAAATTTATACCTATGTCTTAATGTCTCAGCCATGAGCGAGGCAAAAATCAAAAGAATAGTATCCGATTCGTTACTTTTGCACGAGAAGCTAAACAACAAAAAACTATTCATCAAAGCTTTTAATATAAACTCCCAAACGGTGATAGAGTACCTGAGAGGCGTAAGTAGCGAGGGTGTTATCGTCGAGTTTGAACACAGAATGGACGATGCGCCTGCCATTATCAAAAACGACATCAAAAAATACAACGCCGGACTAGTACTCTGCGACAAAGATAGTTTCAAAGGGGATGTCAAAAAAACACTTTTCGAGCTTAAAAAGCCTGTGCTAAAATTTGGCAAACAACGACTTTTTGAAGAGTCCTACTCCACAGTGGTGGCTACGCACAACCTTGATTTGGAGAAGATTTCGTATGTATTTTTTGATATGTCTTTGCAGCTAAAAAGGGCGTTAAAGCTATATCACTACGACCCGGAAGAGGGGGATAAAAACGAGGTTGTAGAGCACTATGTATCTCTATCGGATGTTTACGGCGTAAAGCTTCAAGTAATCAAGGAGTCCAAAAACTTCTTTAGGGAGTTTAGAGGTCTTGGCAACTTTATCCAGTTTCTACCCTTCACCGACGAACAGCTCTCCTTGAGGCTAAAAGACTTCCTAAATCCGGCAAGCAGCGGGCTTTTTTCACTGCTCAAAGATAATCACCAGATATTTATACCGATAAGCGACTAAGGAAAAAAATGAATATAAAAGTTGATTTGAAAAAAAATATAGACGACAGTTATGATGTAGTGATAGGCGAGCTACAACCGCAACATTTCAAAAAAGCCTGCATCGTCACAAACCCTACCGTATCGGCGTTGCATCTGGAGTATCTAAAGTCCAAAATCACTGCTGACGAGCTATGTATCGCCACTATCCCCGACGGCGAAGAGTACAAAAATATGGAGACGATAGAGCAGATACTTGGCGTTTGTTTTGAAAATAGACTCGATAGAAGCTCGTATCTGATAGCTTTCGGCGGCGGCGTTGTCGGCGATATGACAGGTTTTGCGGCGTCTATATACGAGAGAGGGTGCAATTTTATTCAAGTGCCTACTACGCTTCTTAGCTGTGTTGACGCAAGCGTGGGCGGCAAGACTGGCGTAAATAACAAATACGGCAAAAATCTTGTCGGAGCTTTCTATCAGCCAAAAGGGGTATTCGTAGACCCTCGCTTTTTTGATACGCTGCCAAGTAGAGAGTTTGCGGCGGGTGTTGCGGAGATAGTGAAGATGGCGGTGACTTTTGACGCCGAGTTTTTCTCATTTTTGGAGAACGCAGACTTGAGAGACAAAGAGAACTTGCTAAAAGCGGTTGCAAAAAGCGTAGAGATTAAGGCCTCAGTGGTGGCGCAGGATGAAAAAGAGCACGGCGTAAGGGCGGTGCTAAACTACGGACACACCTTTGCCCATGTCATAGAGAGTGAGACTAACTACACGGGTTACCTGCACGGAGAGGCTGTCGCTATCGGTATGGTAATGGCAAATACTCTTGCGATGAAGCTTGGCAAGATAAGCGAAAAAGATGCGGCAAGGGTCAAAAATCTGCTCGAAAAATATAACTTGCCGACAGCTTATGGGGTAAAAGATGCGGAAGCCTTTTACGATAAATTTTTCCTTGACAAAAAAACAAAAGAGGGTAGTATAAAGTTTATTATTCCTGAGAGCATCGGCGGATTTGAAATCATTAAAGACACCCCAAAAAATATAGTAATGGAAGCGTTAAATGAGTTTTTGGCTTAGGATATTTCTTGCCTTTTTGATTTTTGTCTCTCTAGCCGAGGCGAAGCCCAAAAAGCCGCAGTCTGCCGAAGAGACGGCGATTATAGAGCAAAATATTAGCTCTATAAAATCAAAAATATCAAATATTGACGAGAGTCTGTCCAAGAATATTTGGTATAAAAGATATAGCGATTTTACGGCATTCGGAGATTATAAAAAGTCTATTTTCGGCGAGCTGATTAAGGTTGAAGATGTGGGCAGGGTGCCGAAGGTTGAAAGCCCTTTCGGTGTTTTTAGCGCACTTTCGTTTATCAAAGAGAGCTCGGTCAAAAAAGATATTTATGAGACGAGACTCTCAGAGCTTGACAAGATGAGCAACACCGTAAAAGATAGAAATACCTTGAATACTACGCTTGTTGGACTACTGGAGCTAAAGGGTGATTCCGAATCCCTCAAAGAACTTGAAAAAATTCAGGCAAAATTGGATGATGAGGGCGACTCTTTGCGCCGTCTGCGTCTGGAAAAGACGGAATTTGCCAAGAGCGTAGAGGCATTTAACGCCAAGACAAGCGAAGAGAGCCAAAAGCTTCAGATGGATATTAAATACCAGATGATGAAGCTACTAAATATTGTGTTGCTCTTGTTGGCGATTATAGGCTTGTCTATTTTTGCGAAGGTAATGATAAAAAAGTACTCGCTTAGTAATCACGAAAGAGCGTATCTGCTAGCTAAAACCGTAAATATAGTAACAATCGTGCTAGTCGTTTTGATACTTCTATTTTCATATATCAACGATGTCGGCTATCTGGTTACTATACTCGGCTTTGCCTCTGCCGGTATCGCTATTGCGATGAAAGATTGGTTTATGAGTCTTCTCGGTTGGGTCGCCATTGTGCTAGGGGGCGCCGTAAAAGTGGGGGATAGGGTCAAAATATCCTCCAAAGAGGGCGTAGAGGTGCTGGGCGACATTATCGACATCTCGCTTCTTACAATTACGATGTACGAAGAGGTATCGCTTATAAGCTATCAAAAGAATAAGCGGGCTGGACGAATAATCTTTGTGCCAAATAACTATATCTTCACCCATATATTTCTAAATTACTCACACTCTGGGCTTACGACGGTTTGGGATAGCGTGGATTTGATGGTTACATTTGATTCGGATATAGACGAGGCTATTCGTATCGCTATGGATGTTTCAACGAAGCATAGCAAAACATTTTCAAAGCTCACAGATCGTTCCGTTAGGAGAATGAGGACAAAATACAGTATAGGCGACATAAGCACAGAGCCTAGAGTCTTTAGCTTTATCGAAAACAACGGCGTTGCCATATCCGTTTGGTATCCGACGCACTCCTTTTCGATACTTAAGACGAAAAGCCTCATCTCAAAAGAGCTTCTTGGGGCATTTATGGCGAGCGCATCCGTCAAGATAGCGTTTCCGACGACAAGCGTCGTAATAAAAGAGGATTTTAAAAAAAATGATTAGAGAGTTTCTCGCTCGCCACAAAAAACCGCTCGGCGTCATCGCCATTTCTTCTTTGGTGTTCATCATCCTCGGGCTGTATGCCGCTTTTAGAGATACATCGTCGCTTGTTAGTTATGAGAGGCTAAATGCGCTTATTGCAAAAAACGAGGTAAAGCGGGCGGTTTTGTCTAGTCAATATATCTATCTCTATACGGACAAAGGCACATTCTCGGTACCCAGAAGTGATAAGACCGAAGAGATAGTGCTTCGCAGTGTGCCGATAGAGCATAGTTTTGAGTTTTTTCCGTTTTTGATTTTTTCTGTCGTATCTCTCTCGGTATTTGCCGTTATCTGGAAGGTGGCAAGCGGATACCTAAACAAAAAAGCAAGCTACGGTGTCATTAAAGCAGGAGCCTCAAAACTAAACGGCGATGTACCAAAAGAGCAGGTGTATGAGATAAAAAGCCCACTCAAGTTTACGGACATTGCAGGCGTTGACGAGGCAAAGAATGAGCTCGAAGAGATAGTAGAGTTTCTCAAAAATCCAAAGCTTTTTAAATCCAGAAATATCCACATGCCAAAAGGGGTACTTTTGGTCGGCGCACCCGGCGTGGGCAAGACGCTACTTGCTAGAGCCGTTGCGGGGGAGGCGGGAGTACCGTTTTTTTATAAGAGTGCGGCTACTTTCGTGGAGATGTATGTCGGCGTCGGCGCAAAACGGGTAAACGAGCTATTTTTGGCGGCAAAGCGAAAAGCTCCCTCTATCATCTTTATCGATGAGATAGACGCTATCGGTAAGACAAGGGGAAGTGCTGGCTCCGGCGAGCGAGAGTCTACGCTAAATCAGCTTCTTGTGGAGATGGACGGCTTTGAGGGTTCTAGCGGAGTCATCGTAATAGCCGCTACAAACAAGATAGATGTGCTAGATGAGGCGCTACTTCGTGCGGGAAGATTTGATAGGCGAGTTTTTGTAGAGTTGCCGGATATAAAAGGCAGAGAAGAGATACTAAAAATCTATCTAAAAAACAAAAAACACTCGCTTGATGCAAGCGCACTTGCTAGACATACGACCGGATTTTCGGGAGCGGCGCTCGCAAATTTGGTGAATGAAGCCGCAATAAGCGCCCTCAAAAGAGGCTCAGAGCGTATTGAGGAGATAGATTTTGCCGAGGTACGCAACAAGGTCGTATACGGCACAAAAAGAGTTGCGGTTCTGGGTGAGCGGGAGATTGACATACTCTGCGCATATCAGGCCGCAAAGCTACTTTACGGCACAAAAAACGGCGTTAAAATATCGTATATATCGCAAGTAGAGATTCGCTGTGACGAAGACGACATGGAGTACAAAGGTGCAAAAGAGATTGAGCGGCTAGTCTCGTTCTATCTCGTCGGCAGAGCGGCGACCAAAACGCTTTTTGGGGATGTGTACTACCAGAGCAAAACGGATTTTGAAAAAGCCTCCGAACTGGCAAAAAATACTCTTTTGAAATATGGGTTTTTGAGTGAAAACAAGACTCTTACTTCAGTTTTGCAGGAGAACGAAAACGCTCTTGCCGATTTTGTGGCGGAGTACAAACAAGAGATAACCGCACTTGCCACAGTGCTGAGAGAAGATAGGCATTTTGAACTCTCCGAATTGGAGGCAAAAGGTGTTTTATAGCGGATTTTGTTTGCATGGCGAGGAGAGATTGTTTGATATGTATCTGCCCGCATTCGGCGATTTTGTAGCCGGATTTAGCTACGGCTCTATCGGCGCACTAAAATATGCGCTAAAAGATGAAAGCGTAAAAAGCCTCATACTTCTATCGCCCGCATACTATACACACAAAGACAAAGAGTTTAAAGAGGTGCAGTTATCTGCATTTGAAGCAGATCCGGCTCTTTACAAGCTAAAACTTCTAAAAAAAAGCGGTCTCAAAGAAGAAGAGGGCGAGCTTTACGGGCAAGAGGGTACGGCGCAGGAGCTGCAAGAACTTCTCTTTTTTGATTGGCACGGCTCTGAGCTTGCCACTCTTGCGAATAGGGGCGTGAAAATAGAGGTGTTCATAGGAAGCGGCGATAGAGTCGTCGAACCGCAGCCTTCGGCCGATTTTTTTACTCAGTTTGCCAAAGTATATACGCTAGAAAACAAAAATCACATATTGAGGTAGAAAATGGAGTTAAAGATAGGCATCATCACCGCTTCCGATAGGGCGAGTGCCGGAGTTTACGAAGATATTTCCGGTAGGGCGATAGTCGATACGCTGAAAGACTATATTAAGACACCGTGGCAAGAAGTGTACAGGGTCATCCCTGACGAACAAAGCACGATAGAGGCTACGATGATAGAGCTTGTAGATGTAGAGGGATGCTCTCTCGTAGTTACCACGGGCGGCACGGGACCTGCTAAAAGAGACATTACGCCGGAAGCGACCGAGGCAGTGTGCGAAAAGATGATGCCCGGCTTTGGTGAGCTAATGCGCCAAGTGTCGCTAAAGTATGTTCCAACCGCCATTCTCTCCAGACAAACCGCAGGGATAAGAGGCAAAGCGCTTATAGTAAATCTACCGGGCAAGCCAAAATCTATCAGAGAGTGTCTTGACGCCGTATTCCCTGCTATTCCGTATTGTATCGACCTGATAGAGGGTGCATATATTGAGACGAATGAGGATGTTATAGTAGCTTTTAGACCGAAAGCCTAAAAGCTACTTTGAGAGATTACTCATCACAAAATACTCCAGTTCCCCTCTGGGAACCTTCTTTTTGATAGCGTCATTGTATATATCTGCAACTTTTTTGCTGTAAGTCTCATAGTCAAAAGCCGGAAAGTGTAGACTCCATGCTCCTTGTACTCTTTTTATTGATATGCGCTCTATCAAATACTCTTTGAATATTGAGTAAGATACAAAAAAGAGTCCCGTAAATACGACGGCAGATATGATTGAGAGGTGGCAGTTCATTTTTGCAAACACCTCATGGAGTATCGTAATTGCCGGAAAAATAAAGGTTATATGAACCAAAAACAAAAATGCTATAAACATATTTTTCGTATGTATTTTATATCCAAGTGCGCCGCTGTTCGGTGTCATATTATCCTTTAGCTGTCTGTTTGCATCCAGCAGGTCGTGAAAAAGTACAGGATTTTTTGAGACCACAAATACAAACGGCAACAGTTTTTTATCTACGATTTTGTCGATACTACTCATCTTTTTTTTGCTCTCGCTTTATTTCTGTTAGGCTGTCGTTTATCTTGAATAAAACTACGATTATTTCGCACCATACCCGCACGATAATAGGACCAAAAAATATCTTGAGAATTCCGGCAAATATCAAAGCGCTACCGCCAAAGTCAATGGCGTTTACTCCAGCTTTTATGTCAAGCGCACCCACAAAAAAGCTAAGCACGACACCTAGCATAAATATGACCTTGATGACGGCGGGGGTAATTAGTTTTTTAAACTCAAAAAAATCTTTCATTTTCTGCATCCTTTTATAGTTTAAATCTGGTTGGGTCAAAAAATGTGTCGTCATGGATATGTTCAAAAGCAGATTTTAGCATAGTAAACAGCTGCGGCTTCTCTTTTTCCAAATCTTTTAGAAAATTTTTCGTCTCTTCTCGTTTGTACGGCATTTTGGCTTTGAAATTCATAGCAGGGCAAGCCTCGTCGCCTATGACGGTAAGCTCATTACTTGTTGCAAAGTACTCTAGTTGCGCCTCTCTCGTAAGTATGAGCGGTCTTATAACGATGATGCCGTTGGTGGCTCTGTATTTTGGCGCAAGAGTACGCATCGCTCCATTTTGGAAAAGATTCATAAAAAAGCTCTCAGCTGCGTCATCTAGATGGTGTCCGAGGGCTAGCTTGTTGTATCCGTGTTCTAGGGCATAAGTGTATAGCGCCCCTCGCCTCATGCGTGAAAAAAAGCTACAAAAAGAGGAGTTTTCACGAATATGCGAGCCAGCTATCTCAAAAATATTAGAGTCTATGATTTCGTGTTCGATGCCGTAAGATTTGCAGTGTTCGGTCAAAAATGAGAGGTTTTCACCCATGCCGTACGAGAGCGTTACGGCTTTAAACTCAAAATCGAACGGAGCTATTCTTTTGAGTCTGGCTATCATATGAAGCATTGTATGGGAGTCTTTACCGCCCGAAAGCGCCACTAGAACTTTGTCGCCCTCTTCTATAAGGGCGTATTTGGCGTTTGTCTGCCCAAAGATTTTTTGAAGTTTTTTACTAAATAGTATCTCAGAGCTCATCTATCATATTTTCTAAAAAGTTTGCGCTAACTTTTGCGCTGCTGACAAGAAACTCTTCAAAGCTAAAGCCAGCGTCCATATCGGCAGTGTCAGAAATCGCTCTAAGGACAAAAAACGGCACGCCAAGGCATTGGCACACATATCCGACACTTGCCCCTTCCATCTCTAGCGCATCTGCATTGTAAGTAGTTTTTATCCACTCTTTTTTCTCTTCACTGGCGATAAATTGGTCGCCTGTGGCGATAGTGCCGCCTATGATTTTGACACCCAGCTTATCCGCTACTTTTTTTGCAAGTTCATTTAGGGCGGCATCCGCCTCTATGAAGTCACCGCTCTCTGGAATAAAGCCCCAAGGATGACCGAAAGCCGTTATATCTACATCGTGCTGAACAAGCTTTTTTGCAAATATCAAATCCCCGATTTTTAAGCCCTCATTGATTCCGCCTGCCACGCCGCTAAAAAGCAGTTTTTGGCAACCGAATTTTTCGATAAGAATGGTCGCCGTAAGAGCCGCATTTACTTTGCCTATTTTACTGTACGCCATGGCTATCTCTTTGCCGCCCAGTTTGCCGGTGTAGTATATATTTGCGGCATATTCATGCTTTTGTAGATTTTCTATTCTCTCTAGAAGTGGCTCTATCTCTTCTCTCATTGCCCCAAGTATCGCTATTTTCATTATTTTTCCTACTTTAGTTTTTCTATGATTTCGGCCATTGAAGCAGGTGAATTGATACTATATGTCGGTGCGGCTACGCCTCTTTTGTTGAGTCCCGCAAGTACGCTTCCGTTTCCAAACTCAATAAAAGCCTCTACTTTACTCTCAAATTTTTTGATTGATTGTTTATATAACACCGGACTTACAAGCTGTTTTTCGAGCAGATTTAGCGCATCGCTCTTTGATGAGTATTTTTCGCTTGTCGCATTGGAAATTATTGGAAAAGAGAAGCTGTCCGTCATTTTTTCGTTCAAAAGAGCCTTTAATTTTACAGACGCATTTGAGAGGATTTCACAATGGCTGCATACCGACATATTGAGAAGTAACGCTCTTTTGGCTCCAGCTTCTTTCAGCTGCGCTTCAATGCTTGAAAGGTCTGATTTTATCCCCGCCAAAACAACTTGACCATCAGTATTGTAGTTTACCGCCCAAGTTTTCTTACCGTCATTTCTAGCATTTTCACATACCGCTTCCACTTTATCATCATCAAGACCAAGTACCGCCATCATTCCGGTATCTTTACCTTCACAATCCTCAGTCATAAACTTGCCTCTTTGATGCACCGTATACACGGCATCTTTTAGGCTGAGCGCGCCAGCGGCGCTAACTGCGCTAAATTCGCCAAGAGAGTGACCTATTGCAAATACGGGGGTTATCTCGCACTCTTTTTCAAAAGCCCTCAAAGCTATAAGGCTCGTCAAAAGTATCGCAGGTTGCGCGTATGCTGTTTGCTCTAGTTTTTCACTATCTTCAAACATTACTTTTTGAATATCAAAACCCAAGGTATCGCTAGCCTCTTCAAACATCGCCTTGGCATCGGCAAAACTCTCTAAAAAATCTTTGCCCATACCGAGTGTTTGAGACCCTTGTCCCGGAAATAAAAATGCCACTTTTTTCAAAAATATATCCTCAATATAAAAGTTTCTGCCGCTTCATGCGGTTAGCGTAGCCGAAGATGGGCTTTCGAGGAAACATTTTTGCAAGCAAAAAGCGGTTCCCTTGTTTTGCCTATCCGGCGTACTTATCAAAATATTAGTGGCAACCACATCCGCCAGTTCCACATCCACCTTTGCTTCCATGGTCTGCACACTGCACCTTGCCAGTCATTGCTTCTTCTGCGCTCGCTTCTCTTGCAGACTCTATCGTTACCGCAAATTCAAGAGCTTTTCCAGCCAAAGGATGGTTGTAATCTATCGTTACTTCCGCATCATTAAACGCTTTTACCGTTACTTGCACGGTTGAGCCATCATCGGCTTGTCCGTATAATGGTAGACCTACAGCTAGTTCTATTCCTGCAAACTGCTCTGCAGGGTATGTTTTTAGAGCCTCTTCATTGTAAACACCGTAAGCCTCTTCCGCAGTTACAACCACTGTTGCGCTATCGCCTATATTCATTTTTAGTATTTCAGACTCAAGACCGGGAATGATGTGTCCCTTACCTGTGATAAACTCTAGCGGATAGCCTGAAGCTGAAGAGTCTATAACCTCTTTTGTTTGTGCGTCTTTTAGCTCATAGGCAAACGCTACTACGGTATTGTTTTCAAATGCCATTGTTGTTCTCTCTTGTTTTGATTTTTATTTCTTAAAAGAAAGCGATTTTACTAAAAAAAAGATTTATTTAGGAGTGCTGAACTCTTATTTTAGTTCAGCCGCTCTTTTTTTTGCCGGAGCCACGAGATAGTGGGTTGGGTAGTTGGTTATGAGTGAGTTTAATATCTTTTTTGCAGACTCTTTGTCGCCTAGTTTTTCAAGGCTAGCGCCTGTGTGGAATAAAATAATCGGTATATAGTTGGCTTTTTCATCCAGCTCTATGCTTTTTTGGTAATGCTCCAAAGCCGACTTATGGTTGCCGTTTTTATAGTCGATTTCGCCTAGATAGTATGCCAAAAATCCTTTTTTGTACTCTCCGTCATTCGCCTGCACGCTTTCAAAGCCTGCCTTAGCCTCTTTTAGTTTGTTATCCTTGAAATCTTGCTGTGCTTTTTTGAAGCTCTCCTCGATATTTAACGGTTTTTCTTGTTTTGGCTTCTCTGGGGATTCAGCTTTTGGCTCTTCAGTTTTATTTTCGTGCGTTTTTTCCTCGACTGGAGCGGGGGCTGGTTTTGTTTTTTTGCTTTTAATATCTTTATAGTTTTTTCCGACTATCGCTTTTAACTGCTCTTTGCTGACATATTCGCCTCTTGTCTCGTCAAGCAATGCCGCAAGCGCCGAAAGCGTACTCATAATTTTGTCGTAATTTTCGTTTTGTAGTTTTAGGTTGTCGTCAAGTTTTTTATTTAAGGTTTTAAGCGAGCCGTTGTCGTCGCTTTCCATTTTTCGTTCGAAGTTATTAATTTTTTCAGAGTGTCCGACTATAAGAGACTTGATGCCGTCTATTTCGTTTCGAAGTTCTATCTGGCTTTGTGCGGTATCAAAAAGTTTGGTTGAAATATTTTGAAGATTTTTGTTTTGTTCTACTATTTTTTTCTCACTGCTGGTAAGACCGTATGGCGTAGGCGCATCGAGGTCGCCGGCTTTAAATGCCGACGGCTCCGCACCAAGTAGAAAAACAGCCGCTACGGATGCAATGTATATGGCTTTTTTCATATTTTAATTATTTCTCTAGTTTCGTATCAACTCTTCTGTTTTTAGCCCAGCACGCTTCGCTTGACTCTTTGCAAACAGGGTTGCCTTCGCCGAATGTTACGGTACTCATTTTAGCCTCAGCTACACCTTTTGAAGCATAAGCCGCCTTAACAGTATTTGCTCTTTTTAGACCAAGTGCGTAGTTGTACTCGTCAGTGCCTCTTTCATCAGCGTTTCCTTCAAGCTTAGCTTTTGCATCTACTGAGCCTGAAAGTTTTGCATTGCCTTCTACGATTGGTTGCATGTCGGCTCTGATATTAAATTTATCAAAATCAAAAAGAACTGTTTGGATTTTTGATTGAGCTTCAGCTACTGCGTCTACCGTAGCTATGGGAGCAGTAGATGTGCCACTACTTGCGCTTGGAGCCGCAGTTTCTGTTTTTTGAGCCGTTGTATCAACAGCCGGAGCCTTTGAACTACATCCTGAGAAAATGATAGCCGCAGCAAGAGCTGAACCGAGAATATACTTGTTTAGCATTGGATACTCCTTTGATTTGTTTTGGATATGCATTTATTATACATCAATAAATTATAATTTTTACCAGTCCATTGATTTTATTTTTCCAAAATTCATAGGAAAAAGAAAAGTCGAGGAAGAGTTGAGCCTAAAAATTCCCAAAAAAGTCTTTCCGCCATCGTTTTTAAAGTACATTACGGCATCTCCTGCATTTGAAATGCGAGGCGAACTATTCCATCCGCTTGCGGTTATCTGTCTTTTTTGTCCGTTTTGTGTGCTGATGAGATAGATGTTGTTCGAGCCGTTATCTTTGCCGGTATGCGCCAAAAGCGAGTTTTTTGCGCTAAATGAGGAGTTGTATCTCGGAGAGAATATTAGCTGCCCTATTGAGGAGGAGCCTATTTGTTTCGTAAATACCGTCGGATAGCCGAGTCTATCCGATACAAAAGCTATTCTTGTCTCATTATCTATAAAGTTGCCGTTAACATCAATTCCGCCAAAGTTCGTTAGATTTGTTTTTGAGCCGTTATTTGTATCGTACAAAAATACATCCGGCAACCCCCCGCTAGGTATTGTAAGCAGGAGCTTTTTTCCATCTCGACTTACATCGGAGCAGATTAGCATACCGTCAGAGCTTGTAACTCTTGTTTTTTTTGCGGTGTAAATATTGTATTTGTATAGAGTCGGTTGTTTATCGTAGGCCGTATAATAAAATTCGTTTTGGACGCCGCCAGCCCATTTTGGAAATATATTGTAGCCGCCGCTAATAACTGTTTTTTGATATGTGAGCGTGTAGTCCGTTATGACAATATCACTTTTTTTTGCCCCCATGTCTTTTGCCAAAATAACAAAATTTTTCATCCAATCTATAGAAGGGGCTCGCAAATAATCATTTACGCCGACCGCTACATTGTGCGCTAAGAATGGATATTGTTTGAACTCCTGCACGCTATATCTTTGCGAAAAAGGCGCATTTTTTAGAGGGTCGAATAGTCTTGTCTCCAGCGTGTATCCGCTTGCGGTTTTTGAAATTTTGTATTTCAGAAGAATTTCTATGCCTTTGGCTTTCAAGTCGGCTCCCGATACCGGCGTATCAAAACCATTTTTAAAAGGGTTGGCGACCGCTTCTAAGTGGTCTGAGACTTTTATATCGTTTAATAACATTGAGTCTATTTGATTTTGTTCAAACTCTGTAACGCCTGCGTCACGATAGCTCTCTACTGCTATTTTGGCCAAGGCGGTAGCGCTTTTTTCTATATCGATACTAGCCGTTTGCCCAAATAGCAAAACAAAATTTACGCACAAAACAAAAGCTATTTTTAACATCACTACTCTCTCGCTTTAAAATTAAACTCTACGGATACCGCTTTTTTATCCGTTGGCGGCGGGAAGCCTTTTTTTTGTAAAAATTGAAGATATGATGCAAGTCTGTCGTTAAAGTCGGCGTTACCACCTCGTTTTAGCCTAAAACTAAAACTTCCGTCCGCTTCGATATTTACAACTACAACTGCAATAATACCCGCATCTGTCTTTGCAGGATTCCACCCTTGTTTTATCATTTTTGCAATATTGCTCAAATATTCGTTTACTTCGCCGCTAGAGTTAAAAGATGTGAAGCTAATGTCGCTATTTTTCTTGATAGATAGGGCAGCTAGCAGATCTTTTGCGCTTTTTGGCTGTTCCGTAGGAGTTTTTTGCGGTTGCGTGGTCGTTGTCGGCTTCGGACTCTCTTTTTTTACGGCTTCTTTAATGATTTTTTTTGGGGAGATTGCATCCTCTATAATTTTTTCAATTTTTTTAGGTTCTTGTTTTTTTGGCTCTATATCTTTTTTAGCCTCTTGTGGCTCCTCTTTTTGCTCAATTTTTGCCGCAGGCACAGCGACCTCTAGCTCTTCCATGCTAACTTCTATAGAGCTCTGCTCGCTTTTTATCGCTATTTTTTTTAGATTTTCTGAGGTTGTAAGTGTAAATATAAGAATAGCTATTACGGCAGCGTAAAAGACAAAAGAGCCGATGCCCCCAAGCCAAAAAAAGCTATTTTTATCCATCCGTTACCAAAGATATTTTTTGAAATCCGGAGGCTTTAATAAGCCTCATAATATGCACTACATCGTCGTATTTAAGATTTTTGTCGGCTCTGAGCGTGATGGGAGTATCTTTGGCAAACGAGGCAGAGTAATTGAGAAAGGAGTCTCCGAAACTATCCATATCAAATTTTTTTTCGTTTACATATACTATTTTTTGCAGGTCCACACGAATCGCAATTTTCTCTTTTTCGCTAATCTGTTCTTTTTGCGAGCCTTTCGGCAGTTCTATTTTTTCTTGATATACAATTGCGGGGGTGGCGAGCATTAAAATAGCGAGAAGTACTAGCATTACATCTACGAGCGGCGTAATATTTAGCTCGGGTTTATCTTCGTACTCTAGCATTGTCTTAGGATTTTAGAAGTTCTATCTGCATCTGTATGTAGCTAAGTACCTCATAGCTTTTTCTTTTTAAAGAGAGATGAAAAGCATATGCAGGAACCGCTACAAAGATACCGCATGCAGTTGCGACCAGCGCTTCGCTTATAGCCGGAGCAAGCACATTAAGGCTGGCGCCTCCGGCTACACCCATTTTTGCAAATGAGTCTAGTATTGATACGACTGTACCGAAAAGTCCGACAAATGGTGATGTGGAGGCTGCTATAGAGAGTATCGTAAGACCTCCGGTTGAGTCTTTTTCTGCAGCTTTTAAGCAGGCGTTTAAGGCATGTGGATTAACGCTATCTTCGTGTCTATTGCATTTTGAAAGTACCGATAATTCACTGACGCTTCTGTGCCCAAGGGCTAGTCTCTCTACGGAATCCTTTTCTCTAGCCGCCCATGCGTTTAGATAAAAAAATCTATATATAAAAACCCAGGTTACGGAGATTAGATAGATTGAAAGAGTAATAAAAACCAAAACGGTAACCCATGTACCGTTTTGGAAATAATGCAGTATTGTAGACATCTATTTTTGTATGTTTTTCAGCTTTTGAGCTGTAACCGAAAGTACGGAATCAGATGCAGCTGCATCTTCGATGAGCTTGTGCGCTTTTTCTATAGCTTTTTGAATTTCGCCGCTTGTTTTGCCCGCAACCGCAATTGCATTATCCACAAGTACTATAGCTTTTTGCTCGTCAATTTCCGCATAGCCCCAGTTGATAGCTACGCTTTCTTTTTCACCGTTTTCTTTTGTTACCTCTATTAGTCCAGGTCCCAAAAGAGAGAGCAGGGTAGAGTGACCGGGAAGAACGCCGAATTCTCCCTTGTCTCCAGGAAATACCGCAGAGGCAGCGTTTGAGTCAAACACTTTGCCTTGCGGAGTTATGATTTGTAATTTAAAGCTGTTCATAAGCTAGCCTTTATTTTTTTGCCTTTAGCTTTTCAGCTTTTTCAAGTACTTCGTCGATACCGCCAACCATGTAGAACGCCATTTCAGGTACAGAGTCGTGTTTACCTTCTAGTATCTCTTTAAAGCCTTTGATTGTGTCTTCAAGTGAAACATATTTACCAGGACTTCCCGTAAATACTTCCGCAACGAAGAACGGTTGAGATAGGAATCTTTCGATCTTTCTAGCTCTTTCAACAGTTAATTTGTCATCTTCGCTTAGCTCGTCCATACCGAGAATCGCAATAATATCTTGCAAGTCTTTGTATTTTTGAAGCATCGCTTGAACGCCCCTTGCTATTTTGTAATGCTCGTCACCGAGAATTTTTGGGTCAAGCATTCTAGATGTTGAATCTAGCGGGTCAACCGCCGGATAGATACCTTTTTCGGCGATTTTTCTGCTAAGAACCGTAGTTGCATCAAGGTGAGCAAAAACTGTTGCAGGAGCCGGGTCGGTAAGGTCATCCGCAGGAACATATACAGCTTGAACAGATGTAATAGAACCTTTTTTGGTTGATGTAATTCTCTCTTGGAGTGCGCCCATCTCTCTTGCAAGTGTCGGTTGGTAACCAACGGCTGAAGGGATTCTTCCTAGAAGAGCCGACATTTCAGAACCTGATTGTGCAAATCTGAATATATTGTCGATAAACATCAACACATCAAGACCCATTGTATCTCTGAAGTACTCAGCCATAGTAACACCTGTTAGTGCAATTCTGTTTCTTGCGCCTGGTGGTTCATTCATTTGACCGTAGCATAGTGCAACTTTGTCAAGAACATTTGACTCTTTCATTTCATGATAAAGATCGTTACCTTCCCTTGTTCTCTCACCAACACCGGCAAATACTGAGTAACCGCTGTGTTTGTAGGCAACATTGTGGATAAGCTCCATAATAATAACCGTTTTACCAACACCGGCACCGCCGAATAGACCTACTTTACCACCTTTTGCATAAGGCGCAAGAAGGTCAACAACCTTGATACCTGTTTCAAACATTTCTGATTGAGTATTTTGCTCTTCGAATTTTGGCGGATCTCTGTGGATTGACCAATACTCTTTCGCTTCACATACCGGACCCTCGTCTATTACATTACCCGTAACATCGAAGATTCTTCCCAAAACTTCGATACCTACTGGAACTTTAATAGGGGTGCCAAGTGCTTTTACTTTTGTTCCACGAGAGAGACCTTCGGTCATGTCCATTGCGATTGTTCTTACTCTGTTGTCGCCAACATGCTGAGCAACTTCGCAAATCAGTTTTACGCTCTTGCCCTCTACGCTGAAGTTTATTTCAAGCGCGTCATTAATGTTCGGTAGTTGACCGTTGTCGAAATCGACATCGACAACCGGACCGATTACCTGGCTTACTATACCTTCCATCCGTCATATCTCCTTTATTATTTAAGCGATTCCATACCGCTGATAATTTCTGTTAGCTCTGTTGTAATTGATTCTTGTCTTGCTTTGTTATACTGAACGGTCAAGCTATTAGCCATCTCTTTTGCATTTCTATTCGCCGCATCCATAGCCTGAACCCTAGATGCATGCTCGGCGGCAAGAGAGTCGATTAGCGAGTAATATAGATTGAACTCGATGTATTTTTGCATCAAAGAGTCCAAAATAATCTTGCTATCGTCCGGCTCAGTAGATATTATAGACTGACAGCTGTTGCCTGCTGCACTTTCTAGATCTACCGGAAGGAGGTCTATTTGTCTTATCTCTTGAGCTATCATGCTTTTAAAGCCGTTATAGATAATAACGACTCTATCGGTTTTGCCGTCAATAAAATCAGCAAAAGCTTTTTCTATTATTTTTTGAGCTTTTTCATAAGAAGGAGCCCCGGATACGCCGATATTGGTTTCAGTCAAATCAATCTGATTAAATCTAAGGTTGTCTATACCTTTTCGACCTATTCCTCTGATTCTGACAGTTTTGCCTTCGTTTTTAAGCTTCAAATATAGATTTTTTACGGCTTTAATCGTTTGGGCGTTAAATCCGCCGCAAAGACCTTTGTCGGAAGTGATAAAAATCAAATCGACAACCTTTTCATCCTCATTTTTTTTGAACAGTCTTGCATCGTATCCAAAGCCGCTAATATCATATTTATTGACATTGCAGGCGATGTTTGACAAAACTTCATTCAACTTTGAAGCATATTCTCTAGATGATTTAGCTAGCTCTTCGGCTCTTTTTAGTTTAGCCGTAGAGACAAGCTTCATCGCTCTGGTTATCTTGCCCGTATTTTGAACGCTTTTGATTTTGCGCTGAATGTTTTTTAGGTTAGCCATTTTTTTGTCTCTTTACTTATTTTTTAGCTGTTGACGAAAAAATTACCCTAAACTCATCAAGTGCTTTTCTAAGAACTTCTTCATTCTCTTTATCGATTTGTTTTTTAGCTCTAATATCTTCAAATATTTGCGGATATTTAGAATCTATAAACTCATAAAGCTCAGTTTCATAAGTTGTTACTTCTTTAGGATTCATTGCGTCAAGATAGCCGCCATTTCCTGCAAAAATCAAGCACACTTGTCTTTCGATGGCTATTGGAGCGTAAGGTCCTTGTTTCAGAACCTCAACCATTCTAATACCTCTTTCAAGTTGGTTTCTACTTACTTCATCAAGATCTGAAGCAAATTGTGAGAATGCTTGAAGTTCTCTAAATTGCGCAAGGTCAAGTCTAAGGGTACCCGCAACTTGTTTTGTCGCTTTAATCTGAGCGGCTCCGCCAACCCTTGAAACTGAGATACCAACATTAATCGCGGGTCTAACGCCTGCGTTAAATAGGTCTGTTTCTAGGAATATTTGACCGTCTGTAATTGAAATAACATTTGTAGGGATGTATGCAGATACATCGCCTGCTTGAGTTTCGATGATTGGTAGGGCAGTAAGACTTCCCGCGCCAAGTTCATCGTTAACTTTTGCGGCTCTCTCAAGTAGTCTTGAGTGAACATAGAATACATCTCCCGGATACGCTTCCCTGCCCGGAGGTCTTCTAAGAAGTAGAGACATCTCTCTGTAGGCTACCGCATGTTTTGACAAGTCATCATATACGATAAGAGCATGTTTTGCATTATCTCTAAAGTATTCGCCGATTGTTACGCCACAGTATGGAGCCAAAAATTGAAGAGCAGCACTTTCAGATGCAGTTGCCGCAACAACAGTCGTATATTCCATTGCGCCGTGCTCTTCTAGAGTTTTAACAACTTGAGCAACGCTTGATTGTTTTTGACCGATTGCAACATATATACAAAATACGCCTTGACCTTTTTGATTAATAATCGTGTCAAGAGCAACAGTACTTTTGCCTGTTTGCCTATCGCCGATGATAAGCTCTCTTTGTCCTCTACCAATTGGCACAAGGGCATCGATTGCTTTAATACCTGTTTGAAGCGGCTCATGAACAGATTTTCTAGCCATAATTCCTAGAGCTTTTTCTTCTATGAATTTTGTTTCAGTAGCTGCGATAGGACCTTTGCCGTCGATTGGTTCGCCAAGAGCATTTACAACTCTTCCTACCATTGCTTCGCCGACAGGAACTTTTAGAAGTTTACCTAGTCTTTTTACCGTAGTATTTTCAACAATGCCTTTGCCTTTACCAAGAACAACAACACCTACTGTTGATTCTTCAAGGTTTTGCGCAAGACCTTTTTCTCCGTTTTCAAACTCCAGCATCTCTCCGGCCATAACATTTTTAAGACCGTATACTTTAGCGATTCCGTCACCGATACTTATTACTTTACCGGTTTCGTTTATATCTACTTTTAGCTCGAAGTTTTCTATTCTTTCTCGAATTATCGAGCTAATTTCGTCAGCATTTATTTTAGTGCTCACTCTATCCCCTTTCAAAAGATTTTAGTTGTATTTAGGATATGCGCAATAACTGATTTTTTAAGCGCATCTTTATTGATTTCTACTTCCACGCCAAGATCGTCGATTTCTACTTTGATACCGTTGAAATGAGCAGTGTCTGTTTTTTCAAAAGTTAGTCCGATCTCTCTTTTTAGCTTTGTGCTTAGAACTTTTGAAATTTCCTCTAGTTCTGCGCTTCCGACATCAAAAGAAGCAGTTACTCTGCCATCTGCCTTACCGGATTTGTTTGCTAAAAACTCTCTAATCTCTTCTGCTACCGCAGGAACTATCTCCACTCTGTTTGCCTTAAGAAGCAAAGAGATGAAGTTTGACAGTTTAGCGTCACTGCTCCCTGAGATTTCAGAGATTAAAGACGCTTTTTTATCAAGCGAGATATCTTTTGAACCTAAAATATCTTGAAACTTGGATATTTTGAGGGCGTTGCTAATGTTGTTTAGTGCGACATAGCTTTGCTGTAATTCAGCATCTGTTTGTGAAGTTGTTAATGCTTTAGTGTATTTTTTTGAAATTGATGAAACCATTAGGCTACCCTTTTTGCAATGATTTTTGCAAAATCTTTATCGTCGACGCCGAAACCTTCTTTGTCTACGATTTCACCGATAGCTTCCTCTACCGTGTCAATAATAGCTTTTTTTCTCAGCATGGACATTTCGTCTTCAGCTGATTTTTTAACTCTTACTATCTCTTCGTCGGCATGTTCCGCTATTTTTTTTGCTTGAACTACAGCGTCGGTTTTAGACGAAGCTATTAGTTCGCTTGCTAGTTTGGCAACCTCTTCTTTTTTTGCTCTTGCTTCATTCAAAGCGACTTTCGCCTCTTTGATTTTATTTTCAGCATCTTCGTAAGCTTTTGCTATAGAAGCTGCTCTGCCGCTAAAGAAAGCCTTTAGTTTTTCGGCTAGTAAATAGTAAGCAAGTGCGGCAAAAATAAGAAAGTTTACCGCTCTAGGTAATATGTCCGTTCCACCGTGTCCCGCATCTGATGCAAAAACTGCAACGGATGTTAGAAGCAACGCGGATGCTACTTTGACAAGACTCATCTGCGACCTTTCTTATATTTTTAGAGCTTTTGCCAAGCTTTGTTTGTACCCTTCAGAATTAGAGAGGATAGCTACTTTTAGCTCAGCTTTTTGGGCGGTTAATTCGCTTGAAAAGTTAGCAACTTCGGTTTTTGCGCTTTCTTTGACGGCATTTATTTTAGTTTCGGCTTCGGTTTTAGCAACCGTAATCGCTTCGTGTCTAATTTTTGCCGCTTCAGCTTTTGCGTCGGCAAGTAGTTTGTTTGCCTCCGTAATTAGCGCTTCCCTCTCGCTTTCTTGGGCGTCTGCGAGACCGGCGTCTGCTTTTAGATTCGAATTTCTCTCCTCTATAAAACTTAGCATCGGTTTGTAAAGAATCTGATTTAAGATAGCTACAAGCAGTAAGAAAGTAACAATTTCAAACGCAAGTAGGCTAGGCTGGATGTCTAGCATATAAAAGCACTCCTTTTTGTAGTGACTTAGGATTTTAGCACACGAAAGCTAAAAAAGCGTGCCTAAAAAATAGCCTAGCTGCTTTTTAGGCTCTTTAATAGCGTTTCGATTTGTGCTTGATTGTCGAATTGGATGGTTATAGATGAGGCTGTTTTTTTCGTTTTTATTCCATAAGATTCATTTAGTGTAGCCATAAGTTTAACAAGTTCTAGTCTGACGACTGCGGACGATGTTTGTTTGGCTTTTTTTACCGGCTCTTTTAGTTTTGCTACCAGTTCTTCGGTATCTCTGACGCTTAGCTTTTGCCCGACGATGGAGTCTGTTATTTTTTTTTGTTCGTTTGACTCTAACCCTACAAGCATTTTTGCGTGCCCATGAGTGATCTTGTTTTGCATAAGCTTATCTTTTACATACTCATCAAGTTGCAACAGTCTAAGGGTGTTGGTAATAAAGCTTCTGCTTTTTTTGACTATGCCGGAAAGTTCTTCGTGTGTCAAATCGTGTTCTTCTATAAGCTCTTTTAAGCTTATGGCGAGCTCTATTGAGTTTAGATTTTCCCTTTGGATATTCTCTATAAGTGCGAGCTCTCGTATTCTGTCTTTGTCGATGTCTGCAACTATCGCTTTGATTTTACTTATGCCGGCAAGCTTTGTTGCTCTAAGCCTTCTTTCTCCGGCTATTAGCATAAACTTGTCATTACTTCTTATTACAACTACCGGCTGCAAGAGACCGTGTCTTTTTATCGACTCGCTGAGCTCTGCTATTGACTCTGCGTCAAACTGTTTTCTTGGTTGAAACGGATTTACTATTATCTCTTCAAGATCAATCTCTTTGACGAACTCTGCCGAACCGCTATTTTGTTTGTACGCCTCTTCTACCTCTTCAAGGATTGCGCCAAGCCCTCTTCCTAGTCCCGATGACTTAGACATTCGGCTCCTTCAAAAGACAGTATGCAAGCTCTTGATAGGCTATGGAACCCGGTGATTTTGCGTCGTATAAAATTACAGGCTTGCCAAAGCTTGGAGATTCGGCAAGTCTTACATTTCTAGGTATTACGATATACGAGGATGTTTCATCTTTGCTTATGCCCTCTTCTGAATTTTTGAAAAGTCTATCCACAAAATGCCTTTTCAAATCTAAAAATACCTGTTTTGACAAATTGTTTTGAGTGCTATACATTGTTGGCAAAAATCCGCGTATACGCAATTTAGGGTTTATTGTTTTTTGTACTATTTTGACCGTATTTAGTAGCTGTGCCAATCCCTCCAAGGCAAAAAATTCGCACTGTATCGGGATAATAAGAGAGTTTGCCGCCGATAAAATATTAACCGTTGTAGTGCCGAGTGCCGGCGGAGAATCTATTATGATGTAGTCGTATCTATTCTCTATTTCCGCTATGAGCCCTTTTAGGATAAGCTCTCTATGCTCAATTTTTTTATCATGAAGCTCTTTTTCTATACCTACCAAGCCAATATTAGATGGAACTAGATGCAAATGAGGCAGATTTGTATCCAAAATAACCTCTGATAGCTTTTTCGAGCCTATGAATGCGTGATAAATATTATATTCAAAGCTATTTCTATGAATGCCTAAATTAGTTGTGGCATTTGCTTGTGGGTCAGCGTCGATTAGGAGCACTTTTTTTTCCGCTACCGCAAGGGAAGCTGCAAGATTAACGGCAGTTGTTGTTTTGCCGACTCCGCCCTTTTGGTTTGCTATTGCAATAATTTCGCTCATCTTAAACTAAACACCTTTTTATTATCTACACTCAATGAGCCGTCACTATTTAATGTGACATTTTCGTGATATTTTTGACTGCTATGAAGCAGCATTTTCTCTCTTGTTTTCAAAAATTCTACTTCAAATTTTCTAAAAATATGCTTCCACTCTGGGGGAGCCGTAAATACCGATAGATACTCGTTAATGAGGTTTTTTTTGTCTGTTTTTATATCGCATCCGCCAAACTCTTTTGTCTCATTAAGGTTAACTCCTATGCCGCATACTAGCGTCTCTTTTTCTTTTAAAAAAGCGGTTATTGCTCCTGCCATTTTTTTATCGCCTATGTATATGTCGTTTGGCCATTTAAGCCAACAATTTGAGCCTTCATTTGCCAAAAGTTCTTTTAGAATATACATAAAATATATTGATGCGGATTCTAGTTTCAAATCATCCGGTAGCGTTTTTAGCGGCACGGCAAAAGAAAATAGAAGAGAGTTCGGAATTGACTCCCACTTGTTTGCCCTGGAGCCCTGCCCATCACTTTGTGTATCGGCGACAATGCAAACGGGGGCGCTAAGTTCGCCGTTTTTTATCTTTTCTACTAGGTATGTCTGCGTTGAGGGCAGTGTGTCAAACCAGAATATCTCCAATATTTAGCCTTTTGCCTCGTATGTATTCAAGGGCGGTTACTTCATTTTTTGAAGGCGCTTGAAGTTTTGATAATTTGAGTGATCCTGTTTCAAATCCGATAGTTATATCATCCTCTCCTACGGCCAATATCTCACCGCCTCTGTTTTTGGATCCTAGCTCATTCACGGCAACCTCTTTTATTTTGAGTCCTGATTCGATATAGACTCCAGGCCACGGGTAATAGGCTAGAAATTTTTTGTACGCTTTTTTGGCGGATGCGAAGTCGATTAAGCCGTCTTCTTTTGTAAGCTTTTTAGCGTAACTTGCGTCGGCGTTTATCTGCTTAAGAGGTTTAATTTCTCTAAAGTCTTGAATAATGCTTTTGGTCAGATTTGCCGCTTGGTAGCCTAGGTGTTTTAGTAGGCAGTTAAACTTTGCACACCCCTGCGGTCTAAAAAATATCGTTCCCAGTATGTCGCCAGTGTCAAGCCCTCTGTCCATCCAAATAGCTGTTACTCCGGCGTAGTCGTCATTTTCGAGTATGTGCGTTTGTAGCGCCGCCGCTCCTCTATTGCGAGGCAAAAAAGAAGTGTGAAGATTGATACACGGCGCAATATCTAGTATCTCTTGTTTTAGTATCTGCCCGTATGCTGCAACCACGATAAAATCAGGCTTCATCTCTTTTATTTGCTCGGCGCATTCCGAGATTTTTGCGGGCTGAAATGTCGGGATATTAAATCTCTTGGCACATATTGCGGTATCGGGCGGAGTCATTATCTGTTTTCGCCCCACCGGCTTATCGGGTTGCGTGAATAGAACCGTAACCTCAAATCTTTCATCCGTTACCAAAGACTCCATGATGATACTTGAGAAGTCCGCGCTCCCCATAAAAACTATTTTTTTTCTCATTTCAAATCTCTTTTAAATAGCGTTCCCTCGGTTTGGATACCGTCCATTAAAAACTCTTTTGCCGCCTTTAGATCAAAACCGCTAGATAAAAACATCTCTCTATCGTGGTTTAATAAAAAATTTGCGGCTTTTAGCTTCGTTACTATGCCGCCGGTTGCAAAAGCGTCGTTAGGGTTGTAGTCGGCGTTTAGCTCCGATTCTTCTATATGCGAGACGATTTTTCGTAGTTTTGCATCCGTATGCTTATTTGGGTCTTTGTCAAAGTAGCCTTTGATGTCGGAGAGGATAATTAGCATTTTGGCGTCAAAATAGTGAGCTACCTGCGCTGAGAGCTGGTCGTTGTCGCCTCTTAGTATTTCATCCACTATAACGGAGTCATTTTCGTTGATAATAGGGATAATGTTGTTGTCAAGTAGCGTATTTACCGCCGCTTTAGCATTTTCAGAGCGTTTTATGGAGTCGAAATCCTCGGCGGTTAGCAATATTTGTGCTACCGTAATATCAAATTTTTTGAACTCTTTTTGGTATTTGTTGATAAGCGCCGCTTGACCTAGCGCCGCTAGCGCTTGTTTGCCTGCCGTTGTTTTATTGGATATAGTCGGAAGTATTGTATGTCCTGTCGCTATGGCGCCGGATGTGACGAGAATGACTCTGTATTTTTGAGACAGAGTTGAGAGGAACTCTACGAGATTTTGGATTCGTTCCGCACTTATTTTACCCTCTTTGGTAAGTACGGCCGAGCCTACCTTTATGACAATTTTGTCTTTCGACATCTTTTATCCTTTTAGGATTCTGTAAAGAGCAAACTTTAGTTTCTGAATATTTTGGTGGGCGCTTGATGAAATCGGCATAATAAATTTAGGATTTTCTGTTTCGCTTTCAAACGAGGCTAATCCGTCTATCTCTTCGGTCGGTTTGATGTTTATCTGCGACATAAACTCCGATATTGCCCTTTTGGCCTCATCCGATTCCATGGCGTCTATCTTCGTAATAGCTATTGCATAACTGTTTTTGCTTATTTTTTCTGAGTAGTTTTCAAGCTCTTTTTTAAGCGTAGTAAACTGCTCAAAAAGCGATTGCTCTCTAGCTATATCAAGACAAAAAAGAGATAGCTTGGTTCTTTCTATGTGCTTTAAAAACTCTAGACCTAATCCTCTGCCCTCGGATGCACCCTCAATTATTCCAGGAATGTCGGCTATGACAAATGAGCTGTAGTCGTCTATGTCTACAACGCCGAGATTTGGCTTTAGCGTAGTAAATTCATAGTTTGCTATTTCCGGTTTTGCGGCCGACATTACTGATATAAGCGTCGATTTGCCCACATTTGGAAAACCTACAAGCCCTACATCGGCTATTAGTTTTAGCTCAAGGCGCACTCTTTTTTCTATTCCGGGAAGTCCGGGTTGTGCATATGTCGGTTTTTGGTTTGTCGAGGATTTAAAGTGCATATTTCCAAGACCGCCTTTGCCGCCTTCAAGAAATAGTACTCTTTTGTTCGGTTCGGTGAGGTCTACGAGTACCTCTTCGGTTTCGGTATCAATAACTTGTGTGCCGACCGGAACTATAAGCGTCAAATCTTCTCCGCCTTTGCCGTACATTTGGCTATTGCCGCCGTTTGCGCCGTTTTTTGCTTTGTGGTGGTGTTTGCCGCGATATTTTGATAGTGAGTCTGCATTCGGGTCTATGTAGAAGTAGATGCTTCCGCCTTTGCCACCGTCTCCGCCGGATGGTCCGCCTGCGATAACAAACTTTTCTCTATGAAAAGCTGCAGAGCCGGCGCCGCCTTTTCCTGAGGCAACTGTTATGACAATACTGTCGGTAAACATATTATTGTACGCACAAACGGGCGAAGCCCGCTTGTCCTACGCTGAGCGCTAAGCTACTAAAGCTAGCCGCATAGAGCGGCAGACTTTTTTTTTGATTGATTATTTGTGGCATTGAATTTTTAATGTAAGAAATAGGGAGAGATTAAGAAGCTACCGGATAAACCGATACTTTTTTTCTATCTTTATCTTTTCTTTCGAATGTTACAACGCCGTCGATAAGCGCAAATATAGTGTGGTCTTTGCCTATGCCTACATTTTTACCGACATGGATTTTAGTTCCTCTTTGTCTGATAATAATGTTTCCAGCTCTACAGAATTGTCCACCAGATTTTTTAACACCTAAGCGTCTACCTGCTGAATCGCGATTATTTTGGGTACTACCCTGACCTTTTTTGTGTGCCATAGTTTCTTCTCCTTCTTATTATGCGGCGATTGAAGTAATTACGACTCTTGTAAAGTCTCTTCTGAAGCCTCTTTTTACTTTAGAGTCTTTTCTTCTTCTCTTTTTGAAAGTTATTACCTTTCTTCCTCTGCCTTCGTTTACTACTTTGGCTACAACTTTTGCACCTGCGACGAAAGGATTTCCAACTACTAGTTTGTCTGCGCCTACCATAAGAACTTCGTTAAATTCTACTTCTGTTTTTGCTTCTGCGCCCATTTTGTCAACTAGCAGTTCGTCGCCGACACTTACTTTATATTGTTTGCCGCCGGCTTTTATAACTGCGTACATATTTGAACCTCTTGAAATTTTGTTGGTTTTTAAGATGCGAATAATACAAAAAATTAGATTAAGTTTAGTTTAGAGTGTTTTTGTTATTTTTTCTATATCCACTACATTGCCTATAATAACGAGTATATCGGTCTCTTGAATTATTAAGTTTTCGTCTACGGTCGTATGCCAGATGCTGTTGTATTTGTGGGCTATAAGTCTTACGCCGTGCTCTCTTTCAAAGTCTATATCGGCGATTCTTTTGCCGACAAACATTCCCGGAACGCTGAATTTAACTATTCGCATTGTATTTGAGAGGTCTATCGTGTCGTAATGGATATGCTCCGCTATTGTCTTGACAAGCCTCATCGCCGCTTCTCTTTCCGGGTGTATCACTTTATATGCGCCTAACCTTGTGAGTATCTTGCCGTGAAGTACGGATATGGCTTTGGCTATTACCTGCTTAACGCCGAGGTCTATAAGCGACATGACGGTGAGCGTGCTTGCCTCTATATTTTCGCCTATGCTGACTATGACTACATCGGCTTTGCCTATTCCGCTATCTTCCAGTGCTTTTGCGTCGGTGGAATCCAGTATAACCGCATCTTCTACGAAATCGCCTATCTGTTTTACTTTTTCCGCGTCGTTATCTGCCGCTATAACCGACAGACCTTGCTCCGCAAGCCCCTTTGCTATTTGAAATCCAAATTTCCCAAGCCCTATTACTGCATAACTTTTCATATCATTACCCTGCCTTCTGCATATTTGTATCTTTTTTCTTCTATTTTGCCTATAAAGGCTAGCGTAAACGCCAAAAATCCTATTCTTCCGGCAAACAAATTCGCCGATAGGCTAAGTACGCCGCCGTTACCCGTCGATAGCCCCACGGTGCCGAATGCGCTTGCTACTTCATAAATGATTTTTATAAAACGAACATTGTGCGTCTCTGATATTAGTATCGTGGCGGCTATAATATAAAATGTGCCCACGAGAAGTATCGTGAAAGCCTGCATTACGGTGGCGTGAGGAATTGTCCGTTTGAATACAGAGGCATCGGAGTGACCTTTGAGTGCATGCCAAGTGGCTATTGCTATGACGGCAAAAGTCGTAACTTTGATACCGCCCGCCGTACCGCCAGCACCGCCTCCTATTACCATAAATATCGTAGATAAAAAGAGTGTGGAATCCGACAGCGAAGACAGGTCTATAGTGTTTGCCCCCGCCGTTCTCAGGTTTATTGCATAGAAGTATCCGGTTATTATCTTCTGCCATGCATCATAACCGCCTATCGACTTTGTATTGAACCACTCTAGGCTAACAAAAAGCACAAAAGCGGCAATGATTAAAAATCCTGTTGTCGAGAGGGTAAGCTTTGTATGTGTGGATAATCGTGTTAGCGCTT
>JFJP01037190.1_pt1 | contig 39401 bp, 36 predicted proteins | sample 431651 | NCBI WGS metagenome assembly JFJP01 (sample SAMN02602958, study PRJNA72255) | Microbial mat metagenome, whole genome shotgun sequencing project. | biome: fresh water; feature: sink hole; material: water; isolation source: purple microbial (photo- and chemosynthetic) mats found in... | reverse complement strand
ATGGATATTCTGACTATCTGAATACACAATAGTGGCAAATGGGTAATTAGCCGGTTTCTCAGCCGCTTCAATGACACCATTTTTATTCACATCCTCAAAACTCCATGATGAACCATTAAACGAAAGATTAAATCCATATCCATCAAGGGGCAGGGCATCATAATTTAAAATCTGGTAATTGATGGCATCTGTTGTATTAACGCCATTGGCCTCAAAATTCCCCAGACGGCCTGTAAACTCACTCATGGTGAAATCAAGAATATCCCCGCTGCTCTGGCTGAAGGTAATGGTCCCCCTTGCCAATAACCCTTTGCTGTCTGTCCCCTGCACGGAGTTGCGCTTATCCTCGAGAGGATTACAGGCCACAACATATTCCCATTCCGTACCTGATTTTTTATCATAAAAAATGGTCACATCATGGGTGCTTCCCAGGGCATCATACACTTTTACAACGGTCTGATACTCATAGTTGGTGGCCGCCATAACAGTATCTTCACCGCTGTCCCAATTATTTGAGAGAACGACCGAGTTACTCGCAGAATCTGCATCCAGATTGGTTATGGCGGTAATTTTCGAACTTTTTTTGGGTGGATTGGTAAAGGCCTTTAACACAAGGTCCTTGATGGAACCTATATCATCCCCTGTTTCTTCATCAAGCGTCCACCCCTGGACGATATAGCCTTCCGGATTGACCAGTTGTCCTGCCTTATCAAAAAAGAAATTACCTGCCCGGGTATAAAACGTATTTTCTGAATTTGACTGGCGCATCACAAAAAATCCTTCACCCCCGATGGAGAGATCAGTTGTGTTTCCCGTGGACTCAAAGGACCCCTGGGCAAAATTCTGTGACACAGACCCGACGGCCATGCCGCGGCCCATCTGGGAAGTTCCGGCCTGGGTGGCAACACTCTCATACAGGGTATCTGCAAAGGTTGTTCTTCCCTTCTTAAACCCGATGGTGTTCAAGTTGGAAATATTGTTGCCCACAACCTGAAGTGCATTTCCCATATTCTTCAACCCACTGGTACCTGTAAAAAGTGAACTTGATAAAGACATAATCCCTCTCCTAATTATTTAAACTTAACCGTATTAACCATTTATGAATAAACTGCAGGCCATCAATTGATTGCTGTCAGTGTCGATGCGGAAACAAGTCGCCCGCTGTCTTTCATGACAAGGTACTGGCTGTTGTTCACATATTTTATACCTGAAACCTCTCCGGACACAGGTGTTTTTGCATATCCTGAATTTGTTTGAGTTGTATAATAATATAATCCATCCGATACTTTGCTTCCGGAATCAGAAACTCCATTCCACTCAACCTTGTTTTGTCCGCCAACCGTATTAGAGGCGGGCAGTGTGATGGTTCGAACAACCCTGTCTGAGGAATCATAGACCTTTAGGGTCACATCCTTTGGTGTATCAAGGGTGAAAGTAAATTCCTTCCCTGAAACAAGTCCATCTTCAACCAGCACAACCGGAGAATCTGATGTTACGGTTTTCCCGATATAGCTTAGTGCAGAATCCAACATTCCGTTTCCATTGCCATTTCCATCAATTTGATTAATGACAGAAGTCAATGATTTCGGGTCAAGAAGAACACCTTGAACCACAAGGTAAGGTTTGCCGTTATTATAGGTAACGCCATCAACCTTTCCGGTAACGCTTGAGGGCAATTCGGCAAATCCATCGCCCGCATTGGCCATGATGCTGTATTTATAAGATCCGTCTTCAACCGCCTTGCCCTGGTTATCGGTACCATCCCAGGAAATAGTATGGGAGCCGGCTGTCTGCTGACCCTGGAACAGGGTCTTAACGGTTTTTCCATCGGCGTCTGTTATGGTCACCATGATGTCGGCAGGTCTTGCTATATTATAAAATCCACCTGAAACAGTGCCCTTATCCACATTCATGGTATCCACATTTCCTGTGACCTGTTTTCCGATATATCCCACCACATCACCTTCTGATTTTTCAGCATAGGACTTGGCAAGGCTTTCCATTGAATCATTCAAGTTGATCAATTGTTCAAGCTGAGAAAATTGGGCCAACTGGGCAGAAAAATCCGTTCCATCCATTGGATTCAACGGGTCCTGATTCTGAAGCTGGGCCACCAGCATGGTAAGAAAACTATCTTTGCCAAGGGCCTCTGCTTTCTTTGTTTTTTCCTTGTCCGTGGATTGATAGGAATTAGAGATATTATCAAGCGATTTGTTTCCTGTTGATGAAATGGCCATGATTATTTTCCTTTATGCAACATAGTGAAGTGATCCATCCGGCTTCAAAGCGGTAAGAATCGCTGCCGGATCATTCTTGCTCACACCGTTCAAAGGGTCCGTCAGCAGTCCTTCTCTGTTTTTCTGCCGCTTACCCGAATTTCCTGCCTGGTTTCTCGCGTCTGCCATGGACTGCTGGAAATTACTGTTCATATCAACGTCAAACCGTTCAAGATTCACACCGGAATTTGAAAGCGCCACCTTGATATCATTTATATTGGACACCAGGATCTCTTTTGCTGCCTGGTTATCGGTCATGATACTGACTTTTATAGTGCTGCCGGTATTGTCTATGGTCATCACAAGACGTCCCAGCTCCGGGGGTTTTAATTGAATCTTTAAAATATTTTCACCTTGATTGACAGCCCGGACAAGGCTTTTACTCACCTGATGGGTCACATACGATGGTAAATCCTTTAAAGACGGCTTTGTCCGCAACGCATGGGTTTCGGGTTGCATATCCGCGGGTTTCGCCTCTGCGCCTGAAGCCTGTAATGGATCGATGAATTTTGAATTATCCGACTTTAATTGCTTCAATACTCCCCTGACTTCCTTTTGCAAGCTCCCGAGCTCCATCTCACTATTTTTCTTTTGATTTAGAAACACTTCAAAATTTTTATTCATATCCTTTTGCTTTGTTTCAGATCCCTGAATCACATCCTTGTTTACTGAAAAAAGAGTATTCCCTGTTGTGGCATTCTTATCCTCTGGTAAAAGCAGTTTATTTTCAAACTGATTTTTGATCTGATCTTGTGAAAATCCAACCGCTGCCCTTTTTTCCGGTTGTTTCAACTCTTCAAGGCCCTTAAACAAAGCACTGAAAAGATCAAGTGTTTTTTCAGTGGCCGTTACCGGTTTTTTTTGTTCAGGAATTCCTACCACTTTTGGCGCTGTTTCTTCTTGTGACAGTTTTTTCCGAAGATTTTCAAGGGCGTCCACGAATTCATTCAGGGTAAGCGGAGATACTTTATCTTCACCCTGTTCCATCCCCAGTTGTTTCATCAGGTGTTGATAATTACGATCACTTTCAATAGTTTCAAAGGGCTTTTGAGCATAAATAGAATTTTCCTGAAGCCCTTTGAGCTTTTCAATAATAACATCAAGGCTGATGCCTTTTTCACCTTTATCCGCCTCAGCCATGATTTTCTGAATATCCTCGTTTTTAATCCCCAGAGAATTCAGAAGGGATTCAAAAAAAGGAAGGGCTGATATTTCAAAAAAACTTTCAGGTTGAACTTTTTCTTCTGGTTTTTCTTCAAGGGGAAGGTCGGATAGCTTACCCATCAAATCGGACAGGGTAACTTTTTCAGACTTTGTCTTTTCAAGAAGCTCAGTAAAGGCCTCATCTAAATTACCTTCCTTGAATCCTGCCTTTAAGAGCATTTTTTTCAACGCTTCAAGGCCCTCTGCATCGATTGCAAAGTTTTTCAGATCACCCTCTGACAGCTTGAATAAAATTTCCTTTAATGCAGAGACGAAACCGATTCCTTTCTCTTTGTTCAGCTTATTTGACAACAGGCGCATTGCATTCTTGGAACTTTGAAACACCTGAAGAGGCTCAGCGGTTGTCTTCGGTGGGAAAGATTTCTCTTTTTTTAAATCCAAATCCTGACCTGCCTGAAGAACTGCTGGAACTGCTTGCAAAGGGAAAGATTTCCCCTGGGAGTCCGCCTTGTCAAACTGTTTTTTCAGATGATCTGCAAACGCCTGCTTTTTAGACTTGATATTATTGGTATTCAGCAGGGTTATCTTGGGAATACCCTTCTTTTTTATACTTTTCAATGCGCTGCCAATGTCTGAAAACATAAAATTCATATCAACACCTGTCCTTTGATTTCTTTTGAAAGATAAAACAGCAATAGTCATGCCATCTGGGCTAAAATTGAATAATTATATATTAATTCAATATGTTATAATTTTTATGAGGGCGAATGACAGATTGTTTTAAGATTGTTTTGGAACTTATTTCCCAACAAAACAAATTTCATGGGAAAATATTACCGGATGATGGGAGGGGAAAATAAAATAAGGTGTTCTAATTCTACTGTTTTCGTTTAAAGGCAAGGCGTTCGCTGATTTTTGCCGCTTTTTCACTGTCGACAAATGCTAAAATCTCGGATGCTGAAGCTTCCCGCATCCTCATGAAAATTTCCTGCGCGACTTCAAGATCCATTTTATCTACAATTTGAGCGGCATTCTTTGGTTTCATTCCGGCATACATTTTAACCAGCCTGCCGATTTTTTCTTCATATTCAGCATCTTTTTCCTTTTCTTTCTGTGCTTTTTTCTGATCCAGAAGAACAAGGTCGCCTTCAATCTGCTTTTTCAGCGCTGTAAGAGTTTCTATTTTTTCATCAATCTGCTCTTTGAATACGTCTAACTCTTTTTTTTCCTGTTCTATGGTCTTCTGCTGCTTATCAATCATGGATTTCTTCTCTTCCAGTCCCCTTAATACAACCTTGGCCGGATCAGGACATTCCGGGCAATCCGGGCATGGTTTTTTCTCGGTTTCTTCGGGAGATTTTTTACTGTCCGCTTTTTCTTCCTTTTTTTCTGGATTTTCTTTCTTCTCGGTTTTTGCCGGGTCTTCTTTTTTCTCCGGTTTTTTGTCCTCGGCAAAGGCATCTTTCCCATTAATGGACAAAAAACCATCATTTTGAATCCATGTTCCAAAACAAAGAGATAGTATGAGGCAGATACCCAAACAGATTATTTTTTTATTAAGATGCTTCATTGGACAATTTCCTTGCTGTCTTTAAAGATGAAATTTCATCCATCTCTTTTTGGTCTGCTGCAAGAACTTTCTGAGTATATTCAGTTTTTAATCTTTCCCGGTAAAATTCCATGGCTTTTTTATCAATGGTTTTTTTCTTCAACACCATCAACTTTTCCTTTAGAATTCCGGATAATTGTATCTTTCTTGATTTTTCCTGTTCTATGTGAGTTTCCACGGCATCAAGATACTCACGATACTGTCTGAATTCAAAAGCACTGATCCCCTGTTCCAACTCATTTTCAACCCTGGCTGTTTGTTGATCCAGGGTATTCTTCAAATCATTGATCTGCCTTTCGCACTGAGCAACATCCATCTGTGCCCGAGCCGTATTCTGCTTTGCGACCCGTTCCATGTATTCCCTGTAATTGAGCAATGGCTGCAATCTGAAATCAAATCGTTTCATGAATTCTGCTTATCTGTTTTTTTTATTCCCAGCGCATTTTTCAACCCTTCCACACTGGACTGCATATCCACCCGTCTGTTCATGTCCTGCCTTAAAAACTGTGTGATCCCCGGCATTAACTTCTTTGCCTCATCCACTTCAGGGTCCGACCCATCAATATATGCACCGATGGTTATCATGTCTTCAGCGTTTCTGTAGGAAGAGATGACACTGATGGCTTTATTTCTTAATACCACATGTTCCTTCTCACTCACATCCCGCATTACCCTTGAAATACTGGCCAGAACATCAATGGCAGGATAATGGCCTTTATTGGCCAGAGCCCTTGACAGAACAATATGGCCGTCAACGATAGACCGGACGGTATCGCCGACCGGGTCATTCAAATCATCCCCTTCAACCAGAACCGTATAAATACCTGTGATCGAGCCCCCAGCTTCCATGTTCCCGGCTCTTTCCAGGAGAATTGGAATCTGGACAAAAAAGGACGGGGTATACCCTCTTGATGTGGGCGGTTCTCCGGCAGCAAGCCCTACATCCCTGGAGGACATGGCAAATCGGGTAATGGAATCCACCATCAACAGCACGTCTTTTCCCTGGTCCCTGAAATATTCTGCAATGGTTGTAGCAAGATAAGCACCCCGAATTCTCACGAGAGGTGGAGAATCCGAGGTCGCCGCAACCACCACAGATCTTTTGAGCCCTTCTTCCCCCAGGGTATCATTGATAAAATCCCTGACTTCCCTGCCCCGCTCCCCGATAAGACCGATAACCACCACATCGGCACTGGTATGCTTTGTCATCATGCCCATCAGGACACTTTTTCCGACTCCTGATCCGGCCATAATGGCAACCCGCTGCCCTTTTCCCAGTGTGATCATGCTGTTGATGGCAGCAACGCCGACATCCAGAGGTTCTTTAATCTGTTTTCTCTGCATGGGGCCCATGGGTCTTCCATAGAGGTTATACGATTTTGTGTATTCGATATTTCCTTTTCCATCAATAGGAAGCCCCATGCCGTCGACCACTCTTCCAAGCAGTTGATCTGAAACGCCGATTTCCTGGGTAGCCATAACAGGAATAATCCGACTGCCAAGACTTATTCCCCGAATATCCCCATACGGCATAAACAGTGCTTTTTCTCTTTTAAATCCCACAACCTCAGCCTGTATTTCCTTGCCGTGATCATTGATGATGCTGCAAAGACTGCCGATGCCTAACCCCAGGCTGTCTCCTTCGGCAATAAGCCCGATGACTTGAGAAATCCTGCCTTCAGGCCGTATCAGGACGCTCTGGTCAATCGCTTTTTCATATTTTACAAAATCTATTTTATCAAGATGATCAAGAATCATTTAAATACCTGCTTTTTTGATGGCTTCAAATATAACGTCAAGACGGGATTCCGGGTCTGATGAAATGGACGCAGTATTGGTATCAATCCTGCAACCTCCCCTTTTAACGGATGGGTCTGATTTTACAGAAATACTTTTCAGGGTTTCAATTTCCTCAAAAAACTCTTCCTTGACCATTTCAATATATTCATAATCTTCCTCAGATATGCTTAAGACTATTTCCTCCGGGTTGACCAGTGTTTTTAATGCATCCAGTATCATCTGCCGCACAATACCGTCATTGATTTTAAGTTGAGCCATCACTGCTTTTTTTGCAATCTGCTGGATAAGAGAAATAATCCTTGCTTCATATTTATCGACCAGTAGGCTGAGCGTCCGATCCACCATATTCAAAGATTCTTCAAGTGTATTTAATATCCCGATGGATTTTTGGCGGGCTTCTTCAGTCCCTTTGGCTTCTCCTTCTTTATACCCGTCTTCATATCCCTTTTCGTGGCCCGTTACCGCCCCTGCCTGCTCTCCTTTTTCAAATCCTTCAGCTTCACCTTTATGAAAGCCTTCTTCATAGCCCTGCGCTTTCCCTTTTTCAATTCCCTGTTCACGGCCTTTTTCAAACCCATCCTGGTATCCTTTCTCTTCAGGGGTTTCATTGGGTTCTTTACCCTCATTATCAGCCTCTTTGTGCTGATTCCCTTTTTCCCGGGTCTTTTCTATCCTTTTTGCGGGTTCAATCAAAGGTTTGAAAACTGTTTCTTCTCGTTTCCGTGTTTCATGATAGACAGCTTCAAACTCATAGGGCTCTTCTTTTTCAAACTTCGGCCTTTCAAACAACAGCTTAAACCGGCTGAATTCCGGTTCTGATGCATCGGATTGACTGATAGTCTCTTTGTTAAAGGTCTCAAGGGAATTCAAATCTATGGGTTTAAATCCCTCTTCTGGATCAGACGAGGACATCATCTTTTCCTTTTCCAAGGTTAATCGTTCCGTCGGCCTCAAGTTCCTTGGCTGCACGAACAATGGCTTGCTGGGCTTCTTCAACTTCTGTCAGGCGTACAGGCCCCATGGAGTCAAGATCATCTCTAAGCATTTCACCGGCTCTCGAGGAAAGGTTGGAAAAAATCTTTGTCTTCATTTCATCTGTTGCCGTCTTAAGTGCGTATGTCAACTGCTGACCTTCAACCTTCTTTAAGATCTCTCTCATGGCCGTATCATCAATACCGGTCAAATCTTCAAATACAAACATCAAATTACGGATATCATTGGCCATTTCAGGGTTATCTTCTTCAACAAATGCCATCACGGCATCTTCTGTTGACTTGTCCACACCATTGATAATATCGACCAGAACCTGCAGGCCACCTGCTTTCCCACCAGGACCCACAGCCCCGGAAAGCTCAAGCTTCAACGCCTTGTCCACGTCTCTGACCACCTCTTCGGAAATCTGCCCCAGCTTTGCGATTCGCATGGCAATATCACCCTTTAATTCGGGGGGCATGGCTATCAAGAGCTCCGAGGAAATTTCGGCCGGCATATGGGCCAGAATCATTGCAATGGTCTGGGGATGCTCGCCAACCACATAACCGGCAAGGGTCCCCACATTCACATTCCTGCTCCAGATAAAAGGTTTATCCTGCTTTTTCTTCTCAAGATCATCAAGAATGGCATTGGCTTGTTTATCCTTTAATGTATTTTTAACCACATTTCTGATAAAGGATTCATTTTCAATGATCATTTTTGCTTCCCCTTCAAATTTATCCACAAAGTCCTGGGAGACAGCTTTCATTATTTCCGGAGAAATATTATCAATTGCCGACATTTCAAATGCAACATCGGCAATTTCCCGTTCATTCATTTTCTCAAATACTTTGGTGGTATATTCCTCTCCCATGACCATCAGGAAGATGGCGGCTTTTTTAGGCCCTGAGAGCGTTGAAGTATCCGGAACATCAGCCATGATTATTTCTCCTCTCCTTCACTGATCCAGCCTTTCAGTATATTGACTGTCTTGTACAGATCTTTTTCAGCGTAGTATTTTGCTTTTTCGTTTAACGGCATATTCGTCAGATAAGACGCCCGCTCTGTTTGATTCATTTTCTTTAAGAACAGCATCCTCTGATCTTCCGTCATCATGTCCAGATGTTCTCTCTGCTGTTTACCGTTCATTTCTATGAATTTCGGCAGCTTTTTCTCTTCTTCCAGCAGTGCAGTATCTTCAGGGGACGGCAGCGCATCATTCACCACTGTCGTCTTGATCTCTTTCACCGTTCTGATAATGGGCCGTATGACCAGAAGGAACAAGGCAACTACAATCAGGAAGTTTGCAATAAGCCTGCCGTATTGTTCCTGAATCTTTTTCAGCCCTGTAACGGATGGTTCAGACTCAATTTCAGCGATGGAGGCAAAGGGAAAGCATTCTACGGATACCTGGTCGCTTCTTTCTTCATTATATCCCATGGCTTTAACGACAATGTCGTGAAACTGCTTCATTTCCTCAGGAGACCTTGGAACATATGTCTGTTTTTGCTTCCCGCCTTCATCTGTTTTATTCTCATATCTGCCGTCCACAACGGCTGCAACGGAAAGACGGCTCAGAACCGCCATGGGTTTTTTGACTTCTCTGACCCTTTTGCTGATTTCATAATTAAAGGTATCATCCTTCTTGTTGCTTATCTCATTATTCTGTTTATCCGTCGTATTTCCGTCGCTCACAATGGGGTTCACTGTGGATGGATTAGGGGTTTCGTTAGATTGTGTGATGACTTTCTCTGCTCGGTCCTTCTTGCTGCGAACAAATTCACCCCCCCTTTCAAATGGATCAAAAATTTCCTCATTCATATCATCTTTAGAAAAATCCATTTCAGATGTCACCCGCACAATGGCTTTGTCTTTTCCAACAATTCTTTCGAGCATGGTCGAGATTCGTTTGGATAAATTTTCTTCAAACCGGATTTTATGCTGGTACTGTGAATCTGCAACATTTTCAGCCTTTTCCTTGGCTTGTTCCTCTTCTGATTTTCCCTCAAAAAGAATCCTGCCTCCCGTATCCACAATGGTTACGTTTTTGGGTGTCAAATCCTGAATAGCACTGGCCACCAGATGGGCAATGGCAGTAACCTTTTCTTTTTCGAGATCTGAATTCAATTCCAGCAGTATGGATGCAGACGGCTTTTTAACTTCTTCAACAAACACAGAGTCTTTGGGCATGACAATCATAACACGCGCAGACTTGACTTCATTAAAGGCACTGATGGTTCTTGCGAGCTCTCCTTGAATAGCTCTTGTTTTATTGATATTCTGAACAAAATCCGTGGTCCCGAATTCAGTTTTATCAAATATTTCAAAACCAACGTGACCGCCTTTTGGAATTCCATCCTTTGCCATTGTCAGCCTGACATCGTACACAACAGGTTCCGGCACCATAATGGTGGTGCCATCTCCGGTGAGCCGGTGTGGGGTATTGGATTCCTTTAGTTTTTCAACAACCAGCGCAGCATCTTCCTTTGTCATACCACTGAAAGCGACCTTGAACTCTATTCTATTTGCCCAGATAAACAGGGTAGTGAATCCGGCGACCATCGCCATGATAATAATCCCAAGAGCAATCTTCCTGGACAATGGCATTGCTTTAAAGGTCGCAATGATTTTTTCAATAACAGGATTCATAAAGGTTTATCACTCCATTTAATGCTTGCCGACATTATATCTGCATTCTCATGATTTCATTATAGGCCGCCATGACCTTATTTCTGACCTGGGCAAGGATTTTCAAAGAAGTTTCTGCCTTGCCGACCGCCATCATACCTTCATGAATTTCCATTTCTCCCTTAATTACTTTTTCAATGGAATCATCTGCAACCAGATGCTTTTCATTAACATCCAGAATAGCAGCCTTTATCCTTTCAGCAAATTCAGGATTCCGTCGGCTGATTTTATCCGGCAGCGGCTCAGTGTTTAAACTGATCCGGTTCATCCCATTTATCCCGATCGTCATGATTCCTCCCTGTTATTTTCCGATTTCAAGTGCCTTCAATATCATGTCCTTTGTAGCAGAAAGAGATGTTGTACTCGCTTCATAACTTCTTTTTGCCACCAGCATATCTGCAATTTCGGTCAAATGATCCACATTGGGCATTTTTACATACCCTGTATCCGGGTCTGCATCCGGATGTGCGGGATTATAAACCAGCCTGAAATCCTCCTGGGATCTGATAATCTGGTCTACTTTAACACCTCTTCCATTGTCCGATTTTTTTTCAGCGTCAAATTCAATGGGTGAAAGCTCTATCCCGCCTTGATCTTGCTTAAGTTGTCTTTTTTCAACCACACTTTTAAATGAATCAATATCCTCGGCTTTAAAAACAACCATTTTTCTTCTGTACGGGCCACCTTCTTTAGTCCTTGTGGTATCCACATTGGCAAGATTTTCAGCGATGACGTTCAGTTTTGTTCGATGGGCAGCCAGAGCTGTTGCACTGATCTTTGATGCGGTTAAAAGGTCCATAAATTATCTTCCTCCCTCGTCAATGGAATATTGCAATATTTTCATTTTCCGCAATAACATCTCTGTTGTTACCCGGTATTTGAGATTGTTCTCCATGAGATTCATCATTTCTGTATCAATATTAACAGTATCAAGATGATAGAGATCTACTTCTTCACTGTTGATTCCATTCATGGCAACTTTTTCATCTTTTTCCGACGACAGGTGCCCTGGATGCGTCTTATCCAGAAAATCAGGCTCTTTTTTGCCCATGAGCCGTTTCAGCGTTTGATTAAAATCAAGGTCGCCGGGCTTATAACCAATTGTATCCATATTGGCTATATTGCCTGTTATCAGATTATGCCGCTTTGATGATACGTCAAGCGCTTTACTGATCAACTCTGTCGTGTGGCCGAAAATTCTCGAATCCGCCATCTTCCCCCCTCAAAAAAATACACCGAATAATCCATAGATAATATAGAAATCAATATCCACATACTGATATTGCAAATTGTATGCCTGAACCTTAAATCAGTTATTTTCTTTGTATTCGTGGAGTTTATTTCGAAGGGTCCGGACACTGATGCCCAGAATTTTTGCGGCATGGGTTCTGTTGCCCTCTGTCTGGTCAAGGGCTTTATAGATCATCTTCTGCTCCATATCTCTGAGTGAACCCGGCTCAGATTCAGGATGGCTCCCGTCTTCTGATGTTTCTATAAGCAGGGTCCCGGATTCAGATGTCTCAAGCATCAGATTTCCAGGTTCAATCAAATCAGAATCAGCAAGGAGAACGGCTCTGTGAATAATATTTTCAAGTTCTCTTACATTTCCAGGAAACAAATGGTTGCTCAAGATACCACTTGCCTGTTTTGTCAACCCTTTGACATTGCGCCCGTCAATTTTACAATATTTTTGAATAAAAAACCGGGACAGTATCTCCAAATCCCCCCTTCGATTTCTTAACGGTGGGATGACAAGGGGTATCGTATTCAGCCGATAAAAAAGATCCTCTCTAAAATCACCATTTTCCACAGCTTCTTTCGAATCACGATTTGTTGTGGCAATGATCCTTACATCCACATCAACCGGAACGATTCCCCCTACCCGATCCAACACTTTTTCCTGTATCACTCTTAATAATTTTGCCTGAAGATGGAATTGCATTTCCGTAATTTCGTCCAGAAAAAGCGTGCCCTTATCAGCCAATTCAAATTTTCCGATTTTCCTCGAAATGGCTCCCGTAAAAGCACCTTTTTCATGTCCGAACAATTCGCTTTCAAGAAGATTTTCCGGCAAAGCCGCACAGTTTACAGCAATAAAGGGCTTATTGCATCGATCGCTTTTTTCGTGAATGAATTTTGCAAAAAGTTCTTTACCTGTACCGCTTTCCCCCTGGATCAACACTGAGGCACTGGATTTTGCGACTCTCTCGGCAAGGGACAAAAGCTTTTCAATATCACTATCCTGAGTAATAATCTTGACTTTTCGGAACTGGGAAGAAAGGATCAATTCCGGACTGTCTTTCTTCTTTGACAGGGCAAGGGCTCTTTTGATCGTTAAATCAAGCTGCGCCATTTCAAGTGGCTTGATCAGGTAATCGAGAGCGCCAAGCTTCATAAGTGTTACGGCATGTTCAACCACAGGTTCTGCGGTAATCATAAGGGTGTGGCAGGAAAGGGTGGATTCATTAATTTTTTTTAAAAAATCAACGGCTGAAAAACCAGGGGTTGAAACATCTGCTATGGTGATATCCGGTTTTTTTTCAATGAGGTATGATAAGGCATCCGATCCATCAGGGGTTGCTTCTACAAGGAAACCAAGATTCTCAAAAAACCGGACATATTCCATTCTTTCTTTTGGATTTTCAATGATGATAAAAATTTTATGTCCCGGCATTATTGTTTTGCTTCCCTGACCTCCTAAGAGTTCGAAACCGTTTCCGCCAATTCAAGTGTATTCAGCCTCTGCTGCGCAAGTCTTGCCCAGACTGAATCATAAGAACCAATCACCTGTTTGAATGCTTCTTTGGCCTTTGGAATAAGATTACCCTTCTGATAGGCATCTCCAAGCAGGAATCCAAGGCTCGCCTTTTCCTGATCATCCTTGGAAAGGTTCAATGCTTTCTGATAAGAATCAGCCGCTTTTATGAAATTCTTTATGGCAATATAGGATTGTCCGAGCTCTTTATATGCCTCAGTCAACACCTCATAATTCTCTCCGGATGCCAGGGCAATCTCTTTTACTGCTTCTTCTCTAAGATCTGAAGCAGTTTTCATATCCCCCTTGTTTTCATATACGGTTGAATGGGAAATGAGTATTTTCCCTTTCTCAAGGTGGCTTTTGGTTATTTTGCAGGCCTCTTCAAACTTATCAGAAGACATCTGGTAATTCTTTTTCTCAAGATAAATATTCCCGGCCCGAAGCAAAGTTTCCGCACGATTTTCACTTTTCGGAAATTGACTCGAAAATGCATTCAAGATTTTCAAGGCATCATCGTCCCTGCCGGTTTCATCCATGGCCACACCCAGTCCGAAAAGAAGTTCAGGCGGCCGTGAAGAACGATCATACTGCTTATAGGCACCGATCAGATGATTAAATGATTCATCATATAATTTTGCCTTAAGATATGAAAGGCCAATGCTTAACTCTATCTCCCTGCTCCCCATTCTGTCGATTCTGGGATGTTCAAGTTCATACCGGTTCAGTACCTGTGTAAATTCATTTGCTTTCAACTGTTTTTGAAACATGGCCTCGTAGGCTTTCTGCATCAATTTTACCGCATCATACCGCAGACCTCTCGGATGTACCAACAATAAATTTTCTATTTCCTTGATGCATTTACCATAATCGCCATTGGACTGGTAAATCTCAGCAAGGCGCATCATGGCGATTCTGGAATACGAATTTTCAGGAAATTTCTTTTTTATCATCTCATAAATATCAATTTTTTCCTGATCAGACTTAAGATACCTTGCCAGGCCGATGGAACTTGCAATATAGCCTTCAGTATCGGTATACTTCTGCCTTACCAGGTCATATATCTTTACCGCTTTTTCGCCATTATTGTCCATGCCGTAGGTGTCACCGATTCTGCTTAAAATAATATCCGGATCTTTTACTTCAGGAAAAAGATTCAATAAACGGGTTAATATTTCCCTTGCCGTCTTGCTTTGTCCTACTTCAAAATTAGCATTTCCCATAATCAACAGCAATTCATGGGTCATGTAAACCTTCTTGGGATCAGACGCCACAACATAATTAAGAATCGACAATGAATCAAGATACTGTCGTTTCTCAAAAAGCACTCTTCCATATCCAATGCCGGCATCCAGAATATAACTATTCTCAGCCGTGTCTTCAAAAACCTGCTTGAAATAGGTTAATGCTTTATCTGAATATCCTTTCTTTTCATAAATTTCAGCCAGATGATAAATTACTTCAGGAAGCCCTGAATAATCGAGATAATCCCTTTTGACGATGCTAAAATATCCTTCGGCAGCAGCAGCATTGTTCATCTGTTTCTGTATGATGCCGATGGTGGAATAGGCGTAAGGAACATATAAAGATTTGGGATATGACACCAGTGCATCCTGAAACATCCGCTCTGCTTTTAACATCTGGGCGAAATCATCTTTTTTCACAGTTTTATAAAAAGCATAGGCTTTAAGAAAATAGGCTTTTTCAAGACAGGCGGAATTCCCCTGACTGATATACTGATCCAGTGAATCAAAGGCTTCCTTGTAAAGATCTTTTTTTAAGAGAATAAGTGAATTCGAAATCAGGTTTGAATCGCACCCAGAGCCATCGATGACCCTCACAAGGTCACTGATATCCCCCTTATTCTCACCTTGCACTCTTTTCGGCGGGACATAGACCGAAGGAATACTTGTTTTATCGGATTTTTTTGGCTCTGGTTCGCTGATTAATTTTCCGGTTTCTTTTCTTTTTAAAGGTTCCGGATCACTCTCTTCTTCCTTTGAAGCCGGTATTTTGTTTGAAACAGTTCCAGGTGCTTCTTCTGCTTTCTTGTTTTCCGCATTTTTTTCAAGAGTGAGGACAAAACTTGAATCTGCTTTATTAAATCCGGACTGTATATCTTCGTATGGGTTATGGCCAGTCAGCAGGATGGCAATCACATTTCCCTGCATCTTTTCAACAACAATTTTCTGCACTAAAGATTTTTCCTGTTCCTTTATCCTGAATCCTTTTTCCAGGGTCACATTCGTTAATGCAATTAAAAGCTCTTTTTTTTCAACCTGAATCACTTTGACGGAAATATCGCGGCTTAGAAAGATCTTAACCGATAAAGGGTCCTTTTGTATGTCGATCTTGCGGATCACCGCCGGGGCAGCGAACACCAATGCTGGTAATAGATAAAATAGAAATCCTGATATAATCAAGACTTGTAAAAGTTTAGCTAATTTTAAGTTTGATTGGATCATAATCTTTACTTTGCATTTATCTTGCCGGTTGATTTCCATTATTTTACAGATAGTCTAAGCAAGTAATATGCCATATCAGGATTTTGTATTACATCATAACAGATCAAACCAAGGGATTAAAGCTGAAAATTATAATTACTGATTTTTATTTTTGTTTGTTTGATAGATAGGGTCAAGCTTCGGATAATATAATTGTCAAAAAAATGACATGGCAAAAATCAAAAAATAGGGTTATCGTTTTCCGGTTCAATATTCATTTTTTTTATCTTTTCCACCAGAGTGGTCCGATTTATCTTCAGGATCTCGGCTGCCTTTGCCTTTACCCAGCCAGTCTGATTCAGAGCATAAAGAATCAAGGACCTTTGATATAGGTCCACAGCTTCATTAAATCCGATTTCATTATTAAAAACAGCGGCAACTGAAGGCGGTATACTCTGTGAAGACGTTTCTGCAATATGATCCGGCAGATCATGGAGTTCAATGGTATCATCCTCAACAAGAACAGATACTCTTTCAATCAGATTTTCAAGTTCCCTGATATTTCCCGGCCAGTCATACCGGAGCATCGTCTGACGGGCATTTTCTGAAAAAATTTTGACTTTATATCCAGGCTCCCGTTGAACCAGGATGCTCTGAAAATGATCGACTAATGAAAAGATATCTTCTTTTCGTTCACGCAAGGGAAGGATATGAATGGGTATGACATTCAGGCGGTAATAAAGATCTTCCCTGAACAATCCTTTTATCATTGCCGTCTGTAGATCTTTATTCGTAGCGGAAATCACCCTGATATCCACTTCAATGGTGGTTGTTCCTCCAACGCGTTCAAATCTTCTTTCCTGAATTGCCCGTAATAATTTGACCTGAAGGTCTGGGCTCATATCCCCGATTTCATCTAAAAAAATGGTTCCCCGGTCTGCAATCTCAAACCGGCCGATCCTTGATCTGACAGCGCCTGTGAATGCGCCCTTTTCATGTCCGAACAATTCGCTTTCAAGCAATTCACCGGGGATGGCACCGCAATTGATCACCACCATGGGGCCGTCACATCTTGAGCTGTTTCTGTGTATTGCCCTTGCAATCAATTCTTTTCCTGTACCGCTTTCCCCTGTAATAAGAACTGAAGAATTGGATTTTGATACTTTTCGGGTGGTTTCCAGAACTTTCAATAACCCCTTGCTGACACCAGCGATTCCGAAACGATCAAATTCCGAACTATCCTGAGCCTCCCTGATTCCGGGTTCAGCTTTTGCAGCAGATGTCGGGGCATTCATCATTTTAAAATCTTTTCAAGCTTGTCGGATATTGCTTCAGCAGTAAAAGGTTTAACAACATAATTTGAAACCCCTGCCTGAACTGCTTCAATAACGTTTTGTTTTTGAGCCTCAGCAGTAACCATTAAAAAAGGCGTCCTTTTATAAGTATCACTTGCACGGACTTTTTTCAGAAGTTCAAGACCGGTCATCTTTGGCATATTCCAGTCTGATATGATCAGATCAATGCTCTGCCCTTGCAGTATATCCCAGGCAGATGTTCCATCATCAGCTTCCACAAGATTTTTAAAGCCCAACTGTTTTAGAATATTCTTAAGAATACGACGCATGGTAGCAAAATCGTCAACAATCAAAACCTTGATGGATGTGTCCATTGCCACGTTTTCCTCCTTATATTAGGTTACAACATCCTTTCTATCGTTCAAAACAGACTTCTATTGTAAAATCACCATTTTCAGTACTGAAGGGAATTGCAATCTTCGGTCCGTCAGTATAATGCGTGATGCTATGATTTCTGCCGGTTATAACAGAAGGTATGGCAGCTTTGAAAACTTTTCCGACCTCTTCAAGCTCTCTTCTTGCCTGACCGGAAATCATGTTTGTCAGCTCTCCTACAGCATCTGCTATTTCAGTATTCAGTTCCGTCATGGTTTCACCAAACATATTGGATACCACAGTCAGGATACATTTTTCTTCAAAGGTTACTGAAATTGTACCATTGGCAACTCCGGTAAGCCCCAGGACACCGGTTACGTCTCCAACTGCAACATTATCCTTTTTCACATACGGGTTACCGGCAGTCACATTAACAAACGCCATAGTTTCCAGGACATTAATCGTTGCATTGATAAAAGGATTTATCAGCTTTACGTCCATGAATATATTCCCTTTGTCAACATCACATCAATACTCAGACCATGCCTTCATTACTGTTATAATACACAATGTTTTTCAAATGAGAATAAGTGTCCACATCCATGGAATCAAAAACAATCCCCATACCGAAATCACTCATCCTGACAACCGTTCCCTTTATCTGCAATTCAATTTTTTCTATCCCGCCGGTAAGATATACATTGACTGAACATTTTGTTCCGGGAACAAATTTTTCTTCTGCACGGACAAACATTCCTTTCAGGCTTAAATCCATTGAATTGCCTGATAATTTGACCTCTTTTCCATCTGCCTGAAGCAATATCTCGATTGCCGTAGAAAACCCGACCCTGGAATGTCTTCTTTTTTCATTATTGCTGGAAGTGGTCATCGCCATTTACTCCATACTTTTTTGGGTTATGCATTTAATTTTATTAATCAAATAACACACTTTAATCATTGGCTCAAGCCATTAAAAATCATCAACCAGTTCGTGATCCGCCACTTCCAAAAAAGCCTTCACAACTTCAGGATCAAATTGAGTTCCTGAATTCATTTTTATGATATCAATCACTTTGCTTGTATCCATTTTTTTTCTGTATGCCCTGTCTGATGCCATGGCATCAAATGAATCCGCAACACAAAGGATTCTTGAGAGCTTTGGAATTTCATCCCCTTTGATTCCATCAGGGTAGCCCTTGCCGTCAAAACGTTCATGGTGATGCCGAATAATCACCATTTCACGGTCCCAGAGACCCAGCTTGCTGATGATATCCGCACCTATCGCCGGATGCTCCTTGATTTTTTCATATTCATCTTCCGTCAGCTGACCGGGTTTTAAAAGGATATCATCCCGTATTCCAATTTTCCCGATATCGTGAAGGCTTCCGGCAAAATTAATAATATCAAGTTCTTCCTCAGTGCATTTCATCACTTCTGCAATCATATGCGCATACTTTGCAACTCTTGTCGAATGCTTTCTTGTATAAAGATCCCGCACCTCAAGAGCCGTTACAAATGCATAGAGCGTTGCAAAAAGGTTGTCATAGATATTCTCATATAAAGCAATATTCTCAATGGCAGAAGCAGCTTTCTGGGTGATAAAATTCATATAATAGACATCCTTTTCATTAAACTGCTTTTTCTCGCTAAACGAAAAGGCACTGGCAACACCGAAAATCTTATCCCGGATTTTCAGCGGCACAATCATTAGTGAACTAATGACATCATCCAAACGTTTATTTTTCCCGGAACCTGAAATCAGGCAGGGGTTATGGTCTGTGCTTAAAACATCAAGTATAAACTTATTGGCGGCTTTGGACAGATCCTTTCCAAAGAGGAAACGAACCGTTTCATTCTCAATACCGCAATCAGAACTGGCGACCTGAACCAGAGATTTGTCCTGGTCTGAATAGATATGGAAAAAAACTTTTTCAGCATTTAATTCTTCAATACCCAGATCCACTACCTTATTAAATATGCCGTAGCTTGAATCCATGGATGAAAAATCCTCCATCACCCGGTTCAAGGTATTTACTTCTTCAATCCTTTCCATCAGCTCATGGTTCAACAGTTTTAACCGTTCCTGTCGTTCCACTTCTTCTTTTAAAATAAGATTTTCAATAAAAAGCTCCCGCTCCCGCAATATTCTTTTAAGCGTTAACTCCATCTGTTCGAGATTGACGGGCTTGATCAGATAATCGACAACACCGTTTTTTAATGTCTGTATGGAATTTTCCAGGGAAGGATATCCCGTCATAACAACCACTGGAAGTGTACTCTCTATCTCTCTTATTTTTTCTGCGAGTTCCAGGCCATCCATCTGTGGCATATTAATATCGGTAAATACACACCCGATTTTTACCCGTTTTAAAATTTTCAGCGCTTCAATTCCATTTCCGGCAGTATAAACCTCATAACCCTTTCGTTGAAAATAACCTTCCGTTACATCCAGAATCCCTTCTTCATCATCAACAACAAGAATTTTGATCGGGTCATGTCTCATCATTTTCAATATCTGCCTTCGCTGAATTATTTTATAACTGTTCTATAAATGTATCTTAAAGATCCTAATTTATCAACAAAAATCCATCACTTGCCAAATTATTGACACTAAATGAATATAGTTCTAATATTACAAAGATTTTCAATAGAATATTCTTTACAAATAATTTTTTAAAGAATATTATGCTCTTATTATTAAAAATTAAACAATTTAACCAAAGGCTGAGAAAATGGATAAAACCGACCTTCAGATCCTGCAGATTTTACAGAAAAAAGCCCGTATTCCCAATGTGGAGGTTGCCAGAGCTATCGGGATGGCACCATCTGGGGTACTGGAACGGATCAAGAAACTGGAGGCTCAGGGAATCATTGAGGGGTATGAGGTAAGACTCAATGCGGAGATGTTTCATTGTTCAATGATCGCCTTTGTCCAGATTAAAGTGAGCCCTCCTTCACGACTTGTCGAAACCGGAAGACGCCTTTCAGAGATTGAACAAATCCAGGAAGTACATTCCCTCTCAGGAGAGGACTGCCTTATGATCAAGCTGCGGGTTGCGAACAACACCGAGCTTGAAATGATTTTAAGATCACAAATCGCATCCCTTGATGCTGTTAAAGACACAAAAACCCTGATTGCGCTTTCCACATATAAGGAGAGCGCAAAAATCCTGCTGCCTAAAACTCTAGAATAAGGAAATATGACCCATGCCCATGTCAGACTCTTACAAAAAAAGACTTGCAAACATTCTTCCACAGATTGTTGACACCTTCGGAACCCCTTTTCATATCTATGATGAAAAAGGAATTAAAGAGACCTGTCACCGATTAATTTCAGCCTTTAAAGACATAAAAGGATTCAGAGAATATTTTGCTGTCAAAGCATTACCGAACCCTTCCATCATGAAAATCATGAAGGCCGTCGGATTTGGATTTGATTGCAGCTCTGCACCGGAAATTGAGCTGTCAAGGCAGATCGGAAGCCTTCAGAATGATATCATGTTTACCTCTAACAACACCAGCATCTCCCAGTTTGAAACCGCGCTGAGCAATGGGGGTTGCATTTTGAACCTCGATGATATCTCTTTAATTTCCAAACTGACCAAAATCCCTGATCTGATCTGTTTCAGATATAATCCAGGTTCGCGACGAAAAGGCAATAAGATCATCGGCAACCCGGTAGAGTCCAAATACGGGGTCAGCCATGATCAGATTATAGATGCCTACACGCAATCCATAGAATTGGGAGTTACGCGGTTTGGTATTCACACCATGCTGGCGTCCAATGAATTGAATTATGAGTACATGGTGGAAACCACACGAATGCTTCTGGATATAGTTGAAATGATATGCGAAAAGCTTCCCGTCACCTTTGAGTTTATCAATATCGGAGGCGGCCTCGGGATCCCCTATATTCCGGATGCAACTCCCTTCAACCTTGACGCCATGGCCCTTGAAACCACAGAGCTGTTCCGGAAATTTGAAAACCAGAACGGATGGGTCCCAAAACTGTATATGGAAAGCGGCCGATATATTACAGGACCCCACGGCGTACTGGTCACTTCCGTAATCAACCACAAGAACATCTACAGGAAATATGTGGGAGTGGACGCCTCCATGTCTGCACTCATGCGGCCGGGTATGTATGATGCCTACCATCACATCCATATCCACGGAAAAGATAATTCGTCAGTACTCAAAAAAGTGGATGTGGTGGGCGCCCTGTGTGAAAATATTGACAAATTTGCCGTTCAAAGGGACCTCCCCCCCACAGTTGAAGGCGACATCCTGGTAATCCACGATACCGGCGCCCACGGGCATGCCATGGGCTTTAATTATAATGGCCACTTAAGACCCAAAGAGCTTTTGTTGAAAGAAGATTCGAGTGTTGAGCTGATCAGGAGAGCCGAGACAATGGATGATTATTTTTCAACACTGAAATTTGAGCGGGCCATATTACGTGGCTAAACCATTGGTTCGGTTTTTAAAACTTACCGTCTGTGTTCAGTTTTCCGCCATCACTTTGATAAATATGGAAAAATTTTCAACTGCTTCGATTTCTTGAAAGATAAATGGCTTGTTTTTTTTCTGTACTTTCATGGAAAAGTATTGAATAATCTCTTCTATTAATAATCAATGCTGTCTTTGCCGCCTTTGCAGGAGAAATCGGATGAACCTAAAAGATGTATGCCCTGAAAAGCTCTTGACCCCGGAAGGGAGTGTCAAAAAAATCAGAAACGGATCAAGGGTCTTTATCGGCACGGGATGTGGAGAACCCCAGCGTTTAATTAAAGCCATGATTGAAACCCCTTCAATCCAGGATATTGTGATTTACCAGATGCTTTCTTCAACCCTGTCGCACTACGTCAACAATGAAAATTTTCTTTCAAGGTTCTCCATCAAACTTTTTTTTATTTCCGTTCTCATGCGCAAGGCCGCCTTTGAAGGGAAAATCGATTATATTCCGGTTTACCTTTCCCAGATTCCCAAACTCTTTGAAAACCATGAAATTGGTCTTGATGTTGCCCTGATTCAGGTCAGCCCGCCGGATGATTATGGGTATTGCAGTCTTGGAATATCCGTGGATATCACCCTTTCCGGCATGAATAACGCTGATATGGTAATCGCCCAGGTGAATCCTGAAATGCCGAGAACATGGGGAGACGGCATGGTCCACATTGATCAGATCGATTATCTTGTCGAGTATCAAGAACCTATCCTGAAATCCATGCCGGGAATCAAAAATCAGACTGTTATTGAAAGAATCGGTCATTATGTGAATATGCTGGTGGATGACGGCGCCACTCTGCAGATTGGATTTGGTCATCTGCCGGATGCGATTCTTCCCTTTCTTTCCGACAAAAAGGATCTGGGCATCCACACCCAGGTTATTACAAACGGGTTTTTACCTCTATTTAAAGCTAAAGTCATTACCAATAAAAGAAAATCCTATCTCAAGGACAGGGTGATTGCCTCTCTTTGTATGGGATCAAAAGAATTATATGATTATGTGAACAACAACCCTATCTTTTATTTTAAATCATCAGAATTCGTCAATGACCCCAACATAATTGCAAAAAATGACAATTTCATTTCCATCAGTTCGGCCCTTGAAGTGGATCTGACCGGCCAGATCTGTACAGACTCAAAAGGATATCTTTTCTACAGCGGCATCGGCGACCAGGTTGATTTCATCCGGGGATCGTCCATGTCAAAGGGAGGATTTTCCATCATTATCCTCCCCTCTACAGCCCAGGATGGAAAGGTTTCAAGAATTGTTCCCCATTTGAGTGAAGGAGCGGGTGTGGCAGCGACCAGGGGTGACATTGACATCATTGTGACAGAGTACGGTATTGCTGAAATGAGGGGTAAAAGTATTTATCAGCGGGTCATGGAGCTGGCCAGGATTGCTCACCCCAAATTCAGAAAAGACCTGATCGAAGAGGCAAAGAAAAGACGGTATATATTTCCGGATCAGCTTCCTCCCACAACCCAGGATCTGCTCTTTTTAGACCGGTATTTTTATTCAAAAAAATTACCCACCGGGAAAAATATTGATTTTCGGCCCCTTCTGCCGTCTGATGAATTTGAATCCAGAAATTTTTATTATTCTCTCCAGGAAGATTCCATTTATTACCGGTTCTTCAATAAGCGCAAGGTCTTTTCAAGGGATATGCTTCAAAAACAATGGGCTGAAGTAGATTATCGAAGAAATATGACCATCATCGGTCTGATGCAGCTCGGGAAACGCAAACAGATTGTGGCCATCGGCTCCTATGCCGAAGCAGATGAGGATTCCGCCGAAGTCGCCTTTCTTGTCAAGGAACAACTCCACGGCATGGGAATCGGATCTTTCCTTCTGGATATCCTTGAAAATATTGCAAAACAAAATCATTATAAAAAATTTGTCGCCACCGTCCTGGCTGAAAACCGGAAAATGATCAATGTATTCCAGAAAAAATATCCCTCTTCAAAATTATTAAGAAACTTGAGCGGGGAAGTGGACGTTGAAATGTCTTTTGAAACAGAAAAAGATCATTAACCCATTCTTCATAATGATTCGGTTTTTGTCTATTAATCTTTTTTTGTACTCAACTCCTGGAAATCCCAGTAGAAATACTCATTGATCTTATGATCGAGTGCCCCGCCTTTCTGTCTTACAGTCTCAATCTGTCTTAACTCAATCCGCCTGATTTTGCCGCTGACGGTTTTTGGGACTTCAGGGACAAATTCGATGATTCTTGGAATCTTGAATTTGGGGAGAATCATGATGGTATGTTTAAAAAGCTCCAGCGCCAGCTCCCGTGATGCCTGATAATTTGAATTTAATATGATATAAGCCTTTACGAGTTGATAACGGTTCGGGTCGGGTGCGCCGACGACGGCCGCCTCCATCACGGCTGGATGCTCGATAAGGGCACTTTCCACCTCAAAGGGGCCGATCCTGTAATCTGAGGACTTAATGACATCATCGGCTCTTCCTTCAAACCGCCAGTAGCCGTCCTCATCAAAGGATGCCCGATCCCCGGTATAATAATAATGGTCCACAAACACGGAACTCATTTTTTCAGGGCTGCCGATATATTCCAGAAACAATCCCTTTGCCCGCCATTGGTCAAGTTTCACTACAATATGTCCGACCTGCCCCGGCTCTTTGATTTCATTGCCCTCATTATCAACCAGCGCCATATCATACATAAAAAAAGGAAACCCGAGATACCCGGGTTTCAGGCGGCCGGCCATCCAGGGCGGATTTCCGATCATGGCTGTGGTTTCCGTCTGACCATAGAAATCCCTTATCTGTGTCCCGGTATATTTTTTCCATTTTTCGATCACGCTTGCGTTCAGAGGTTCCCCTGCGCTGACAGATTGTCTGATGCGGGATAGATCAAAAGAATCAAGGTTCATGTTGACAAACATTTTCCAGGCTGTCGGAGGAGCACAAAAAGTTGTGACTTCATGTTTTGAAACAGCGTCCAGATATTGCTCACCATCCAGAACGGAAAATTTGAATCCAGTCGTAGTTGCGCCCACATTAAAAGGGGCAAAAAAACTGGACCAAGCCCATTTTGCCCATCCCGGTGCACCTAAATTATGATGAATATCATCGGGCTGTATACCGATCATCACCGCAGTTGACAAATGGCCTAAAGGATATGAAGCAGCTGTATGGCCGACCCTTTTGGGAAGGCCTGTGGTTCCGGATGTAAAAAAGCAGAAAAGAATCTCACTGCTTTTGGTTTTTGCAGCATCCGCTTCAATGGATTCATTTTCAGTCTCTTCAAAGGAAGTCCAACCCTCTTTTTTGCCCAACACTATTTTGACCCTGGGCTCAGTATGGGTTTGTTCAAGGGCTTTGCTAATCAGGCAGGCCCCGTTCTCATCGGCCAGAATCGCCACCGGGAGATAGGTTTCAAACCTGAATTCCAGTTCTCTTTGTGTCATTGTAGTGGCTGTCGGCACCATGACGATTCCCGCCTTGATACAGGCAAGACAGGCAAACCAGTTTTCAGGCAAAACAGGGCTCATCATATAGAGATTGTCCCCCTTTTTTAAACCTGATCTGGATAAAAAATTAATCAATTGATTGGCCTTTTGCAGCAATCCTCTATAGGTGTAGGTTTTGATCTCAAGGGTATCCATATCTGTCCAGATCAACGCTTTTTTATCAGGATTCTGCTTAACATGAAGACCTTCGAATATCTCACTCATCCAATTAAAATATTCAGGAATTTCCATTGAATTGAGTCGGTTAAACATTTCTCTGGCTGAGGTTTCCTTGTCAAGGGCCTCCTCCATCATATTGATCCGAATGACTTCTTTAAAAAACTCTTTCATACCCGTAAAACACTCCTTGCAATCTGGGTTAGTCTTCGATTATAAAGGGAAAGATCAAAACACTTGGTGTATAAATTATCACCATCAGGTTTGTCAAAGCCTTTTTCAGATAACGACACAATACAACAGGGATCAAACAAAACGAATTTTATGGAAAAATCCCTCATCAAGATCATCCTTGCACCGCTACAGGGATTTACCGATGTAACTTTCCGCAATGTTTTTGCCGATCATTTTTCAGATGTGGATGAAGCTGTGGCGCCTTTTATCCCCACCATGGGCAAAAAGAAATTGAAGCTCTCAAGACTGAAAGATATAGCCCCTGAAAACAATAAAAAGATTTTCACCATACCCCAAATCCTTGGAAACAATGCTGAGGATTTCATATTTCTTGCCGACTGCCTCCGTGATATGGGACACAAAAAAATCAACTGGAATCTTGGATGCCCCTTTGCCAGGGTGGCCAACAAAAACAGAGGCTCCGGTCTTTTACTGCATCCGGAAAAAATTGATGCCTTCCTGGACAGCGTATTATCCAAAATCTCAAATACGCTTTCCGTCAAAATCAGGCTGGGAAGATTATCAAAAAATGAGATCTACGAGCTTCTGCCTGTGTTTGACAAATACCCGCTGGATGAAATCATTCTCCACCCCAGAACCGGCATTCAGATGTACGAAGGCGCCCCGGATCATTATGCCTTTGGCGAGGCGCACCTCTTGAGCCGGCATTCCTTTGTTTACAACGGCGATATAACGGATTTGAGCTCTTTTCATGACATCCGGAAAAAATTTCCGGGTGTCCATCGTTTCATGATTGGCCGGGGACTTATTTCAAACCCATTTCTTGCAGAAATCATCAAGGGGACTGCGCCCAATGAGAATAAAATGAACCGGTTAAAAAACTTCCATAATGATCTTTTCTCCGGATATCAAAAAATTTATTCAGGACCGGCCCATCTGATCGGACGGATGAAGGGGTTCTGGAGCTATCTTGGACCTTCTTTTAAAAAACAGGAAAAATCACTGAAACGTATCATGAAAGCAGAATCCATCAATAGATACAAAGATGTGGCCGCCGATTTCTTTGCTGCGGAATCGGAATTTTTATATTGAAGCCAGCCAGAATCATGATTAGATTTGTTTAATTGATCTTTGATTTTTTTTAACGATTCAATCGGAGGACAAGCATCATGAAATATTATTTGAGTTCAATATTAATCTTTTTTGCTTTAATGACCATCTCTTCCTGTCAGATGACTCCATCCCCTGTATATCCGAAAGACTACCAGGCCGGATACGATGTCGGAGAAAGCACTGCAAAAATGGATTCCATGGAATGCCTGAATTCAGGCCTTTTTGGTAATAATTCTTTAATCATAGACCTTTTAGAAAAAAAACATCTGGGGCAACTGACCGGTCAAAAATCGGAAAACTTTATGGAAGGATTTAAAAAAAGCTACCGATACTATATTGAACTATATTATCCAGCCTATTGTAAAGACTGAAGAAGACAAATCGCTTTGATATGCTCCAGGTATGAAGTCATGCCCTGGAAAAAAATATCATTGTGATTTGCGCCTTTGATTTCCAAAAGTTTTTTGTTGCTCGAGCCGCAGGCATCAAAGAGAGCTTTGCCCTCTGAAAATGGAATGATGTAGTCGAACTCTGCATGAATGACGAGACAGGGCTTTGAAAAGGGTTCTATTTTATCAACATTTTCAAGCATCTGCCCTTCCTTGAACCCGATGAGTTCCGGATCGACGCCCAGTTTTTTCAGCAATGGGGAAATACGGGCAAAGCCGCTTTCGATGATCAGACAATTGAATTCATCTGCCCTCGCGGCACCTAATTCGATAGCGGAAGCACTTCCAAGAGACCTGCCCATGACACAGAGCGGACCGGTCAGTTTATTTTTCTGCATATAAACCGGCACAAAATCAAAAACCTTATGGCAATCCTTCATCATTGATGTAACCGACGGTGTTCCACTGGACCGTCCATATCCCCGATAATCTACAACAAAAAAATTCAAACCCATATCATTATAGAACTTTCCAAAATCATCATAATCAGATACGATTTCACCATTCCCGTGAAAGAAAAGAAGCATTGGCGCATCATGATGAGTAAAATGGAAAGAAGCCGAAAGTTCCAGGCCTTCATCAACCCGGATCATGATATCTTCGCGGTTAGCTTGAACCGTTCTATAACCATTTTCAAATCGCGGATGAAAAAGATGTCTCAATACCTTTGGCTGATCCAGAACTGAATAATTATCTATATTCACTTTTACCATAACTCCTCACTTTAAGGATTTTTCAATCATTTCGATTCCGCACCCCTGACAAGAGTCACCATTATCCCCATTGCTGAAAGAACAACACCCGTCATCATGGCCCGCCGAAAACTAGTCAGAAAAAATACCTCCAATGTCGCTGTATAATTTTCAAGGCTCGCGCCATGGGTCAGGGTTGAAAAAGAGGTTGAAAAGATTAATCCGGCCAGCGCCACACCTGCTACCATGCCGATATTTCTCGCAGTCGCAACAGCACCTGAGGCAATCCCTCGCCGATAAAGGGGGATCGAACTCATGATGACTGTATTGTTGGGAGAAACATAGAGGGCTGTCCCGATCCCGGCAAGACTGATCCGCCACAGGAGTGATAAAACACCCATGGCGGGCTGAACGGTTAGCAACGAAATAAGGGACACCATCAATACACTCATGCCAATAAGGCACAACCGCCGCGACCCGAATCTATTATACAGGATTCCTGAGACAGGGCTGATGACCAGTAGAAACAAAAACGGAACGATCATGATGAACCCTGTCTTTGAAGCAGGAAAACCGCATGGATAAGTAAGGTAAAACGGCATCAGAAAGACGATCACAAAAAGGGCGGCAAACAAAAGCGCTGCCCCAATCACAGGAAACAGAAACAACCGGATTTTCAGCAGTGCCATATCAAATAAAGGATATGGGGTCCGAGATTCATTTACGGCAAATCCAATCCCGGCGAGAACAGCCGTACCTAAACATGAAAGAGACAGAATTGAAAACACCCCCCATGTTGACAATTGCGTCATGAAAAGAATAAATGCGGATAAAAGTAAGATTAAAAGAAGACTTCCTTTTAAATCCATAGGCTCGCCACTGCCGTCTGCTGAGGGGATATCCCTTAAAATTACCATGCCGCCAATTGCAGCAGCAACCCCAATAGGAATATTGATATAAAAAATATACCGCCAGGATAGATACTCCAATATGATTCCGCCAACAACAGGCCCGGTTGTGAGACCGGCCGCCACCACTGAGCCGATCATCCCCAGAACTTTTCCCCGTTCCTGAACCGGAAAGGCATCAACGATCAGGGCCGGAGAACAGGCCATCAGCATGGCAGCCCCGAATCCCTGTAAACATCGTGAAAAAATCAGCAGCAAAGAACTACCGGACATTCCACATAACAGGGAGCCGGCTGTAAACACGGTGAAACCAGTGACGTAAACAATTTTTCTGCCCTTGATATCAGAGAGCCGGCCAAAGGTTAAAAGTAAGGCGGAAACCGTCACAAGATAGATCAGGACAACCCACTGGATGGTCTCAATATGGGTTCCAAAATCCTTCAGCATATAAGGAAGTGCCACATTAACGATGCTGGAATCCAGTGTGGACATGAAAATGGATGTCGCCACAAGAAAAAATATCTGCCATTTTTTTTTACGAATAAAAACCATAACTGAATTCCATTCTTTCTGTTCTGAAAAGATTATGTTATATCAAAGCGGTTGACAAGAAAAATCAAAACATACATCGAGGAAAACATGGCCACTGTCAATGATATTGTTCTTTTATACCTTGAAGGAATCCCTGTGTCCTTTGCAAAAATTGAGAGCATCCTTCCCGATGCCAAAAAGGATTGGTATCATATCCGACTCCTGATGCTCCAGATCCCGTTGCAGGTTGTGACCTGGACCTTAAAAAATGACTATATTAACGGCCATGACTTTTTTATGAGCGGTAAAAAAATGAAGCTGGAAAAAGTCGAAAGTCCTGTTGAGGATTTCCCGGTTTCACCGCCTGCCTTCCAGAACGAGCTGAAAACCAATAAAAAATCTGATCCTGAGAAAGAAAAACACGGCCGGATCATCTCCTTTTCTGATTTTAAAAAGAATCATGAACCTGATGAAAATTAAAGACCTTCACATTCATGGAAAAACATTTCTCGCCCCTCTTGCAGGGATTACCAATTTGCCCTTCCGGCTTCTTGTGAAAGAATGCGGTTGTTCCGTGGTCTCTTCTGAAATGGTCAGCGTCAAGGGGTTTTTTTATAATTCGGAAAAAACCATGGCGCTTTTATCTTCAAAAAATGAAGAACAACCTTTATCCATACAACTCTTTGGCTCTGATGCAGAACTGCTGGCAAACTGTGCCAGGGCGGTTCAGGATATGAAAGCTGCTAAAATCATTGATATCAATTTCGGATGCAGTGTGAAAAAAGTTGTGAAACAGGGGGCCGGGGTTGCATTGATGAAACAGCCTGAGCTTGCAAAGGAAATATTATCCTCCATACGGAAGGCCATTGACCTGCCCTTGACCATCAAGATCCGATCTGGATGGGATTCATCCGGTCAGGATGCTTTCAGAATCGCAAAAATTGCCGAGGATGCAGGCGTTGACGCCATAATTTTACACCCCAGAACCGCAGGCCAGGGATTCAAAGGTAAGGCGGATTGGAATCTGATTAAAGAGCTGAAACAGAAAATTCTGATACCGGTTATCGGTAACGGCGATATCACCTGTGTGAAAGATGCCCATAACATGATGTCGTTGACCGGGTGTGATGCCGTCATGGTTGGAAGAGCCGCTTTGAGCAATCCGTTTATTTTTTCCCAAATCGACACCTTCCTTGAAACAGGCAGTTATCAAGATCCTTCCCACGGGCAAATATTCAGTGCGATGACGCATCTGACCCAGAGCTATATTAATTTTTTCGGTGAAGAGATTGCCTGCAGGATGCTTCGGGGCAGGCTATCATGGTTTGTCAAAGGAATCTCCGGATGTTCTTCCTTCAGAAAAAGGCTTTCCACCATTGAGTCCGGCAATCAGGCCCTGACTCTCATCAAAGAATTTGAGACTCTGACGGGTTAAAATTTTTCTTCATTTTCATAAACAGCAGTTGCAAGAGAGCTGATACCGCCTCTTGGCGTAAATTCACCGGTAACTTCCATCCGTAAAGGCTTTAAAACCTGAACCAGATCATCCAGAATTTTATTGACCACGTGCTCATAAAACATTCCTACATTCCGGTACTGCAAGAGGTAATATTTCAATGATTTAAGTTCAACAATAGTTTGATCCGGCCGATATTTTATGGTAATGCAGCCGTTGTCCGGCAAACCGGTCATGGGACAGACAGAGGTATACTCCGGATGCCGGATGGTAATGTCGATACTTCTCTTCGATTTATAGGCATAGGGTATCGGCTCAAGAATTTCTGCTTTTACAATACCAGGATCTTCAATATTAAAATTGGTTTTATATGTTTTATTCGTAATCATGTTGATATCATCTTTTTTTCCGGTTATTCATAATTATCAAAGCTTATCATAAAGAAAAACAGGTTTCAAACGAATAAAGCAAGGAGAAAAGGCCCTCTGGTCCAATATGGGCCAGAGGGCTTGGGTGTAGAATCTTATAGAAGGTTAGACGGCTATGGCATAGGCCCTTTCCGCAACATTTCTGAGTTCATCAGGGGTAAAGGGTTTGGAAAGGTAATCAACAGCACCGATTCTTGCTGCATCAATAGCAGTTTCAATGCTGGCATAGCCCGTGATAATGATCACCTTTGCAAAAGGCTGTGCCTTGGAAATGGTTTTGAGAAGCTCCAGGCCTGAAACGCCGGGCATCCTCAGATCCAGGAGCACAATCCGATACGGCTGTTGATTTATTTTTTCAACGGCCTCATCCTTTGACGCTGCCTGGTCCACATGGAAACCATTTTTAGTAAGTATTTTTCTGATATTATGATTGACGGACACCTCATCGTCCACCACAAGAATATTTTTCAACACCGAAGGCCCGGCAGCATAGGTCGCCTGGTCCTGTTTTGTCCTGACGGGTGTAACCTTTTTCAACTCCTCATAGGGAAGATAAGCAAAACCGTCTCTGTTCATATATTGAACATATTCAGGCCCGGTAATGGCCACAACTTCGTCATAATCAAAAGGTTGATCAATACCGATCATGGTTTTCGGGTTAAACACGGCTGCCGCTTTTGCCTTCTTTTTTTCCAATGCCTTGAGCTTGGGACAAAAATTTTTCTGAAGCCCTGTCTTACAAGTGGTGCCCAGTTTTTCCATAACGTCGCAGGCCATTTTCCCAACATTACAGTAAAACTCCCGAACGGTAGTCGTCTCTTCCACAATAGCCTCTTGTTTTACCAGATTACGGGCCGCATCAGTGCCAAAGTCAATATCAATATCCATCACTTCAATGGCATCTCTTTCCTCATCTGTTATGGTAATGCCCTCCAGTTCACCGGCCAGAGCCCTGTCTACGGTTGCTCTTAACTCATCCGGAGTAAAGGGTTTGGGGATATAATCCAATGCACCAAGGCGGATGGCCTTCACTGCCGTATGGGTTGATGCATATCCCGTCATCATGAGTGTTTTGATATCCGGTAGTTCCTTTACGACCTTTTTCAGCAGCTCAAGGCCGTTCATTTCAGGCATGACAATATCTGAAATCAGAAGGGAAAAGGATTCCTTTTTCATCATCTCAAGGGCTTTTCGAGCACTCTGGGTATGAACAACGGTATAATTGTTTTTTGTGAGAATTTTTTCAACATTTTTACAAATGCCGAGTTCATCATCAACCACCATGATTTTTGTCTGATTTTCCATGATAAGCCTCCTGTTAAATTCGTTTCGATTCGGTTTCAGGTGTTTTATTAACGTTGAAAACAGTGGATTGCAGAGAGTGTGCCAAAAGGTATTAATTAATAACTATTTGATTTAATGCGATTTATTATTGAGGCCTTCTCGATCTGTCATCACTATGGTATCTTTTTTTTATACACTGAAAGGCAGGGAATAAATTTCGAACCCTATATAACGCTTATACAGATGGGTGTATGACTAAAAAATACAGTGTATAATGAAATTATTTTTATAGAGTGGCGTTTTAATTATTCAGTTGACCCCTTTAGGGCTTTGATATCTTATACCGTTTCATGAGAGCTTGGAAATTGGTTCGTTGCAGCCCTGTTGCAAAAGATGCCCGGGTCACATTCCAACCGTTTCCGGCAAGGGCATTCAAAATAAAATTTCTTTCAATCTTATTAATGGCTTTTTGCCGGATTTGCTTTTTCAGGAGTTTTAATTCTTCATTTGTTTTGGGAATGCTTTCAATCATTTCATCGATTTCGCTAATTTCTCCGAGCATAGGCAGTTCTTTTAATGAAATCCGGTTGTTTTCGCAGAGAATGACGCCGCGTTCAACAACATTTTTAAGCTGCCTTACATTTCCCGGCCAATGATATTCGACCAGTCGGCTTGCTGCTTTTTCATCAAATTCAATAATGTTTTTCCCCATTTTTTCACTAAATTGTTTGAGAAAAAAATAGGCGATGGGCAAAATGTCCGATTTTCTCTCATTCAGGGCGGGTATGGCAATGGGGTAAACGAAAATCCTATAATAGAAATCTTCCCTGAACAGGCCTTGTTCTACCATTTTTTCAAGTCTTTGATTGGTTGCAAAAATCAAACGAACATCAACCTTTATCATCTTTCCGCTTCCAACAGGCATAAACTCCCTTGTTTCAAGAAACCGTAAAAGCCTGCTTTGAATTTCTCTGCTGGTATTACTGATTTCATCTAAAAAAACAGTCCCTGTATGGGCAAGATTGAAAATCCCGGGCTTGTCCCTGTCCGCTCCTGTAAAAGCACCCTTAACATGACCGAAGAGTTCGGATGAAAGAAGCTCTTCTGTAAGGGTTCCGCAATCAACAGCAAAAAAAACGTTGTCTTTTCTTTTGCTATTGGCATGAACTGCCCTGGCGACGAGTTCTTTGCCTGTACCGCTTTCGCCATAAATTAGAACATTGGAATCGGTCGCAGCAACCTTTTGAACCATTTTTATGACTTTTTTTATTCCCGGGCTTTCTCCAATAAGCTGATGAGAAATCTTTATTTTTGATTCACTGCCTATGAGCTTTTCCTGCTGCTTTCTGATTTCCATTCTTTCTACTGCCTGCTGAACAACCGCCCTTAACTCATAGGGGGTAAAGGGTTTTGGAAGATAATCAAAAGCTCCGATTTTCATGACCTCAACCGCCGAAGAGACGCTGGCATAGCCTGTCATCACGATAACAATAGTTTTCGGAAAAAATTCATTGATGCGGACTACGACCTCCATGCCGCCCAATCTTTCCATGTTCAGATCGGTAATCACGATGTCGAATTCTTTTAATTCCATCATTTCCAGAGCATCCAAGCCGTTCAATACGAATTCAACTTCATGATTTTGCCGGGTAAGGATTTTTATACAATTGCGGCAAATCTCTATTTCATCATCAACAACAAGAATGGAAACCGTCTTGTCAATGTTCATGGTTGTTTTCCCAGGTCAACGGAAGTGTAATACGAAAGGTGGTTCCCTGCCCTCGAGTGCTTTCGACATGTATGGTCCCGCCGTGCTGCTCAATAATTCCATGGGTGATCGAAAGGCCAAGGCCGGTGCCGCTTTTTTTTGTTGTAAAAAACGGATCAAAAATTTTATTCATATTTTCAGGCTCAATGCCCTCCCCTGTATCACTCACTTCAATTTCAACGACTTTTTTATCGTTACGGTATTTTGAGGAAAGCCTGATCTCGCCACCAGAAGGGGTAGCTTCAATCGCATTTAAAGTCAGATTAATAATGGTCTGCTGAATTTTATCCCTGTCCATCTTCAATTTCGGCAGGTTTTCTGAAAGGCTATAACCCAATATTATGTCTTTGAATTTTGCCTGTTTCCGCGTAAGCACCATGCTTTCTTTTATGACCACATTCAAATCACCGAGTTTTATAACCGATTTGCTTTGGCGGGCAAAGTCCAACAGGCTTTTAACAATTTTACGGCAGCGCAGGGCCTCGTTGCTGATAATGTTGAGTTCCTTATACATGTCTGCTTCTTCTTCCAGATCCTCCTGTAACAGCATTGAAGATGTCAGAATAGTGGTAAGGGGGTTGTTGATTTCATGGGCGACCCCAGCCGAGAGCCGCCCAATGGAAACAAGTTTTTCCTGTTGCATCATTTTTTTTTCAAATTCAATCTCACTGGTAATGTCCTTTGAAACTTCGATAACTCCTTTTAGCTGACCTTTTTCGACAAGGGGATAGCAGGAGATGGAAACATAATGTTTATTTTCATCCTGATCCAGATGGATGTGAGTAGCCTTGGAAGCCTGTCCTGTTTTTCTAACCTCTGCAAGAGGACAAGGGTGATCATCACCAGAACATGGAATGGGATGATGATGGGTAATTTCATAACAATAACGACCCATAACATCAACTTTGGTCAACCCGCCCAGTTTTTTAAGAAAGGCTTCATTTATATCCAGAATCTTGTGATCAAGGCCAATGACAATCACGTATTCATGGATGAGTTCGTTGATCATGATATTATATATGGCTTGGGTCTCGGTCAGTGTCTTGTGGGTATTACTGTGCATTCGGGCTGCATGGTCAACTTCCCAGAAAAGCCTTGCCGTGGTATGGTCTATTGCCCCGATCCGACAATTCTTCTTGGATAAAATATCTTGATAAATATCCTGATTGCCGGTCATCTCAACAATGAGATCAATATTATCCATTTTAAAAAAATCATTATAATCATGGGTCACAAAAAGACCTTTTTCCCTTGCTTTTACAAGCGCGACGGCCTTGTCGTCAATATCTGCCACTGCCACAACAACCGGTGAAACCATCTGAAACTCATACTGATCGATGATGTTCAACAGGTATAAGCAATTGCTTCCTGCACCAACCACAGCTATTCTCATAAAAACCTCCAGATCTAAGGATTCTATTGGTCTATATCCATAGACTTTATAGACAGTAACCCGATCAAAAAAGAAAATCAAATCATAAACCAAAATTCACTGATCCAGACTCTGAAAACCAGTCAGTCTGACTTTTTGGACTATGGACAGCGAAAAGGCGCATCATTATCGCCATTTGAAATATCGTAAAAAAAGCTTGACAAAGATTATGAAAAAAAGGATATATACGCAGCTTTTATATGTTACTGATACCCATAAAAGCCCTGTAACTTTTATAAAATCCATAAGTTGCAAAATTCAGAGTTACCTTTTGTCAAATCTGGTGTTATCAGTTTTGACATTTTAATAGTCCAAGGAGGATATGAACGAAATGAACGACTTTTTACAAAGCCTGAGAAATGGTCAGGCGGAAAAACCGCGCACCCCCAAAACGCGCAAAAACTTTGATAATTCCTATCATTACACCACCCAAAGATTTAACAACTCCTATGGCGGAGGATACCAGAACACCAGAAGCCAGAACGCGAAAAGACCCTCTATCCCGGCACTTCAAAGCGGGAATGGATTGCCGATGGATGAAACATCGGTTATTTCCATGCTGGCAGAAGCCATTGAAAATTTGAGCAGCCATATTGAGACCCTGGCAAAAAATCAAGATTACCTGATCAATGTCCAGGAAAGAACTGCTGATATGATGGAACGTCAGGCCATTGCCATTGAAAGGATTGTTGAACATCTGAATATCGCTCCCGGACCAAACGCTGAAGAGCTCATGGAAGAAAATGAACCGGCAAGAGTATTTGAGCATCACTATGTCACTCCGCAAAAACCTGAACCTGACCCGATCGTTTCTGTAGAAGCAGCAGTTGTATCTGCTGAACCTGAAAAGCCCGCCATTCGAATCAGAAAAAAAGTCACTGTTGAAAAAGCAAAAGAGACTGTTACAACTCGAACCCAACTTCTCAGTCGTGAAGCCGTCATGGATATTATCCACACCATGCGCGGCCAAGGTGACACATTTGATCAGGTTGCCGCCCGCCTGATTGAACTGGGGCAGCCTACCTTCTCAGGTCGTGGCGAGTGGCATGCACAAACCATCCACAGGCTTTGCAATAAAAAATAAGCATCGCCATCTATAAAAAATAAAAAGGGCGGAAAGTTATTTTCCCGCTCTTTTTATTTTAAGGACGTCATATATTCTTCCCATTCAGAAGGAAGGAATTTTCTTTTTTTTGTATTACATTCTTTGCAGCAGACCGCGACATTAAATTTTTCCGTCTTGCCGCCTCTTGAAAGGGGAATGACATGATCCATGGTCAGTTCCCCCATGGAAAAGCTTTGTTTGCAATACTGACACATACCAGAGGAACGTTTCCGTTTCCACCACTGGCTTGACCTAAGCTTTCTTGCTTTATCCCGTTCTTTTTTGAGATAAACTTCATCTACAACAATAAATTGCTGATCCATGTCATTAATAACCAAACTCGGAGAGAATCCTTTCATTGTCAACCCAATTTGGGGTAACTTTCACAAAAAGCTTTAAAAGAACTTTTTTGCCGGTCATTTCTTCAATATCTTTTCTTGCTTTTTCTCCTATTTGCGTAAGCATGGCACCCTTTTTTCCGATAATGATTCCTTTCTGGGAATCCTTGATCACATGAATGCTCGCATGAATGACGATCAGTCTTTTTTCCACGACAAATGAATCCACTGTAACCGCACATGAATATGGAATTTCCATTCCGGTTAACCGGAATACCTTTTCCCTGATCATCTCTTTTACAAGGAATCTTTCCGATACATCCGTCAATGTTTCTTCGGGATAAAGTCTTTCCCCTTTTGGCAATGAATCGTCAAGAACCTGAAGAAGGTCTTCAATCTGAATCCCCTTTTCAGCAGAAACAGGGACAATGGCCTTGAAATCATGCAATTTCTGAAATTCCTCAACCAGCGTATAAACCTGATCCTTTCTTACAAGGTCGATTTTATTCAATGCGAGAATCACTGATTTTGAGGTTTTTTTCAGTTGGGCCAGAATCATCTTTTCTGCGGTATAATTCCTTGATGCAGCATCGATCATAAACAGAATCATATCCACATCTTCCATGGCCAGAATCGCCTGGTCAACGATTCGCCGGTTAAAAAGATTTTTGCTCCGGTGGATTCCCGGGGTATCAATAAAGATGATCTGGGATAAGGGCCTGTTGACAATACCCAGGATCCTGTCCCGGGTGGTCTGGGGCTTTTTGGAAGTGATGGAAATCTTCTGCCCCAAAACCTGATTGAGGAGGGTTGATTTTCCGGCATTGGGAGCACCGATGATGCCGACAAATCCGGATCGGACATTCTTTTCGTCTGTATTATTCATTATTCCAATCCATTAAATTCATGATTTCCTGCAATACCGTATCTCTTCCAAGTTTTGTCTTTGCCGAAAAAAGGATCACGCTGTCCTTGTCTCGATTCATCATGGAACAGATGCTCACAAGCCTTTTTTGCTGCTGAGTTTTTGACAGCTTGTCGGATTTGGTCAATATCAAAAGATATGATAATTCATGACCTTCCAGCCATTTTACCATATCAAATTCCTCTTTTTCAGGGTCTCTACGGATATCGATCAACAGAATTAATCCTAAAAGATTTTTTCGCTCGGAAAGATACTGGTTGATCATGGGTTGCCATTGAGATCTGATTTCCCTTGACACTTTTGCATATCCATACCCTGGAAGATCTACAAACGAAAGGTCTTCGTTTATCAAAAAAAAATTGATAAGCTGGGTGCATCCGGGTTTTGCACTTGTCTTGACCATGTCTTTTCTGTTCATCAAGGCATTGATCAAAGAGGACTTTCCCACATTGGAGCGTCCTGCAAAGGCAATTTCAGGAAAATCATATTCCGGATACTGAGATGGCTTGACCGCACTTTTAACAAAACTGACGGTTTTAATGATCATAGTCGTTTTTTTAAATACCCTTCCACGCGGTCAAGACCGGTTTTCAGATTCTCCATGGAATTGGCATAAGAAAATCGCAGATACCCTTCTCCGTTTGCACCAAAATCAATGCCCGGGGTTACCCCGACATGGGCTTTTTCAAGAATATCAATGGCAAGAGCATAGGAATCGGTTGAAATATGTCTGGCATTCACAAATACATAAAATGCGCCTGTGGGTTCCGTTGCCATGCCAAATCCCATCTGTTTCAGCCGGTCAATCATATACACACGGCGGCTGTTGTAAGTGTCCCGCATGTTCTGTGTCTCTTTATCTGCATTTGTCAAGGCGGCAGCCCCGGCAAGCTGGATAACGGAATTGGCGCAGATGAAAAAATTCTGCTGCAGGACCTGCAAGGCCCGGACAAATTCAGGGGGTGATATCAGATACCCAAGACGCAGGCCCGTCATGGCAAAAAGCTTTGAAAATCCATTCAGCACAAAGGCTTTATCGGTAAATTCAAAGATTGAATGCTCTTTTCCTTCATAGACCAGGCCATGATAAATTTCATCGGAAATGACATAAAGGTCATTGGCCCTTGCCACATCCGCAATCTCTTTCATCCTGTCCTTAGGGATGACAACCCCGGTCGGATTGGCCGGGGAATTGATAAAGATGGCCTTTGTTCTGGATGTAATCTTTTCCTGGAT
>JFJP01018602.1_pt1 | contig 39402 bp, 39 predicted proteins | sample 431651 | NCBI WGS metagenome assembly JFJP01 (sample SAMN02602958, study PRJNA72255) | Microbial mat metagenome, whole genome shotgun sequencing project. | biome: fresh water; feature: sink hole; material: water; isolation source: purple microbial (photo- and chemosynthetic) mats found in... | reverse complement strand
CTCTGCCGCGGACAAGAAAACGATTGGCGTCTCGGGCAAAAACACAAGGGCAAGAATCATCCTAAATGGGGCTTATCTAAGTGCCATTCGTGTCTATCCTTTATGTTAGTTAGTTGTGGGTCGCCCCCTTCGCGGGGGCGTGGATTGAAACGCTGGCATAGCTACAGGCCCCGAGGTACTGTTCCGAGGTCGCCCCCTTCGCGGGGGCGTGGATTGAAACCGAGCGCTCCACTCAGGCCAGCGAGTTTTCCATTGTCGCCCCCTTCGCGGGGGCGTGGATTGAAACCCGTTTTATGAGGACGATCCTAACTTTCCCCCGAGTCGCCCCCTTCGCGGGGGCGTGGATTGAAACATCGAGCGCGCGGTGTTCGAGAACGAGGGGCAGTGTCGCCCCCTTCGCGGGGGCGTGGATTGAAACGGCAATTACGTGCCAGCTTGCGGCGAAATGATCGTCGCCCCCTTCGCGGGGGCGTGGATTGATTGCATTGAGACGACAACCGTGCAGACCGCCATGGGGAACGCCCGATGGTCAACAGAATCCGTAGCCAGGGACCGGCTGTTTCTTGAGCGCCTGGGGGTTACAAATAAATAGTGTACGCTTTATACCACTTTCAGGCTGTTATGTTGAGTTCAACACCAGTCTTCATTTTGGATTTTCGTAGGTGGGATAAACACAGAAATCAACATGGGAGAAATCTTCCCCAGTAACCCGTTGAAACACAACACCGATTTTCGTGTCACCGGTTCATATGACAGGCCAAGGCTCATTCTGTCTTTACCAAGAGTTCCTCAAGTAGAAACTGCGTCTTGGCGGGAATGACCTTGCGAGGATAGTACTGTTCGATAATACGACTGGCCTCGTCAATACTCCGAATTCCAAGATGCTTGAGGAGAAATACAGTATCGTCGAGATCATGGGAGTCGAACCAACATTATTATGCCCTGTCCGGAAAGTTACCCAGTACAAAGATGCCCCTGGCGCGAAACCATGCGGGTGACTCCACCAATGCCATCGCTTTCAAGTTCTCCATGCCAGCTACGAACCATGGAGCACCCAGGGCCGGAACTGCGGCGCACCATGTTGCCACAGCCGTTCGTGTAATAACGGATGTCCTCGATCCGGTCATCCCGGATCACGAGATAGAACTCCATCTCATCGCCACAGATGCCCTTGATCGAGGCCGAGGCCTTTGGATCGTTCATCCTCCCGAAGAATTCGTCTTCATGTGTCTCGTTCATGCTGTCCTCCTGAGCTCGTTCTGCAAGGCGGCCCATATTTCGCGCAGGGCGGCGCTGGCATTACCCTCGCCGTAGTCGATCACGGTCTTGCCAGCCATCAGGGCGTCGTTGACCGCGCGGTCGAAGGGGATGCGACCAATGACGCGTGAACCGTGCAGCGCAGCGATCGCCTCGATGCGTGCGGCCTGCTCGGTGTTCAGGTCGGCCTTGTTGATCACGATCACGGTCGGCACGCCGAAATGGGCTGCCAGTTTCATGACGCGGGTCATATCGTGTACACCGGAGACGGTCGGCTCGGTAACAATCATGACTAGGTCCGTGCCGGAGACCGAGGCGATCACAGGGCAGCCGGTACCCGGGGGGCCGTCGCCGAGGATTAATTCGTGGTGCAGTTCCCTGGCGAGTTGCGCCGCGCGGTTGCGTACCTGTGTGACTAGCCTGCCGGGTTCCCTGGCGAGTTGCGCCGCGCGGTTGCGTACCTGTGTGACTAGCCTGCCGGAATTCTCCTCGGCAATGCCTAGGCGTGCATGCACCATTGGACCGTAGTCCGTGGCTGATACGTACCAGCGGCCGGTGATGTTTTCACCACTGCGGATGGCATCGACCGGGCAGATCCGCGGGCACAGCCCGCAGCCCTCGCAGGCCAGCGGGTTGATCCGGTAGGTCTTGCCGATCAAATCGTTGGCGGGGCCGTCGAGGGCAATCGCGCCGAAGTGGCAGACCTTCGCGCACCGCCCGCAGCCGACGCACTTGTCGGCCTCGATCTCGGCCTTGGTGCCGCCGACGAAGTCATGCCCCTCGCGCACGGTCGGGGTCAGCAGCAAATGCAGATCGGCGGCGTCCACGTCGTTGTCAGCCAGGATCTTGCTGCCCGCCAGTTGGGCGAGGGCGGCGGTAACGGTGGTCTTGCCGGTGCCGCCCTTGCCACTGATAATGGTGACCTCCTTGTAATCCGTGGAGTTTCCAGGAGTGAAGGGTTCGGGGCTGCCCGTCGGCAATACAAAAACATCCTCTGACGGCACTGGCGGGCAGGCCGTGGACAGGGTGTCAAATATATCGAGCAGGTTGGCGCGCAGTTCGGGGAACCACTCGACCAGGATACTGCCTGAGGAGTAGACCTCGGCATACTCGCGCTTGAACGGGATGCGGCCGGTGATCGGGAGTCCGACGTCGCGGGCGTAATCGGCAATGATGCGGTCTTCCCCGTCGGAACGATTGACGATGATACCGGTCGGCACACCCATTTTCAACGTCAGCCCTACCGCCAGTTTCAGATCATTGAGACCGAACGGGGTCGGTTCCGTCACCAGCAGCACCACGTCGGCCTGCTGCACGGCCGCCACGACCGGGCAGGCCGTCCCAGGCGAGGCGTCGATGATGTTGATCGCCGCAGGGTCGATCTGCTGCTTGACCGCGCGCACCACGTTGGGTGCAAGGGCCTCGCCAATGTTCAGCAGGCCATGCGCAAACTTGAAGGGCTGGTTGGCCGGTGCCGACTCGACAATCCCGATCTGCGTCGCCACCTCGCGCAGGGCACCTTTCGGGCACATGGCTGCACACGCGCCGCAGGAGTGGCACAGTTCATTGAAGATCAGTACCTTCCTGTTGACGACGGCAATCGCGTTATAGTTGCAGACCTCTGCACATTTGCCGCAGGCGATGCAAGTGTCCGGGTTCCAGACCGGTTTCGGGACGAGCACCGGTGTCGTCTCGGAGAAGACCGGCTTCACGAACAGATGGTCGTTCGGCTCCTCGACATCACAATCAAGCAACTGTACACCACGGCGCTCGGCGAGTGGCTTCTGCTTTTCACGCTCGGCAAGTGCATAGGCCAGGTTAACGGCGAAGGTGGTCTTGCCGGTGCCACCCTTGCCACTGGCAACGGTAATAATCACTTCCCGGCCTCGAGGTCGGCCAGGCGTTTCTGGATATCCGCGAGGGCATTCTCCAGATTCTGTGCCTGCGTTTTCAGCAGACTCGACTCCTGTTCCGCCGTCGGCGTTGTCGGCCCTGTAACGGTTGGCACCCCGTAACCGCCGCACCATTGGCGACCGCTGCGGAATCCCATATCCTTGCCGCGCCCGACTTGTCCGCCGGAGCCCTGGCGTAGGCGGAGCCCCATTCCGCGTCCGGCACCGGCACCCGGGTTCGCGTATCCCGGCGTTGCATGGCCTGCGCAAAGTCCCGCTGCGCGCCCGGTTCTCGGTCCTGCTCCCATGGGTCCTGTTCCATTTCCTGCTGGCATCTTGCTCACCTCCTTTTTGTTTGTTTCATGATCGACACCCAAATCCATTTCTGCGACAGCGCCTATGCTGTCGTCCGCAGCCGGGCATGAGGAAGGTCTCGCCGGTGAGATGCCCCTTGGCGTAGGTCTCCGCTACATCCTCGACATGTCCGCAGGTCTGCGCGATCACCTGGATACCAGCCGCCGAAATCGCGGCTTCTAACGGTGAGGACACCGCCCCGCAGATCAGGACAGTCGCCTTGGTCTCCACCAGTCGCGCGACCCGGCCCGATACGGTTTCGGCATTGCACTCCAGATCCTGGATCGGCCGGGCACTGCCCGCCTCGATCTCAAAGACCTGCAGATGCCGCGCCACATCGAACACCGGACTGACCCGCCCCTGCCACTCTGGAATTGCCACTTTCATCGCATTAATCCATAGCATAGGGTGTGCCAAGCCGCCCACCCGGGGGGCCGTGCGAAAAAAGGATGGTAATATTTTTTTCGAAATCGGTGAACGATAACGGCGACGAGAACGGATGACGAGTCCATGCAAAGGCAGGTAGGGCGACAACAGAGCTAACTTCCTCCTTAATCGGTTTATGATTGCACTTAATCGCCCAATATTGCACGATTGCCATTGCAACCATCTCATTATGCACGATTGTCAGCAGGTCTGCAGTCTTGTGTCGAAATGAAAGCAGGAATAATGGAGCAAAGTGACGATATTAGCGAACGTGAATCAACGATTCTGGATTCGATCAATGAAGGCGTATTCACGGTCGATGCCGACTGGCGGATCACGTCCTTCAACCGGGCGGCGGAGCGGATCACCGGCGTCAAACGTGCGCAGGCGCTGGGGAGTCCTTGTTCGGAAGTGTTCCGCGCGGATATCTGCGAGAAGAACTGTCCGCTGCGCCGGACGCTCTCGCAGGGCAAGCCGATCCTCAATGCCATGGCGCATATCGTGAACCAGCAAGGTCGGCGGATCCCGATCCGGATCGCCACGGCGCTGCTGCGCAACCGCGATGGCAGCATTGCCGGGGGGGTTGAGACATTCCAGGATCTGACGCAGATCGAGCAGCTCCAGAAGGAACTGCAGGCCCGGTACCGGTTCGAGGATATCATCGGTCGCAGTTCGGTCATGCAGCAGCTTTTCGACCTATTGCCGCAGATTGCCGACAGCACCTCGACGGTCCTGATCGAGGGGGCCAGCGGGACCGGCAAAGAGCTTTTCGCCCGCGCGCTCCACAACCTTTCGCCGCGCCGGCTTAAGCCGTTCGTGGCCGTGAACTGCGCGGCGCTTCCCGACACCCTGCTCGAGAGTGAGCTGTTCGGTTTCAAGGCCGGTGCCTTCACGGATGCCAAGCGCGACAAGCCGGGGCGTTTCGCCCTGGCCCAGGGCGGCACGATCTTCCTGGATGAGATCGGCGATATCTCGCCCGCCATGCAGGTGCGCCTGCTGCGGGTGCTCCAGGAACGGGTGATCGAGCCGCTGGGCGGGGTCAAGCCCGTGCCGGTCGATGTGCGGGTCATCACCGCCACGAACAAGAACCTGCAGGAACAGGTGCGGAGCGGCACGTTTCGCGAGGATCTTTTCTATCGCATTCGCGTAGTCCGCCTGGAACTTCCGGGGCTGGTGCGGCGACGCGAGGATATCCCGCTGCTGGTGGAACATATGATCACGCGCTTCAACCATCTGCAGGGCAAGGATATTGCAGGCATTTCGGACGAGGTGCTGGCGTGCCTGATGCAGCACGACTATCCCGGCAACGTGCGCGAACTGGAGAACATCATCGAGCAAGCCTTCGTGCTCTGCAGGGGAGGACGGATCGAAGTTGGCCATCTGCCGCCGGAGCTGCGGCCGAAACCGGGGGAGACGGCGGCCGCTGTTGATCAGCCCCTGCGCCTGGATCGTGTCGAGAAACTGTCGGTCTCCGAGGCACTGCGACGGCATGACGGTAATCGGCGCAACGCCGCGGCGGAACTAGGCATCAACGTCAGCACGCTCTACCGCAAGATCCGCGCCCTCCAGATCGAGCCGCCCCGCCAGGATGGCCGCGGTCGCCGCCGATAATCGTGCATAAAGGCACGATTGCAGGAGCGGCTTGCCTATAAGATCACCGTGTTCCTAGGAAATCCGCGGTTGTCGGGGAGAGGACTAAGGGAAGATCGACGAAGTGGGAACGACTAAGGGTATCCGAGTCAGGGTGGGGACTAAGGGGGACGATTAAGTGTAGAATCCAAAGGCCGGGTTCCAACCGGCTGCGGGAGGGACGGGTTCCATCCCGTCCGCGTCGTGCAAGCCATCGTGCAAGCCATTGCCTTGCCCCGTACCCGGTGCATCCTGCTCCGGATGGCAAAGCAATGGCATAGCCCATGAGAAAGCCAAAGGCAGGAAAACGGCACCTTTTTTTGCTGTCGGGCGAAGTTCTCGTTTCACCGATTCCCTGGAAAATCTTACCCCCCTTTTTTCGCCCCCCCCGCAGGGGGAGGCGGGCTTGCCTCTCAGTTGGCACTGTTAATGCTAATGACCCACTGTGGGCTATTACAAGAGAAGCCTGTGAAAGGAGCATCAATATGAAAATCGCATTCTCAACATCGGGCAGGGACTTAACTGCCCCGCTGGATCGCCGGTTCGGGCGAACCGCCGCGTTCCTGGTTTACGATACCGACACCCGCACCTTTACGGTCGTGGATAACCTGCAGAACCTGAACGCGGCACAAGGCGCAGGCATCCAGGCGGCGCAGGCCGTGGTGGATACCGGGGCGCAGGCGGTTGTCACCGGGAATTGTGGGCCGAAGGCCTTTCGTGTGCTCGAGGCGGCAGGGATCAAGGTTTACAACAGCAGTGCGGTGACCATCGAGGAGGCCCTTGGCTTGTACCGCGAAGGACGCTTGGTAGAAGCCTCGTCCGCCAATGTGGAAGGGCACTGGATGTGAAGCACTGGTGCTCATGGACAACCGGGCACAGCCCGGACTGCTGGCGGAGCACGGGCTGTCGCTCTGGATCGAGGCCGACGGCATGAAGCTGCTGCTGGATGCGGGGCAGAGCGGTGCGTTTGCCCGTAATGCCGAGTCCATGGGTATTCGCCTGGCGGATGCGGACGCGATCATCCTCAGTCACGGGCATTATGATCACACCGGGGGGCTTCCCGACGTGCTGCCTGCCATGAAGGCACCGATCATCTACCTGCATCCGGCCGCACTCCAGCCGCGATTCAGCGTCCGGGAGGGAATGGCAAAGCCAAACGGCATGCCGATGGCGGCGTCGGCCGCATTGGAGGACCTCCCGGTGCCGGGGTGCCATTGGGTACGCCAACCCGTCAGGCTTTCCCCCTGCATCGGGCTGACCGGCCCCATCCCGCGTGAAACCGGGTTCGAGGATACCGGTGGCCCGTTTTTCCTCGATGCGCAAGGGACGCAGCCGGATATGATTGACGATGACATGGCACTATGGATTGAAGCTGACAATGGTCTGGTGGTCTGCACCGGCTGCTGTCACGCTGGTCTGGTCAACACCCTGCGCTGGGTGCAGGAACAGCGGCCGGGCCTGCCGTTCCTGTCGGTCATCGGCGGACTGCACCTCGCCGCCGCCAGCGAGGGCCGCATGCGGGAGACGATCGCGGCACTGCGTTCAATGGACATCCGGCAGCTTATCCCGCTGCACTGCACCGGCGACGCTGCCGTGGCGCAGCTGCAAGAGGCACTGGGCGAACGGATGTTTGCAACCGCCATGGGCGGATCGGTTTTTGAATACTAACACAAGACAAAAAGAAAAAGGGAGAAAGATCATGAGAATCGCAATACCAATGGCTGAAGGAAAACTTTGCATGCATTTCGGGCACTGCGCGCAGTTCGCGCTGCTGGATGTGGATGACGCAACGAAGACGATCAAATCCACGACCAAACTGGATCCGCCGGCCCACGAGCCGGGCGTACTGCCGCGCTGGCTCAATGAGCAGGGTGCCACGGTGATCATTGCGGGTGGCATGGGACAGCGTGCGCAGGTCTTGTTTGCCGAGAATGGCATCAAGGTTGTAGGGGCTCCCGCCGAGACGCCGGAAAAGCTGGTCACCGCCTATCTCGCGGGTACCCTCGTCTCCGGCCAGAACACCTGCGACCATTAAGCCAGGATATGCTCCGGTTACGAGCTGGACCTTTTCCCCGCTCCTTGGGCCCTATGGCAGATCCAGGAATAGGCGGGGGAAATAGGCATCCAGCACCTTGGCGGGAAAGGCAATGGTGAGCGGTCCCTTGGGGCTTGCGCTGCAGGCCAGCCCTTCCCGGAGCGCCAGGCTGATGACCTGGCGGGCGGCGCTGGGCTTGAGCCCCACGATATCCGTGACCTGTCCGCGGGTCACGCTGCCCTCCCGGAACAGTGCCACCAGGAGTCGCACAAGGCGGTCGCGGTGCTGTGTGATACCCGACTCCCGGTGGATATAGTCGGCGATCCGATTCAGCAATTTCCCCGTATCAAGCAGCCGGGTCATGAACTCGATCTGGTCAAGCATGGTCTGCATGAAGAAAAGGCAGAATGCGTGCAGCCCCCAGGCCGATAGGTTCCCTCGACCGTCCAGGTCGTTCTCGCGTGTCCGGTCGGCCCCCGCCAACCGGATATAGTAGTCGCTGCGTTGTCGGGCCAGGCCGCGGGACAATGTCCACAACCCATCGCCGTCAACGCCGAGTCGAATCAGGGCCGCGTGCGATTGCAGGCGGGCAACGCGACCGTTGCCGTCGCCGAAGGGATGTATCCAGGCCAGCCGATGATGCGCTGCCGCGAGGGCGGGCAGACGGCTGGTATCAAGGATGGAAGGGTTCTGGTAGGCGTCTGAAAAACGTTGGAGAAAGCCATCCATTTGGCGATGATCCGGCGGGGTGTGCGCGCCGACATCAACGTTGAACGTTCTTGGTTGTCCGATCTCGACGGGGTAGGCTTGCCCGCTGCTGGTGCGTCCTTCCCGCGCCTCCTCGGGAAGATGAAGGTTGAAGGATTCGTGAAGCCAGCACAAGAAGTCCCGCCCGTACACGTTCAGGCCCGGTTCACTGGCCAGGCGCTGCCCCATGTCGGCAATCGCATGCCCGCATCATCCAGATAGTCATTCTGCAAGGCCCGTTCGATGTCGCGTGGCAGCGTCTTGTGCCCCTCGATCACGTTGGAGTAGTAGCTGTTCATCTCGCGGACCAGGGATGCAATCCGGTTTCGTGTAATCGCAGCGGGTACGGAGGCACGTAACGCCCCGCCCTCGATGAAGATGCGCCGACTCAGTTCCGCCAACTGGGGATCATCCAGCGCCGGCAGCATCGGTTCCATGCTTGATAGTCCGGATGGCAGTATTCTATCGGGTGACATATGGCGATCCTAATGGCGATTATAAAACGTTATAATATACTTGTATAAAGCAAATTATATTAATTATAATGGAATGCAATAGAAAAATAGTGGCGATTTTTAGACGGGCATGAAAATCGTCAACCGTTCTCGTCGCCGTTCTCGTTTTACCGCCCCGTGTGCCCGGCAGGTTCGAACCTGCCAGGGGACGATCATCCTCATCGCATTCACTCTCAACACCCGATTTTATATGGGTTGACTATCAGATTTGTCATGTTAGTATGTTCCTTGTCTTTCTAAAATGGCGATTCAAAATCGCTGGAGGATTATTTCATGTATCGCATGGCGCAAGAACAGATTGAACGGTGGATAACGGCACTGCGGCGCAAGCCTCTGATTGTGCGTGGGGCACGGCAGGTGGGCAAGACCTGGTTGGTCGAACATATGGCCGCTGCCAGATTCGAGTCGATGGTCAAGGTCGACTTGGAGAAGCGTCGGGATCTGCACATTCACTTCGGCGACAATCTGGATCCAAAACGCATTATCCAGCATCTTGAAGTTGACAGCGGACAACGCATTGAGCCAGGCAGAACACTGCTTTTTCTAGATGAGATCCAGGCCTGTCCACGCGCCATCATGGCGTTGCGTTATTTCTACGAGCAACTGCCCGATCTGCACGTGATCGCGGCGGGCTCCTTGCTTGAGTTTGCACTCGGCGACATCTCGGTCCCGGTCGGCCGTGTCCAATACCTCCATCTGTACCCGATGACGTTCCGCGAATACCTTGGGGGAATCGGCAATAAAGTGGCCGCCGAAACCGCAGCCCGGCATCCATCCGAGGTTGATGAGGCCATTCAGCGTCAATTGTTAAAAGAACTTAGAACCTACTTTTTCGTCGGCGGAATGCCGGAAAGTGTGCAGGTGTACCGCGACACGCAATCGCTGGTCGAGTCGTTCAGGGCCCAAGCCGAAATCATTGCTTCCTACCGGGATGACTTCGCCAAATATACGCCACGCGTCGATAGCGGCTGTCTGGACAGGGTATTGCTAAACGTGACCCGGCAAGTCGGGGAACAGATCAAGTACACCCGGCTCGATGATAGCCATACCGGCCCGACCAATCGCCGGGCCTTCGATCTGCTGTGCAAGGCCCGGGTCATCCATAAAATTGCCGCCTGCAACCCCTCCGGGTTGCCGCTCGGTGCCGGTGCCAACGACAAACGTTTCAAGGCCGCCCTGCTCGATATCGGCCTGATGCAGAATCTCTGTCAGGTCCCGGTCGACCTCGAGTGGAGGGAAGACGATCTGCTAGCCATGTACCGGGGCAAGCTTGCCGAGCAATTCGTTGCCCAGGAAATGGTCGCCAGTCATGCCTCCGAGCGTCATGCCTCCGAGCTGTTCTACTGGGCAAGGGAAGCGCGCGGCAGCAATGCCGAGGTGGACTATCTGGCCGTTCGCCAAGGCAGGATCTTGCCGGTCGAGGTCAAGTCCGGCGCGGGTGGCAGCCTGCGCAGTCTGCACCTGATGCTGGATACGTACCCCAACTGTCCGGAAGGCATCGTGCTCTATTCAGGGACCTATGCGCACCGGCCTGAACAGCGGTTGACTTTCCTGCCGCTCTACTTCGCTGGCGGGCTTGGCGAGCCTAGTCCCGAAGGCTCCGGCGGGTGATGGCAGATCCAGCAAGAGGCGGGGGACGTAGGTATCCAGTACCTTGGAGGGAAAAGCGATTCCTTGTCATGGACATGATGCTGATCGCGGATTCGTCCAGCCTGACCTTGACACCCCTCTGACCACGAACACCCCGGTTGCCTATTGGGCGATGCAGGTGGCGGATGGAGAACTGCTGGTGCGATTCGAGACGGATTCGACCAATCTGCTGTTCATGGGACAGCGCGTTGAGCAGGCACCCGATGGCGGGTTCTGCGTGATATCTGACGGGAAAGTGGAAGAGCCGTAAAACAACATACCGAGCTGCGGCAGGATGCCGTCGCCATCGTGGATGCAACCACGAACTGCATCGCGGTTGTCGTGGGGGGCGGAAAAGAAATCATCCCCTTGGTCGGGGTTACTTGGAATGACGTTAAACCGGCTCAATTCCGCCAGCAGGTGGCCCTGCTGAAAGCGGCGAGTGAATCCCTGGGAACCGGTAAAGCCGATCCAGATATTGCTCGTAATTTAGAAGAAACAAAGTGGCTTAGTGCGTTTCTGGCTGAACAGGCCAGCAGGCAGGCGGAGATCAAGCGTCCATCGGCTTGCGGATAGGCTTAGCAACGCCGCCGGATGCGGCTCTTGCCTTCTGAAAGATCTAGAACCCTCCGTTTGCTTTTCCGCTTTTCTGAAGTAATTGTTCAATAACCCGTTCGCGCGCCGCCTTACGTTCCTCGAGCATGCGTTGCAGGCTTTCTAGCTGTAGGCTGATGCGCTTGATCTCGGTTTCGTAGAACTGGGTACGCTGGTCGTATCGTGCCTCGATGGCCTCGCGACTCATGGCGGACCTGTGCCCGGGCTCGCGTGTCGTGCATGGCGTGGAGTCATCCGGTGGTGTCTGGCCGTCCCCTGGATCCATCTCCCCGCCATGGGAGTGGCTGCTGCGGCGAGTCGCCAACGGGTGGCCTGATCGGTCCCCTTGCTTAATGGCCTGCAGGATACGTTCCTGCTCCTCCTCGGGCAGTGATTTGAAGAACTCGCGCAGGCGAGGGGATGCATCAAAAAAGCGCTGCGCCATGCGCTGTTGCGCAAATTGCCGGAGTTCCTTGCCAAATGCCTCGGGATCGGTCTTTCGCAAATCGGCAAGACGCTGGTATTGTTCCGGATTCTGCTGGCGTATTCGTTCAAGTAAATGATCGGCGGGGCGTCCGCCACGGCCGTACCCCTCGTGCGATGTCGGTTGCCGAGGTAAATCGTCCGACTGTGCGAATGCGATTTGAGCTGAATGGGTCGCCAGCATCAGGGCAATCCCGGCCAGAAATGATAGGCGTGACATCACGAATCCTCCTCGGTTATCAGGTATTGCATGGCTAGGGCATCCAGCGTCACCGTGGCTGGATTCTCGTATTCCACGAAATTATAGATCAGATCAAGCATGCTGGCATCAATGTCCCCGAGCGCCGCGTCGAGCCGCTTGTCACTGACGTCCATTGGCACGGCGACCGTGTCGATCCCCATGACCGTCGGCGACTGGCGCAGTATGAGGACGGCGGCCGAAATCATCATCATGACGGCGGCGGCAATGGCGGTCAGCCGGGGCAAGGCGTGTTGTAGCAGGAGCAGTCGACCGCGCCGGCGCTGGCTGCTGGGTTGGTGTTGGCTGGCATACTGATGGATATTCTGTAGCACGGCGTCGCTGGGCCCGCGGTCGCTTGCGACGGACGCCTTCCAGGATTGCTGGAGTATCTCCATTTGGGTCAGTGACGTTTGGATCCCGGGGTGCTCGTGAAGGTGCTTTTCGAGTGCCTTTTGCTGGCGAGGTGTTAGTTCACCGCTATCATGGAGCAGGATTAACTTATTGACGTCATTCGTTTTCATTATTACCTCTGGTTGATCATTGCATAATCGTCGGCGAGTGCGGACTTCAGTTTATCGAGGGCATAGGTCATTCGAGCCAGTGCGGTGTTAATCGATGTCTGTTGAATCGAGGCAATCTCCTTGAATGGTAGGCCGGCATCCATACGCATCATGAAAACCTCCCGCTGTTCGCCAGGCAGATCATCCACAGCCTTCCGTATTCGTTTGTGCATATCGCGGTCTTGCAGGGTTTCTGCGGGTGAGCGATCTTTTCCTGCAATCTGTTGAGCTCCGTCATCCTCGTCAATTGAAACCTCATTTTTACGTCGCCTACCCCTGTCGATGATCAGATTATGGGTGATCCTGAACAGCCAGCTTGAAAACTGCCGGTTGTGGTAGTCGGGCAGGTTGCGTATCGCCCGGAACCACACCTCCTGGAAAATCTCATCGGCGTCATCCCTCCGCTCCGTCATACGCAGGATAAAACTGAACAACGGTCGACGATAATGCTCAACCAGTTCGCTGAGCGCATTGGCGTCCCCTTGGCGATATCGTTCAAGGCAATCGTTGTCATCCAAGCTTTGCATTTAATCGATATCCCGAGTTATAACCCCGCTTCCGTCCATTATAACGTCCGAGTGGCTGGATTATTGTATGATCAGTTAAAAAAAAGGCCCGCCTGCTGCCTGGGCAACGGGCGGGCTTGGGATTCACGCTTATCCTAGAGCAGCGAGATCGCCAGGTCGGCGGCGGATGCTGCATCCGGTGCATAGCCGTCAGCACCGATTTCGTCACAGAACGCCTGCGTTACCGGGGCCCCACCGATGATGACCTTGGCGTTGATCCCGGATTCCTTGACGGCGTCCACAACGCCCTTCATATTGGTCATCGTCGTGGTCAGCAGGGCCGAGACACCAATGATTGTGGCTTTGTTCTCCTTGGCAAGCTGAACGAACTTGCCCGGATCCACGTCGATCCCGATGTCGACTACCTTGAGCCCGGCTCCTTCGAGCATCATGCAGACCAAATTCTTGCCGATATCATGCAGATCGCCCTTGACCGTGCCGACGACCGCTATGCCACGTGGCTCAACGCCGCTGCTGACGAGTGCCGGCTGCAGGATTTGCATGCCTGCCTTCATCGCCCGTGCGGCAATCAGGACTTCCGGTACATAAACTTCGTTCTTCTTGAAACGCTCACCGATCACGCCCATACCCGAAAGCAGGCCTTCCGTGAGAATGGTGCCCGCCGGGATACCATCGGCCAGTGCCTTTTCGACAGCCGCCTTAACATCGTTTGCCTTGCCCCTCATCAGACTCGCTGCCATGTCTTCAAGAATGCTCATGGTTCCACTCCCTGCTCATTTTGTTTCAAATCAACGCCTGACGGGAACCCTTCCCGTCTTCATCAATGTCCGAAAATTTAACATTTCTCATGCGCCGAAAATAGGTCGATTTTGTTAAAATATATAATAATTTTGCTGCATTCGGTTCTGATTCTGGGTTATCGTTCAATGATTGTTGAATTTGTTCGGGTTCTGATATGGCGATATTGTCCAAACGATTGGCACAGGCGATGGCGCGAACCATCCGTGATGAGGGGGGCGGTGCGCTCCGTTTCATTGACTTGCAGGGACTCTGTATCGTCGGGGATGACCCGTTGGGTGGACTGCGCAACAGTCGGCAGCGGCGCAGCTATGCGTTGCAGGAGAGTGTTGATCGAGGGGCGCCCTTCTTCTATTATGCGGCGCCCTCCGTGCTGACCTGGGTGATGGCTCTGGAAAACCAGCGCGTGATCGCGGGGGGGATCCTGGGGCCCGAGGCATTCATTGCGGAGGATAACGGCGGCCGGGATGAAGCGGCAACCTGTCTGGTCGAGCAGGGGATGGCGCCTTCGGCTGCGCATGACTGGGCGACGGTACTGCCCGCCTCGTCGCGGGCTGATGTGGAAGCGCAGGTCGCCCGCGTCACGGCGCATTTCTACCGGGCGAGTGGCTGGTTGCCGGAATTGCTGGATGAGAAGCGCCAGGGCTTGCGCCGTCAGCAGCAGCTCACGGAGGCGATGAACGAGGTGCGCGCACGGGGCGGTGGGGCCTTGTACACGTTCGAGAAGGAGCGGATGCTGCTTTCGCATATCCGTGCCGGGGATCGCAACAATTCCCGCAAAATCCTGAATGAGATGCTGGCATCGATCTACCTTTCAGCCCCCAAACCGGTGGTTTTGCGGGCGCGCCTGGTCGAATTGCTGAGCTGTCTAACCCGTGCGGCCATCGAGGACAATCCGCTGCTTGAACCGCTGATCGAGCGGAACCACGGCTGGACGGATCAGCTTATCCACGCCGACGGGTTCGAATCGTTGTCGATGACCCTGATGCAGGCGCTCGATGACTTCATTGATGCGGTGCACCTGCACGGGATCAACCGCTCGAATGTGCATGTCCACAAGGCCCTTGAGTATATTTCCGAGGCGTACAAGGACCCGATCAGCCTGGTGGATGTGGCCGCGCATGTAGGGCTAAGCGCCTGTCGGCTGGCCCATCTGGTCAAGGCGTTCACGGGGAACACGGTGCTCGAGATCATTCGGCAGGTGCGTTTGCGCAAGGCGCAGGAGCTGCTGGATCATTCCGCGATGTCCTGCAGCGAAATCGCCTATGAGGTCGGCTTTGGTGACCAGAGTTATTTTATACAGCATTTCAAGCGCCAGACGGGCGTAACGCCCATGCGTTACAGGCGACGGCAACATGCCGGGGAATAACATGGAGGCGATGTGGAAAATCAACGATATCGGATCACGGTAGCCTATGACGGAACCGCGTATGCAGGGTGGCAGGTACAGCTCGGTGCCCGAACGGTGCAGGCGGAGCTCGAAGCCGTGCTGCTCCGGCTGGGCGGGGGGGAGATCAAGGTGAATGGGAGCGGTCGAACGGATGCGGGGGTGCATGCGAGGGGGCAGGTGGCGCATTTCGACTTTCCCCGCCCGTTTGCCGTCAAGGATATGTTGCGGGCACTCAATGCCTGGCTGCCCGTGGATGTGCGCGTGCTGGATGTGGATATCGTGCCGGGCGACTTTCATGCCCGTCGGCATGCCGTTGGCAAGGAGTACCGCTACTTCATATGGAACCATCCGGTCATGTTGCCGACGGCAAGGCTGTATCATCTCCAGGTACCGCACGCGCTGGATGTGAAAGCCATGCAGGATGCTGGCAGGCTGTTGGAGGGGACGCACGATTTCGCCTCATTCTCAGCCAATCCTAGCCGGGTGGTGGAGAGTACGGTGCGCACGATTTCCTCTCTTGAGGTCACTGCGTCCGAAGCGGTCATCACCCTTGCCGTGCGTGGCGATGGCTTCCTTTACAAAATGGTTCGCAGCATCACCGGCTGGCTGATCCGGGTGGGGCAGGGGGAGGTTCCTGCCTGCCAGACGGCGGACATCCTGGCTTCTGGCATCCGGACGGCTACGGTGCCAACCGCACCCCCGCAAGGGCTGTTTCTCTGGCGTGTCTGGTATCCAAAACATTCAGCGTTGAATGCGCTGGGCATTCTTGCAGAAGCCGTTCTCTTCGCCGCAATTCAGGGCTTCTGTGCATAAGCTGCTGGACGAGGACGTTTTCTTCCGCCGTGCCTTTTCGGAGACGGGGCAGCGTTCGCGGCAGGCATAGCATGTTACACACTCCGGATTCAGGTTTGGGGCTTCACCGGCAATCATGGCTAGCGCGGGGTTGCATTCCGTCGGGCAGATCGGGGCGCACTTCTTGCACTCGAAACAACCGGATACGGGGCGCACCTTACGTATTTGATGGCAGGGCGTCACGTTGCAATTAAAGATTCAAGCGTCGCTGGTTCATCCCAGTAGGGGCAGGAGTTGTTCGGGGGTATCGATCACGATGCGGGCTCCGTGGTCAAGCAGCTCCTCGCGATCGCGGAAGCCCCAGGAGGCCCCGACGGCGAAAAGATTGGCGTTCACGGCGGTTTGCATATCGGTATTGGTGTCGCCCACATAGAGCCAGTCTTCGGGTGGGATCCCAAGGGTGCTGCAAATGGTCGTGGCACCCTGAGCATCGGGCTTTAGAGGAACGTCCGGCGTCGCCCCGCGGACCAGCGTAAAGTGGGCTTCGGGAAAGAAATGGTTTACACACTCGCAGGTTTTCGGGTGGGGCTTGTTCGACAGCACGGCGAGGGTGATTCCCCGCAGGCCGAGTTCCGCGAGCAGGGCAGGGATGCCAGCATACGGCTTCGTCTTGCAGGTCCAGCATGTCTCGTAGGTATCGCGCAAGCGGATGAGCGAGGCCATCAGGACATCCCGACGGCGCGCCTCCGGGGGGAGTGAGCGGCTGACGAGCTCCGGGGCTCCATCGCCAACAGCCTTCTTGTAAAAAGCGTAATCATGGGTGGGGAACCCCTGTGTTCTGAGCGTATGGTTCATGGCATCGCCGAGATCGGCAAGGGTATCCAGCAAGGTGCCGTCGAGATCAAACATTATCGCGCGTTTGGGCATGGTGTGTCCTTGGTCATGGGTTGTTTTCCTGGATTGGCAAAGGGGGTGTCGGTGTTGTTGTGATTCGATTGAAAAGCGCATTGGCGGATAATATATCCTCATTCGGGATATTGTGCGAGCTTTTGAGTAGTTGGCCGAGCATGCTGGCCGCTGTCTGCTCATCGCCCTTGCGCCATGCGATTTCCGCCCGATGCATCTGGCTGCGAAACCAGAAGCGGGTCCCGGGTTCCGCGCTGGCAAGGGATCGCAAAATCACCTGGTGTGCTTCGGCGAGGTCGCCCGCCTGCAGATGGATGAAGGCGAGGGTATCGAGAATGTGCGGATCGGATGCGTTTTCAAGCTCAGGTATTAGTGTCAGGGCCTCAGGCAGGGTGGTGGGTTGGTGGGCAAGAAGATAGGCTAGATTGTTGCGTAGGGCAAGACTGCCGGGGTGATGGTGCAAGCCCTGACGCAGTGTCTCGGCGGCGTGTTGGTAATTCCGAAGCATCCGTGAAACGTCTGCCGCGATGAGGAATGGTAATAGATTGGTTGCCCCGCCCTCGATTGCGGCATTCATCTCGGATAAGGCGTCGAGTTCCTCGCCCCCCCCGCGCTGGTAGCGGATGGTTCCGAGCATCTGAGCCCAGGCCGTATTGCCCGGATCCGTGGTGCGCAGCATCCGCAGGGCGTTGACCAAGGCGGCATCGGTGCCCATGGCTCCGGTGCGGGTGCGCAGCAGGACCAGGGTCTCGTATAGCTCGGGCGCAGGCTCCGGCGCGGTTTGTATGGCTAGGGTGACCTCACGCAACGCCTGGTCTATGTCATTCCGGTAAAGTGCATCCCGAAGGCCGATCCGATAGGCGGGGTGGGCGAGTTCGGTGTCTTGCGTGATCCCGGTTGATATTCGGGATGCCTGATCGCGCCATCCGAGACGCCAGAGATAGTCGGCAGCGCGACACCGTGCCAGGCTGTGAATCCGTGAATCCGTGGCTAGGGCTTCGTCAATCAGGAGCTCGACCTGCTCGCGCTGAGGCTTTCGGGCCTCAGCGTCCGGCTTGCTGGCCAATACCTCTGGATGGGTATTCGCCACGATGGCGGCCAGCCAGAGGTCGGCATCGTCGGGGCAGGCGGCCCTGGCGAGACGCAGATCGGCTGTATTGCCGGGGGCAAGGCTGATCAGCAGTTGCCAGGGCACGGGCGATTCCGGTCGGTATGCGGTGGACATCCGGACGGCCTCGGCGGCCTCGGCAATGCGTCCATCGCGGCAATGCAGCAAGGCGAGCTGATAGAGGGCGATGGCCGTTTCCTGACGATCACGGCCAGTGGCGATCCAACGTAATGGCGATCCTGACTCACCGGTGCAATGCGTCTCATACCCCGTGATCCAAAGTTCCAGCAAGGGGCGCATTCCGGGCGACGCCGAATTCAGGTTTTGCCGGATGGCGGTGGCGGCTTCGGCGAACACCGCGTCCGGGGGGATATGCGTTATGTGCTTGAGCAGGCAGAGTTCTGCGGGGGCGAGGGGCGAGGGGTGAGGGGCGAGGGGCGAGGTGCGGGGGGGCGGGAGCAGGTGGCCTTTACAGAAGGCGTCGAGGGCGGGAAATCGGTCGGTGGCGAAAAGGGCTTCGGCCTCGAGGATATCCAGGGCGCGGAGCGAGCGTTTGCGCGGGGCGCGGAGCAGGCGCAGGGCGTCCTCGGCGTCGCCGTGCTGTAACAGGATGGCCGCCAGCAGGGCGCTTGCATGCGGGGATTCTGGATCGTGCCGCTGTGCGGCGTCGGCGGTGACACGGGCTGCACTCGGCATGTTCAGGTTAAGCTGCGCTTGTGCCATGAGCAGCCAGGCGGCCAGTGGCAGCTTGGTGACCCCGCGGAGCGTTTCATACACATTTACCCAATCGCCTTTGCGATGGTAAATCGACGCGTGGGATAGGCGGGCCCTAGCGCCCTCCGTCGGGTGCTCCCGCATGATCGTATTGATCTTCTCATGGGCCAGATCGCTGCGTCCACTGCGTTCAAGGGCCATCGCATGAAGATAACGGGATTCAACAGATTTACCCTTGGGATGGGTCGCAAACGCATCCAGCGCGTCGTTCAGGAACGTCTTGCGCACGGGCGTTGGATCCCGCACGGCGAGCACATCGCCGAGTGGGATGTCCGGTATTCCAGAGGTCAACCCGGGAAAGACGCGGCCTAGGGTGAAAAACGGCTTGATGTCAATCGTTTCGCGTTGGCTGGCGGCAGGCAGGCCAAGGGCATGCCGTCGAAACGTAAACCAGCGGTCGCCGAATTCGGCAGCGGCCAGTGTCATGGCTGGGTGTTTTGGATCGATTTGGCCCATGCGTCGGTAGACGGTCCATGCCAGATCGGGGCGTGTGATCTCAAAACATTTGCGCATGATCTGAAACAGGGCATCGTGCGAACCGATGGACGGAAGGATCCGCCGCAGGTGATCCCGGTAATGGTTTTCCCATGTGGCTGGCTCTTTGAGCGTCATAAAGAACAACGGTTCCAGTAGGCGGGAATCATCGGGCCATTGTGACAAGGCCTGCAGGGTGGCGGCGGCGATCTGCTCGGTCTGGTCAAGGTGCATGAGCGCCTCGATCCGGACGCAGGCGAGGGTGATGTCCAGGGAGGGGGCTGGCATGTCCATCGCGGCTGCTGTCTCCCGCAGGGGGATGGGCTTACCGGTCTCTTCAAGCATCACCCAGGCTATAAGAAAAGCGATTCCGAGGGTTCCCGGAATGCGTAATAAGCCTTGTAAAGTTGCCCGGCATTTCATAACGTGTACCCATTTTTGAAGCGGTCGATAGATAAGGACAGGGTCATGCTATACTATAATCAAGGATCCGCCAAGACAGTCTTGCAGGAGAATGCATTAAGGGAAGCGGTTGTTGCCGTTCTGGACGCGCTGGGGCCGCGGCAAAGGGTTCTGGTTATTCCGCCCGATTTTACGCGATTTCACTCCCAGGCAGGCATTATTACCCAGTTTGTCTACGACTATTACGGAACGCGGCTGGCGGCAGTCCTACCCGCCCTAGGAACCCATTCGCCCATGACCCCAGCGCAGATCAAGGAAATGTTTGGCGACATGCCGCTGTCGCTTTTCAAGCCCCATGACTGGCGTAATGACGTGGTCACGCTCGGGACCGTGCCCCCGGCGTACGTCAAGGACATCACGGAAGGCAAGCTCGACTTCGACTGGCCGGTGCAGGTGAATCGCATGCTGGTGGACGGCGGATTTGACCTGATCCTTTCGATTGGCCAGGTGGTGCCGCATGAAGTCATCGGCATGGCCAACTACAACAAGAACATCTTTGTCGGAACCGGGGGTTCTCTGGCCATCAACCGCAGTCACTTTGTGGGCGCGGTTTATGGCATGGAGCGGATCATGGGGCGGGCGGATACGCCCGTTCGCAAGCTCTTCAATTACGGTTCCGATCACTTCGGGCATCTGCTACCCGAGATGGTTTATCTGCAGACGGTAGTCGGACGTATGGCGGGGGGTGGCATGGCCGTGCGCGGGTTCTTTGCTGGCGATGATATCGAGGTTTTCAACAAGGCCGCCGCGCTTTCGCTCGACGTTAATTTCGAGATGCTGTCCAATCCCCTGCGCAAATGCGTGGTGTATCTCGACCCGTCCGAGTTCAAGAGCACATGGCTGGGCAACAAGGCGGTGTACCGGACCCGCATGGCAATGGCTGACGGGGGCGACCTCTTGATTCTTGCGCCTGGCGTCAAGGAGTTTGGCGAGGATCCGCAGATTGATGCGATGATCCGCAAATATGGCTATTTTGGAACGGATAAGACACTGGCTGCCGTCAAGGCGCATCAGGATTTGCGTGACAATCTCGGGGCAGCCGCCCATCTGATCCATGGTTCTTCCGATGGCCGCTTCAACATCACCTATGCGCCGGGTCATTTGACGCGCCAGGAGATCGAGGGTGCCGGATTCGCATATGCCGAGCTGGCGACGGTCATGGCGCGGTACAATCCGGAGCAATTGCAGGATGGTTTCAACCGCATGCCGGATGGAGAGGAGATCTTCTTTATCCGCAATCCCGCGATTGGCTTGTGGGCAGTGAAGGAACGGTTTCAGGATTAGATTTCATAAGGTAAGTAACATAATCAAGGAGATGGTGATGGCAGTTCCATTCAAGGTCGATCTGGCGGGTAAGGTGGCGGTTGTAACCGGCGGCGGTGGCGTGCTCTGCAGCGCGATGGCCAAGGCCCTTGCGGAATGCGGGGCGGCGGTGGCGATTGCCGACCTGAAGGTGGAGAATGCGCAGGGCGTGGCCGACGCGATCAATGCGGCAGGCGGGCGTGCCATGGCGATCGGCTGCAATGTACTGGACAAGGCCAGCCTGGATGAAGCCAACGCGGTCGTGGAGCGGACGCTCGGTCCCGTCTCTATCCTGATCAATGGGGCGGGTGGAAATCACCCGAAGGGCACCACCAGCATGGAACGGCTGAATCCCGATGACCTGCTGAATACAAACCGCGATTTTGTGACGTTTTACGATCTGGATCCCAAGGGCATTGAATTCGTGTTCAACCTGAACTTCCTCGGGACGTTGCTGCCGTCGCAGGCCTTCACGCGGCGCATGGCCGAGACCCGGCAGGGGGTGGTCATCAACATTTCCTCGATGAATGCGTTTCGTCCGCTGACCAAGATCCCCGCCTACAGTGCGGCCAAGGCGGCGGTCAGCAATTTTACCCAGTGGATGGCGGTTCATATGGCCAGCGCTGGTATCCGGGTCAATGCGATTGCGCCGGGATTCTTTGTCACCGACCAGAACCGTGCGCTGCTGACCAATCCGGACGGCTCGCCGACGCCCCGGTCGGAGAAGATCCTAGCACATACCCCGATGGGGCATTATGGTGAAGCCGATGATTTGCTGGGTGCCCTGCTTTGGCTGGTATCGGATAAGGCTGCCGGTTTTGTAACCGGTGTGGTGGTGCCGATCGACGGCGGGTTCTCCGCCTATAGCGGGGTGTAGGAGGGGGGCGGGGGCGAGGGGGGGGGCTGGTATCCCCCCGTTTTTCCTGATCCTAATCGTAATCGTAATCCTAAAGGAGATGATGAAAATGACTAAGAAGGCAGAACCGAAAAAGGAAAAGAAGGCTAAGTTGGCGGATATTGGTGTGGTAGGGTTGGCGGTCATGGGCGAGAACCTGATCCTCAATATGGAAAGCAAGGGGTTCACCGTGGCGTGCTACAACCGCACCGTCAGCAAGGTGGATGACTTCGTCAATGGCCGTGCCGCCGGCAAGAAGATTGTGGGGGCGCACAGCGTCAAGGAATTGGTGGCGGGCCTGGCGACGCCGCGCAAGGTGATGCTGATGGTCAAGGCCGGTGGCGCCGTGGATGCCTTTATCGAGGAAGTCCTGCCGCATCTGGAAAAGGGTGACATCATCATCGATGGGGGTAATTCCCATTTCCCGGATACGATCCGCCGCACGGAATATTGCGAGAGCAAGGGGCTGCTCTATATCGGCACGGGGGTTTCCGGTGGCGAAGAGGGTGCGCTGAAGGGTCCATCGATCATGCCTGGTGGTTCACCCAAGGCCTGGAGTGCGGTGAAGAAGATTTTCCAGAAGATCTCGGCGCAGACCGATGCGGGCGAGCCGTGCTGCGAGTGGGTTGGCGAGAACGGTGCCGGGCATTTTGTCAAGATGGTGCATAACGGCATTGAGTATGGCGATATGCAGATGATCTGTGAAGTCTATCAGATGATGAAGGACGGCCTGGGGATGGATAATGACCAGATGCACAAGGTCTTTACCCGCTGGAACCGTGGCAAGCTGGATTCCTACCTGATCGAGATCACCCGTGACATTCTTGGCTATCGCGAAGCCGATGGCACCGCGACGGTGGACCTGATCCTGGATGCAGCCGGCCAGAAGGGGACCGGTAAGTGGACCGCGATTGCGGCCTTGGACGAAGGGATGCCGCTGACACTGATCGGCGAGGCCGTCTTTGCCCGTTGCCTGTCGGCGATCAAGGAGGAGCGTGTCGAAGCCTCCCGCAAGCTCAAGGGGCCAGCAACCACGTTCGAGGGCGATGTGGCCGCGATGGTGAGCGACTTGGAGCAGGCGCTGTACGCCTCGAAGATCGTCTCGTATGCGCAGGGATACCAGCTCATGCGGGCAGCTGCCGCGACCCACAAGTGGAACCTGAACTATGGCGGTATCGCGCTGATGTGGCGGGGTGGTTGCATCATCCGCTCTGTCTTCCTTGGGAAGATCAAGGATGCTTTTGACAAGAATCCGGAACTGACCAACCTGCTGATCGATCCGTTCTTCAAGACGGCGGTGGCAAAGGCACAGGAGGCTTGGCGTCGTGTGGTTTCGACAGCGGCCCAGATCGGCATCCCCATGCCAGCCATCAGTGCCGCACTGGCGTATTATGACGGGTACCGTTCGGCACGGTTGCCGGCGAACCTGCTCCAGGCGCAGCGCGATTACTTTGGTGCCCATACGTACGAACGGGTGGATCGTCCGCGCGGTGAGTTCTCGCATACCAACTGGACGGGCCGTGGCGGCTCGACGGCGGCCTCGACGTACATCGTCTGAGGACTCGCGTCAGGAGTATAGGGGATCAACATGAAGGAGTATCTGCAGAAAGTCGTCAACCGCCAGGATCTGACCCAGTCGGAAATGGCGGCCGCGTTTGACCTGATCATGACCGGCGCAGCCACGGCGGCGCAGGTTGGCAGCCTGATCACCGGGTTGCGCATGAAAGGCGAGACCGTGGACGAGATCGCGGGCGGCGCTGAATCCATGCGCCGCCATGCGGTCTTCATCGACTGTGCAGGACTCCCGGTGGTTGATACCTGCGGCACGGGGGGGGATGGCCGCAACACGTTCAATATCTCGACAACGGCCGCCTTCGTGGTGGCGGGGGCAGGGGTCCCGGTTGCCAAGCATGGCAACCGGGCGATCACGAGCGCCTGTGGATCGGCCGATGTCCTGATGGCGCTCGGTGTCAACCTGGAGGCCGCTCCTGAAACCGTTGAGGAATGTGTACGCGAGGCCGGGATCGGCTTCATGTTTGCACCGAGGCTGCACCCGGCCATGAAATATGCCATGGGGCCGCGCAAGGAGCTGGGTTTTCGTACAATCTTCAACATGCTGGGGCCGCTGACCAATCCGGCGGGTGCCAAGGGGCAGATCATCGGTGTGTTTGATCCGTCGCTGACCGAGCCGTTTGCGCAGGTCTTGAATCGGCTAGGCAGTCGGCGCGCCTTCATTGTCCATGGCCATGATGGCATGGATGAGATCACGGTCACCACCACGACACGCATCAGCGAGCTCAATGGTGGACAGGTCAAGACCTATGAGTTCGATCCCTTGCGTTTTATTGGCGAATTTGCTGATCCGCAGGCGTTGTCTGGCGGAACTCCGCAGGCCAACGCCGAGATTACCAGAGCCGTGCTTTCCGGCCTCAAGGGGCCGACTCGTGATGTGGTTTGTCTTAATGCAGCAGCGGCCATCGCCGCCGGTGGCAAGGCAGGCTCGATAGTTGATGGGTGGGAAATCGCCCAGGCTGCGATTGACAGCGGGGCTGCCATGCAGGCGCTGGAACGAATGATAGCGGTGTCGCAGGCATAGCGTGCGAGACCGGAAAGGAGAGTGATGGTTACCAAACCGTTTAGAGGCCGTTCGCTGCTGACGCTGACGGATCTCACCGATGGTGAGATGCTTAAACTGCTGGATGCGTCGGTTGCATTGAAAGCCAAGAAGAAGGCAGGAACACGAGGTACGCTTCTTGATCGCAAGAACATCGCGCTGATCTTTGAGAAAAGCTCGACGCGTACGCGCTGTGCCTGTGCCGTGGCCGCCGCCGATGAGGGGGGGCGGACGGAATACTTGACGACCCACGATATCCACCTCGGCAAGAAAGAGTCGGTCGCGGACACGGCGCGTGTACTGGGGCGGATGTTTGATGGCATCCTGTTCCGGGGGTACAAGCAGGAAACCGTCGATACACTGGCTAAATATTCCGGGGTGCCGGTCTGGAATGGACTGACGGATACCAACCACCCCACGCAGGCCTTGGCGGATCTGATGACGATCCGTGAGCGTTTCGGGCACTTGCGAGGACTGAAGGTGGTCTATCTCGGGGATGGTCGGAATAATGTTGCCAATTCACTCATGCTAGGCTGTGCCAAGGCCGGGATGCATTTCGTGAACTGCACCCCCCCATCGCTGATGCCTGACGAAAACCTGATCCAACGATGCAGGGAGCGCGCCCATTTCAATCAGGGCTCGGTTTGTCTTGAAAGTGATCCTCTAAAGGCCGTCGCTGGTGCCCACGTGATCTATACCGATGTCTGGGTCTCGATGGGTGAGGAGGACCAGAGTGCGCAGCGCCGCGAGCTCCTGCAACCTTACCAGGTCAACATGGCGCTGATGCGGGCGACGGGGAACTATGCGGCTGGCAACGTCATTTTCCTGCATTGCCTGCCTGCCTTCCATGATGAAAAGACCGAGGTTTCGAAAACATGCGGAGCCATGGAGGTGACCGACGACGTGTTCGCATCGCCATGCTCCCTCGTCTTTGACCAGGCCGAGAATAAGATGCACTCCATGAAGGCCCTGTTTGTCGCCACCATGAGCGACGTCTCTGACATGGCCTGTGGCTGATTGATCATCAATAATTTCAAGGGAGAATCCTATGGCCTCTTTGTCCGACATCGGGTGGGGTGCGTTTCATGAACTGACGGCCGAGCAGAAAGCCCCGTATTTCCGGGATGCTGAGCGTGAACGGCATGTCATCGTTGCCCAGCAGTTTGATCGCGCACGGCTGGATGCGCTGGGCATCCTGGCGACGCAGATCCGCCGCATCGCCAAGACCCATGCCGGGCTGGACTACCTGCAGTCGGTGCTTTCGCACAAGCGGGCCATGCTTTATTTTTCGCAGCCCAGTACGCGCACGTTCCTGTCCTTCTGTGCCGCCTGCGAGATCCTGGGGCTCAAGCTGGGCGAGGTGCGCGATACGTCAACGTCCAGTGAGTTCAAGGGCGAATCGCAGGACGATTCCGTCCGTACCTTCAGTTCCTATTTCGACCTTATCATCATGCGCAGCCAGATTGGCGGGCTGGCCGAACGGGTGGCCTGGCTGCTCTCCAATTCCGAGCGGCCGATCCCGGTCATCAATGCCGGCAGTGGCAAGGACCAGCACCCCACGCAGGCTCTGCTGGACATTTATACGCTGCAGCGTAGCTTCGAGGAACATGGAGGGATCGATGGTAAGCGGATCATCTTCGTGGGCGACCTCTTGAGAGGGCGTACGGTCCGCTCATTGTCGGTTTTGCTGACGCAATACCGCGATGTCGAACAATGTTTTGTCGCGCCGGATGCCTTGCAGATCGGCGAGGATATCCAGGCGATTCTGCGTGAGCGGGGCGTTCGGTTCAGGTTAAGCGACGACCTGCGAGGTGAGATCCCGTCGGCGGATGCCGTGTATATGACGCGGGTGCAGAACGAATGGGATGCCTCGCATGGGGAGAGTGCCCGGATTGATATTTCGCGCTTTTGTTTCGGGGAATACGAGCTTGGCCTGTTAACGCCTCACGCCGTTATCATGCATCCGCTGCCGCGTCGCGAGGAGATTGCCTCCGTCGTTGATCATTCCCCGCACGCTGTGTACTGGCGGCAGATGCGTAATGGCATGTGGATCCGTGCCGCCTTGATTGCCACGCTGTTTACGAAAGATACGGAGATTCGTGATTATTTCGCCCAACATGAAATTGCCTAGGCACATTCGTCGTGTGTTTTTGCATAGCCTTCCTGCCTGCTGCATGTGGGTTTTGTGCGCTGGCTGTATGTCTGGAGCCATGCAACCCCGCGATGCCGGTCCTCTATATTCCGCCGCCACCGATGTGCATGATGTTCCGGGAACCCAGGTGATGGGGCCCTTGGTGGAGACTCGTAAAGACCAAGATGGGCATTCCTTTAGTGCCGTGCGTCCGTTCTGGAGCAGGGTTGGGAATGACGATGAGACGCGGGTTGTAAACGATATCCTATGGCCCATCGGGATGATCAAGCAGCGGGGGATTGAACGCGACTGGCGAATCTTTCCTGCCCTCGGTCACGATTTTGATGTGTCGGATCCGCTGTCAAGGCACCGTTGGAGCGTATTCCCTTTGTTGTACGGAGGACGTTCTCGTCATGGGCAGCCGTATTTTGCGTTTTTTCCTTTTGGCGGGACCCTGTATGAGTTTCTTGGCCGTGATCGCATCGTCTTTGTATTGTTTCCGATTTATGCCTACACGGAACAGTCTGATAACCAGACGCACAGTGTATTGTGGCCGATTTTTTCACGGACCAAGGGGGATGACGTCTACCGGTTGCGCATCTGGCCGTTCTATGGCATTGCCGTGAATCAGGGGCGATGGACGAAGCGCTTTGTTCTATGGCCACTATGGACCTCCGTCAAGTATACCTATCCCGATCAGATGGGCGGCGGTTTTGTATTTTTTCCGTTCTATGGGTACGCGAACCTTGCCGAGCGACATACCCGGCTACTGTTGCCGCCGTTGTTCAAGTGGGAATGGACGGATCAAGGGGAGCATCTAGCGGTGAACGCCCCCTGGCCTTTTGTCCAGTATCGTCGCGGGCTTGTCGATAAGTTATACATCTGGCCGTTGGGCGGGTACAAGCATAGCGGGGCTGAAAAACAATGGTTCGCGCTCTGGCCGATCATTTCCGGAAGTCGCATTGAATCCGTCGCGACGTCCATTCACCGATTTCGTGCATTGCCGTTCATTCATTACGAGTCAACCTATGCAGTGTCCAACCGTCCTGCTGGCGACGTCGAGGGGCAAACCGAGACTGCGGCGACCTCGCGTTATTTCAAATTATGGCCCTTGGTATCCTATCGCCGGGAGGCACAGTCGGCGCTGTGCCGGGTACTTGACTTGTGGCCCTTGAAGCATACTCCCGCCGTTGAGCGAAACTGGGCACCGATCTGGAGTTTGTATACGTTCGAGCGGGAAGGGGAGCGCCGCCATACCGAGCTGTTGTGGGGGCTCTTTCGTCACCATCGCGCGGAGAAATTCCGTCGGTGGTCGGTCTTTCCGCTCCTGCAACGCGAGATCGATGCGGAGCACCAACGCCAGTCCTGGTCGATCTTGTACGGGCTGGCTGGCGTCAATCAGGAAGGATTGCAGAAAACCTATAGGCTATTATATGTCCTGAAGTTTACGAGACAACTATGATAACACGTGAGCCGGAATTTTTCCCTGAGTCAAGGAATTTTGTCGGACGCTTTGGGCGTTCGTCAGTGTTGGCGTTGCGCGAAACGGGGCGTGCGGTATTGCTTTTTTTGTCGGCGGTCGCGGCGATGCGCACTATCTTCAAGAAGCGTGCTCGTCGTGAAATCGTGACCCAGATGTTTGTATTCGGCATCAAAAGCCTGGGGGTTATTACCGTGGTGGCGCTTTTCACAGGCATGATCCTCGCCCTGCAAACGGGGATCGAGTTGCGCAAATTCAACCAGGAGGTCAACATCGGGACGGCGGTCATGGTGTCGATGTTGCGCGAGATGGGACCGTTTATGACTGGATTGATCCTGGCTGCCTGTGTGGGGTCGGCCATTGCCGCCCAGATCGGTACGATGGTTGTTTCGGAAGAAATTGCCGCCCTCGAAATCATGTCGATCGACCCCGTGCGCTTTCTCGTGATGCCACGGTTGGTCGCCATGGCGGTGATGACGCCGCTGCTGGCTTTCTATACCTGTATGATGGGGGTGATCGGCGGTGGCATTGTGGGTGAAACCCAGTTAGGTGTCGCCTGGTCCGCCTATATTGAAAATGCAACGCGGTATGCGGACCTTAAGGATCTGGGTGTCGGTATGTTCAAAGCCGTTTTGTTTGGTATTATTATTACGATTGTCGCCTGTCACCAAGGCTTTGCCACAACCCAGGGAGCCGTCGGCGTGGGCTATGCCACGCGCAAGGCGGTCATTGCGGCCTTCCTGATGATCCTGATCGTTGGCTATTTTGTCACCCGCCTTTTCTATGTCTAGGGATGGGGGAACGATGAAACTATTGGTAACAGCGGGTCCCACGCGTGAGTTTCTGGATCCGGTACGGTTCTTGAGTAATCGGTCGACAGGCAAAATGGGATATGCCGTGGCGGCGGCAGGCGTAGCGCGCGGGCACGAGGTGGTGCTGGTCAGCGGGCCGGTATCCCTACCGCCGCCAGTGGGTGTCTCGACCCTTCGCGTGGTGAGTGCGGCGGATATGCTGGAGGCGGTGTTTGCGTCGTTTGATACGTGTGATGCGCTGGTGATGTCGGCAGCGGTGGCCGACTGGCGTCCTAAAAACAGAGCCGTCCAGAAGCTCAAGAAGAACACGATGAGCGGTACATTGGAGCTGGAGCGTACGGTGGATATCCTGCGAGCCCTGCGGGAACGGCGGCGGACGGAGCAGACCGTGATTGGGTTTGCCGCAGAGACAGAGCGGGTGATTGAGTCGGCCCGCGAAAAATGCCTCGCCAAGGGGCTCGACATGGTTGTGGCCAATGATGTCAGCCGGTTGGATGCCGGTTTTGAGGTCGATACCAACGTCGTATGTCTTGTCGATTCGCAGGGGGTTGAAGAACTGCCACTAATGCCAAAGGCTGACGTTGCCGAGCGGATCGTGCAATGGATTGAACGCTTCCGCTCGGTACGGGGACGTTAGCGTTTAACGCCGCTTGAGATCGCCGCCGCCGGTATTAATGAAATCATTGATTCTGACCATGGCTTTTTCTGCTTGCTCATAAATCTGAATACTGCCGTCCTGACCGACGCCGATCAAGCAGCCGAAGACGATCGCTCGCAGGTAGAAGTTGTCGGAGATGAACAGCAGGTAGAACACGGACCAGCCGGGGACGATCAGGCATAGAACGCCCTGGAACATGTTATCGGCCATGGCCTTGACGACGACGAGGATATTCAAGGCCAGAATGCCAGCCCAGGCGAAGCCCAGGACCATATCGATGATTTTTTCGGCCGGTTCCAGGTATTCGCTGCCGGGAAGCTCAAACTCAAGCCCATACCGGAGAAACCCGGTCAGGCAACCGAGCGTAACAAAGAGTAACAGCGCCAGCAGGACGACGTTCTTCCCCTTGGTTTTCCGTTTCACCTTGGGATGCAGATCCAGCGGTACAGGCGGAGCATCCGCCTTGACGACCTTCGGTGCAGATTCCACAACCGGACGGCCCTTGTCGGCAACTGCCTGTGCGGGCGTGGCAGTGGCATCCAGTGCTTCCCGCTGGGCCTTGGCCAGTTTGAGGCGGGATGTTCCGGCGCTCGCTTCCGTTGCGGCGGGAGGCATCTGGGCGGGGGCTGCTGCTGGCGCATTGCTTCCCGTCGTCTGCGTCGGCGCTGGCGGCAGATGGCTTGACTTGTTGAGCGTTTCCCCGCATGCATTGCATTTCAGTCTCGACACATCGGCAAATTCAGAGGCGACGCGGGTTGCGTGGCATTTGGAGCACCGGTATTCAATATCAGCCATGGTATTTCCTGTTTTATGTACGTTAACTATTCCGCAATTGAGCATCGACAGCTCGAAGTTGTTCTTTAAGGTTCTGGATCTGGGGATCGGTGTCGGGGTCCGGCTTCGTCGCACTATTGTTTTGTTCCCATGCTTCTTTTTTCTGCTTGATATCCTGGTAGCGCGGCATCAGGTTGGCTTGCTCATTTTTCAGCAGCCGCAGTTTGTTGCCGAGATCAACCCGTTTGGACCCGGTGCTGCTGCCCCATTCCTTGTTTAGTGCCACGGATTGATCGTTGATGCCTTTGTATTCAACCAGAACGCTGCGATATTGCTCCTGATATGGATTCTTGCCCTTGGCTGCCGTCTCCATCGCTTTGGTTCGTGTCTCGATTTGCGCCAGCAGGCGTGCACGTTTTGAAACCAGCTCGCGCTGTTCCTTGGTACTCTCCACGATGGCTTGCCCCTCGTAGAGTTCAAGATCATGGCGGCGGATATACACATTATCGAATCTTCCCTGGCTGGAACCTACCGTGCAGAGTACGACTTCGCCTTTCGGCGTCTGTTTCGTGCTGTGTACACTGACCAAGCTGCCTGCCGGTACCGAGCGCAGCTTCTTGCCATCCTGCCCGAAAATATCGGTTTCAGTGCGGATGCTGGCTCCCCACATCGCATTCGGATTCCGTGGCCGCGCAGCGACAGCGGCGGGTTCTTGAGTGGGGTCTGAGGCCGGACTGCTTTCGGTTGGATTCGATGGCGAGTCATTTTGGGGGGCGTGTTGCGTATCGGAAAAAGAGTTGCCGGATGCTCCCCGGTAGGGTGGATCACTGACGGTAATCGACGGACGCGATGCGGTTTCCGCAGGATCCGGGCTGTAGGATGGCGTTGTTGGCTGGGCGATCTGGGGCGGTAGCTCGTTGGCTTGTTTATTGATCATGCCAAACAGCCAGTTCACGACCCTATCAGGGATAATTAGTGATTTTTCAAGCGGACTGATGCCCGATGTGAATGATCTCGGTTCGTTTGCGGGGCTATCCGGTTGGTTCCCCGCCCGGGTATGCGCTTCGGCAAGTAAACCCCGTGTCGTCTCCGCGAACGCCGGATAGGCAGGTGCCCATGCCTGGGCGAGGCGAAGTTCCTTGATCACCCGGTCGTATTGGGATTCTGCGGTCAATTTCCGTGCGTTTTCAACAGCTTTGCGAACATACAGGAGACGGGCCGCTGAGATCAGGCAGAGCACAAGGATTGCTTCGATGACGGCGGTGATCAGGAATCGTTTGATGTAACGGGGTATTTGTGCTGACATCGTCAAATCATCCTAGGTTAGTGATTTCGTTCAGTGAGCATCCCGATCGTGGCCAGGGCTCCGACAAACACACCGAAGGCCACATATCCAAATTGGGCCTCGGCGGGAAGATCTTTAGCGACCATCCAGCCCCATCGGTAAGAAAATATGTAGGCAACCGTCATCCCGCAACGGTTGTAGCGAGAGACCAGTGCCAGCGTGACAAGGCCGATGAGCAGCACCACTTCTGTTGCGGGCAGCTCCAGGGTTGCATTCTGTATGACATGGAAGATTTCTTTCATCATCGGGCAATTCCCTCATTTATCAAAGGTTTTTATGTTAGCTAGAATCGTACGTTTTGAAAGCACTTATTTCAGAATGCTGGGCGGCGTAGGGAGGGTATCCGGTATTGGTTGGCGATGCGTTGGTTGGCGGTAGGCAACGCCGCCGCGTCAAGCGCGATGTCCACCTCGATGCCGGCAAGGCCGAGTCGGTGAATGCCTCTTTCGCGGTCCACGGCGGCGAAAACTTCCTTCAGGTTGAGCACGGGGGTGCCGTTCACCGAGTCGACCACGATGGATCGTAAGTGCTGGTATCCGATGTTGATCGGATCGGGCAGCACGGCGGAAAGGATCACGACCCGTTCGCCTGGTTTTTCAGGGGTGTTCTGCCGCGTCAAGTAGAGGTGGGCCAGTCGGGGCTCGGTCCGAGTCGTCCATTGTGCCCCGCCGGATTTGAGCATTTGGCCGGTTAATTCCCGGATGACAAAACCACCGTCAACAAGATACCCTTCGGGAGATCCCTCGGCATTCTCGGGGATTAGTAGGGCGGTGTCATCGTGACGGCTGAGTACCATGTCCTCGGTCATCATTTGGCGATCCCGTATGAACTTGACCGTGATCGTGTCGCCTGGCGAATAGCGCTTGTGGATGAGGTGTGAGAAATACAGGCGTCCCCAGTTCGGATCCTCGTAGTATCCTTGTTCATCAATGGCTACGCCACCGAGTTCAAGAACGATATCATTCGGCAACAGCGGGTTGCGACCGGTTTTCGTCTGTAGGACGCCGGTCACCTGGATTCCGCCCGTTGTATCGGATAATAGCCCGAAGAAACGGCGCTTGGTTTGGTCGACCATCGGCTTCCATGCGAATCCCCCCGAAGCAAAGCCGAGATAAGGCGGTTGCTGCACATCGCGGATGAAACGAGTGATCGTTTGAACAGGCAGCATGCTGGCTGATCGAGTGCTGGCGTCGTAACTGACGACCAGCCCGGCAAGTTCCCCCTTGCTGAAGACCGGCGCACCGCTGCCATCGATATTCAGGTCGGTCAGGATCAAGGCCAGCAATGCGCTATATGGCGATTCCGCAAACGGGCTGACTTTCCATTGCGCGATTCGTCCGCGCCCGATCTGCAGTTCCCCGTTTGCGCCGATTTGCACAATCTCGGCAGCGACCGTCTCGGTGTCAATGCTGGGTTCCGGAACGGCAATAGCCGACGGTTCGTTCGTGCTATTCGCCATTCGCAGGAGCGCTAGGTTGATCTGTGGATCGGCCAGGATCAGCGTTGCGGTTTCCTTGCGTCCGGCCCGAGGTCGGCGGATCTCGATCAAGGTCTGGTTCCGGACCATGACTTCCGTGGTGACGATATAGGATGGATCCATCAGCAGTCCGAATCCGCGCCGGCTTTGCGTGGGGTTGCTTTGCCAAGGGGCGCCTGCGTCATACTCCTGATAACTGACCAGGACTTCGACTACCGGGGGTTCGGTGGCGGTCGAGGCGGCCATGCTGGCACAGGCCAGCCGGAACAGGGTGATGACGAGTAGTACGGTCAGGTGCTTATTCATGGGCCAAGTCTCCCGGGCGATGGATGCAGAAAGGCGCAGGTACGCCATACTGTCCTAGAATGCTGTCCTGCGTGGCCTTGACCGCTTCCGCATCAAGGATCAGGGGCTCCTCGGTGCCGGCAAACCGGATGCGGTGGAATCCGTTCACGGGGGCTGAGAAGGCCGTCAGAAGATCCTGCATGCACCGGATGGCTACCCCGTTGACCTCGACGACGTGGCCATTCATGAAATCGTCGGTATAGGTGTTGACGGGGTGTGGAAGGCGCCGGATAAGGATCACGAACTGATCGTGGTCGCGATAAAAACCATCGAGCTTGGCATAACGGGAAAGATACAGCAGGCTCTGATCGTTGGGGGTACTGAAGCCGCTGCGAATGGTCTTGAGGATTTCCCTGTTCAGCGGCGCAAAGACAAGGCCGCCCAGGATGGCGTATTCCGGCTGTACGTCGTAAAGGTTGCGGAAGATGAAGGGATCCTCCGAATTCAATAACGGAATGGCCAAGGTTAGGATGCCGCTATCTCGGAATACGTTCACCGTGATGCTGTCGCCAACCTGCCGACGCTCGAGAATCTCGGTGAATTGTACAGGATTTCCATCGAGGACAATCGTACCGTCCTCGCCGATATTGCAGTTGTCGATGGAAAGGAGTACATCGCCAGCCTTCAGATGGGGGTAGGCACTGCCAAACGGGTCCAGCCAGGTGACGACCACGCCGCTCTCCGAAGGGGGGACGCCCAAGCTTTTACGCATGGCCGGATTGCGTAGCTCCAGATAATCCATGCCGAGTTCGGGATACCCATCATAGTGCCCGTCCTCGACATCGTCCAGGAAATGCTTGATCACCGGTATGGGGATGGCATACCCGATATTGTCGCCGATGGAAAGCCCCTGGAAGGCCACCCCGACAACCTTGCCGTTGTAGAAGATCGGGCCACCACTGTTCCCGGGGTTGATTGCCGCATCAACCTGCAGCACCATATGCTGGTCGATGGCGCTGTGAGAATAGCCACTTTGGTCAATCCGGGAGACAACACCACGGGTCAGCGAGACGCGGTCTCCCCCGAGCGGGAAGCCAATCGCGGTCACGGTATCGCCCAGGCCAGGAATGGTGTCGGCGAAGCTTACCGGCTGCGTACCCTCGAAGAAGTTGGGATCGTCGACATCCAGCAGGGCCAGGTCGCAGTCGTGCCCGGCAAAGCGGACATGCGCAATATACCGCTTAGGATCCCCATTTTTCTGTACTTCAAGGAACCGGCTATTTGAAATGACATGGGCGTTTGTCAGGATCCGCTTGCCATGGATGACAAACCCGGTCCCATTTCCCTGCGATGGCCGGGAGGCTCGCCAGGGATTGCTGAAATCATCCGCCTGCGTGGTCGTGTGAATCTTAACCGTTGATAGAAGGACGTCTCCCGAGAGGCTGCCGCTTGGCGGGCAGGGACGAACGGACGGAAGCATACGGCAACTGGTCCCCGTCCAGAGGAGGGCAATCAGTAGCCCCTGCGCCCAGATCCGATTGTTCATGTTTGTTTCTTGCATAAGCGCAGGATATTGCCGTAAATAGGAATTCAATGCACGAAAAAAATGCATGGAAGGAGGGTGGGTTCAGTGGGTATCAATGAGCGAGACTATATGCGGAGACGCGGGGCAACCACGCGCAAGCCGACCCGCCGCCGTGGTATGCAGGTGCCAAGCTGGCGCACCTTCCAGTTTTCCGTTTGGCTGGTGTGGCGTCGTCTGCGTACCCTGTTTCGGCGTTAGAACATGCGACGGAGCATTAATCCGAATTCGAGATCACGCGCGTCGAAGTCGCTGAAATTCTTCCACTTCTCGAACGGATAATAAAGCATTAATTCAACACGGAAGGCGGGTAAAGGAATCTGGTAGCCGAACATGACTTGCCAGTACACGTCAGTCCAGTCGTCGAGTTCCTTGTCCTCGTACTCGATATAACTGGCCAGGGCACCGACGCCAGCGGCCCAATTGTTCTCCTTGAACAGCAGGTTGATCTGCGGGGTGATGACGTCGTCGACGCCCAGGCCCCGCCCGTCATCCCCCTCGCTCACTTCCGGGGTGTAGCCGACAAGAAGCTGCCAGAAGGCCATGGCCTCATGGTATTCATAACCCACGACGGCACTCAGATCCCCCTTGTCATACGGTAACTCGGTGTAACTCGTGTGGCGGGCGTGATAGCGTCCCCCCAGTGTCAGGGCATGCTGCTGCGAATGAGCCTGGCTGGCCGTAAGCACCGAGGCAGCCAAGGCAACTACATAAATAATTGGTGTTTTCATATTTTTAGATCGTAATGTTGCCGGATCAAAATAGCAAGTTAATCCCAACAGTCAATCGGGCGCAATCTAAAGTCTTTTTGGCTATTCACCTAACGGATTTACCGTTAAATCAAGGCATGGAATTAGGTTGATCGTTACGGTTTTTCGCGTGATAATCGCAGGATAAAAGACCGTATGGTAATGAAGATAACAAACAACCGTGGGGCATGATGCTTAAAGAATTAGAACTGGGGCCAAGACAGCGGGCGGCTGTTGCCTCTGCCACAACGCTGGGAGCCGTATTTGTATTGCTGGCGGTTTTCACTGCGAGCGTGTGGGGGTTGGCGCGTTTTGTCGGCGCTTTTCAGAATGTATTGATGCCGCCCATCGTGGCGGGGATCCTGGCGATGTTGTTGCGACCGCATTACCTCTGGCTGGTCAAGGTCTGCCGCGGTTCCAAGCCCGGAGGGCTGGTCCTGTTCTTTCTTTTCGCGATTATTCCGATGGGCGTCTTCATCTGGTTCGTCGGCGTCTTTGCCGTCAATCAATTGCTCAGGCTGTTCTCGGACTTGCCGACGCTGCTTAATGCCGTGCTTGAGGAGGGGCGCTCTCTCTGGCCGCAAGTTTCCGCCCTGCTCAAGAAGTACGGTCTGCTGTCCGAGATTGACAACCTGCTGGAGGATCCCGTGTCCATCGTGTCCAACGTGCTCCGGGCGCTTTGGGAGCGCATGTCGCCGCCCGTTGCCCGGATGTTTCAGTCCGTGGCGGGATTGTTCGCCTGGGCGGTCCTTCCTGTCTATCTAGCCTTCTTTCTTATGGCGAAGCCCTTTGACCCCAGGCAGCTTGGTGAGTTTCTTCCGTTCCTGAAGAAGGAAACCCGAGGAGACGTTATCTATCTGTTCGATCAGTTCATCAGCATCCTCTTGACGTTCTTCCGTGCCCAGATCATCATCGCCTTGGCGCAGGGCGTACTCTTCTCGGTGGGTTTTGCCCTGATTGGATTTCCCTACAGTATCGTGATCGGCATGACGCTGGGGCTGCTCAACATCATTCCCTACCTTGGAAGCATCGTGGGGCTCGGTGTTACACTGCCGCTGGCGTATTTCCTTGATCATGGAGGCCTCTTGCGGGTGGCGCTCGCGCTGGTGGTGTTCGGTGTGGTGCAGATCATCGAAGGCTACCTCCTTACGCCCAGGATCATGGGCAATCGAACGGGGCTGCATCCTGCCCTCATCATCTTCGCGGTCTTCTTCTGGGGCGTTGCACTCGGGGGCATCCTCGGGATGATGCTGGCGATTCCTTTAACTGCCTTTGCTGTCGTATTCTGGCGATTGTTGAAGAAGAAGTATATTACGGAAGTCCTATGAACGCGCAATAACGTTACTGCGTTTTGGATGGGGATTCCCGTGGAACGACGATGGCGGTGACGGCACCCATGACGACCAGCAGGCTGGCCGGAATGAACGTGGGTTCGGGCCTCTCGCCGAGTAGGAAGTAGGCCAGTATGGCGGCGAACACGAACTGGGCCATGTTGACGATACTGACCACCTGGCCACGCATCCGCTTCATCGAGACATTCAGGATGGAATGTCCGAAAACCGTGGGAACGACCGTGAGGCCGATGACCATCAGCAGATCGTTCCATGAGGTGGCCTTGAACGGATCGGCCAGTCCCAGGGCGACGGCAACCGGCAGAATCGTCAGCGAGACCGCTCCTGCCACGGCATACAGGGGAACCACGTAAAGCCAAAGGCCATCGGGCCCCTGGTGACGCCGTGCCCAGGCGAGATAAAGCGCGAAGAACAGCATCGACCCCAGGCAGAGCATGTCGCCCAGGAAATACTCGCGGTTCATCTGGAAATCAGCCCCCGTCAGGAGTACCATCCCGCCTATTGCCAGGAACGTTCCGTAGACCTCGCGACGCGTCAGTCGTTCGCGAAGCAGGAGAAACAGCATCAAGGGCAGGGCGACCGGCACGAGGTTCACGATCAGCGAGGCATTCGCCGCTGGCGTCATGCGCGAGGCCGCGATCCAACTGATGAAGTGGATCGAGAGCAAGGCACCCGGAACCAGTGCGCGGCGCAGGCAGCGTCCTAGTGTCATGCCCGGCTGCCGCCGGAGGTCACGCACGAATAGCGGCGATAAGATCGTGGCGGCCAGCAGCACACGCAGGGCGGCCAGCACCACCGTGTCCACTGAGCCCATCTTGATGAAGATCACCGCCGTGGAACAGCAGAAGACCCCGAAAAGCAGGATCACCATATTCAGCATGTGTCATCTCCCTGTTCAATACCAGCCATGGCGATGCACGGTCTCGTACATGCGGATCACGTTCTCAAGGGGGGTGTTGTCCTGCAGGCAGTGAGTGGGGCTGAAGGCATAGCCGCCGCCGGGCATCATGGTCTCCAGCGTCTGTTGACAATCCTGCTCAACGTCATCGGGGGTCCCGAAGCTGAGCGCTCCGGTCGATGAGATGCAGCCGTGGAAGACCAGCCGTCCGCCAAAGGTTTCCATGCTGCGTAAAAACCCGATCGTATTCATAATGCAGGCCGTGCCCGCACAGCCGCAGTGGAAAGACATATCGGGATGGGCATCAATGATTGACTCGATATGTGAATCGCTGTGATCCTCCGGATTTGCAAACGGCCAGGCGTCGACGTCATCCACCGTCGCAATCACGAGCGGAAAGTCGCAATAATCCCAGTACCCCCCGCTCTCATGCTCTACCCAGCGGGTACGCCATCCATAAATGGGATTCACTTGCCGATCCTTGACCCGCTCCTTGGATGCCATCTGTTCGCGCCCGGTTGCTAGTGTTTTCATGAAAAATCCCCTGTCACTCTGGTCGTGGTGTCCTTGCCGCCCACAAACGATGCCGGACCACTATCAAACAAAAGCACTTGCCTTGTCAATGGCTTTGGGCCAGGAATTGTAATGGCAAGTGTTCGGATTCATGGACGAAGTCATAGGTAAAGATGGCATCAAGAAAACGCATCTCTCAGCACTTTCTCAAACACCGCTTCTCTTTCGGCGACACATTGCATTCTGGGTGCCGTGCCGTACCCCCTTGGCCAGCCCATCCTCGGTTATCGCGCTGGTTTTGGCTCGGTAGGTGCCGTCACCCGGTGTGTGGCGTTTGTCCGCCGGTGTCAATGCATGGTGCTTTCCTGCTCAAGCCAGCCGTTGGTCAGGGAAAATTCAAGTTCTGCTCGGAATGGGAAATCGGGACGCCCCGCTAGCATTTGCATGGCTCTTGCTTTTTGTGCGGTGTCGAGGTGCTTCAGCCTTTTCGCGTGGTGTTTCATGTCCGCCACGGCGCACCGGTAGAGTGTGGTCGGAATGATTGCACTGATGATGGCCGCGATACGCAGACCGTCTGGATCCGTGTCGCCCCAGTGGTGGCATGTTGCCCCTGCCCGGGCGAGGTAGCGCAGCATGCGGCGCACTTCTGGATTGGGATATCCTGCGGTATAGACAATGATAGCGGCATGGGATTCGCTAACCAGCCCATGAAAAGGGGCTGCATTCTCGGACGTGATGACGGTCTTGTGCGTTGCCGGAAGCTCTACCCCATCCACCCCCTGCAGATTACAACTGTTCAATGTGACGGGTTCGCCCCGGGCAAACCGGTCTGCAATCCATGTCTCTTTTGTCTTGTTGCGGAGCAGGCTGACAGGTCCGGATAACGTGATTTGAGTTGTCACGGGATTATCAATGACGTTGAACTGTTGCAGGGCGATGTCC